>Ga0066677_10000664_pt1 | contig 11549 bp, 9 predicted proteins | sample GraSoiAngelo_126_FD_62299 | JGI IMG/M metagenome (GOLD analysis project Ga0066677, IMG submission 62299) | Grasslands soil microbial communities from the Angelo Coastal Reserve, California, USA - 14_0927_09_20cm | ecosystem: Environmental > Terrestrial > Soil > Grasslands | place: USA... | reverse complement strand
ATCGCCGAGACGGGCGCCGGCCAGCACGGGGTGGCGACCGCCACCGTGGCCGCGCTCTTCGGCATGCGCTGCGAGATCTTCATGGGGGCGGAGGACGTCCGCCGGCAGAGCTTGAACGTGTTCCGCATGAAGCTCCTCGGCGCAACCGTCACCGTGGTCGAGTCCGGAGCACGCACCTTGAAGGACGCGATGAACGAGGCGCTGCGCGACTGGACTGCGACGGTGCGCGACACGTTCTACGTGATCGGCTCGGTCGCGGGTCCCCATCCCTACCCGCTCATGGTGCGCGACTTCCAGGCGGTGATCGGCGAGGAGGCGCGCCGCCAGGTGCTCGATTCGGCCGGACGCCTGCCCGACGCCTGCATCGCCTGCGTCGGCGGCGGCAGCAACGCCCTTGGCCTCTTCCACGCCTTCCGCGACGACCGGCGCGTCCAGCTGATCGGCGTCGAGGCGGCCGGCCGGGGTCTCGACACGGGCGCGCACGCCGCGCCGCTCACGGCCGGGCAGGTGGGCGTGCTGCACGGCAACAAGACCTATCTCCTGCAGGACGAGACCGGCCAGATCCGCAACGCCCACTCGATCTCCGCGGGACTCGACTACCCCGGCGTCGGCCCGGAGCACGCCTATCTGCGCGACACGGGAGGCGCGACCTACGTGACGGTCACCGACGACGAGGCGGTGGAGGCGCTCCGCCTTCTCACGGCCACCGAGGGGATCATCCCGGCGCTCGAGAGCGCGCACGCGGTGGCGCACGCCGTGCGGCTGGCGCCGCGGCTCGACCGCCGGGCGGTGCTCCTCGTCAACCTCTCCGGCCGGGGAGACAAGGACATGAACACGGTCGCGGACTACCTCGGGGTGCGCCTGACGTGAGTCGCATCGGGCCCGCCTTCGCGGCGCTCCGGGCCGGCGGCGAGACGGCGCTGGTGCCGTTCTTCACCGCCGGCGACCCCGACCTCGCGACGACGCGCGAGCTCGTGCGCGCGGCAGTCGCCGCGGGCGCGCACGCGGTCGAGCTCGGCGTCCCCTTCTCGGACCCCATGGCCGACGGCCCCGTGCTGCAGCGTGCGGCGGCGCGGGCCCTCGCGGCCGGCACCAGCCTGCCCCGCGTCCTCGAGCTGGTGGCGGAGCTCCGGCAGGAGATGAGCGAGCCGATCGTGCTCTTCGGCTACTACAACCCCTTCTTTCGCTACGGGGTCGAGCGGATCGCGACCGACGCGGCGGCGGCCGGCGCCGACGGGCTCCTCTGCGTCGACCTACCGCCGGAGGAGGCAGACGACCTGCGCGCGGCCACCCGCGCCACCGGCCTCGACCTGATCGCGCTCCTCGCGCCCACCACGCCGTCCCCCCGCGTGCGCACCATCGCCCGCACCGCCAGCGGCTTCCTCTACTTCGTCTCGGTGCTCGGCACGACGGGCGCCCGCGCCGCGCTGCCGCGCGAGCTGCCGGAGCTGATCAGCCGCGTGCGCCGTGTGACACGGCTCCCCGTGGGGGTTGGCTTCGGCGTGAGCACCGCCGAGCAGGCGGGCTGGATCGCCGGTTTTGCGGACGCGGTGATCGTCGGCAGCGCGATCGGCCGGCTGGTCGAGGAGGGTGACGCGCGCGGCGCGCCGGGAAGAGTCGCGGCGTTCATCGCCTCCCTTCGGGCCGCGATGCACGCGGCCGCGCGGCCGTGCGTCGGAAGCTGACCGCCGCTCCCGGGCGTTGTCCAGCCTGCGCCGAGCCCTTCGATGGCCGGGCGCGCCGTCTCCAGGTGTGCCCGCACTGCGGCCACCACCTGCGGCTGGCGGCCGAGGCGCGCGTGCGGCTCCTCGTCGACCCCGGGACGTTCGCGGAGCGCGATGGCGGCCTGGGAGCGGCCGATCCGCTCGCGTTCGCGGGTTACCCCGCCCGCCTCGCGGCGGCGCGCCGGCAGGCCGGACGCCGGGAGGCGATCCTCACCGGCACGGCGCGCATCGGCGGGCATCGGGTGGCGCTCGGGGTCTTCGACTTCGCCTTCCTCGGCGGCAGCATGGGAACGGGCGTCGGCGAGCGTCTCACGCGCCTCGTCGAGCACGCCCGGGCCGCCCGGATACCGCTCGTCGTCTGCACCGCCTCGGGCGGGGCACGCCTCCAGGAGGGCATCTTCTCGCTCATGCAGATGGCCAAGGTGACGGCCGCGCTGACGCGGCTCAGGCAGGCTCGCGTCCCATGCATCACCGTGCTCACCGACCCGACGACGGGCGGGGTGGCGGCGTCCATCGGGCTCCTCGGCGACGTCAACCTGGCAGAGCCGGGCGCGCTCGTCGGCTTTGCCGGGCCGCGCGTGATCGAGCAGACGCTTCGTCAGAAGCCGCCACCGGGGTTGCAGCGGGCGGAGTCCCTGCTCGAGCGCGGCATGCTCGACCGCATCGTGCCGCGGCAGGCGCTGCGCGCGACGCTCGCCGCGCTGCTCGAGCTGCTCGCATGACCGCCTCCGCCTACGAGGACACGCTCGCCTACCTGACCGGCCTCGAGGTCTCGGCGGGCTGGGACCTGAAGCTCGAGCGGATGCGGGCAGCGCTCGAACGCCGGGGGCATCCCGAGGCGCGCTTTCCGGCGATTCACGTGGCCGGGACGAACGGCAAGGGGTCGGCGGCCGCGATGCTCGACGCGGTGCTGGCGGCGTCGGGCTACCGGACGGGCCTCTACACCTCGCCGCATCTCGTGGACTTCACGGAGCGCATCCGCGCCGGCGGCCGGACCATCCCCCGCGCGCGCGTCGTCGAGCTGGTCGGCGAGCTGCGCGACGACCTCGAAGCGGCCCGCATCCCGCTCACGCACTTCGAGTTCGCCACGCTCCTCGCCTGCGAGTGGTTCGCGCGCATCGGCATCGACATCGGCGTGATCGAGGTCGGACTCGGCGGCCGGCTGGACGCGACCAACCTGGTGAGGCCGATGGTCACCGCGATCACCTCGATCGCGCTCGACCACGAGGAGTACCTGGGGACCGACCTCGGTTCGATCGCCGCCGAGAAGGCGGGGATCGCCAAGCCGGGGGTGCCGCTCGTGATCGGGCGGCTGCCGGCCGAGGCGGAGGCGGTGGTGGCGGCGCGTGCGGACGCCGTCGGGGCGCCGATCGTGCGCGCGGGTGTCGACGGCGTGCTCGCGGACACCGCGGACGGTCTGGCGTTCCGAGGACCGCATGGCGTGCGGTGGGAGGGGCTTCGTCTGGCCCTCGGCGGCGCCTTTCAGCGGGACAACGCGGCCGTGGCGCTGACCGCGCTTGCCCTCGCCGGCGCGGCCTTTCCGTGTCCGCCCGCCGCGGTCCGCGCGGGCCTCGCGGCGGTGCGCTGGCCGGGGCGGCTGGCGGTCCTCGGCCGCTCGCCGCTCATCGTGGCCGACGGGGCGCACAACCCGGCCGGCGCCGCGGCGCTCGCCCGTGAGCTCCCGTCGATCATGGGCGGCCGCCGCGTGACGCTCGTGTTCGCGGTGATGGCCGACAAGGCGTGGCCCGCGATGCTCGAGACGCTCGGTCGGCACGTCGCACGCGCGATCGTGACGCGCGTCGGCCGGCGCGGGCTCGACCCCGAGCGAGCGGCCGAGCGCCTCGCGGGCCGCCTGCCCGTCGAAGCGGTCGCGGAGCCGGACGTGGCGCTCCGGGCGGCGCTCGCCGACGCCGGCCCCGGCGACGCGATCCTCGTCACCGGCTCGCTCTTTCTCGTCGGCGCTGCCTACGAGCTCATCGGCGGCGGCCAGGCGCTCTTCGAGGCCTGGCAAGCTCCCGGGGCCGGTGCTACAGAACCGCGCCCATGAGGGCCGGGCGGGCGGCTCGGTGGGCGGGTGGCCTCGCCCTCGGGAGCGCGCTGTTTGCCGGCGCGGCCGAGCCGCCGCCCGCGGAGGTCCGGGTGCTGTCGGGCTCGGGGCCGCAGGCGCCGACGACGGTGACCGTACGTGCCGAGCCCGAGACGCGCATCGAGGACCGGACGCCGGGGGCGAAGCCGGCCGTCGGCCCGCGCGGCCCGGCCAGCGCGGGCGAGACCTTCACCGGCGAGCTGACCATCTTCCTCGGCGACTACCGCGTGCCGCGCCCGGCGGCGATCGATGTCGACGACCCCGTGGTGAGCACCGTCCGGCTCTTCCCCGAGGCCGGCGGCACGACCGTGTCGATCTTCGTCCGCCAGCCCGTCACCTACAGCGTGTCGCGCCCTTCGGGCATCGGCGACATCACCATCGAGCTCAGAAGCCGCACCCGGGCGCTCGGCATCGCCGGCGTGTCGACGCGCGGCCGGCCGCACGTCGTGCGGCCGAAGGGGAAGGGCAAGGCCCGTCCAAGCGAGGTGGCGGTCGACGCCCAGTCGCTCACCTACGAGCGCGAGACGAATACGCTCGTCGCGCGGGGCGGGGTGACGCTGACGCGGGGCGATACGACGCTCACCGCGGACGAGGTGCGCTACGACCGGACGAACGCCGTCGCGGAGGCACGCGGCCACGTCGTCATCACCGACCCCGAGGCGACCGTCGAGGGGGACTTCGCGCACCTCAACCTGGACGACGAGTCGGGCTGGGTCGAGGCGGGCACGGCGGAGCTGAAACCGAGCAACTACAGGCTCACGGGGGCACGGATCGACAAGCGGGGCGGGCCACTCTACGCCGCCTCGAACGGTGTCTTCACCACGTGCCGATGCGGTGGCCTCGAGAAGCCGTCGTGGAGCATCGCGGGCGCCACCAGCGACATCACGCTCGAGGGCACCGGCGTGGTGCGGCACGCCACGTTTCGCGTGAAGGACATCCCCGTGCTCTACTTTCCCTACTTCCTCTTCCCGGCCAAAACCGACCGGCAGTCGGGCTTCCTGTTTCCCCGCCTCGCCAACTCCAACCGCCGGGGCTTCCAGTACGAGCAGCCGTTCTTCTGGGCGATCAACAAGAGCACGGATGCGACCGTGGCGGTGGACCTCGAGACGGCGGCCCGCGTCGGCGTGATCGGCGAGTATCGCTACCTCCTCTCGCGCACGGCGCGGGGCAACTTCACGGCGGCGTACTACAACGAGCAGATCCGCGGCCGGCCCGCGGGCACGGTGGCGCCGAACGGCCAAACACCCGACATCCCCGAGAACCGCTTCGCCTTCTCGGGCCAGCACCGCCAGCCCTTCTACGGCGGCAGCCAGCTCTACCTCCGCCTCTTCGCGATCAGCGACGACGCTTTCCTGAAGGAGATCAACACGTTCGCCTTCTCGACGCGGCGGGACCTGGCGCTGCGCAGCACGCGCTTCACGACCTCGCGCGCGGGCATCGTCAAGAGCTGGGACAACGGCCTCGCGTGGGTCGAGACCGCCTACTACCAGGACCTCATCGACCCGCAGCCCCTCGCCCTCCAGAAGCTCCCCCGCCTCGAGGCCGAGCACGCCGTCCCGCTCCTCGGTGACCTGCTGGTGGGCCGTCTCGACGGCCAGGCGATCGACTACCAGCGCGAGCGAGGGTACGGAGGCCTGCGGGGCGACCTCGGCCCCGAGCTGTTTCTACCCTTCCACCTCGGCCGCGCGCTGAACGGCTCGCTCACCGGCCGGCTGCGCGAGACCGCCTACCACCTCACCGACACCGAGCAGGTGGCTTTCGTCGTCCCCAGCTCCGGCGTCGGCTCTCACTTCCGCGCCGCCCCCGAGCTGCCGCGTCTGGACGCCGACCGCAGCCGCGAGCTCGCCGAGGTGAGTGGGCGGACGGGGACGGAGTTCGCCCGCGTCTTCGACTTCCGCCACTTCGGGCTCGAGAAGCTGAAGCACACGGTCGAGCCGGAGCTGCGGTACCTGTTCGTTCCCGACGTCAGCCGCCCGATCTTCGACGAGCGGATCCTGCCGCGATGCCACTCGCCGCTCAGCCCGGGCGAGCGGCCGGGCGTCAACTGCGGCGCGGGACCCGGCATCATCAACCTGCCCTCGTGCGCCGACGTGGCGCGGCCGCGGCCGGGTGACAACTGCGGGCCGGCGACGCTCTTCAGCGAAGGGTTCCTCTTCGACGACCGCGATGCCATCAATCGGCGGAACTTCTTGTCCTACGGCATCACCACCCGGCTGCTGGCGCGGGCGCCCACGCCCGCCGAGGCTGCCGCGCGCGAGGTGCCGGCGGAGGCGGGGCGAGCGCCCGCGGGCGGGGCGCGCGAGCCGGTGGAGGCCGAGACGCTGGCGCAGGGCCTCCCCGCCGCCGCGGTCCCGGACTTCGTCGGCCCGCCCGCGCCGCCGTCGCCGACCGCGCCCGCGGAGGCGCCGGCCGCGCCGCCGCGCGAGCTCGTGCGGGCGAGCGTCCTCCACGGCTACGACATCTCGCGTCCGATCGCGGGCACGAGCCACGCGAGCGACACCGACCTGGGGCTCCGGCTGACACCGGTCGACTACCTGGGGCTCTCGTACAACGCGACGGTCAACCTCGAGCGCTCGGCCGTCCGCGGGCAGTCGATCGGCCTCTTTCTCCGCGAGCCCTGGTGGACGGCGCCGACGCTGGTGCGCAACTACCAGACCGCCACGACGGTCGGCATCTCCTACCGCGTCGTGGAGGGCAGCGCGAACCGGGATGTCAACGTGACGGGCCCCGAGGCGGCGCTGCTCTCCACCACGGGCTTGCAGGAGGTGGACGGTTCCGTGTACCTCCGCCTCGGGAACTACGTGGGTTTCACCTTCCTATCCCGCTATGATCTGCTGAGCACCCCGCAGGCGGGCGGCAAATCTCTCGGCCCCCACTTCCTCGAACGGGACTACGCGCTCCGCCTGATCTCGCGCTGCAACTGCTGGCTGCTGGAGGCCGGTGTGCAGGACAAGACCAACCCCGACGAGCGCCTCTTCCGCGTGCAGTTCACGCTGGTCGGGCTCGGCTCGTTCGGACGGCCGCCGCTCCGGCGGAACTACGTCGGCTTCGCGCCGCTCGCCGACATCGGCTTCCGGCGGCCCGGCGCCGTAAGCGGCGGCCAGTACTAGACATGAAGGGCGTCGTGCTTGCGGGCGGGCTCGGGACGCGGCTCCTGCCGCTCACGCGGATCACCAACAAGCACCTCCTGCCGGTCCTCGACCGGCCGATGATCTACTATCCGCTGCAGACGCTCATCAACGCCGCCATCACCGACATCATGATCGTCACCGGCGGGCCGCACGCCGGCGATTTCCTCCGGCTCCTCGGCAACGGGGCCGAGTTCGGCCTCGCCCACCTCAACTACACCTACCAGGACGGCGAGGGCGGGATCGCCGCGGCGCTGGCGCTGGCCGAGCACTTCGCCGATGGCGGCAAGGTCTGCGTGATCCTCGGCGACAACCTGATCGAGGGCTCGATCGCTTCCGCGGTCGCACGCTTCCGCCGCCAGCCGAGCGGGGCCCGCATCGTCCTGAAGGAGGTCGACGACGCGGAGCGGTTCGGCGTCGCCGACGTGCGGGACGGCCGCATCGTGTCGATCGAGGAGAAGCCGCGCCGCCCGAAGAGCCGCTATGCCGTGACCGGCATCTACATGTACGATGGCCGCGTGTTCGACATCATCCGCACGCTCGAGCCGTCCGGGCGGGGGGAGCTGGAGATCACCGACGTGAACAACTGGTACCTCGCGCGCGGCGAGCTCGCGTGCGAGGTGCTCGAGGGCTGGTGGACCGACGCCGGCACCATGGAATCGCTGCATCGCGCCGGCAACCTCGTGGCCCGGACGGGGGCCAACCGGATGGACGGCCCGGCCACTCGCCTGCCCATGCCGGCCGCGACGGCCGAGCGGACGCCGCGCCGTCGGGCGAGAGGCCGGTAGCGATGCGCCTCCTGGTCACGGGCGCCGGGGGCTTCATCGGCACGAACCTCGTCCGCCACGCGCTCGCCCATGCCGTCGAGCGGCTCGTCGCCGTCGATCTCCTCACCTACGCGGGAAACTACGCGAACCTGAGCGATCTGGAGAGCAATCCCCGCTTCCGCTTCGTTCGCGCGGACATCGCCGATCGCCAGGCCATGGCCGCAGTCGTCGACGAGGAGGGAATCGACACGCTGGTCAACTGCGCCGCCGAAACGCACGTCGACCGGAGCATCGCCGATCACTGGCCGTTCGTGACGACCAACGTGGAGGGGACCCTCGTGCTCCTCGAGGCGGTCCGCGGCCGGGCGGGCTTCCGCCGGTTCCTGCAGGTCTCGACCGACGAGGTGTACGGCTCGATCGCCGCCGGCCGCGCGACCGAGGACTGGCCGACGCGCCCGTCGAGCCCCTACGCCGCCAGCAAGGCGGCCGCCGACGCCTTCGTGCAGGCCTACGCGACGACCTACGGGCTGCCCGCGGTCATCACCCGCTCGTCGAACAACTACGGGCCGTACCAGTTTCCCGAGAAGCTGATCCCGCTGTTCGTGACCAACGCCCTCGACGGCCAGCCGCTCCCGCTCTACGGGGACGGCATGAACGTGCGCGACTGGATCCACGTCGAGGATCACTGTGCGGCGCTCTGGCACGTGCTCGGGCTGCCCGCCGCAAGGGGGGAGGTGTTCAACGTGAGCGCCGACCACGAGGTCCCAAACCGCAGCGTGACGGACTTGATCCTCCACCTGCTCGAGCGGCCCGCGACCCTCGTGCGCTACGTCGCCGACCGCCCGGGCCACGACCGCCGCTACGCGCTCGACGCGGCCCGGCTGCGGCAGTCGGGCTGGCAGCCGCGGCGCGGCTTCGAGGAGGGCCTCGCGGCCACGGTCGCGTGGTACCGCGAGCACCGGTCGTGGTGGGAGGCGATCAAGAGCGGCGCCTACCGGGAGTACTACGCGGACATGTACGGGGGCCGGCTGCGCGACAGCAGCGCGGTGCCACGGCCGTGAGCGCCGGCGGTCCGGCGCGGGCGGAGCACGTCCCGAAGCCCTGGGGTCACGAGACCGTCTGGGCGCGGACCGACCGCTACGCCGGCAAGATCCTCCACGTCCGCAAGGGCGAGTCGCTCAGCTATCAGTACCACCGCGTGAAGGACGAGACGATCCGCATCCTCGCCGGCCTGGTCGACCTCGAGGTGGCCGTGCCGGACGGGGAGCGCCGGACGGTCCGGCTCGGGCCGGGCGACGGCTGGCACCTCCCGCCCGGGACCCGCCACCGCCTGACCGCCCTCGACGACACCGACATCCTCGAGGTCTCGACGCCCGAGCTGGACGACGTCGTCAGGCTCGAGGACCGCTACGGGCGGAGCTGAGGCCGATGCCGACCGCCGTCATCACCGGGATCACGGGCCAGGACGGGTCGTATCTCGCCGAGCTGCTGCTCGGGAAGGGCTATCGTGTCGTCGGCATGGTGCGGCGCGCGAGCACCGAGAACTTCGAGCGCATCGCCCACATCCGCACCCGTCTCGAGCTGCGCCAGGCAGATCTGCTCGACGAGCTCTCGCTCATCGACCTCCTGCGCGACGTGCGGCCGGACGAGATCTACAATCTCGCCGCCCAGTCCTTCGTGCCGACGTCGTGGGCGCAGCCCGTGCTCACCGCCGAGTTCGACGCCGTCGGGGTGACGCGGCTGCTGGAGGCCATGCGGCTGGTCGCCCCCCAGGCGCGCGTCTACCAGGCGAGCTCGAGCGAGATGTTCGGCCGCGCGCGCGAGGTCCCGCAGCGGGAGACGACCCCCTTCTACCCGCGCAGCCCCTACGGCGTCGCCAAGGTCTACGCGCACTACATCACGGTGAACTACCGGGAGAGCTATGGCCTGTTTGCCTGCTCGGGCATCCTCTTCAACCATACGAGCCCCCGGCGCGGGCGGGAGTTCGTCACCCGCAAGATCTCGGACGGCGTGGCCCGCATCAAGCTCGGGCTCGCCGGGGACCTGCCGCTCGGCAACCTGACGGCGCGCCGCGACTTCGGCTTCGCGGGCGACTACGTCGACGCGATGTGGCGGATGCTGCAGCGGCCCGAGGGCGAGGACTACGTGGTCGCTACCGGGGAAGCGCACAGCATCCAGGAGGTGGTCGAGATCGCCTTCACCGCGGCCGGGCTCGATTGGCGCCGTTACGTGCGGCAGGACCCGGCGCTCCTGCGCCCCGCCGAGGTCGACCACCTGGTGGGCGACGCCTCCAAAGCACGCCGCATCCTCGGCTGGGAGCCGCGCGTCGCCTTCCCGACGCTCGTCGAGATGATGGTGCGCGCCGATCTCGACCGTCTCGGCGGCAAGGTCGGCGGAGGCTGACCGCGAGAGCGTCAGGACAGCCGATGGGGTCCGGGGGCATCGGAGGAGCAAGCGCCTGCAGGGCGCGAGCACCGCACGGGCCCCCGGGAGCGTGGTGGAGCCGCCCGCGGCTTTGCCGCGGGCGAGCGACGGGGTCCGGGGCGCGCGGCGGAGCCGCGCGGGCGTTGGGCCCGCAGCGCCCGCAGGGCGCGAGCACCGCACGGGCCCCCGGTTTCACATGAACGTCCTGGTGACGGGCATCGGCGGCTTCGCCGGACCGCCGGTCGCGCAGGCGCTCCTGGCGAAGGGACATGCGGTGGAGGGCGTGCTGCGCGCGCCGCTCGAGCGGCCGCGGCTCGCGGGGCTCCCGCTCACGCTGCATGCGCTCGACCTGCTCGACCGCGAGCGCCTGCGTGCAGTGCTCGCCGAGCGCCGGCCCGACGCCGTGCTCCATCTCGCTGGCCTCTCGTTCGCGCCCGCCGCGGAGCGCGACCCCGACGCGGCGTACCGCGCGAACCTCGGCGGCACGCTCGCCATCCTCGCTGCCGTGCGCTCGGCCGCGCCGCGGGCCCGCGTGCTCGCGGTCACCTCCGCCGAGGTCTACGGCGCGGTCGCCGCCGCCGAGCTGCCGATCACCGAGGACATCCCACTCCGTCCGCTCACCGTCTACGGCGCGAGCAAGGCGGCGGCGGATCTGGCGGCCGCGCAGTGGGGCCGCGCGTACGGCCTCGACGTCGTCCGCGCCCGGCCGTTCAATCAGACGGGCGCCGGGCAGGACGCCGCCTTCGTGTGCGCGGCGCTCGCCCGGCAGATCGCGCGCATCGAGGCGGGCCGCCAGGAACCCGTCGTGTGCGCCGGCAACCTCGATCCCGTGCGCGACTTCAGCGACGTGCGCGACGTGGCGGCAGGCTACGTGGCGCTCCTCGAGCGGGGCCGCGGCGGCGAGGTGTACAACCTCTGCTCGGGCACGGGTTGCTCGATCGCGGAGGTGGTTGCCATCCTGCGCTCGCACGCCCGGGTGGCGGTGCGGGTCACGAGCGACCCGGCGCTCCGGCGCGCGCTCGACGTCCCGCGCCTGGTCGGGAGCCACGCCCGGGCCACGCGTGACACGGGCTGGGAGCCACACTTCGCATGGTCCGACACGCTCGCCGCCGTCCTCGAGGACTGGCGCGCGCGCGTGGCGGCCGGGGGGTAGCGAGCCTGTCCGCGCGTGCTTGCCGCTCAAGGGGTGCGCGGGTATGCTTTTTCGTTGGACCATGGAATTCCAGCACCGCACGCTCGAGCAGCTGCTGCTCGAGCAGGGACGCATCGGCCCGGACGACCTGCGCAAGGTCAAGCGTCTTCAGCAAGAGCGTGGCGAGCGTCTCGAGCGGCTGCTCCTCGACCTCGGCTTCATCTCCGAGGAGGACCTGCTGCCCCTCCTGGCGACGTACCTCGGGGTGGAGACCGTCCCGCGCCGCGA
>Ga0066677_10000660_pt1 | contig 11574 bp, 6 predicted proteins | sample GraSoiAngelo_126_FD_62299 | JGI IMG/M metagenome (GOLD analysis project Ga0066677, IMG submission 62299) | Grasslands soil microbial communities from the Angelo Coastal Reserve, California, USA - 14_0927_09_20cm | ecosystem: Environmental > Terrestrial > Soil > Grasslands | place: USA... | reverse complement strand
ACCATCCGGAGCGTTTTCTCTTTTCTGAAGGCGGCGCGCGCGCTGCAACTCGCGCGACCAGGGCCGCACCCGAGTCTCACGAGCTACCGCGATTTTGGTTGCGGCCCTGGCCGCGCTGTGCCCTCCGCGACCTCAGCGTGAGATCGTCCGTGGCACGTGACAGAGGCTAACTCTCGACGCGCCCCTTACCCTCGACGACGGTCACGTAGCGATCAATCGGTAGGTCTGTTAACCGTTCCACGCGGCCGCTCGGTTGCGGCCACTTGATTTCGAGCCACTCGATTTTGGTTGCGGACCCGACGCCGAGCACGTCGCGCATGTCGTGCGACGAAAGATAGCTTCCGCCATTCGACTTGTACCGGCTGCGCGTAATGCCACCGGCTGACCAGGTGATCGTGGCGCCGATCGCGTCGCGATTGCAGCTCGTGCCCTGGAGCTTCACGCCGAGCCAATGGTTGCCGTCGCCGCCGTTGTTCTTCAGCAGCACCGGCGCGCCGCCGTTGTTGCCGATCAGCACGTCGATCCGGCCGTCGTTGTTGTAATCGCCGACCGCGAGCCCGCGCGCAGCAAACATCTTCTTGAAGACGGGGCCCGCCTGCCCGCTCACGTTCGACAGCTTCGTGCCGTCGTTGTGAAAGAGCAGCAGCGGCTCCTTGTACTTCACCTGCTGCGAGTAACTGTCGATCATGTCGTCGGGGTGACCGTTGGCGAGGAACAGATCGACGAACCCGTCGTTGTCGTAGTCGAAGAACTTCAGCCCCCACCCGCTCAGGAGGCGCGTGGCCTGCGCGACGCCGTGAAAGGCCGCGACGTCGGAGAAGAACTCGTTGCCGTCATTCTTGTAGAGCGAGAACATCTCCTGGTCGACGTTGGCGACGAACAGATCCTGCCTGCCGTCGCCATTGATGTCGGTCGCATCGACGCCCATGCCGGAGCGCGGCGTTCCGTTGACGCTGAATCCGACTTCCGCCGCAAGCGCAATCTCGTCCCACTTGCCCTTGCCGCGGTTGGCGAACAGGAAATTCTGCACCGTATCGTTGGCGACGAACAGGTCCATCAGGCCGTCGCCGTTGATGTCGGTGGCGACGACGCCGAGCGCCTTGCCGAGCGCGCGATGAATGTCGGTGCCTGCGCTCACCTCCGTGAACGTCCCGTCGCCGTTGTTGTGATAGAGGAGGCTCGGCGTCGGCTTGAACACGCGCGGGATGCAATAGAAGCGCTTCCCGAGCTTGTTGTCCCCGCAGAACACGTTGCTCTTCAGCGAGAACTCGACGAAGCTGCAGAGGAAGAGATCGACCCTGCCATCGTTGTCGTAATCGAACCAGACCGCGCTCGTCGTCCAACCGGGCGCCGCGAGGCCGGCCTTCTCCGTCACGTCCGTAAACGTGCCGTTGCCGTTGTTGCGATAGAGCGTGCAGCGGCCGTACGCCGTCACCAGGATGTCGGCGCAGCCGTCGTTGTCGTAATCCGCAATGGCGCAGCCCATCCCGAACTCTTTGCCACCCGCCACGCCTGCCTTCTCCGTGACGTCCGTAAACGTGCCGTCGTGGTTGTTCTTGTAGAGCGCGTTCTTGAGCGGCGTGCCCGGCGTGTAAAAGTCGGCGGCGCCGCTGTTCACCATGAAGATGTCGGGCCAGCCGTCGTTGTCGTAGTCGAAAAATGCGACACCGGGGCCCATCGTTTCCGGCAGGTAGCGATTCGGCGACATCGCGTTCTCGTGCACCCACGCGATGCCGCTCGCCGACGCTGAGACTTCCTCGAACAACGGAGAGGCCGCGAGAACGCCGGAGCGAAACGGCGATGCGCCAGCAGCAGTCGAAAGCCCTGCGAGACCGAGCAGCCGCAGAAAGTGACGACGAGAAGGGCCTGATGTAGGACGGGTCCTTAGACCCGCCGGCGATGAATGACCCGCCGATGATGAATGATTCATGCGCGCAGATATTCTATCGAGCCTCGCGACAAATCGCCGCAATCGCGTGTGCTAGCATCGGCCGGATGCCCGTTTTCAGGCGCGGCGCCGCCGCGTGCCTCATCACGCTGTTTGGCGCCAGCGTCGTGATGCTCGATCGACACGGGTGGCCGTCGATTGCCGCCCAGTCCCAGCCGCCACCGGCGGCGCAGAGCGAGGAAGAGCAGGCGCGCGTCGTCTGCGGTGTCTGCCATGCGTTTCCGCCACCCGACATACTGCCTCGCGGAACGTGGCGCGACGAGTTCGTGCGGATGAAATTCATTCGGGAAGGCCGGCTGCCCCCTGTTGGTCCGCCATCGAAGGTCTACGCGGCTGTGCAGCTGCCGCCAGACATGGAGCGCGTGCTGCCGTTCTATACGTCGCGCGCGCCAGAGCGCCTCCCGCGGCCCGAGTCGTGGCCGGATCCAGCCGAATCTCCTGTCAAATTCGTGAGACATGCGCTGAGCGTTCCGGATATGCCGGGCACGCCGGCGGTGTCGAATGTGCGGCTCGTCGACATGGATGGAGACAAGCGGCTCGACCTGCTCGGCACCGATATGCGGCAGGGCGTGGTGTTCACCGGTCATCCGGCGATTCCCGGCAGCGCACTCACGATCATCGCGAGCATTCCTCACCCGGCGCACGTCACGATGACGGATGTGGATCGCGATGGCATCCAGGATCTCCTCGTCGCCGATCTCGGCGAGTTCTTTCCCGCCGATCACGACAAGGGCGCGGCGATCTGGATGCGGGGGCTGGGCAACGGGAAGTTCGGAGCGTTCTGGCTCGACGGATGGCCGCGCGTCGCCGACGTCGAGTCAGCGGATTTCAACGGCGATGGCAAGAACGACCTCGCGGTCGCGGCATTCGGGTGGCGCAAGACCGGCCGGATCTCGATTCTCGAGAATCGAACGACGACATCCTCGCAGCCGACCTTCACCAACCACACCATCGATCCGCGGCCGGGCGGCATTCACATCATTCCCGTCGATTTGAATCACGACGGCAAGATGGATTTCGTGACGCTGCTCGCGCAGGAGCACGAGACCGTTCTCGCGTACATCAATAAAGGCACCGGCGACTTCACGTTCGACCAGAAGGTGATCTACGTCGCTCCGCATCCGAACTGGGGCTCCTCGGGCATCGAGCTCGTGGATCTCGACAAGGACGGCGACCTCGACGTCCTGCTCACTCACGGGGACACGTTCGACGACGGGATCGTGAAGCCGTATCACGGCATCCAGTGGCTCGAAAACACCGGCGGATATCCCTTCGTCGAGCACACGCTCGTCCAGATGCCCGGTGTGCATCGCGCCGAGGCGGTGGATATCGATGGCGATGGCGATCTCGATATCGTCGCGTGCGCCCTTCTGGCGAGTGGATCGGACGTGGACGAGAAGACGCTGCCGGCCCTGGTATGGCTGGAGCAGACGAAGCCGGGCACGTTCGTGCGCCACACGATCGAGATGGGCTTTCCCCGGCACGCGACGCTCGACGTCGGAGACATCGACGGCGACGGCGACGCCGATATCGTCGTCGGCTACTTCTCGATCGACAAGCCTGCAGACGCCTGGGTTGACGTGTGGGTGAATCAGAGCAAGAAGACGGTTACGGCTCGGAAGGAATGAACGAAGCGGCGACGCGCAGCCGATGCAGCGACAGCGCCGCCCCGTCAACAGACGTTACAGGCCCTGCAGGATCCCGAGGACCTGATTCAGCAGGTTCGCAACCTGAGTCGTGGTTCCGCTGCCGTCCAACAGGCCGGTGATCGCACAGAGCAGGTTGCCAAGCAGGTTGCCCGCGCCGCGCTGGGCCGTGATCTCGAGCACAACCTGGTTCAAATCGATCACCAGTCCGAGCAGGTCGAGATGCAGCGGTCCGAGGACGAGGTTTAGAATGTCGCAGGTCGCTTGCGCGGTGATTGCCGCCGCTGTCGTCCCTGCGGCTGCGTTACCAAACGTCACCGGCGTCGAAACCGTGCGCACGATGCTCTCGCTCATTCCGGTCGTGGTATTTGTCGCGATGCCAGTGAGCACGGCTTGCGCGACAATCTGGCTGCCGCTGGCCACGAACCGTTGAATCCTCAAGGTGCCGTTGAATGATCCGGCGCCGCCGGGGGCTATTCCGGAAACTGGCACCGCCAATCCACCGCCGGTCGCCGCAGGCACCGCCTCGATGCGTGTCGCCAATGGCGCCGCGATCAGAGCCAATATCGTAACCACAGCCAACAAGCGTTTCATGGTTCCATTCCTCCGCACCGCGATGTCGCGGTGATGAATACGCGCTCATCGCACACTCTTCCTGTCATGCGCCAATGGAGTGCGTCGCAGCCGCAACCCCGGCGTCCGTCGGGTGGGAAAGCTACAAATCGCTTGCCGTCATGCGTCGAATGCGCGTCACGTTTCTTCGACCGGCCATCCACGCGCTGTGTTTCGCGTGCGCAGTCATTGCCGCTTGGCCGGTCAAGCACGCTAATTTCGCCGCGAAACATTACGATGTGCCATTTGCCGTGACGCCGTTTCGCCTACGTTGCTCAGGTTGGTTTCGAGCCAGAGACGCAACGCATCAGGTGACTGGAGGCGTATGCGTTTTACTCATGGGGCGTGTAAGAAGTCCTCGTGGTGCGCTGTTGCGCTGCAGTTGGCGCCACAGGCGTGACGTAAATGCCCAGACGCTGGGGGACTACTCGGCGCGAAGCGCTTTGGTGGGATCGACCGTCGCGGCGCGCATTGCCGGGACTGCGCTTGCGAGCAACGCCGCAAAGGAGAGCGATAGCAGTGCCGCGACGAATGCTCGTGGATCGGTTGACTCGAGACGGAAGAGGAAGGCCTTCGCCGCGGTATTCAAGTACCAGGCGGCGATGGTGCCGATGATCAAGCCGAGGATGACGAGCACGCAGGCGTTGACGAGGATCATTCCGACGACGCGCGATCGCGTCGCACCCAGTGCCATGCGGACGCCGATCTCTCTCGTCCGCTGCGACACGATGTACGCCATGACGCCGTAGATCCCGACGGCGGAAATGACGAGGCCGAGCAGTCCGAAGAGGCCAAGCAGCAGCATGTTCAAACGGCGCTGCGCGATCCGCCGCGACACGAGCTCCTCCATCGTCTGCACCTCGCGGAGGGGTACATCCGGCAGCACACCGAGTACCGCAGATCTGACGGCGGGAAGCAGGTCGTAGGGGTCAGCGCTCGTTCGAATCACGAGCTCGCCGAAGCTGCTGCGACTCTGCGCCATCGGCACGTAGGCTTCCGGGTCCGGTTGCCGCTCGAGACTGCTCTGTCGCACATCGCCAACGACGCCGATGACGGTCCGCTCGTCGCCGCCGACCGTGACCTCGCGCCCGAGCGGGTCCTCGGCAGGGAAGTACTTTCGAACAGCAGATTCGTTGATAATGACGACGGGAACGGCGCCCGCGCGATCCCTCGCGGTGAACAGCCTGCCTCGCCGCAAGGGGATCCTGAGCGCCTTGTGATACTCCGGCGTGACGACCCTGAAGCTGATTCCCGTCGAATCCGGAAGCGTCTGTCCCTTCAGGCGGAAGTCCGTCATGCTCATGGCGCCGCCGAGCGGCATTCCGCCGGAAATCATCGATGCATGGACGACACCCGGCAGCTGACTGACACGCTCCACGATCTGAGCGAACGGCGCGACGACATCAGGCATCGGCTGTCCTGGATACCACCGTGGCGCGACCTGCGCGGTCAGCACACGTTCGGGATCGAATCCGGGATCGATGCGCATCAGCGCGATGAAGCTGCCGATAAAGAGCGACGCGCCGACGAGGAGCACCACGGCGAGCGCGACCTCGGCTACGACGAGCATGCTGCGCATGCGTTGCGGCCGACGCCCGGCGCCTGCGGCGCGTGTGCCTTCCTTCAACGCCGCGGTGAGATCCGTATCCGAGAGCTGCAGCGCGGGCGCGATCCCGAACAGCAGCGCCGTCACCAGCGACAAGGCGGCGGCGGCCGCGAGTACGCGGACGTTCAGGGCAATGGCCGAGACACGCGGCACTCCCTCGGGCATGGAGGTCCGAAGCACCTGGATGGCCCACCAGGCGAGAACGGTCGCGAACACGGTTCCGACGATCGCGAGGACGAGGCTCTCGGTCATGAGCTGACGGATCACCCGCCAGCGCGGTGCTCCGAGCGCCGCCCGGATCCCGATCTCGCGCTCGCGCACGCTGCTGCGGGCGAGCAGCAGGTTCGCCACGTTGGCGCACGCGATGAGAAGAACGATCCCCACCGCGCCGAGCAGCATCAGCATCCACGACTTCATGGTCGCGCCGACGAGGTGATCGCCGAGCGGCAGGACGCCAATCTTGCTGTCCTTGTTCCATAAGGGGTTCGCCGCTTCCAGCGCCGCCGCGACCTGGTCCATCTGCGCCTGGGCCTGCCGAATCGAGACGTCAGGCTTCAGCCGCGCGATGCTCTCAAGATAGATGCTTATCCTGTCGGCATGCCGGATGCGCTCGTCTGAGGGAACAACGTACGGGACCCACAGGTCCACAGGTCGCCTGGAGGCGATCGGATACGCCACGCCCAGCGGCATGACGCCAAGAACTTCGTAATTCGCGCCTTCCAGCGGAATCGTGCGCCCCACGGCGTCGGGGCTGCCTCCGAAACGCCGGCGCCAGAGCGCATCGCTGAGGACGGCCACGCGATGGCGACCCTCGATCTCATTGTCCGAAGTGAACGCACGTCCCCGGGCCGGTCGGATGCGGAGCACGTCGAAGAAGCCGGCAGTGACGCGCGCCGCCCTGAGATCTTCGGGCTGCGCTCCGGGCTCGCGCAGGGTGAAGGCGCCGTCAGCGATTGCCGCCATGGACTCGAACATCTGTTGCTGCGCCGCCCAGTCGAGGTAATTCTGCGGTGCGATGCTCGAAAGCGCGTTGGGATCGTCGTGCTCCGGGCCCCACGGCCCCGGCTTGTGACGTTCACCGACGGCGACGATCCGGTCGTACTCGTCGAACGGCAGTCCGCGGAGGACCACCGCGTCCACCACGGAAAAGATCGCCGTGGTCGCGCCGATCCCGAGCGTGAGAACGATCAACGCGACGACCGTAAAGGTCTTGGAAGAGGCGAGAGCGCGAAACGCGGCTTTCAGGTCGTCGCGCATGAGGCTCTCTTACTGCTGGAGTGTGAAAAATGCGGTTCGCGATATTTCGTGGATGCTGTCGGCGGCGCGAATGCGCAGCTCGTAGGTGCCGGCCGGAAGCGATCCGATGGGCAGGCGGCCGACGTGCTGAAGGCGGGGCCCCGTAGAAGGAGACAGCGGCACCGGCGCCTCGGCCACAGCCTGGCCGTTGCGCAGCAACTGCGCAGAGACCTTCACGTTGCTCAGATTCCCATAGAGCGTGAAATAGAACGGCAGCTCGCCCGCCGCAGACTTCCTGATCGGCGCACCCAGGTTTGGATAGAGCAGCGTGCGCCCTACGTACAGCGGCGCGCTTGGCTCGGCCATCCCCGGAGCCGTCACATCTTCTGTACGGCTCACCAGCACGAGGCTGCTCATATCGAACGTCGAGGACTGAGGCGCGCTGACGCTCAGCGTCGCAACCCGCGCACTCCCCTGCCGCGCGACGACATCCATTACGATCGTTTCCATCGTGTACACGCCGGGCGCGAAATCCGCTTCGCGATAAAACAGGATCTCGCCACGCTTCGCCGCCTCGAGATCCTTCGCGTCGCCAGACAGCACGTACTGCTGCCCGAGCGTCTGGACCTCTTGTCCCTTGCCGTCGCGGATCCGCACGACGACGGCGGCCTGCGCCGAATATGTGGATCGCTGCTGATCGATGTTGAAGTGGAGGGCGTCGGTGCCCACTCGTACGAGCAGCGGCGTCAGTCCCGGACGGGCAGGATCGGGGAAGCTGAAACCGGCTGCGTGAATCGGGAATGCGTTGGGCAGCGGTGTGCGGTCGAGCAGTGCGAGTGCAGGCGTCTCGTAGCTGCCGCCGTCGAGCCCACCCGACGCGCGCAGCGCGCGATATCCCTTCCGCGCGAAGACCTGCGTGCCGGAACGATGGACCTTCACGTGTATCGCCCGGAACTTGCCATCAAACGTGCTGTTCTTCGGTGAATAGGTCAACAGGTAATGAAACTGATTGTCCTCGTCGATTCGGCGGAACGCGGATGTCAGGTCGTTCGACTGCTCGACGAGAAACCCGCCGGTCTCCTGCGCGAGCCTGGCAAGACCCGTGCGGGAATCGAGCTTGAGCGTGTCTTCCACGCGCTCGAACGCCATTGTCAGCGGTTGCTCGGTGCGGTTCGTGCCGCTTGCGACCTGCGTCATTCGCTCCTCGGCGAATGTCTCGACTTCCTTTCGCGTGCTCGTCAATGTGCTCTTCGCGCGTAAGCCGTTTGCATCGACGGCGTACGCCGTCACGTTTGCGCGATTAGCCGCGTCAATCAGCGAATCGAACCTGGCCGAGAGGGCCGGTGACACGGGCAGGCCCTCAGAGAAGAAGACGATGGTCTTGCGCCCGGGAAAGAATGACAGCGACCTGATGACGGCGAGCAGGGCCAGCGACGTGTCGTAGCCTTTGTGCGCGCGATCGAGGTTGTCGAACGAGCGGATCATGTTCAACTCGGTTTGAATCATCAGCAGCTCGCTCTCGCGTCGGCCGATGTCCTGGGAGTTGCGCGCGAGGGCGGCGCCGGTCGTCGCTGCTGCGCTCTGGGCAGCCGTCGCGTTCTGGCCCTGCAGCTCGCGGCGGCGGGCAATCAGATCGTCGTTGCGTTCCTCTTTCTGCTCTTCGGCGGACACGCCGGAAGGAACAACATTTTGGATGGCCCGGCGGACCCGCGCGCGGTCCGTGGTATACGACTGCAGAACGCGAACGCCAGGGTCCGTTGCGAACACGCCGACACGGACGCTCGATTCCCCAGTCATCGGCACGTAGTCGAGGGTCGCTCTTTGAGCCAATCGCAGCGCGTCCGCTGACAGGTGGTCGAACACGATTGCCGTCGTCGCATCGTCGGCCGCCGTGTTTGTCTCCGGTGCGCCGGACGGCTCAGCCGTCGGCGTGACCGCTATCGTCTTGTTCGGGGATCTCCATGCGACGCCGACGCCGATGCCACCTCCATGTGACACGCGAGTGAACGAGTCCACTTTCTGAGGGACCCCATCTTCCGCTACGTCGAAGTCATCCGCCGAGAGATCGGTGACGGGCCGTCCTTTCTTGTCGCGGACCACGACGTCGACGAGGATGGCGGTCGCCGTCGACGTGTACGCGGGGTTACCGCGCGAGACACCAGTCTGGCCCGATACAGCGGCATCGTGCATGCCGGCCAGCACTACAACTACGGCAACGGTGACGCAGAATCTCGTCATGCTGACCCGGCCCTTCCTCAGTTCGTGATGCGAAGGAACGTCGATCCGAAGACCTGCTCGTCTCCCTGTTTGACGACCGCGCGCAGCTCGTACGTGCCGGGGGCCAGGTGATCGAGCGGCAGTCGGCCCAACTGCTGGATGCGTCCGGAGTCGTCGGCCGCAGCCAGCGGCATCGGCTGTTGCGCGACGGCGTTCCCGTTCTGCAGCAACTCGATCACAGATTCAGGCGCACTCTTGCCCTTGACGGGATATACCGCAAAGTAGAAGCCGACTTCCTTTGACCCCTTGCTCACCGGCTCGCCCAGGTTCGGATAGAGCACAACGCCATTGACGAGCAGCTGGTTATCCGCGCGACGATCCTTGTCGGGAATCTTCTCGCCTCGCTTCACGAGCACGACACTGCTCATGCGCAGCTTATCCGGATTCGCCCGCGGCACTTCGACCGTCGAGAAGCGCACGCTCGATTTTCCCGATGGCGCGTCGTACACAATCGATTCCATCGTATACAGGCCGGCGGCAAGCTCCGGCTCGCGGTAGAAAATCACTTCCCCCTGTTTCGCGCGTTCGAGATCGGCGATGGGACCTTTGATTTCATAATGCTGGCTCACCCTGCGCGCGACCAAATTCCGTTGATCCACGAATCGCACGAGCACCGCGAAATCGGACGTGTACGTCTTGCCGTCCGGAGCGGGCTGAAATGTCAGCGGCGCGGTGCTCAGGTCGACGACGACGGGTACCAGTCCCGGCCGATCGCGCTCCGGGAACAGCATCGCGGCGGCGCGAACGGGAAAAGCATTCGGAACGGGCTTCTGCTCGAGCGCGCCAAGCGCAGGGGCTTCCCAGGCGTTGATCGGCGCGCCGCCCGGATCGCGAACGGCGAAATAGCCTTTGCGCGCGGCTACCGTCACCCCGGGACGCTTCACCTTCACGTCGATCGTGCGGAAGCGGCCGTCATAGGCGTCGTTGGCTGGCGTGTATCCCAGCAGGTAGTAGTTGCGAAGGTCGTTCTCGATTCGCTCGAACCCCTGGCGCAGGTTGTTCGTGTTCTCGAAGAGCACTCCGCCCGTCTCCTGCGCCAATTCGCCAAGGCCGCTGTGCGGATCCTGCCTCAGCACGTCCTCGTTCTTTTCGAGACCCTTGGTCAGCGGCCGGCCGCCGCCCCCGTTCGCATAGCCCGTGTTGATCCCCGCGGTCGCCGCCTTGTTCACCTCGGCGCCAATCTCCGCCTGCTTGCTCTCGGCGCGCAGACCGGCTGCGTCCATCGTGTAGACGCTGACGTTGGCGCGGTTGGCGGCGTCGATCACGCCAAGGAACAATCGCTGGACCGCCGGCGGGATCGCGAGGCCTTCGGAAAACAGGACCAGACTCTTGCGTCCCGGCAGCCGCCGCAGCGTGCCGATGATCGCGAACAGCCCGTTCGTCGTGGAGTATCCCTGCTGGTCACGCTCCATGACTTCGAAGTCGCGGATCATGTTCGACTGCATCTGCGCGAGCTGCGCGTCGGCTGACGCGCCTCCGATCGCCGCCCCGGCGCCGCCGCGTCCGGCGGCAGCCGCTCCCGCAGCGGCCGCCTGACTCGCGGCGGCGGCCTGTTGATCGGCATTCGCCTTCTGCTGCTGCTGTTCGGGACTGTTGAAGGTTGCCGACCCGCGACTCGACATGCGATCGAGTCCCCGGCGCAGCACACTCACGTTGCGCGTGAACGGCGCGTACGGCGTCAGCGCCAGATCGATGCTGAAGATGCCGACGTAGCCAGGTGCTTCCTCCTTGCCCCCAAGATAGTTTTGCGCCGCCTGCACTGCGAGTCGGCGCGCCTCGGGCGTGAGGCGATCGAAAACCAGCGCCGTGACGGTGGGTCCGGCACTCACAGGAGCCGGCGAGCCTACCGATGAGCGCGAGGTCTCCGCTGCGGCTATCGAAGGCGCCGGAGGCGCTGCCGCGATCGCACCCTCGAAGACCGGCGCAAACGATGCCACGGCCTGTGGCACTCCATCCTCGAGGATCTCGAAATCGGATTGCGCCAGGTCGCGAACAGGTTGCCCGTGCTTGTCGCGCACGACGACATCAACGAGAACCGCGTTTACGCGCTCGTTCACGGTGCCCGGCGCGCGCTGCGGCGCCGGCTGCTGGCTGCGCGTCGCCGGAGTGCCGAGCGCGACCATCAGCGCAATCACATTCGCAAAACCAAAACGAGAATCGTTCATCCTGTGTCTGAACCCTGAACTCTGAACCCTGAACCCTGAACCGTGAACCCTGAACCCTGAACCGTGAACCGTGAACCCTGAACC
>Ga0066677_10000655_pt1 | contig 11650 bp, 12 predicted proteins | sample GraSoiAngelo_126_FD_62299 | JGI IMG/M metagenome (GOLD analysis project Ga0066677, IMG submission 62299) | Grasslands soil microbial communities from the Angelo Coastal Reserve, California, USA - 14_0927_09_20cm | ecosystem: Environmental > Terrestrial > Soil > Grasslands | place: USA... | reverse complement strand
GCGCATCCTCCGCGGCGAGCGTCTTCAGCGCGAGCATCACGCGCGACAGCTCGCCGCCGGAGACGATGCGCGCCAGCGGGCGGAGGTCTTCGCCCGGATTTGGTGAGACGAAGAATTCGGCCTGGTCGATGCCGCGGTCGCTCCACGCCTCGGCCGGCAGCTCACCGTCGTTGAAGCGGACCTCGAAGCGTGTGCGCGCCATCGCGAGCTCGGCGAGCAGTGCCTCGAGCTCGCGCGCGAATTCGACGGCCGCCTTGCGGCGCTTGCGCGAGAGATCGCGCGCGGCGATCAGATACGCCGCGGTCGCCTCATCGAACGCCTTGACGAGATCCTCCGCGCGCTCCCCTGCTCCGGTCAGAAGATCGCGTTCGCGCGCCAGCGTCTCGCCTTTCTCGACGACCTCCTGCAGCGTCGGACCATACTTCCGCTTCAGACGCTCGAGCAGCGCGAGGCGATCCTCGACCTGCTGCAGCCGGCCGGGCGAGGCATCGATGCCGTCGGCGTAGCTGCGAAGGAAGAACGCGAGATCTTCGAGCTGCGATTTGATCCCATCGCGAGACTCGACATACGGCGCAAAGTGCGGATCGATGGTGGCGAGCTCTCCGACGCGCTTCCAGACGCCGCCGAGCCCCGCGAGCACCGCCGCCTCGCTGTCGTACAGCGCGTCGTAGCTTTCCTGACAGAGCCGCTGGACCCGTTCGGCGCTCGCCAGCACCTGCTTGGTTGCGGCAAGCTCCTCGTCTTCGCCCGGCCTCGGCGCCGCCTTCTCGATCTCGCCAAGCTGGAAAGCGATCAGATCCAGCCGCGCGGCTTTCTCCCGCGCGTCCATCCGCGAGCGCTCGAGCTGCTCGCGCAGCATCCGCACCTTCGTCCACGCGAGGGCAACGTTCGATGCGATGTCGCCGAGGTCGCCGTATTCATCGAGCAGCGGCAGGTGTGCCAGCGGATCGAGCAGCGCCTGGTGCTCGTGCTGCCCGTGCAGCTCCACGAGCCGCGCCGACAGATCGCGCAGCGCCGCTGCCGTCGCCAGCGCGCCATTGATGAACGAGCGGCTGCGCCCCTGGCTGCTGATCTCGCGGCGAACGATCAGCTCGCGCTCATCAGCCTCGAAGATGGCTTCGATGGTGGCTTGCGCCTCGCCCGTGCGAACGAGATCAGCGGAGGCGCGCGCGCCGAGCAACAGCCCGACGGCTTCGACCAGGATGGACTTGCCCGCCCCCGTCTCCCCCGTCAGCACGTTGAACCCGGGCTCGAACTCGACCTCCAGGCCTGCGATGACCGCCAGGTTGCGGATGCGGAGGAAACGCAGCATGCACGCGGAACTGCAATCGTATCATACGTTTGACAGCATTCAGGGTGCGTGCTACGCTCGCACGACTGCGCTGTCCCAGCGGCGCGCTGCCGAGCGTGCGCGAGCACGCCCGAGGAGAAGCTCGGAGGCTTCGTTGCACACGCTAGGCTTGCTCGTCCTTGCCCTCCAGGCGCAGGACGGCGCCGCCCCTGTCACGTCTGGGTCCCGCGTCTTAATCGACATCATCACGAAGGCGACCGTCATCAATCAGGCGGTCCTCGCGATCCTCGTCGCGATCTCGATTGCCTCGTGGGCGATCATCCTGTCCAAATGGCTGACGTACCGAAAGGTCCAGAGCCAGACGTCGCAGTTCCTCGACGCCTTCCGGAAGAGCAGCAAATTCTCGGAGGTGCAGGCTGTCGCGACGACGTTGTCGGCGAGCCCGCTCGTTGGGGTCTTCCAGGCAGGCTACGCCGAGCTCAACGCGCAATTCCGGCTCGGCAAGGAGCAGCCGGCCAATCCATCAGGTCCCGCGCCGCGTCCAACGATCAAGAGCCTGACGGCGGTCGATCGCGCGCTGCTGCGCGCGGCCACGGTTGAGATCAACAAGCTCGAGAAGCGGGTGCCGTTTCTGGCGACGGTCGCCAGCGTCGCGCCGTTCATCGGCCTGTTTGGAACGGTTGTTGGAATCACCATCGCGTTTCAGCGCATCGGCACGACCGGCTCGACCAACCTCGCCGTGGTCGGCCCGAGCATTTCCGAGGCGCTGATTGCGACGGCCGCCGGACTGTTCGCGGCGATTCCCGCCGTGCTGGCCTACAACCACTTCAGCACGCGTATGAAGACGTTCGCGGCAGAGATGGACGACTTCTCGCTGGAGTTTTTGAACATCGCGGAGCGCAACTTCACGTAGATGCCGAAAGTTCTTCCGTCAGCTCCGACACCCGGTGGCGGCCGATTGACACGCGGCCGCCGCGTCTCGACCACGCTGGCTGAAATCAACGTCATCCCGCTCGTCGACGTGATGCTCGTGCTGCTCATCATCTTCATGGTGGCCGCGCCGATGCTGCAGCGCGGCGTCGAGGTGAACCTGCCGGTCGCCAGCCGCTCGACCGAAATCGCCAGCGACCGCATCTTCGTCAACGTGCCGCTCTCGTTCAAAGAGGATCGGCGCGTGTTCATCGGCCAGGATCCGGTGCGCATCGACGTGCTGACCGAGCGGATGCGCCAGATGATGGTGAACCGGACCGACAAGCAGGTGTTCCTGCGCGGCGACGGCGGCATCGAGCTGCAGGAGCTGCTCGACATCATGGACCGGCTCAAGACGGCCGGCGTCGAGAAGGTCGGCATCGTCTCGAAGCTGCCCGGAGAGCAATGACCGAAGGGACCGTCACCGACATCATCGTCGCGCGCGCGCAGGCGAGCGAGCGGCTCGGTGCGGCGATTCCCTGGGCGGTCGCGGCGCACATCGCGCTCTTCGCCTTCATGATCTTCATGCCGGCGAGCTGGCGTGGCGCGGTGGATGAAGGGCCGCGCACGGTGATGACGATCAGCCTTGGCGGTGCGCCCGGTCCTCGAAATGGCGGGTTGACGACGATGGGCGGACGGACGGTGCAGGCGCCGCCGCCGGAACCGGCGAAGAAGGTTGTGGAGACGCCGCCCGCCGCGAAGACGCCGGAGATGGCGCTGCCCACCAAGAACCCTCGCGTCGTCAAGCCGCAGCCAAAGGAAGCGCCGAAAGAAGCCACTCCGCGCACGCAGCCAGCCACGGGTGAGCCTCAGGAAGGATCAACGCGCGTGAACACTGGCGCGCGTGGTCAAGGCTTCGGCCTGACGCAAAGCGGAGGCGGCGGCTCGGGCGTGACCGTCGACACCGCGAACTTCTGCTGCCCCGAATACCTGTCGCAGATGGTCTCCCTCATTCAGCGGAACTGGGACTCGAAACAGCCGGCAGCCGGCAGCGTCATCATGAAGTTCACGATCACGCGCGCCGGGACGATCGAGAACGTTCAGGTCGAGCAGTCGAGCGGCTTCGTCGCGCACGAGTTGACCGCGCAGCGGGCGCTGCTGCTGACGCGGCTTCCCGAGCTTCCGATTCAGTATCCGAATCAGACGCTCACGGTTCACATGCGATTCGAGTATCAACACTGATGAGAAATTCCCTGAAATGGTCCGGGCTCGTCGTCCTCGTTGCGCTGACGCTGTCCGTCCTGCTGGCCGCGCAGCAGCAGACGACTCCCACGCCGCCGCCGCAGCAGCCGTCCGAGATTCAACTCGTGATCAGTGGAGAGCCGGGAACGCCGCCGCGCTACGCGGTGCCGGATTTCGTGGCGCTGTCGCCCGACGTCGCCGACGTCGCGAAGCTGCTCGGGCAGGTACTGTGGGACGACCTCAACTTCGAGCGCGAGTTCTACATGATCCCGCGCGACACCTACTCGACGATTCCCGTCGCGCGTACGGGCGACGACATCCCCTTCGCGGCATGGCGCGAGCTGGGCGCGGATGCTGTGGTCTTCGGCACGGTGCAGAAGACGGATCCGAACACCGTCCGCGTGCAGGTGCGGCTCTTCAACGTGCGGTCGCGTCAGTCGGTGTTTGCGAAGGAGTACACGGGGTCGGCCGCGAACCCGCGGCTGTACGCGCACACGATGTCGGATGAAATCCATCAGCAGCAGCGCGCGCTGCGCGGCGTGGCGCGGACCAAGCTGACGTTCTCGTCCGATCGCAACCGGGAGCGCGTGGCGGGGCCGGTGCAGAACCGCGACGTCAAGGAGGTCTACATCGCGGATTACGACGGCGAGAACGTGCGCCGCGTGACGACCAACCGGCAGTTGAACATCACGCCCACCTGGGCGCCCGACGCGCGCGGCATCGCGTATACGTCCTATCGTCGCGGGTATCCGGACATCTTCATCGCGCTGATCTATCAGGGTCTGCAGGAGACGCCGACCAACGGCGTCGGCCAGAACTGGCTGCCGATGTTCTCGCCTGACGGCACGCGCATCTGCTTCACGTCGAACCGCGATGGCAATCCAGAGCTGTACGTGATGAATCGCGACGGCAGCAACGTCCGGCGCGTCACGAACAATCCGGCCATCGACACGACGCCGACGTGGTCGCCCAACGGCGCGCAGATCGCCTTCACCTCCGATCGCGCCGGCACGCCGCAGATCTACATCGTCGGCGCCGACGGTCTGAACCTGCGGCGCATCACGACCAACGAATCGTGGGCCGACCGGCCGACGTGGTCGCCGGCGCCGTTCAACGAGATCGCCTACGCGGGACGAACCGGGCCCGGGTTCGACATCAAGGTGTACGACCTGGCCAGCGGCGAGACGCGGCAGATCACCTTCGGCGAGGGGAGCAACGAGAGCCCCGCGTATTCACCGAACGGGCGCCACATCGCCTTTTCGTCGACGCGCAGCCGCGGGACGCAGGTCTACACGATGGCGCGCGACGGGAAGAACGTGAAGCAGATCACGCGTGACGGCAACAATGCCACGCCGTCGTGGTCGAATTGAGGATGGACATGAAGCGCGCAACCATTGTCCTGATGCTCCTGCTGGCCTTCACGGCCGCCTGCGCGAAGAAGAAGCCCGCGACGGTCGCATCGGGGCCTCCGCCCGCTGCCACGGCGCCGGCGCCTGCGCCGGCGGCCACGCCTCCTCCACCGCCGCCCCGTCCAGCTGAACGAGTCGAGGATTCTGTTCCCGTACCGGCAATCAGCGAGGACACGATTGGCAATCGATCGCTCGAAGACCTGAATCGCGACTCGCCGTTCAAGCCCGCGTTCTTCGATCTCGACAGCTCCGATCTCGATGACGCCGGCCGGGCAATCGTTTCCGCGAACGCGGACATCATGAAGCGCTACCCGACGTGGGTCGTCACGGTGGAAGGGCACTGCGACGAGCGCGGCACCGCGGAATACAACCTCGCGCTCGGCGAGAAGCGTGCGGTTGCGGTAAAAACGTATCTGGTGGCGCTGGGTGTTTCGCCCGATCGCCTGCGGACGGTGAGCTACGGCAAGGAATTTCCGTTCGACACCGGCCACACCGAATCAGCGTGGTCGAAGAATCGCCGCGCGCATTTCGTCATTACGTCGAAATAACCGAGGAAGATGATGAAAAGGATTCTCACGATCGTCGCCGTGCTGCTCGCCGCCGCAGCGCCCGCCTCGGCGCAGAGCCGCGAGCAGCGGCAGATGATGGCCGACATCCGGATGCTGCAGCAGCAGACGCAGGAGCTGCAGGTCGCCATCGGGACCCTCACTCAGGCGCTGCAGGACCAGATCACCCAGATCAAGACGGTGAACACCCGGATCGACGCGGCGAGCGACGCGCAGCGCAAGGGCTTCGCGGATCAGAAGGTCACCATCGACGAGATGGGCAAGGACCTCCGCGCCATTCGCGAGCGCGTCGACGACACCAACGTCCGCGTCAGCAATGTCCGCGAGGAGATCGAGGCGCTGCGCAATTCGATTCCCGTGGCGGCGCCGATCAGCGCGGCGCCGCCCGTGCCGGTTGGTGATCCGAACGCCCCGGCCGCTCCCGCGCCGACGACAGGCCCGACGCCTCCGCCGTCGACAGCCGGCCTCTCGCCGACGCGCATGTTCGACACCGCGCGCGCCGACTACGCCGCCGGTCAATGGTCGCTCGCCATCACCGGCTTCGATGCGTTCCTCAAGACCTTCCCGCGTTCCGAGATGGCCGACGACGCGCAGTTCCTGATTGGCGAGACCTACTACGCACAAAACAAGTGGATGGACGCGATTGCCGCATACAATGCGGTGATCCAGAACTACCCGATGGGCAATGCCGTGCCCGAGGCGTACTACAAGCGCGGGCTGGCGCAGGAGCGTCTCGGTCAGCTCGACGACGCGCGCGAATCCTGGAACACCGTGATCCAGATGGCGCCGGACAGCGACGCGGGTCGCCTCGCCAAGCAGAACCTCGATCGGGTCGCCCGGCGTCCGGCACAGTGACCTTTCCCGTCACGCTGCCCCGGTGAAATCAAGGTCCGGCTAAAGCCGGACGCTGCCGATGTTCGGTAGTGTCCGCCTTCAGGCGGACCAGAGTTAATTGGCCGACCGCTACGGCGGCCTGAACGGAGAGAGATGAGATGGGAAGCGTGAACAAGGTGATTCTCGTGGGCAATCTCGGGCGCGACGCGGAGCTGCGCTACACGCCCGGCGGCGCCGCCGTTGCGACGTTGAACCTCGCGACGACCGAGGTGTGGAACGACAAGGGTGGGCAGCGCCAGGAAAAAACCGAGTGGCACCGCATCGTCCTCTGGGGCAAGCAGGCGGAGAGCCTGCAGGAGTACCTCACCAAGGGGAAACAGATTTACGTCGAAGGCCGCCTGCAGACGCGCCAGTGGGACGACAAGGACGGCAACAAGCGCTACACGACGGAGATCAAGGCCGACCGCATCACGCTGCTTGGCGGCGGCGGTGGCGGCCGCGGTGCCTCGATGGAGCGCGGCGCCGTGAGCATGCCACACGCCGGCGGTGACGAGCCCGCGATGGAGCCCATCACCGACGACGATATTCCCTTCTGATTATTTCCCCGCGAACGGTCCGACCTCGGGCTTGCCCTGCGTATTCGCAAGCGGCCCGAGTTCGGCTGCAACCCCACGCGCGATCGCTGCGGTTTCAGTACCCGCCTGAAAACAGGTGAAGTCGGGGCGATCGCGCCAGGCGAGTGGTCCGCACAGCCGCTTGCCCGCGCCGATCGCGGCGTCGTGGACGATGTTGATCAGGCGCTCGTAGTCGGGACTCCCCTGCGCATAGCCGCTGAAGTTGCCGAGATCTCCGCTTGCCGCGAAGAGCGCCGTGACGCCGGGAACTTTCGCGATTTCCGCCGCGTTCTTCGCGCCCTCCAGCGTCTCGATCATCAGGACCAGCACGATGTTGTCGTTGATCGTTTGCCGATAGCCGCCGGGCACGCCGCCGAACACCGCCGGATCGAATGCCTGGCCACCACCCTGGCTGCGCTTGCCGAGCGGCGGAAAGTAGACCCAGTCGCGCGCGGCGATCGCTTCCTCGACCGTGTCGATCGTCGGCACGACGACGACCAGCGCGCCCGCGTCCATCGCGTGCTGAATTTCGCGCTCATCGGCATACGCGACACGCACGCCGGGGACCGCCTTCGCGTGCGGACAGGTGCGCCAGAGCCGCGACGTCAATTCCCAGTCGCGGCCGTCATGCTGCTGCTCGGTCCAGATGAAGTCGTAGCCCGCGTTCGCCATCGCGCAATACGTCGTGGGATCGGTGGCGCTGAAGACGGTGCCGCCGGTGACTTTCTGGCCGGCCATCATCTTCAGCTTCACCGGATTCCAGATCTTGCTGCCCGCGGGCGCGTTGAACGCCGGGCCGTATTTCCAGTTGTTGGGATCGAGCGCGCCCTGGTTCTGCGCGCCCGGAGGCGGCGCCGCCTTCGCGTTGCTGTCCTTGCCCGCCGGCGCGGCCAGCGGGAAGTTGTTTGCGGGCTGTTGTCCCTGCGCCAGAAACGTCGCGGCGCCAAGGGTGACGGCTATGAGGACGCCGAGGCCAACGCGTGTCATCGCACCCTCCTTTAATCTGGGTGCGATTCTCTCACGCTATGTCCCTTCGCGCCCGTACCGATCTTCGAGCCTGACGACGTCGTCCAGTTCGGGGGTCGAGACTTCGAGCAAATCGCAATCCTCGAGCGCGGTCATCCGGTGCACGGTGAGCGGGGTCACGTGCACGGAGTCGCCGGGACGCATCTCGCACTTCTCCAGCGGACCCCCCTTCGGGCCGATCTCGAACATCATCCTGCCGCTCTGGACGTAGATCGTCTCGTCCTTCTTGTTGTGATACTGGAGGCTCAGCGCGTGGCCCGCGTTGATGTGCAGCACCTTGCCGGCATAGCGATCCGTCTTCGCCCAGTGCAGTTCGTAGCCCCACGGCTTCTCGACCCGCGTCACACTCATTGCGTTTTTACCTCTTCCCGCCCGCCCTCCGGCCCGAAGTGCTCCACGAGGACTTTTTCAATCTCGTCGACCGTGCCGAGCGTCATCACGCGCGCGGCGATGCGCGCCATCTCGCCCGCGCTCGTCTCGGAGACGACGCGCCGCGCCATCAGCAGGGCGCCCGGCGTCATGCTGAACTCCGTCAGGCCGCAGCCGATCAGCAGCCGCAGCAGCAGCGGATCGGACGCCATCTCGCCGCACACCGCGAGCGGAATGCCCTGCCGCACGGCGCCGCGCCGCACCTGACGAATCAGACGAAGCACCGCTGGATGCAGCGGCTCGTAGCGATCGGAGACACGCTCGTCGGTGCGGTCGACCGCGAGCGTGTACTGAATGAGATCGTTCGTGCCAATCGTGAAGAAATCGACCTCGCGGGCGAGCAGCGAGGCCGTGAACGCCGCGGATGGCACTTCGATCATGATGCCGATGGCCGCCTGTCCCGCCTCCACGCCGCGCGCCTGCAGCTCGGCCCGCGCCTCGGCGAGCAGCGCGCGCGCCGCGCGCACTTCGTGCACCGACGAGACGAACGGGAACATGATGCGCAGCGATCCGTGTGCGGCCGCCCGCAGCAGCGCGCGCAGCTGCGTCTTGAAGATCGCCGGCTGCGCGAGGCCGAAGCGGATGCCGCGCAGGCCGGCGTGCCCCGTGCGTCCCGCATCCGGAAACCAGCGCGCATCGAGCGCGGTGTCGACCAGCGGCCGCGCGAGCTGCCGTTCGTCGATGTCGAAGGTGCGGATCGTGACGGGCCGCGGCGCCATGTTCTGCACGACATGGCGGTAGACCTCGTACTGCTCGTCCTCGCCGGCCAGGTCCGGCGGACCGCCGACGAGCAGGAATTCCGATCGATAGAGCCCGATCCCTTCCGCGCCGGAGGCCAGCGCCATCGCGACATCGTCGGTGCGCTCGATGTTGGCGTGCAGCTGGATGCGGATGCCGTCGGTCGTTTCGTTCGGCCCTTCGGTGCGCGGCGCGCTCTGACGCCCACGCTGCAGACGCGTGCGCGCTTCGGCCTCGCGTCGATCGGACGGAGCCGGATCGATCATCACATCGCCGCTGTCGCCGTCGATGATCACGGACGCGCCGGCGGGAATCCGCTGGCTGACGTCGTGCAGGCCGACGACCGCGGGCACGCCCAGGGAGCGCGCGAGGATCGCCGTGTGGTAGGTGCGGCTGCCGGCGTCGGTGGCAAAGCCGAGGATGCGGGTCCAATCGAGCTGCGCGACCACGGACGGCGTCAGCTCGTCGGCGACGAGCACGCAGGGCGAATCGAGGTCGTGCAGGAGATCGCGCGCGCCCCCCTTCTCGCCGCGCAGGTTCATGCGCAGGCGCCCCGCCACGTCGTGGAGGTCGCCCTTGCGCTCGTGCAGGTACGGATCCTCGACGTCGTTGAACACCGCGGCGATCTCGTCGAACGCGCGCTGCACGGCCCACTCCGCGTTGACACGCTCGGCGGAGATCAAATCCGCGGCGCGGCCGACCAGCACCGGATCGTCGAGCATCAGCAGCTGCGCGTCGAAGATGGAGGCGAGATCGGCGCCCTTCAGCTCCGAGATGCGCGTGCGAATCTGCTGCAGCTGCTGGCGCGAGCGCTTGCGCGCGCGCTCGAGTGCCGACAGCTCGCGCGCCACGCGCTCCGGCGCAATCGGAAAGCGAATGACCTGAGTGCGCTGGATCGCGACCAGCGCCGGACCGAACGCGATCCCCGACGAGACGCCAATCCCCTTCAGGCGTTCCACGACTCTTCTCCGAACCCCGATTCGACCAGCTCGATGAGCGATTGCACCGCGTTGGCCTCGTCGGGACCGTCCGCGCTGATCGTCAGCGTCGTGCCGCGCGCCGCCGCCAGCAGCAGGATGCCCATGATGCTCTTGCCGTCCATCACCTTCGCGTCGCGCGTCACGCGGATCTGCGACGCAAAGCGCGTCGCCAGGTGAACGAACCGCGCGGCGGCCCTCGCGTGCAGCCCCAGCGGATTCGTGACGGTCACCGAGCGCGTCACCATCACGCCTTCTCCGTCGTCTTCTCGCCGCGCAGCAGGTCGGAGGCGACCCAGATGGCCGCCCTCCCCTGTTCGCGAATCTCACGCGCCGCGGTCAGCAGGTCGGCGCGCTGCCCCGCGTCCGCCAGCTTGATCAGCATGGGCAGATTGACGCCGGTGATCACCTCGACTGTGTCGCTCAGGAACGTCATGGCCAGATTCGACGGCGTGCCGCCGAACATGTCCGAGAGGATCAACACGCCGTCATCCTGCCTCACGCGGGCGATCGCCTGCGCGATCTCCGCGCGTGCATCCTCCGTATCCTCGTGCCAGCCGATCGACACGGCGGCAAACTGCGGCAGGTCGCCGACGATCGTTTCGGCCGCGTTGAGCAGCTCGGTGGCGAGCTGACCGTGGGTGACGACAACGACTCCGATCATGCAGGAGCCTGGCAGTTCACGCTTCCGCGCTTCTCTGTTCTTCGTTCGTGTTCATGTTCTGGTTCGATTCCGGCGTTCGCGCAGCGAAGGCCGAACGCGGCACACTGAACGGCGAACCGAACATGAACCTGAACACGAACCGGGAAGCGAGAACATGGAAGTGTGAACCGCATATCAACTGTCCCGATGCTTCACTCTGAGGCGAACGCCTTTCACGCCCTGCAACGATTTCTTCAACGCTTCCGCGATCATCACCGAACGGTGCTGTCCGCCCGTGCAGCCGACCGCGACGGTCAGGTAGCTCTTCCCTTCGGCGACGTACTGCGGCAGCGCGAACTTCAGGAACGACGTCAGCCGTTCGAGAAAGTCCTGCGTCTCCGTGTGCTTCCGCATATAGCGCACGACCGGCGCGTCGCGCCCAGTGAGCTTGCGCAGGCTGTCGACGAAGTGCGGATTGGGCAGGCACCGCACGTCGAACACCAGGTCTGCGTCCATCGGCACGCCATTCTTGTAGCCGAAGCTCACGAGATTTACCACCATGTCGGCCCGCTTGCGGCCGTCGCGCGACATCTGCATGAAGACGTCGCGCAGCTCGTGCACGGTGAGATTCGAGGTGTCGATGATCAGGTCGGCCATCGAGCGAATCTGATCAAGCTTCCGCCGCTCTTCGGTGATCCCCTCGCTCACCGAACGATCCCGGGCCAGCGGATGGGGCCGCCGCGTCTCGCTGAAGCGCCGCACGAGCGTCGAATGGCTCGCCTCGAGAAAGATCAGCGTCGGCTTCAGTTTCGGCGACGCGTGCAGCTTCCGGTAGACGCGCGGAAACTGCGTCAGGAACTCGCGCTCGCGGACGTCGATGACGATCGCGACCTTTTCAATGGCGCTGTCGGCGCGCAGTACGAGCTCCGCCATCGTTGGAATGAGCTGCGTCGGCAGGTTGTCGATGCAGAA
>Ga0066677_10000654_pt1 | contig 11654 bp, 5 predicted proteins | sample GraSoiAngelo_126_FD_62299 | JGI IMG/M metagenome (GOLD analysis project Ga0066677, IMG submission 62299) | Grasslands soil microbial communities from the Angelo Coastal Reserve, California, USA - 14_0927_09_20cm | ecosystem: Environmental > Terrestrial > Soil > Grasslands | place: USA... | reverse complement strand
GGCCGGATCCCGAGCGTCGGCAGGTAGCGGAGCCAATCGTCGACGCCGGAGTAGTACTCGTGGTTCCCGGTGCTGAAGTAGACGCCGCGGGGCGCCTCGGCCAGTCGGGCGAGAGGCGCGACGTGCTCGCGCAGCTCGTCCACCGTGCCGTCCACCAGGTCGCCGGTGATGGCCACCAGGTCAGGCTTCAGCGCGCGCACGCGCGCCACCACTCCCTCGACCCACTCTTTCCGCAGGAGCGGACCGATGTGGAGATCCGAGATCTGCACCACGCGCAGTCCGGCGAGCGCCGGCGGCAGATCGCGAATCCGCACCAGCACGTCCTTGATGCGCAGCCCCGCCAGCGCCGATCCCACGCCGACCGCCGACAGCCCGGCGACGACGCCGCCCACGCCGACTGCCAGAGCGCGCGCGAGGAGGACGCGACGCTCGGGGTCGGCGGGGGTGTCGGGCGAGGCGAGCTTGCGGGCCACCCAGGCGAGCGCGCGCCCCGCGTCGGCGAGCCCGAGAAACGCGGAGAGCAGGAACACGACTCCCATCCAGAGGAACGCGATCCAGACCATCGGCCGGGGCGCGCCCCGGGTGCGGGAGAGGACGAGCGTCGCGGGCAGCACCAGCGCCATGGTGGCGAGCAGCGAGGTGAGGAGCCTCGCCGTGGCGGCCGGCAGATGGGGATCGCGCACCAGGCGCGCCCACACGTAGTAGTGCATGCCGGTGAGCAGCAGCAGCGCGACGGCGACGAAGGCGAGGAAGGGAAGAAGACGGGCCACTTTTGTCCTCTCGGAAGGATGCCCCAAGACGGGGTCCGATTCACTCTTCTGTCGAAAGGAGCGCGGCCAGGCGCGCGCCGTCGAGGCGCACCCGCAGCGTGCGCTCCTGGGTGGCGATCACCGAGCCTTCCGCGGCGCCCTTCGGCTTCCGCACGTGCTTGCGCCGCGTCCAGGAGATCTCGGCCGCATCCTCGCCACGCGCGCGAGAGAAGTGGGCGGCGAGCAGCGCCGCGTCACCCAGCGTGCGCGCGTCCGGAGCGTCGCCGGCGCCGGGGACGACGACGTGCGACCCTTGCACACCTCGCGCGTGCAGCCAGACGTCGTTGCCGCGCGCGACGCGCAGGGTGAGCTCGTCGTTGTCGCGCGCGCTGCGGCCGACCAGGATCCGCGCGCCGCTGGCCGAGCGGAACGTGCGGTAGGGAAGGCGCGCCGTGCCCCCCCGATCCGAAGGGCGCGGCGCCCGAGCGGCCAGCGTCGTCCCAGCCTCGGACTCGACGGCGCGCAACGCGGCTGCATCGGCAGCGGCGGCCGCCCGCGCGAGCAGCTCCTCGGCGCGCGCCAGGCTGCCCTTGACCTCGTCCCTCCGGCGCGCGATGCGCGCCGCCGCGGCCTGGTAGCGCTGCGAACGGCGGAACCAGCGCGCCGCGTTCCGGGCGGCCGAGAGGGCCGGGTCGAGCTGCAGCGTCACCTCGCGCGGGGCGCCCTGCTCGTCGAGGTCGCTCCAGTCGGGCACGCGCGCCTCGCGAGCGCCGCGCGGGATCCGCGACTGGTGCGGGACGAGCAGCTCCGCCCGTTTCCGGTCTTCCTTCGCTTGGGCCGCCCGTGCGGCGTCGCCCTCGACCGCGGCCAGGGTCCGGCGCAACCGCTGCACGCGCGCTCGCAGCCTTTTCTCCAGCTCGCGCCTGCGCAGCGCGAGGCCCGAGGCCTCCTCGGCCGCTAGAGCGGCGCGGACGAGCGCAGCGTCGTCGGTCGAGGTTGCCGTCGAGGTCGAGGTGGAGGCGGATTCGCCGGGATGGACCTCTCGCACCTCCGGATACGCGGCTCCCGGCCTGCGCTCGACTCCGGCGCCGGCGGCGGCCCAGACGATCCGCCCGCCGCCGTTCGCCGGCGCGACCAGCAAGAGCGCCGGGCCGTCTCCGGCGATCAGCGCCCTCGGTCCTGCGTCCGTCTCGAATTCAAGCCGCACCGCGATCCCGGTGCCGTGGAGCGGGTGCTCGAGCCGCGCGAAGAGGAGCCGCGCTCCTTCCAGCGCCGCGCGTAGCGTCGCCTGCGAGCGCGGCGCCGACTCGGGCGAGGTGGGCCGGTCGTCCGCGACCGCCGCAAGCCCCAGGCGGGCATCCAGCACGGCGAGCGCGGTGCGCCCCGGAACGCGGAGCTGCAGGACCGCGACCGCGGCCGACGGCAACCACAGCTTCTGGACGTTGGCGCCGGCGAGAGCACGCACGCCGTCGAGCAGGCGCGCACGCCGTTCGAGAGTCAGCTCATCGCCGGGAGGGATGCGGGCCACGCGGTGGAAGCCTACCGCGCCAGGGGCCCGAGGGGCGGCCTCGGACGAGGCCGCCCGGGAGCTGCCGGGCTATTACTTCTTCGAGCCCCTTCTCTTCGTCGACCGCTTCGCGCCCTTCTTCGTTCCCTTCCGTGCGCCCTTCTTCTTCGTCGGCATCGTTTCCACCCTCCGAAAACGTTGTTGGTGGTGCGGAGCATCGCGCGCGCGCAACCACTAGCCGCGCACGATAGAGAGCGCGATCCACGCTGTCAAGGAAGCGGCCGCGCCGATCTCCGCGATTTTTAAGAGTGAAATCGATTTGACTCACAGTGAATAGAGATCGGCGCCGCGCGCCGCGCTCGCAAACGCGATGGCGCCGGACACGGCTTCGCGGCGCCAGTCAAGTGCGCTCGATGTGGAGCTCGAGCGCGACGAGCCCCGCGCCGCCCATCCGTGTCGACGGATGTGGGCGCGTGCACGACCGCTCGCCTGCCTGCTCACCCGGAGGAAGCGCGAGCACCTGTTGCTCAAGCGATCGGCCTGCCCCTAGAGTGGAAGCCGGGCATGAAACCGACGCAGCTCCCCCTCTTCTCTTCCCGTGCGGCTGACCGTGCCGCAACCCTCCCGGCATGGCCGGAGCCACAAGCCGCCGCATCTCTCCTCGCCGAGCGCATCGGACGCCTGCTCCGCGAGCCGGTGGACGTGCACCTGACCGACAACGCCTGGACCATGGTGTCGTTCAAGCGCCTGCAGGGCCGCGTGCGCTTCCGGCTGCATCACATGTTCTCGGCGGCGAACGACGACGTGGTGCGGGCGCTGGCGGGGTTCACTGGACGGAACCGACGCACGCACGGGCGCGCGATCGACGACTACATCCGGGACAACCGCGACCTGATCCGCGTCGTACCGGAGCGGCCGCAGCAGAACGTCACCGAGCGCGGGCGCGTCCACGATCTCGGCGAGATCTTCGCGCGGCTCAATGCGGAGCACTTCCACGGGAGCCTGGAGGCGCGGATCGGGTGGGGCCGCCGTGGTCCGGGCGGGCGGCGGCGGTCGATCAAGATGGGCGTGTACTTGCACGACCACAAGTTGATCCGGATCCACCCGGCCCTGGACGACGCGCGCGTGCCGCGCCACTTCGTCGAGCTGGTCGTGTTCCACGAGATGCTCCACCAGGCGATCCCACCGGTCAGCGGGCGCGACGGCCGCCGGATGGTGCACGGGCGCGACTTCCGCGCCCGCGAGCGGCGCTTCCCCGGCTACGAGCGCGCGCGCGCCTGGGAGAAGCAGAACCTCCATCTGTTGCTTCGCCAGCGTCCCTGAAGCCGGCGCAGTGCAAAAGTGGCCCGGGCTCGACTACCCTGCTCCGGCCTTGCGCACGACCCTGCCCCTCTTCTTGCTGGCGCTCTGCGCTTGCGCGACGCCCTCGACGCCGTTCGAGGGCAGGCCGGTGCTGGTGGGGATCGACTTCGTCGGCAACAAGAGCATCTCGTCGGGGGAGCTGCTCGAGCACATCGCCACCGCTCCGACCAGCGGCTTCTTCACGAAGACGGCGCGGTACTACGACGCGGACCTGTTCGCCATCGACGTGAAGCGGATCGTCCGCTGGTACAACGAGAAGGGCTTCTACGAAGCGAAAGTCACCGGCCCCGACGAGGTGCGGGACGAGAAGGGGCGGGTGCGTCTCGTGGTTCGCATCGAGGAGGGCCGCCGCGCATACGTCAAGGACATCTGGTTCGTCGATACGGACGGCGTCACTCCGGACGAGATGGCGGACATCGATCGTGCCCTGGAGCTGCACCGGGGCGACGCCTTCGACGAGGATCAGTACGAGCGCTCGAAGGACCAGCTGGTCGACCAGCTCAAGCAGCGTGGATTCGCCGAGGCGCAGGTGAAAGGGCAGGTGCGCGTGGCGCCGGAGGATGCCACGGCGTTCATCACCTACCAGCTCGATCCCGGGCCCCGGTACACCTTCGGGCGCGTGGTCGTGACCGGGAACCGCGCCATCGACACTTCCGAGATCACCCGCGCGACAGGGATCCGCCGCGGCGACCTTTTCTCGCCGCGGGCCCTGCAGCTCGCGCAACAGCGGGTCTACAACCTGGGCGCGTTCGCCGGGGCGCGGGTTTCGCTCGAGCCGCTGGGAGACAGCCCTGTGGCGGCGGTGCGGGTGACGGTGCGCGAGGCGCCCTTCCAGACCATCCGGGCGGGCATAGGAGGGCAGATCGAGGAATTCCGCTGGGAGCTACCGCGCCTTCGCGCCGACTACACCAACCGGAACCTCTTCGGAGGGCTGCGCCGCCTCGAGCTGAGCTCGACCTTCGGCTACGCGTTCGTGCCCAGCCTTCCGGACGTGATCCGGCGACCGCCGAACGTGAACACGCAGACGGGTCCCGTCACCTTGACCAGCGCGCAGATCGTCACGCCCAACATCCTCTTCCCAGGCCTCGACTTCGTCAGCCGCATCGAGTTCGCACGCGAGCTGCAGCAGGGGTTTGCCTACAACGAGATTGCAGGCAGGTTCGGTCCCCTTTACCGCTTCGACAGACACACGATCGCCGCGTCGCTGAACTTCGTGCGCTACTTCGACGCGCTTCTGAACGGCGTCGATTTGACCCAGCTGCTGCAGCAGGGCGGGCCGACCAACCTGGTGGGGTGCGACAAGGCCTGCACTCTCACCTATCCGGAGCTGCGGTACACCTACGACTCGCGCGACAACGTGCTCGAGCCGACCACGGGCTTTCTCGGCACCTTTTCGCTGCAGCAGACCCTCAAGCCTGGCTCCTTCAGCTACTTCCGGCTGGAGCCCGAGGTGCGCGCCTACTTTCCCATGACGCCGTGGCTGGTGTTCGCCGCCCGCGCGCAGTACGGCGCCCTCCTCCTGGAAGGGACTTCGGCGAGCCCGTTCACCCAGCGGTTCTTCGGAGGTGGGCAGAGCTATCAACGCGGGTACGCCTCGTTCGGCCAGGGACCGAAGGTGGGCGGGTCGCCGACGGCGGGCGTCGGCCAGGCGCTGATCACGCCGTTCGGTCCCGTTCAAAGCTACTGGTCGACATACGCCTCGGTCGGCGGAAACGGCGCCGCCTTGCTGTCCGGCGAGCTGCGCTTCCGCACGGACTTCCTGCTGCGGCACAGCGGGATCGTTCTGTTCACCGATGCCAGCCGCATCACGGCCAACCCGAGCCTTCCGTGGGAGGGACGGTTGGAGGTCGCGCCGGGCATCGGGCTCCGCTACATCACTCCATTCGGCCCCATCCGGTTGGACGTCGCCTACGTGCTGAATCCGGCAGCGGTGGTCGCGGGAGGTCTGACGGCCGTGGATCCGGGCACGGGATTACAGCGACCGGTCGCGGACACGCCGATCGGGCCGGATTGCATCGAGGCCACGCATACCTGCATCTTCCAGCGCCGCTGGTCCTATCACCTGACCCTGGGCGAGGCGTTCTGACACTTAGCGTCCGACGAAGCTGCCGCCGCGTTCCACCGCAGCTAAAATTGCAAGCGCGTGAGCGAACCCCACCCGCCCGAGACGACGCCTGTCTACGTGCCCCGGCCAGGCGCGCGGCCGCCGATGCGCCGCCGCCGGCGCCCGGCGCTGCGCGGAATCGGGGTCGCCGCGGCAGCGCTGCTCGGTCTCGTGCTGCTGGCGATCGTGGTGGCGCTCGTCTGGCTGCACACCGGGACCGGTGCCCGCAAGCTGGGCGAAGCCGTCACCGAGCAGGCGCGCAACGCGATCCGCGGCCGGCTGACGGTGCGCGCTCTCGAGGTACGCGGCTTCTTGACCATCTGCGCGGACGGCGTGGACCTGCGCGACCCGGACGGGAACCCGGCGCTCGCCGCCGACCGGGTCTGCCTGCACGTGAACCCGATCGCCCTGCGGACCAACAAGGTGTTGCTCAGCGACGTGCAGCTGATCCGGCCACGCATCGACATCGCGACGGTGACGGGACCGGACGGCAAGCCGGCGACGACGCTCAGCCGCGCGCTCGAGCCGCGCATCCCGCCGGCGGAAACCCAGCCGCAGAGCGGTCCGTTCAAGTGGGTCATCGACGTGACCCGCCTCCGGCTCGAGAACGGCAGCATCGCCCTGCGTCCCGCGCCGCGCGCCGATGCGAGCTTCGCGCTCGAGGGCGCCGCGATCACCGCGCCGCATGCGCGGTACGCCGCCGACGGCGCCGATGCGCGGCTCACCTTCCAGGCCGAGCTGACCTCGCCCGGAACGGACCGGGTCGCGCTGGAGGTCGATGCGCAGCTCACCGGCTCCGCGAAGACTGGCAGCGCCGAGGTGCGCGCGCTCCAGGTGGGGCTGGGGGAGAGCGGATTCTCCGGCCAGGGGCGGTACGACCTCGCGGCGCGTACCGGGGAGCTCCATCTCCAAAGGCTTCGGCTGGCGCCGCGAGATCTCTCGATCCTGCTGCGCGGCCAGCCATCGCCGCTGTCGGGCGAGGTGCGGGGCGAAGCCGACGCCCGGATGCAGGGCGACTCCATCGCGCTTGCGGCGCGCCTCGAGGTCGGTGGCGGCCGGGCGCAGCTCGACGCCGACGTCACGCTGGGAACGCCTCCGCGGTGGCAAGTGGCGCTCACACTGGACGGCGTCGATCCAGCGCGCGTCGCCGTGGCCGGGCCGGAAGGCGAGGTGAGCGCGCGACTCGAGGCGCGCGGCCGCGGCGTACCGCAGCTCGACGCGCACGGAGTCCGCGGCGACCTGGGCCTGCGCGCCCATGTCGGGCCGGCGCGCATCGACCGCGTCGGCGAGGTGCGCCTCGACGTCCAGGCCGACGTGCAGGGCCGCGACGCGCTGGTGCGCGCCTTCACTGCGACCGCGCTCGGCCTCCAGGTCTCGGCGCACGGCACTGCCTCCTTCGATGCAGTCGCGCTCGACCTCGACGTGAACGCTCCGGACCTGCGCGTGGTCGGCCGCGCAGTGGGCGCTCTGCAGAAGCAGCCTTCGCTGCCGCTCTCGGGCTCGGCGCACCTCGCGGCGCACCTCACCGGGTCGCCGCGTGCGCCCGATGCCCAGGTGCATCTGCGCGTCCCCGAGGTCCGGCTGGACGGCCAGTTCGCCGCCCGGACCCTGGCCGTCGACGGGAACCTGCGCGGGACGCTCGCGGCGCCGGACGGCAACCTGCGGCTGACGGCGGCATCGCTCGACGCCGGTCAGATCGCCTTGCAGTCGCCGCGTATCGACGCCACGCTGCGGTGGCCGTGGGCGAACCTGCGCATCGACTCCGCGGTCGCGCAGGGCCGCGTGCTGCTCGCCGGCGACGCACGCATCGACGACGATCGGGACGGGCTGCGCCTGGCCAACTTCACCGTCGCCTGGCCTGGCAACGAGCTGCGCCTGGCGCACGATACGCGCATCCACTTCCGCGAAGGGGTGACCATCGTCGAGCCGCTCGACCTGGTGGGTGACCACGGATCGCTGCGCTTGTCCGCCCAGCTGACGCCGGTCCGCGTGGACGCAGCCGCGGTGGTGAAGGAATTCGACCTCTCGCGCCTGCCCGCCTTCGCGCTGCCGCCGGATCTGGGACTGCACGGGCGGCTGGACGGGAACCTGGTGGTGAACGGTCCCAAGTCCCGACCCGAGCTGGACCTGGAGGTGGACGTGCTCGGCGCGGGAGTGCGGCAGACCGTCGATCTGCCGATCGATGCGCACACGCACGCGCATCTGCACGGCGGGCGGTTGCGCGCGGAGGGCTTCGTGCGCGCGCAGCGTGGAGGGCCGGAGCTGCGCTTCGACGCGGACGCGCCCGTGCAGGCGCTGCCGGATCTGCCGCCCACCACGCCCGTGCGCGCCGACGTCCAGCTGCGCGGCGCCGACCTGGCGCAGATCGGCGCGCGCTTGCACCTGGACCGCCTGCGCAGCCAGGAGCTCCAGGGGGCGGTCGATGCCCGTCTGCTGGCGACCGGCACCCTGGGTTCCCCGCGCGCTACGCTCTCCATCGAGGCCCTCGGCGTCGCTACGGCGCGGGTGCGCGACGTGAACCTGCGCGCCGGCGTGGTGCTGGACAAGGGCCGCGCCGCGCTGGACGGCGCGCTCACGGTGGGCGGCGAGCCGGCGGTGAGCCTCTCCGGGCAGACCCCGTTCGACCTCTCCCGCGCGTTCCGGGACCATTCCTATCTCGCAGGGGCGCTGCGGCGCCCCGTGCAGCTCGACCTGGCCGTGGTGCAGCTGCCGCTCGAGCGGCTCGCCCGGGCCCGAGCGCTGCCCGACAATGCGAAGGGGGAAGTGAGCCTCTCCCTCCATCTCACAGGAACGCCGCTGGCGCCGCAGCTCGCGGCGTCGGCGCGCGGCGAGGGCATCACCTCGGGGAAGGTGCGCGGGCTCTCCTTCCAGACGCAGCTCGCCGTCGACGAAGGCGTGAAGCTTTCCTTCGGGGCGCAGTCGAACGGCGACCCGATCGGCAAGCTGGAGGCGACCGCGGCGCTCTCCGGCGCGGAGCTGGTGGAGCTCGCGCGCGCCAAGGTCGATCCGGCGTCGCTCGAGCCGCTGCTCGGGCGCGGCCTTTCCCTGACCCTCGACGTGCCGGGGCTGCTGGTGGGCCGCGTCGCGAATCTCGCTGGCCAGGATCGCAGTCCTGCCGAGGGGCGGCTGCAAGGCCGCCTGGCCCTGAGCGGCACGGCCGCCTCGCCACGCCTGCAGGGACAGTTCCAGCTCCGCGACGTCGAGCGCGAACGCAAGCACCTCGGCAACGCCGACCTGTACGTCGAGGCGACGCGCGACGGCGCCCTGCTGCACCTGGGCATCAACCCGCCGGGGGGCGGCAGCTTCCTGGGCCACGCGAACCTGATCGCGGATCTCGGCGCGCGCACACTGCTGCGCAAGGGAGCCGCCTCCGTGCTCGACGGCGAGCTGAGCGGACAGGTCGACGCGCGCCACCTGGACCTGGCGTTCCTTTCTGGCGTCGCGCCGCGGCTGCGCGGCACCGGCGGTACGCTCGACGCGCAGGTCAAGGTGAGCGGCCTCTTGGGAAAGCCGAAGCCGGAAGGGAATGCGCGTCTGCGCGGCGGCCAGTTCGACGTGGTCGGGCAGGGCGTGTTCCAGGACGTATCGCTTGCCGCGACTTTCTCGCCCAAGGAGGTCGTGGTCGAGCGGCTGAGCGGGTCGCTGAGCGGCGGGACGTTCTCGGCGGTGCTGGTCGGTTCGCAGCGGGCGGGCGCCACCGCCGACGCGGCCGGCGCGATCGATTTCACGGGGGAGGTACACCTGGGCGACGACGAATCGGTGAAGGGGCGCGTCGTCGACGGGAAGCCGGTGCGGAAGGCCGCGGTGCCGCTCCGCCAGGCGGGCGAGGAGCGCGCCACCGTGGAGGGCGAGCTGGACGTGTTCGGCGATTTCACGGACGGTATGCTCACCCTGAACGCCAAGATCCCGGATGCCAACGTTCGCGTCCTGCAGCTCCCGAGCAAGAAGCTCCCCGGCCTCGATCCACATCCCGACGTGCTGCTGGTGCACGCCGGCGAGAAGGCGCACCCGCCGGGCAAGGAGCCCGATGAAGTGGAGCGCGAGATCGAGGCGCAGCGCACGGCGAACTTCCGCCTGCACGCGAAGCTCGATATCGAGCACCTGTACGTCGCCGCCGAGGACTTCGAGTTCCCGGTGGAGAGTCACCTCACCTTCGACTACGACGCGCAGCATCCCGACCAGCCCACCGCCGATGGGACAATCGTCGTGCCGCAGGGTTCGTTCAGCGCGCTTGGCCGCCGGTTCGTCATCGACCACGCGAAGATCACCGAGACCGGCGGCGACCTGGCCGACCCGGAGCTCGACATCCGCGCCCGATTCGAGAGCGCGAAGGCGACGGTGAACATCATCATCTCCGGCAGCGCCAAGGAGCCGCAGGTCGATCTCACTTCCAATCCAGCGATGGATCAGGACGCGATCGCGTTCTTCCTCGCCACCGGCCGCATCGAAGGGCGCGCGACGCAGAACGGCGGAGGCGTCGACCTGTCGGGCGCGGCGAGCAGCGTGCTGGGCAGCCTGCTGTTCGGCCAGCTGCGCAAGACTCTCGCGAGCGTCCTGCCCGTCGACGTTCTCACCATCGAGACGCAAGGGACGGGAGTGGCGCAAGCCAGCGTGGGCAAGTACATCGGCGACCGCATCTTCATCGGCTACCGGCAGCGTCTCACGCCGGCTCCCAACGAGAACACGGTCGAGGGCCGGCTGGAATACGAGATCAGCAAATCGCTCACTGCCGAGGCCACCATGGGCGACGTGTCCAGCGAAGTGTCCATCCTGTACACGCACGACTTCTGAGGCCCCTCAGCGGTGCCGCACCCGGATGGCCCAGCCCAGCTGCAGGAGGCCCTTCAGGACGCGCGGAACGCGCCGGAGGAGCTGGATCGACGGGGGCCGCTTCTCCCGCAGCGCGATGGGGATCTCGCGGACGTCGCGGCCGCTGCGCTGCGCGCGGATGACGAGCTCGCTGGCGAAGAGGTCCCGCTCGACGGTGCAGGCGCGTACCACCGGCTCGAGGCGCTCGCGCACGAGCGCTTTGAGGCCGTGCGTGTCGGTGCCGCGGAACCCGGTGATGAATCGCAAGAGGACGGTGATCGTGCGGGTCGCGACGCGCCGGATCCAGGGCCGGCCGTCGTCCGCGCCGCGCATCGCCTTGGAGCCGACCACCAGATCGGCGCCCTCGGCGATGAGCGGGAGCGCGCGTTGGTAGAAGCCCACGTCACACAGGTCGATCTCGTCGCAGATCACCACCCGGCCGCGCGCTTCGAGGATGCCGCGCTTCAGGGCGCGCCCGTAGTTGGGCTGTTCCTCGTGGAACCAGCGCACGCGCGGATCCGACAGCGCGAGCTGGCGCAGGGCGTCCTCGGTGCCGTCGCGCGAGCCGTTCTCCGCCAGCACGATCTCGTAGTCCCAACCCAGCGCGTCGAGCTTGCGGCCCAGGTCGTGGACGGCGTCGCGAACGATGCTCGCCTCGTTGTAGACGGGGATGACGACCGAGATCTCCGGCGCGCTCATGCCTTGAGCGCCCGCGCGGCGGCCCGGCCGGAGAGGATCGCGTCCTCCATCGAGCTGTATTCCCAGTTCCCGTACCGGCCGGCGACGTGCACGCCGTGCCGGCGCAGGTGCTCGACCACGTACGCCCGGGCGGCGGCGTGATCGTGGTCGAACAGGACGTACGCGACGGGAATGGTGCGGGTGCGCAAGAGCCGCACGCGCGCGCGGTCGAGGAGCCCCAGGCCGTGCAGCGATTCGACCGCGTGCGCGGCGAGCGGCTCCGTGTCGATCGCTCCCTGATGCGAGAATTCGACCGCGAAGCTGCGCGTTCCGTCGGGCGCGAGGCGCGGATTCACCTCCGACGGCGAGCCCACGCGGTAGAAACGGAAGCGCTCCTCGGGGAAGTAGGCCCAATGGAAGCGCTTCCCGAAGACGTCGTCGGCGC
>Ga0066677_10000653_pt1 | contig 11681 bp, 10 predicted proteins | sample GraSoiAngelo_126_FD_62299 | JGI IMG/M metagenome (GOLD analysis project Ga0066677, IMG submission 62299) | Grasslands soil microbial communities from the Angelo Coastal Reserve, California, USA - 14_0927_09_20cm | ecosystem: Environmental > Terrestrial > Soil > Grasslands | place: USA... | reverse complement strand
GGGATCAAATTTTCCACCGGTTGCCCGAGGAGTTCTTCCCGTTTATAGCCAAACAGTTTTTCGCTCTGGGCATTGACCAGCGTGATGTTGCCCGACGCATCCACGATGACCATGGCATCCGGGGCGCATTCGAGCAAGGCGCGAAACTTATCCTCGGTCCAGATAAGTTTGCCCGCATGCGCGGGCTTGGATTGGCGACGCAGGCGGTAGGCGGCCATGTAGGGTCCGTGGAATTCCCCGGGAAGAATTTTAGCTGTGCGGTTCGTCAACGTACAGACCCCACAGCCCCCAGAGCCCCAGAGCTGACAGCCGACGGCCCTTGCTTTGTGCGTTTGTGCTTTTCTCGGGATACGTTTCGCGGTATCAAGGATGCACGGCCGATGCCATCGGCTTGTACACCGCTCGAAGGGAGTTCTCTATGGAACGAAATGTCCGCGATCTTCTGAACTTGTACAACCCACACGATCCCCTGGATCACGCGTGGACGATTCCTTCGCCATGGTATTTCGACAAGCAGATCGAGGAATTGGAGCAACAAAGTGTGTTCGGCAGGAGGTGGCAAGTCGTAGGCCGAGCGGACCAAGTGCGGAATAAAGGAGACTTTTTCACGGCGGACCTGGCAGGTGAACCACTCGTGGTGGCGCGGGGCGAAGATGGCATGTTGCGCGCCTTTTATAACGTTTGCCGGCATCACGCGGCCGCTGTGGTGACGCAAACGGAGGGTTCGGCGAAGCAATTTCGCTGCCCGTATCACGGCTGGACTTACGGAATCGATGGAACGCTCCAAGGCATGGTGGAGTTCGAAGACGTATGCAAGTTTGAGCGCGCGAAAAGCGGGTTGGTGCCGGTAAAAGTGGACACGTGGGAGAATTTTGTGTTTGTGAATCTGGATGGGCATGCTGCGACGCTCCAGGACTCTCTCGGGAAGGTCCCGGGCATCGTCGCGCCCCTGCAATTGTCAACGAAGATGAAGTTTTTCGACCGGCGAGTCTATACGCTACAGTGCAACTGGAAAGTGTACGTGGACAATTATCTGGACGGCGGTTATCACGTGCCGCATGCGCACAAAGGGTTGAGTAGCGTCATCGAATACACGAAATACACGATTGAGAATCTCGAGCGCGCGTGCTTGCAATCGAGCCCGCTTTCTTCAAGGAAGAAATCCGAGACCGGCGTGGCAGCGACGCGGCAAGGCCGGGCGTTCTATCTGTGGATTTATCCGAACTTCATGATCAACGCCTACGAAGGCGTGATGGATACCAACCTGGTTCTGCCACTGGCGGTGGACAAGTGCGCGGTGGTGTTTGACTACTACTTCGCGGACGCAAGCAAGAAGGCTACTGCGCACCATCGCGCAAGCATCAAGGTGAGCGAAAAAGTGCAGGACGAAGACATGTCGATCTGCGACTCCGTGCAGCGCGGTCTGGTGTCGCGGGCCTATGTGGCGGGTCGGCTGTCCGTGCGGCGAGAAGCGGGAGAGCATTTGTTTCATCGCTTGCTGCATGCGGATTTGACAAGGGCACTGGACAGGCCCGCAGCTGCGGACTAGCTCAACCGAACTCCTGATGGCAAGATGGTCTTACCATGGAAACTAAGCTTTCCACAAAGGGACAAGTCGTACTACCGCAGTTGATTCGAAAGAGCATGAATCTGCGTGCGGGCGATAAGCTGGATGTGGGAATTGAGGGAGGACAGATAGTTCTTGTGCCTCGGAAGAAACGAGCAGGGAAGGGGCGAATCATCAAGGATCCGTTGACCGGATTTCCGGTGCTCACCGCGGGGAAAAACGCTCCGGTCCTGACCCAAAAAGAAGTCGAAGAAATCCTTGCAGAATTTCCATGATGTCCGTCCCCGGAGTTGTTCGCCACGCCGGTTGACAGGCTCAACGAGGTTTGAAAGGAAAGTAGCTATCAGGAGAAGCAATGCGCAATTGAGGTACGTGATATAAAGGGCTAGCCATCGATTTGACGGAGGTCCTCAAAATGGATAGGCCAGCTGAGACACAACCACCTATAAAAGAGATGCGGAGGGGCAGCCGCTTTCCTGTCGTTGTGTTTGTGGAGGCGAAGTGGCAAGCGCTCGGTGGGCAACTCGTCAAAGAAACAGCGCAAGCGATGGAGGTGAGCGCCTTAGGCGGACTGCTGGACATGAAGACTTACCCCAAGGTGGGCAGCGAGATGGAACTCACCAATCTTCTTTCGGGCGAAACAGCCAAAGCACGCGTTGTCGGCACGCGTGCTTCCAAGGAGGGCGGCGTTCCAAAAGTTGCCGTCGAGCTTCTGGCGCGGAGCGAGACTTTTTGGGGGTTGAATTTCCAGCTAAGGAGGACGAGCTCCGAGCTGGTCAGAATCGAACAGGAAATCAAGTCTGGCGGCATAGACCCGCGCATCCTCGAAGAGTTCCGCGACTCGGTAGATTATGTGCGGAAGACTGCGTGGGCGGTCCAGGAATGGCAGGAGCGCCAACTGCAGAAGCACGACCCGCAGACCGTGCTTCCGCTGATCACCGCTGAGCGCATTCGCCGCGCTACGCAGTTGAGCCTGGCGATAACAACGGAGCTGGCGGCTCACCAAGTGAACCGCGAGACCACGGGAATGCGCGAGTTGTATCAGGCGGTCGGGGGCCTCTATCCGCGCGTCGCGGATTTGTTCAGGATCCAGGAAGCCTGACGCGGTGCACTGGGGCCGGTTGGCCGCGGCGGATTAGTTCGGTGGAGACGAGCGAAGCGACTTGCAGTGATCTTCCAGGGCGGCGATTAGAGTTTTTTCCAGAGCGCCGCTGGAATTCAAATTCCACAAATCTCTCGCCGGAGCGAAGCGGTCCACGTTTTGTCCGGAGCCCTGTATACGGGCAGAGACCTCGACTCGAGTATAGCTGTCGCCCAGGTCGCGGGTGGTAACGACAACAACGGCTTTGCCGGCGTTCCAGGTGACGTGACCGGCAAAGCGCCCCTCCTTGGCAAATTGCAGGAGTTCGTCTTTGTCCAAATAGCGCGCAACAATCCAGCCGTCCGCGACAATTTTCTCTTCGCCAAAGCGCCAGGCCTGCGTACGGATGTAAGATTGAAAAAATTCCTGGACGCCCAAAGGAGAGTCTTTGGCTTCGAGACACGCGGGAGCAAATTCCTTGGAATCCGCGTCATTCTTGCCTTTCGTTTTGTCCTTGCGTGCCGGCTTCGGGCTCTCCTGGCGCGAGTCGCAGGGACGAACAGCAGGTGCGGCACTGGCAGGCTTATCTTCCGGAGCCTGAGCATAAGAGCAGTTTTCAGGCGAACCCTCGAAGAAGAGAAGAAAAAACACAAAAAGACAAAAGAGCCGCTGCTTCCGAGCCGTGCTCATTTGCGGTCCATTCGGTAAGAAGGAAGCTTTTGGGAAGCGCTGTGCATGAGTGCTCCGTCAAGGTAAAGGAATTCTACCGTTTGGAGGTTGCGCGGGCGAGCGGAAACGGAGAGCCCATCCATTTGACGCTGTCGGAAGCGTTGCCTATACTGAATATTCCATTTGCAGGGAGAATTCTCGCCTGTCTGGTCTCTTCCGAAAGTAAGTGTGGCTTTGCATGCTCGGGTGAAGTCGCGCGAGCGCCGAACACCGCGCCGCTTTCGAGACCAGCAAAAGTTCCGAGCAAGCCGGTTGCGTCCCAGGAAAGGACCGTTTTATGGCTGAGGCAAGCTGCCGCCGCGAGTTGGAATTGGAAGTTCCCGCGGAAGAAGTGTCGAAGAAGATGGAGAGCGTGGCGAAAGAATTCGCGCGCCTGGCCACTATTCCGGGATTCCGGCGCGGGAAGGCCCCGGTTTCGCTGATCCGGCGGCGATTTGCGGAGGACATCAAAGGAGAAGTGCTGCAGACGCTGGTGCCAGAGCGCGTGGAAAAGGCTTTGGCGGAGCAAAAACTTTCACCCGTCTCGCAGCCGAAGGTGGACAAGCTGGACTTCAACGAAGGCCAGCCGCTGAAGTTTCGTGCGGTGTTCGAAGTGATGCCGGAATTCGAGTTGGGCAGCTACAAAGGGCTCGAATTGGAAATGCCCACGATGGACATCACGGAGAAAGACGTAGAAAAAGCTCTTGAGGAGATGCGCGAGCGGGCGGCGGCGTTTGCGCCGGTGGAGGGCCGGCCGATTCAGGACGGCGACTTCGCCCAAGTGAAGCTCCTGGGCACACCGGAAGGAGGAGGCGATCCGCTGAAAGCCGATAGCGTGCTGTGCCACATCGGCGCGGAAGAAACGATGGAGCCTTTCAATACGAATTTGAAGGGTGCAAATGTAGGCGAGCATAAGAATTTTGCCGTGGAGTATCCCGCGGATTATCCAGACCCCAAGCTGGCCGGCAAGAAATTTCATTACGCCGTGGAAGTGCTGGGAATCAAGACGAAAAAGTTGCCGGAGCCGAACGACGATTTTGCGAAGGACGTGAGCGACGCCAAGACCCTCGACGAATTGAAGAAGAAAGCTCGCGAAGCGCTGGAGCACGAACGCGACCACAGGCACAAGGAATTGCTACATGAAAAAGTGCTGGCGGAATTGGTGAAAAAGCACGACTTTCCGGTGCCGGAATCGCTGGTCGAGCATCAAATGGATGTCCGGCTCGAACGCGTGGTGCGGTCGCTGGCGGCGCAGGGTGTGGATCCGCGGGCGGTGAACGTGGATTGGGTAGCGCTGCGGCGGCGGCAGGTAGACCGCGCAAGGGATGACGTGAAGGCGGAATTGATCATCGACCGCATTGCCACGGCGGAAAACATTGATGTGCATGAAGAAGACGTCACGCGCGAGCTGGAGCACGTGGCCAGCCATAGCGGCGAATCGGCGGAAGCGCTGCACGCTCGTTTGACAAAGCAGGGGACGCTCGATAGGATGAAAGCTAAATTGCGAAGCGATAAAACACTCGAGTGGATCGAGCAAAGCGCGAAAATCAAGACCGTGGCCGCGGCGAATGCAGCGACGGATGCAAAGTGAAATCTTCCGGCCGGGTGCAAGCGGCTTTACTTCCATGAAAAAATTCGACGACGAACGCGATTACCACGCCACGACCCTCGTACCCATGGTGGTCGAACAGACCAGCCGCGGCGAGCGCGCCTACGACATTTATTCCCGGCTGCTGAAAGAGCACATTATTTTTATCGGTACGCCGATTGACGACCACGTGGCCAATCTAGCGACGGCGCAAATGCTGTTCTTGCAAGCCGAAGATCCGGAAAAAGACATTCAGTTGTACATCAATTCGCCGGGCGGCTCGATCACCGCGGGATTCGCGATTTACGACACCATGCAGTTCGTTAAGCCGGACGTGGTGACGACCTGCGTGGGGCAAGCGGCCTCGATTGCCGCAGTGTTGCTGACGGGCGGCGCACCCAAGAAGCGCTTTGCGCTGCCCAACGCGCGCATCCTGATTCATCAGCCGTGGCTGTCCGGGCTCGGCGGGCAAGCCACGGACATTGACATTCACGCAAAAGAAATCCTGCGTATGCGCACGACCATCAATTCGCTCCTGGCGAAACATACGGGGCAGTCCACGGAACGCATCGAAAAAGACGTCGAGCGCGATTACATCATGAACGCGGAGCAGGCTAAGGAATACGGGATGATCGATGAGATCATCTACAAGCATCGTTAAGTTTTGAGGCGCGAAGTGCTTTACCGTTCGAAGCCGGGGCGGAAGGCACGTTCCCGATAGTCCGCACGACCACGACTTTTCTCTCTTGCTCAGGGGACAAATCGGCCTAGAATAAGGGTAGAGACCCCGAAGAAGCCCAGCGGAGCTGAGGCCTCCATACCTGTGAAAAAATTTAACCCAGATGAGCCATTGCGCTGCTCCTTTTGCCACAAGACTCAGGAGCAGGTCGAAAAGCTGATTAGTTCGCCTTCGGACTATCCGCGCGCGTACATCTGCAACGAGTGCGTGGGCGTCTGCCAGACGATTCTGGAAGATGAGAAGCGCGAACAGGCCACGGCCCCCGCGCGGCAGCTTCCCCGGCCGCCGGAAATCAAGCGGTTCCTCGATGGCTACGTCATCGGGCAGGATCGCACGAAGAAAAAGCTTGCGGTGGCGGTGTACAACCACTACAAACGGATTTTCCTGAACAAGCAGCCGGGCGAAGTGGAGCTGAGCAAGTCCAATATTCTGCTGATCGGGCCGACGGGCACGGGCAAGACGCTGCTGGCGCAAACTCTTTCGCGCATGTTGGAAGTGCCGTTTGCCATCGTGGACGCGACGACGCTGACCGAAGCAGGCTACGTCGGAGAAGACGTCGAGAACATTATTCTGAAGCTCTTGCAGGCCGCCGACGGCGACGTGCAGAAAGCACAGCAAGGCATCATTTACATCGACGAGATTGACAAGATCGCGAAGAAAGATGAAAACCCGTCGATTACGCGCGACGTTTCCGGCGAAGGCGTGCAGCAAGCGCTGCTGAAGATTCTGGAAGGCACGGTGGCCAACGTGCCGCCGCAAGGCGGGCGCAAGCATCCACACCAGGAATTCACCCCGGTGGACACGACCAACATTCTGTTCATTTGCGGGGGTGCGTTTGTTGGTTTGGAGAAAATCATCGAGAAGCGCACGGGCCGGCGGTCGCTGGGTTTCCACACCGATGCCACGCCTTCAACTCCGCAGCGGCGGAATACGGAGTTGCTCGAGCAAGTGCAACCCGGCGATTTAATCCGCTACGGGCTGATTCCGGAATTTGTGGGCCGCTTGCCGGTGGCGGGCGTAATGAACGATTTGGACAAAGCCGCACTGGTCAAGATTTTGACGGAGCCGAAGAACGCGCTGTTGAAGCAATACCAGCGGCTGTTTGAATTTGAGAACGTGCGCTTGCGATTTACTGAGGAAGCGTTGGAAACTGTGGCAGAGTTAGCACTTCAGCGCAAGGTGGGCGCGCGCGGCTTGCGAATGATTCTGGAAGACCTCATGCTGGAGCTCATGTACCACCTTCCCATGCAACGGAAGGTGCGCGAATTCGTGGTGACTGCGGAAATGGTGCGTACGCGCGAAATCAACTGGAGCTTGCTTGAAAAAGCCGGATGAGCCGGCTCGCGCATCAAATTCAGGGTACGGCCAATCTTCGGCGGTATAGAACTAAGAGGCGGAAGTAAGGAAGTTCAGGGGCCCGCATGTTTACACGAGAAAAACAAGAGATGAGGCGTGTGCCGATGATGCCGGTGCGAGATATGGTCATCTTCCCGCAGCAGATGACGCCGTTTATCGTCGGCCGCGAAGCGAGCGTGCGCGCGCTGGAAGAGGCGCTGGCCAGCGACAAGAAGATTTTTCTGTCCACGCAGCACGACGCTTCGGTGGATGACCCGAAGCCGGAAGAGATTTACGCGGTCGGAACGCTCGCCAACATCGTGCAAAGCGTGAAACTGCCTGACGGCAACATCAAAGTTTTGGTCGAAGGCGTGGAGCGCGCCAGGGCGCTGTCTATCGCCACGGAAGAAGGCTTTTTCCGGGCCACGATTCGTTTGCTGGGCCAGCGCGTCGAGGATTCGCCGCAGGTCAAGCAGATGGTAGAAAAAGTGACCGGGCTGTACGAACAATTCATCAAGCTGTCGCAAAGCCTGAATTACGACACGATGATTGCAGCCGCGCGCGGAGATGATCCGTCGCGCCTCTCGGACACGATTGCGGCGAACCTGCAGCTTCCCGTGGATGAAAAGCAGGATTTACTAGAAACCGTGGATCCGTTGGAGCGGCTGAACCGCATCGCAGAAATCCTGGAAATCGAACTGGAGAAGCTGAACGTCGACCGGAACATCAACACGCGCGTGAAGCGCCAGATGGAGCGTGCGCAAAAAGAGTATTACCTCAACGAAAAGCTGAAAGCCATCCAGAAAGAACTCGGGCGCGGCGAGAAGAGCGAAACCGACGAGCTGAAGAAAAAGATCGATGCCGCAGGCATGCCCAAGGACGTGCACGAGAAAGCCATCCAGGAGCTGAAGCGCCTGGAGTTGATGCCGCCGATGTCGGCGGAATCCACGGTCAGCCGGAATTACCTCGACTGGCTGATTGCGGTGCCGTGGAAGAAGCGCTCCAAAGAAATCCGGGACATCAAGGCCGCGGAGAAGGTGCTCAACGAAGAGCATTATGGACTGGAGAAGATCAAGGATCGCATCCTGGAGTTCCTTGCCGTGCGCCAGTTGGTGAAAAACCCGAAAGGCTCGATTCTTTGCTTTGTGGGACCTCCGGGTGTGGGCAAAACTTCGTTGGCCATGTCCATCGGCCATGCCACCGGCCGCAAGTTCGTGCGCGTTTCGCTCGGCGGCGTGCGCGATGAAGCGGAAATTCGCGGCCATCGCCGGACGTACATTGGCGCGTTGCCCGGCCAAATCATCCAGATGATGAAAAAAGCCGGCACGGTGAACCCGATTTTCGTGCTGGATGAAGTGGACAAAATGTCCACGGACTTCCGGGGCGACCCGTCGGCGGCGTTGATGGAAGTGCTGGACCCGGAACTCAACTACGCGTTCACGGATCATTATCTGGACGTTGAATACGATCTTTCGAGAGTGATGTTCGTGTGCACGGCCAACGTGCTGCACACCATTCCGCAACCCCTGCAGGACCGCATGGAAATTCTGCGGCTCCCCGGCTACACCGAGCAGGAAAAGATGGAAATTGCGACGCGCTTCCTGCTGAAGCGGGCGCGGGAAGCCACCGGGCTGACCGAGAAGAATCTCAAGTTCATCGAAGAAGGATTGCTGCACATCATCCGGCACTACACTCATGAAGCTGGAGTGCGCAACCTGGAGCGCGAAATTCAGAACATCGCACGCAAGATGGCGCGCAAAGTCGTGAGCGACGGCGCGGATTCGGCCGTCGAGATCACCGCGGAAAACGTTAAGGACTTCCTGGGCGTGCTGAAGTACCGCGAGTTCTGGCTGGAGAAGCAAAACGAAGTCGGACTGACTACCGGCCTGGCCTGGACGGAAGTGGGAGGATCGGTACTCGCGACCGAAGCAACGCTGATGGAAGGTAAGGGCCGCTTGACGCTGACAGGGAAACTAGGCGATGTCATGCAGGAGTCGGCGCAAGCGGCGATGAGTTACGTGCGTTCGCGTTCGAATCTGCTGGGCTTGCAGCGGGATTTCTACCGCACGATCGACATCCACGTGCACGTTCCGGAAGGCGCGATTCCCAAGGATGGCCCGTCCGCCGGCATCACCATTTGCACATCGATTGTGAGCGCTCTCACAAAAATCCCCGTGCGCTGCGACGTGACCATGACCGGCGAAATCACACTGCGCGGCAAAGTTTTGCCCATCGGGGGCGTCAAGGAGAAACTCCTGGCCGCCCACAGAATGGGCTTGCGTACGGTAGTGCTTCCGAAGGACAATGAGAAGGACCTAGCGGATATCCCGCAAGAGATTCTCTCCAGTCTCACGATCCATTTTGTCGAGACCATGGATGAAGTGCTGCAGATTGCGCTGGAGCGGCCCATCGTGCCGCTTGAGCATGCCGCGGTAGCGCCCGTCACGGAATCGTTCGTGGCCGGCACAGAGAAAGACAAGAGTTTGACCAACTAAGCAGCGATATTCCGGAAAAGGCTCAAACCCGCGAGTCTGACTGCTTTTGTCAGGCGCGCGAGGGGGGAGTGTGACCTTCGAAGGGGACCGGAAGCGCCGCGGTTGGAGCAAAGTCCGGTCTGCTCATTTCGGCTGGTTTCGCGTCTTCGGTTCAGGACCTAAGAGCGGTCAACCGCGAGTTTGGTGCGTCACCTCAAGAACAATCCGGATTCTCAGGGTCAATTCACAATCACATTGGGAAACTATGCCAAAAGAAACACATGTTGAAGGAAACAATCAGATGAGTATTAGCCTTGCCGAGCTAAAGGAAAAGAACATCACCGACCTCGCCAAGATTGCCAAGGAACTGAACATTCCCGGCGCGAGCGGGATGCGCAAGCAGGAACTGATCTTCCAGATCCTGCGCGCACAGACGGAAAAGAACGGTTTGATCTTCTCCGAAGGCGTTTTGGAATGCCTCCCCGACGGATTCGGATTTCTCCGCGCGCCCGAATACAACTACCTGCCCGGTCCGGACGATATCTACGTCTCTCCGTCGCAAATCCGCAAGTTCGATCTTCGCACCGGCGACACCGTCTCCGGTCAAGTCCGCCCGCCCAAGGACGGCGAACGCTACTTCGCGCTGATCAAAGTGGAGGCGGTTAATTTTGAAGATCCGGAAGTGGCACGAAACAAAATTTTCTTCGATAACCTGACGCCGCTTTATCCGCAGGGACGCTTGAAGATGGAAACGGTGAAGGAAAACATGACGGGGCGCGTGCTGGACCTGCTTTGTCCGGTCGGCAAAGGCCAGCGCGGTTTGATTAACGCTCCGCCGCGGACCGGAAAAACCATGATGCTGCAGGCCATCGCCAACGCCATCGCCGCCAATCATCCCGAAGTCGCGCTCATCGTGCTTCTGATTGACGAGCGCCCGGAAGAAGTCACCGATATGCAGCGCACGGTAAAAGGCGAAGTGATCAGCTCGACGTTCGACGAGCCGCCGCAGCGGCACATCCAAGTCGCGGAAATGGTTTTGGAAAAGGCCAAGCGCCTGGTGGAGCACAAGCGCGATGTCGTGGTGCTGCTCGATTCCATCACCCGTCTGGCGCGCGCTTACAACGCGGTGACGCCGCCCTCCGGAAAAGTGCTTTCCGGCGGTATTGACGCTAACGCGTTGCAGCGGCCGCGGCGATTCTTCGCTGCCGCGCGCAACGTCGAAGAAGGCGGCTCGCTCACCATCGTCGCTACGGCACTCATCGATACCGGCAGCCGCATGGACGACGTGATTTTCGAAGAGTTCAAGGGCACCGGCAACATGGAAATCTACCTCGACCGACGTTTGGCCGATAAGCGCGTCTTCCCGGCGATCGACATCCAGCGTTCCGGCACGCGCAAGGACGAATTGCTGCTTCCTCCGGAGGAACTCAGCCGCGTTTGGGTGCTGCGCAAAGTGTTGAGCCCGCTTTCCACGGTCGAAGCGATGGAACTCTTGCTTAGCCGGCTGACCAAAACCAAGTCGAACATGGAATTCCTGGGCTCGATGTCTTCCCCGGCGTGAACCACAGGCACTTTTTCTTCAAGCTATTGCTATCCGCACAGTGAAGTACAACGGTACTCTCTTCTCGGACTGACTGAGTTATTTTGCCCGATGAGCGGCAGGAGCTGCCTGAGATTCCCGCGCCTGCCGTTCCCTACGGGCAAGACAGCCTCTGAGGAAATTCAGAAACTTGAGCGTGTTCTCAACGGGAATCTTCTAAGCAAACTCCTGCGGCGCATTTCTCGGATTCGCGTGGCAGAGGAACCTTCTGTCGGATAATTGCAGCTCCTTTCGGGAACACTTCTCCCACAACGAAGTCTTTTCGCCGGACCAGCGGCGGCGGACATAGATCCGCAACAGGTAGCTTGGATCGAAACTACTTAGGCGGTAAAATTAGAGTCGCGCGAACAAGCAGACCGCGAGACCCGATCGCCTTGGTGCGTATTCGTCTTGGCTTATGTCTTCGTGTCTCATATCTGCTCTCCCGCTCAGCGAGGATCCCGGCGAGCCGCGAAAATAACTGAGGTATCTTTAAGATTAACGAAATCCGAGAATCCGTCAAGTCTTTTACAAAAACTGCATTGTTGGCCCATTTTTCGCGTAACTGAATAACTTTAAAGTACATAGGTCCGAATGACGGCGTTTTTTT
>Ga0066677_10000648_pt1 | contig 11708 bp, 13 predicted proteins | sample GraSoiAngelo_126_FD_62299 | JGI IMG/M metagenome (GOLD analysis project Ga0066677, IMG submission 62299) | Grasslands soil microbial communities from the Angelo Coastal Reserve, California, USA - 14_0927_09_20cm | ecosystem: Environmental > Terrestrial > Soil > Grasslands | place: USA... | reverse complement strand
CGAGGAGAATACGCATCGGGTAATTGGGTAATTGGGTAATTGGGTAATCGAGTAATTGATTAGGTGATTGATCGCGCGATTGCGTGGGCGCGTTCGGCGGCGATTACAGGATTACGCGATTACCCGATTACCCGATTACCCGATTACCCGATTACCCGATTACCCGATTACCCGATTACCCGATTACCCAATTCTTCATTCTTCGATTTGGGCCTCGTCGATGAGCATGACCGGGATGTCGTCCTTGATGGGATACACGCGCTTACAAGTTGCACACTTCAGCGCAGTGCCATTCTTGACGAGCGTCACGGGCGTCTTACAGTTCGGACACGCGAGAATCTCGAGCAACTCCGGGTCGACGGGCATGGTGGGACTATAATTCAAACGTATGAAGATCGCACTCTTTCTGGCGGCCCTCGCTCTGCAGAACCGATCCGTCGTCAACACGCCGCCCGACAAGGTTGCTGAAGCGTACGCGCAGTTCCTGCTCGCGCATCATCTCGACGAGCGCGACGATGCAACGGGAGCGATCGCGGCATACAAGAAAGCGATGGAGCTCGATCCGCAGGCCGCCGATATCCCGGCGGAGCTTGCTGCGCTGTACCTGCGCCAGAACAGCATGAACGACGCGCGCGCGACCGCCGAGCTCGCATTGAAGGTCGCGCCGGCGAACCGCGAAGCCAACCGCGTCCTCGGGATCGTGTACGCCGCTATGGTCGACGGCGGCGGGCGCGGCGACTCGGGATCGCGGCGGCGTGCGGCGCCGGCCGCGAGCGACGAGAACATCGCGAAGGCGATCCGTCACCTCGAGCTGGCCATCGAAGGCGCGGCGCGCGAATCGGATCCGAACGTGCGCGCGACGCTTGCGCGGCTCTACCTCCGCGCCGATCAGTACGGGAAAGCGATTCCGCTGCTGAACGATCTCGTCCGTCAGGAACCGGGCTGGCAGGACGGCCCGATGCTGCTCATCGACGCCTACGAGCACGAACGCCGCTGGAACGACGCGGCCGACGCGTACGAGGATCTGGTGCAGCAGTCGCCGCGCAGCGTCGAGCTGAAGATGCGCTACGCGTCGGCGCTGCTGAAGGCGGGCGGGCGCGACAACCTCACGAAAGCGCGCGATCTGCTCAGCGACGCGTTGACGACGCGGCCGAACGACGCGCAGACGTTGTATCTCATGTCGCAGACGCAGCGGCAGCTGGGGGACGCGAAAGGCGCGGAAGACACGGCGCGGCGTCTGATCGAGCAGAACGGCAAAACGCCGTGGGGTTACTACGCGCTGGCCGAGGCGCTCGAAGAGCGCCGGCAGTATCAGGCCGTCATCGATTCGCTGGCGCCGATCGTCGCCGCACCGTCGCCCGGATTCGACACGGGCGTGCTGCTGCCGCATCTCGGCTTTGCGTACCAGGAGATCGGCGACCACGACAAGGCAATCGCGACGTTCGAGGAGGCGCGCCGCAAGTCGCCCGGCGATCCGAACCTGGCCAGCTACCTCGTGGAAGCGAACCTCGCCGCGAAGAAGTACGCGGCGGCAATCGAAGCCGCGCAGTCGGCGCTCAACGATCATCCCGACGATCTGCGCCTGATCCGGCTCCAGGCGCAGGCGCTGCGCCGCAGCGGCAAGCCCGATCAGGGCATCGCGCTGCTGGAGGGCGCGCTGAAGAAGCACGGCGACGATCCGACGGCATACATCGCGCTCGCGCAGATCTACGCCGACGCCGAGCGCACCCCGCAGGCGGTTCGCGTCCTCCAGGAAGGACAATCGAAGTTCCCATCGGACGTGTCGCTGATGTTCGAGCTCGGTTCGGTCTACGACCGCCAGAAAAAGTATCCGGACGCCGAGGCGCAGTTCCAGCGCATCCTGAATCGCGATCCCGACAACGCCGCGGCGCTGAATTATCTGGGCTACATGCTCGCCGAGCGCGGCGAGCGCCTCGACGAGTCGGTGAACTACCTGAAGAAGGCGCTGCAGATCGAACCGGAAAACGGTTCCTATCTCGATAGCCTGGGATGGGCGTATTTCAAGGCCGACAAGCTCGATCTGGCCGAAGACAACCTGCGCAAGGCCGCCGATCAGCTCAAGAACAACGCCGTCATCCAGGAGCACTACGGCGAAGTCCTGTTCAAGCTCGGTCGCTACAACGACGCGATCGCCGCGTGGACGCGCGCGCTCGCCGGCGACGGCTCGGACATCGATCGCGCCGACGTCGACAAGAAGATCCGGGCGGCGAAACAGAAGCTCAATCAAAAGTGATTCGGCGTGCGTTCATCGTCGCCGTCGCGACGGCCTGCTTCACCTCCTGCGCGCCGGCATTGCTGAAGCTCCCCGCCGGCCCCGGCGGCCCTGCCGCGGATGCACGCGACGCGCTCATCGAGGCGACGACCGCCTGTCAGAAAATCACGACGCTCAGCGCAGAAATCGCCGCGAGTGGATCCGCTGGAGGCCGCGGCTTGCGCGCACGCCTGCTGACCGGCGTGGCGCGCCCGGCGTCGGCGCGCATCGAAGCGGTGGCGCCGTTCGGCGCGCCGCTTTTCATCTTCGTTGCACGCGCCAACGACGCGACGCTGCTGCTGCCGCGCGACGACCGTGTGCTCCAGCACGGGCGTCCCGACGAAGTGCTGGAAGCGGTGGCCGGCGTGCCGCTCGATCCAATCGAGCTGCGATCGACGCTGACCGGCTGCGCGATCGCTCCAGACGTCGAAGGCGCGCGTCAGCTCGGCGACGACTGGCGCGTCATCTCCGACGGGCCGACCCACATCTACCTGCGCCGCGATCCGCACGCAGCGCCGTGGCGGCTGGTTGCCACCGTGCACCCCTCGACCGCCGGACGCGCCGAGTGGCGTGCGGAGTATCGTGATTTCCAGGACGGGGTGCCGCGAACGATCCATCTGGCCGCCCTCGATCGGCAGCAATTCGACCTGAAGCTCGCGCTGTCGCAAGTGGACATCAACACGCCGCTCGGACAGGAGGTGTTCACCGTGCAGATCCCGCGGTCGGCCGAGCCGATCACCCTCGACGAATTGAAAGATGCGCGCGCGGGCGTTCGCAAAAATTAACCTGTCGCTCCGCGTGCTCGGCACACGTCCGGACGGATACCACGAGCTGCGGACGATCTTTCAGTCGATTGCGCTCCATGACACGCTGACGATCCGTCACGTCGCCGGCCCATTTCGGCTCACATGCGACGATGCGTCGCTGCCCCGCGATCGGACGAACCTCGTGTGGCGCGCGGCCGACCGCTTGTGGAAGGCGGCGCGGCGGCGCGGTGCGCCGCGCGGCGTCGCGATTCATCTGACGAAATGCATCCCTGTGCAGGCCGGGCTCGGCGGCGGCAGCAGCGACGCGGCGGCGGCGCTGCGCGCGCTGGCGAAAGTCTGGCGCGTCGATCAGCAATCGGTCCGCGAAGCGGCGGTAACGCTCGGCGCGGACGTGCCGTACTTCCTCGAAGGCGGCACGGTTCTGGGGTTGGAGCGCGGCGATGTTCTCGTCCCGTTACCCGATCACCCGCGCCGGTGGGTCGTTCTCGTCATCCCGCCGTTCGGCGTCGGCACGAAGGAGGCTTACGCGTGGTTCGATCGCGACTGTCGCCATCAACATTTTTTACTTTCGCGTGGGGCCCCAGATCTTTCATTGCGCCGGGGCCCCACCCGCGGCGCTGTTGCTCGGCGCAAGCGCCTCGCAACGGCTCAAGGCTGTCATGCGCCGATGCTCTCGCCCGTAACGAGAACAGAGCGTCGCGTCGGGGCCGCAGGCGCTGTGGGGGCCGAGCTTGCCCGGCCCGGTTCCGTGAACGATCTCGAAGCACCCGTTTCGAAACGTCATCCCGAAATTCGCCGCATCGTGTCGTCGCTGAACCGCGCAGGATCGACTCGCGCGGCGATGTCGGGGAGCGGCTCGGCAGTATTTGGACTCTTCGAAACGAAAGGCGCCGCGTTCGACGCCGCCGGAGCGCTCAAGCGCGGGAATCGCTCGGCGATCGTGACGCGCACGCTGACGCGCGCGGAATGCCGGAGACTTGCCGCCAAATAAGCCCATCGTATACACTTGCCGTTTGCGTCACGTGGTTCGGGCCACTCCTGAAGGATCAGCTTTCCAAATCGGCGACACGGAGCGAAGTCGGGCGCGGGGCGACCCTCGAAGCGCGTCGCGGGAGCAGGGACTCCCGGAGTAAACAATGGGGCGTGGCCAAGCGGTAAGGCGCGGGACTTTGGATCCCGTATTCGAAGGTTCGAATCCTTCCGCCCCAGCCACTATGTGAGGGCTGCTGCAGGTGATAGTTGGTGAACCTCTCATGGCGACCGGGTTCGGAGAGCTGAAGGTGTTCTCGGGCAGCGCGCATCCAGAGCTCGCGCGGGAGATCGCGGCGTTCCTCGGCATCAAGGTCGGTCAGGCGCGGCTGCGCCGGTTCCCCGATTCGGAAGTCTCGTTCCAGATCGACGAGAACATTCGCGGCACCGACGTGTTCGTCGTCCAGCCGACGTGCTCGCCGGTCGACCAGCACATCATGGAGATGCTGGTGATGATCGATGCGTTCCGCCGCTCGTCGGCGGCGCGCATCACGGCGGTGATTCCGTATTACGGCTACGCGCGCCAGGACCGCAAGGACAAGCCGCGGGTCCCGATTTCGGCGAAGCTCGTCGCCAACATCCTGAGCGCCGCGGGCACGAACCGCGTGCTGACGATGGATCTGCACAAGGCGCAGATCCAGGGGTTCTTTGACATCCCGGTCGACCATCTGTTCGCGGCGCCGGTGATCATCGATTACCTGTCGCGCCTCGATCATCCGAAGGTCACGCTCGTGTCGCCCGACGCCGGCGGCGCGGAGCGCGCGCGCGCCTACGCGAAGCGGCTGGGCGCCGAGCTCGCGATCATCGACAAGCGGCGCACCGACGATGGGACGGCGGAAGTGATGAACGTGATCGGCGACGTTGAAGGGCGCACCTGCATCCTGCAGGACGACATCATCGACACGGCCGGCACGATCACCAAGGGCGCCAGCGCGCTGAAGGAAAACGGCGCCGAACGCGTGTTCGCGTGCGCGGTGCACGGCGTGTTGTCGGGTCCGGCGATCGACCGGATCCAGAAATCGCCGATCGATCAGCTGATCGTGACCAACACGATCCCGCTGTCGTCGACGGCGGCGGCGTGCAAGAAGATCGTCGTGCTTTCGGTGGCGCGGCTGCTCGGGCAGGCGATCAAGAGTATTCACGAAGAGACATCGGTCTCTTCGTTGTTCGTGTAGCTGATAGCTGATAGCTGATAGCTGATAGCTGGGAGAGAGAGATATGGAAGCGGTTCTCGAGGCAACAGCGCGCGACACGTTCGGGAAGAACGAGGCGCGGCGGACGCGGCGCGACGGGAAGGTGCCCGGCGTGCTCTACGGCGGCGACGGGAACAAGGCGACGCCTATCACGGTCGAGCCGCGCGCGCTGCTGAGGATTCTGCATTCGGAGTCGGGCGCCAACACGCTCATCTCGCTGAAGCTCGCGGGCGCGCCCGACGCGCGCGTCCTCGTGAAGGACTTCCAGCTCGATCCGGTCACGCATCACGTGCTGCACGCCGACTTCTACCGCGTCGCGATGGACAAGGTGCTGCAGGTCACCATTCCGGTGATGGTCCACGGCGAGCCGAAGGGCGTCAAGCAGCAGGGCGGCGTGCTCGAGTTCATCCGTCGGGAGATCGTCGTCGAGTGCCTGCCGGCCGACATTCCCGAGCACGTCGACGTCGACGTCAGCGAGCTGATGCTGCATCAGGGCATCCGCGTCCGCGACATCGCGACCAATCCGAAATGGAAGCCGGTCACCGAAGGGGAAGCGATGCTCGTCCACGTGATCATGCCGAAGGCCGAAGAGGCTCCGACGCCGGAAGTCACCGCCGCCGCGGCGACGGCGACGCCGGCCGAGCCCGAAGTCATCAAGAAGGGCAAGAAGGAAGAAGTCGAAGAAGAGAAAAAAGAGAAAGAGGAGAAGAAGAAGTAAAGCTGATCGTCGGATTAGGCAATCCGGGTTCGAAGTACCGCGGCACGCGGCACAACGTCGGCTTCGACGTGATCGACGAAGTGGCGCGCCGCGCGGCCGTCACGTTCGAATCGGCGCCGGCCGACGCGCTGATGGCCAGGTGGCGCGACCGCGACACGATCGTCGCCAAGCCGCTCACGTTCGTGAACAACAGCGGCCAGGCGATTGGCGAGCTGCTGCGGTATTTCAAGATCGACGCGGCCGACCTCCTCGTCATCGTCGACGAAGCGCAGCTGCCGCTCGGGAAGCTTCGGGCGCGCGCGCGCGGATCGGCGGGCGGGCACAACGGGTTGAAGTCGGTGATTGCGCACCTCGGCGATGATTTCGCGAGGCTGCGCCTCGGCGTCGGACGCGGCCCCGAAGGCCCCGAGGGGAAGGCGCGGCGCGATCTCGCCGACCATGTCCTGTCGCGCTTCGACGCCGATGAGCGCGCCGAAGCCGACCGCATGATTACGCGCTCGGCCGACGCGGCAGAGATGTTCATCACCTCCGGGATCGCCGCGGTGATGAATCAGTACAACGGCGGCGATCCGGCAACGACCGAATAATCCTTGCCGCCCGATGGCGGCCCTCGGATTGCGGATTGGCGATTGCGGATTGGCGGATTGAGGGTTCGATTCAATCCGCAATCCGAAATCCAAAATCCGCAATGCAAGGTCCTTAAGGAGCAGTCATGGCAAACCGTCAGTACGAGCTCGTCTACATCCTTCCTCCCGACTCGACCGAGCAGCAGGTCGCCGAGCTGCACACGCAGATCGAAGGCGTCGTGTCGCGGATGAACGGCGGCATCGACAAGACCGAGAACTGGGGGCGCAAGCGCCTCGCCTACGAGATCGCTCACAACAAGGAGGGCGTGTACGTCCTCGACGTGATCAACGGATCGGGCGAGCTGATGAAAGAGCTGGATCGCCGGCTGCGTGTCCTCGACCAGGTGATCCGGCACATGATCGTCCGCGTCGATGAAGAGAAGAAGGTCGTCGACCGCACGCGCTCGAAGCGCCAGACGGACTCCGAGCGGCGGCGCGTTCGCCGCGGTCTGCCGCCGGTGCGGCAGCCCGGAGAAGGGCGGCAGCCGATCGATCTCGATGACACCGACGACGAGCACTTCGACGGGGTGGAGGTGTAAATGGCTTTCGGACAAGGACGCACGGGCGGCGGCGGCGGTCGGGGCAAGGCGAGCGACAAGAAGGGCGGCGAGAAGGGTCAGGGCCAGCGCCGCACGCTGTTCCGCCGGCGCAAGGTCTGCAAGTTCTGCGCGGACAAGATCGACGACATCAACTACAAGGACGTGAAGCTGATCGGACCGTTCGTGCCCGAGCGCGGCAAGATTCTGCCGCGGCGCATCTCGGGCACCTGCGCGATGCATCAGCGGAAGCTGCAGACGGCGATCAAGCGCGCGCGCCAGATCGCGTTGATTCCTTACGTGACGGATTGAAATTGCTGATTGCAGATTTCTGATTGATTGTCGATTGCTGATTGATTTGCGCGATTGGGATTGATGCGGATTGGACCCTGTCAATTCAATCGCCAATCATCCAATCAATCAGCAATCTGAAATCAGCGATTTCGAGAGGCCCATATGGAAGTCATTCTCAGAGAACACGTCGACAACCTCGGCCGCCGCGGCGAGGTCGTGAAAGTCGCCGACGGCTACGCGCGCAATTACCTGCTGCCGCGCAAGCTGGCGCTCCTGGCGACAGAAGGGAACAAGAAGGTCATCGAGCGTGAGCGCGTCAAGTTCGACGCCCACGAGCTCGAGGAGAAGAAGGTTGCGGAGGCGATCGCCGAGCGCATGGCGAACGTCGCCATCGAAATCTCGCGCAAGGTCGGCGAGACCGAAGTCCTTTATGGATCGGTGACGTCCGGCGATATCGCCGACTCGCTGATGTCGAAGGGAATGGAGATCGATCGGCGGAAGATCGCGCTGCAGGAACCGATCAAGAAACTCGGCGAGTTCGACGTGCCGATCAAATTGCACCGCGACGTCACCACTCACGTGAAAGTGAAAGTCGTCGCCGAAGGCGAACCGGAGCACGCGCCGAAGAAATAAGAAGTCGGAAGTCAGAAGTCGGAAGTCAGAAGTACGAAGTCTGACCGACGAAGTCGATGAACTCGGAGTTGGGTCGATTGCCCGGCTCCGGGTTTTTTTCGTACTGCCGCTCGTCGTTCGCCGTTCCCCTTTTTTTGCGGTACACTCCGACTCCCGCTCAGACCGTTTCCCTATGGCAGACGTCGCAGTCGCCGAACGTACGCTCCCGCACAATCTCGAAGCCGAACGGTCGGTTCTCGGCGCCATTCTGCTGCACAACGACGCGTTCAACCTCGCGGCGGAAGTGATCGACTCGATCGATTTCTTCCGCCTGGCGCACCAGCGCATCTTCGACAAGATGGTGAAGCTCGCCGAGCGGGGCGACGCGATCGATCTCGTGACCTTGAAGGAGGAGCTCGGACGATCGGGCCAGCTCGAGGAGGTCGGTGGCCCGGCGTACATCACCGCGCTCGTCGACGGCGTACCGCGATCGACCAACGTCGAGCATTACGCGAGGATCATCAAGGAGAAGGCGACGCTCCGAAACCTGATTTACGCGGCGACGAAGATCGTCTCGGCGGCGTACGAGGCCGAGGAAGAAGCCGACGTCATCCTCGATCAGGCCGAGCACGCCATCTTCGCCATCGCCGACGACAAGGTGCGCGACGGCTTCGTGTCGCTGAAGGATCTCGCGCACGCGAGCCTCGACACGATCGAGAAGCTGCACGCGCGCAAGGAGCTCATTACCGGCGTACCGACGGGGTTCACCGATCTCGACGAGATGACGTCGGGATTGCAATCTTCGGATCTGATCATCGTCGCCGCGCGGCCGTCGATGGGGAAGACGAGCCTCGTGCTGAACATCGCGCAGCATGTCGGAACCAAGACCGACATGACCGTGGGGCTGTTCAGCCTCGAGATGTCGAAGGAGCAGCTGTTCCTCCGCATGCTGACCGCCGAAGCGCGCATCGACGCGCACCGGCTGCGCGGCGGCTTCCTCGGCGAGCGCGACTGGGGACGCCTCTCGCAGGCCATCGGCACGCTCAGCGAATCGAAGATCTTCATCGACGACACCCCCTCGATTGGCGTCCTCGAGATGCGCGCGAAATGCCGGCGGCTCGCGTCGGAACACGGGCTCCATCTCGTGATCGTCGATTACATCCAGTTGATGCAGGGGCGCGGCCGGTTCGAGAACCGCACGCTGGAGCTGGCGTCGATCTCGCGGTCGCTCAAGGGGCTCGCCAAGGAGCTGCGCGTTCCCCTCGTCGTTCTGTCGCAGCTGAGCCGCGCGCCGGAATCGCGCTCCGATCATCGCCCGCAGCTGTCCGATCTTCGTGAGTCGGGCGCCCTCGAGCAGGACGCGGACGTCGTCGTGTTCATCTACCGCGAGGATCAGTACGCCGACCGATCGCAGCCGGCTGCCGAGAACCAGGGCGTCGCGGAGCTGATCATCGGCAAACAGCGCAACGGCCCGACGGGCGTCGTCAGGCTCGCCTTCATCCGCGAATTCACTCGATTCGAGAACCTCGCGCTCGGCTAATCGAGATATTGTTAGCTTAACCTTCCTCCGAGCGCAGCGCCCGCGGCTCGAGCGAGCGCGAAGGCGCGAGCGAGGCGAGCGGGGGTGGGGCCCCGCGAGCGTCGGGAAGAGGCGCAAGGGCGTCAGCGCGTGGGGTGGGCTCCCCCGAAATAAGAAAAAGATGGCGGCTTCATCCGTCTCCACGCTCTTCCTCGAGTTCTCCCGCGCAAAGCTGATCGAGCAGTACTGGCCGCGCCTGCGTTCGTGCGTCGAGTCGCTCACCGACGAGCAGATCTGGTGGCGGCCCAACGACGCGAGCAACAGCATCGGCAATCTGCTCCTGCACTTGAACGGCAACGTGCAGCAATGGCTCGTCGCGTCGTTCGATCGGCTGACGGACGCACGCGATCGTCCCGCCGAGTTCGCGGAGCGACGGCACGTTCCGGCTGCCGATCTGCTGGAGCAGCTCGGGTCTACGCTGGAGCGCGCATCCGGCGTGCTGTCGCGGCTGACCGAAGCGGAGCTGCGCGCGACCTATCACGTTCAGGGCTACACCGTCAGCGGAGTCCATGCGGTGTACCAGGTCGTCGAGCACTTCGGCATCCACTACGGACAGATCGTCTACATCACCAAGTTGATCGGCGGGAAAGATCTCGGGTTCTATCGCGAGCTGACCAGGACCGGCAGACCGTCGACCGAACGCGACTGATTTGGCGCCATGTGGAATCGATCATGCGCTGCGCGACATCCGCTACGCGGTTCGCGTTCTGCGGACCAGATCGGCGTGCTGGCGGGAAGCGCGATGGTCGCGTGCGTGTTACCTGCGCTCCGCGCGTCGCGCATCGACGCGACGACGGCGCTGCGGAGCGAGTAGAGTGACCGCCAACACATGATCCGTCCGACGGTCGCGCGCATCGATCTGAGCGCGCTCAAATCGAATTACCGCAGCATCGTCGAACACCTCGCGCGCGAAAGCCGGCAGCGTCCGCCTGGTGTCATTGCCGTCGTCAAGGCGAACGCGTACGGCCACGGCGCGGGACAAGTGGCGCGCGCGCTCGAGGACGCAGGCGCCGACCTGCTGGCGTGCGCGGACATCGAAGAAGGGGCGGCGCTGCGCGCGGCGGGTGTCGGCGCGGAGATTCTCGTGTTCGGCGCGCTGAGCGTCAGCGATCTCGACGGGCTCTTCGACTGCCGGTTGACGCCGACGATTTCAACTCCCGGCGCCGCGCGCGCGGTTCAATCTGCCGCCGCGAAGTACAAAAAGCGGCTGCACTACCACCTGAAGATCGACACCGGCATGAACCGGCTCGGATTCCGTTTCGACAACGTGAAGCGGACACTGCCCGAGCTGCTCGCGAGCGCAAACCTCGAGCTCGACGCGATCTACACCCATTTCGCGACCGCAGACGATCCGGAGTCGCGGCTGTTCGAGGAGCAGCGGACGCGCTTCGAGCAAGCGCTGGCGGAGATCGAAAGGCTCGGCTCGCCTGAAAGGCTCGCCCTACCTGCGACTGAAAGGTCGCCACGGGTCGCGCCGAATCGCGGGCCTGTAGCGCGAGGCTTTCAGCCGAGCGGGAGTCCGTACATCCACGCCGCGAACAGCGCGGCGCTGCTGCGCGACAGGCGCGTCTGGTACGACGGCGTGCGTCCCGGGCTCTTGCTGTACGGGCTGGTGCCTCCGCCGCTCGCCTCGACGATCCCGCTGACGCCGATCATGACGCTCGGCAGCCGCATCGTCGCCGTGAAAGGGGTGCGGCCGGGCGAAGGCGTCGGCTACGGCGTCAAGTTCAGGGCCGAGCAGCCCACGCGAATCGCCATCATCCCCGCCGGCTACGCCGACGGACTCGATCTCCGGCTCGCCGGGCGCGGCGCCGTGCTGATTCGCGGCCGCCGCGCGCCGATCGTCGGCTCGGTCTGCATGGACATGCTGATGGCCGACGTCACCGGCCTCGACGTGTCCCCGGGCGACGAGGTCGTGATCATCGGACCGCAGGACGGCGACGTCCTCGACGTCCGCGAAATGGCTGCGCAAATCGGGACGATCCCGTACGAGATTCTGTGCCGCATCGGATCTAGGATCGAGCGGGTGTACGAATGATCTATCTGCTGCTTGCCGCCCTCGCCTGTGAACGTCTGACGACG
>Ga0066677_10000646_pt1 | contig 11729 bp, 9 predicted proteins | sample GraSoiAngelo_126_FD_62299 | JGI IMG/M metagenome (GOLD analysis project Ga0066677, IMG submission 62299) | Grasslands soil microbial communities from the Angelo Coastal Reserve, California, USA - 14_0927_09_20cm | ecosystem: Environmental > Terrestrial > Soil > Grasslands | place: USA... | reverse complement strand
CCGACGACGACTGGCTGCGGCTCGCCGCGAGCGTCGAGTGCATCTGCCACGCCGGCGCGTCGATCAGCTGGATCGGCTCGTACGAGGCGCTGCGCCGCGTCAACGTGCTCGGCACGCGCGAACTGCTGCGGCTCGCCTGCGAAGCGAACGCGTCGTTTCATTTCATCTCGAGCGTCAGCGTCTGCTATACGACGCACCGGCCCGCCGTCGACGAATCGTTGAATCCGCTCACCGCGATCGAGGGTCTGCACTTCGGCTACGCGCAGACGAAGGCGGTCGCGGAGTCGCTCGTGCGCGAGGCGGCCGGACGCGGGCTGCACGCCCGCATCTACCGTCCGGCATTGATTACCGGTGACAGCCGCTCCGGCCGATTCAATCCTGACGACATGCTGACGGCGCTTATCGCTGGCTGCGTGCGCATGAGTGCGGCGCCGGATCTCGATTGGCGGCTGGACGCGCTGCCGGTCGATACGGTTACGGATTTGATCATCGGTCTCTCCGGCGGACGGGACGCGACGGTCCATCTCGTGCACCCGCGGCCGCGGCACTGGCGCGAATGCGTATTGTGGATGCGCCTCTATGGCTACGACGTGCCGCTCGTGCCGTATCGCGAATGGACGTCACGTCTGCGCGACGCGGCTGGCGATCATCCTTTGCGCGTGCTTCGATCGTTCTTCCTGGACGAGCGTCACGGCGGGCTGACGATTCCAGAACTCCACGAGGAAGGTCGCAAGCCACGTCTGGACGCGACTCGTTCGGCGGCGATCATTTCGACGTTGGGCGTGAGCATCCCCCCGCTTGACGCCGCGCTGCTGGACACGTACTTCGCTGCGTTCGTTCGTGACGGCAAGCTGCCGCCGCCGACTGAGAGCCTTCCGCCTAAGGGCGGAAGCCACATGATTGAAAGGACAGAGGGCGGCACCCATAACCGGATCCCGTGGCTTCCGCCTCCAGGCGGAAGAAACATCGCGGAGCAACTTCTTCGCGAAACCCGCCGCGATATCTCCGATCTGACCGTCACTCCGCTTGCGGCGGTCGATAGCGTCATCAGCGAGCTGACCGCCTGGCGATCGGGCGGCGCAACCGGTCTGTTCGACGTGCGCGCGGACGGCCGCAGGTACGTGCTGAAGGTCAAGCCGCATGCGGACGAGGCCCATGCGGTCGGCCTGGCGCTTGCCGGCATGTGCGGCAAAGATTTGGCGGATGCCTACGAGAGTCACGGCCGCGGTCTCGGACTGGAGGGAGGGCACGAACGAGAACTGGCGCTCTATCGCGATGCTGACGTCGTGGCGCGTCGATACATGCCGCATGCCGTCGCGACGCGCGCCGACGAGAGCGCACGGATTTGGGCCGTGCTGCTCGAATACATCAGTGACGCCACGCTCGTGGACACCGTCGATAGACCGGGCGAGTGGACGCGTGAACATATTGACGCCGCAATTGACGGCATGGCCGCGCTCCACGCGGTGTGGCACGGTCGGATCGATGAGCTGCGGCGACAGCGGTGGATCGGGCAGGTGCGAACGACCGCGCGCATGAAGAGCATGGCGCCGCTCTGGCGCGCTCTCGCGGACCATGCCTCGCCGATGTTCAGCGCATGGGCGAACAACTCGCCCGCGCTGCAGCATGACCTCATCGACCGGATCGCTGACTGGCGCCCCGCGCTCGACCGAATGCCGCAGACGCTCATTCACAACGATCTCAATCCGCGCAACCTGTGCCTGCGCCCTCGAGGCGGCCGCTCGATCCTCTGCGCGTTCGACTGGGAGCTCGCGACGATTGGTGCGCCGGTGCGCGACCTCGCCGAATTCCTGTGCTTCGTGCTACCGCCCGGCGTCGCTCGCGATCGCGTGGACGCAATGATGGATCGCCATCTCTGTGCGTTCCGCGCAGGTGCACGCGTGGCGGTCGACCGCGGTGCATGGCGCGCCAGCTTCGGCGCTGCGCTCTGCGAGTTGCTCGTGGATCGGCTGTCCGTTTACGCCATGGTCCATCGCGTCAAGCCGCAAACATTCCTGCCGCGCGTCCTTCGCACGTGGCACACGTTATTCGCCATGAGCTGTGAACGGTGAGCCGTGAGTCATGAGTCATCAGTCACGTCGAGTCCTGAGCCATGAGCCCTGAGCCCTCTGCTGCTTTCGATCGCCGCAACCTTCTGACGTACGTATCGCTGCTGTGCGGCATCGCCGCGCTCGCGTCGGCGCGCGCCGGCAGCGGGCCGCTCGCGGGTCTCGCCATCGCCATTGCGGTGATCGCCGATACGTTCGACGGCCGTTTCGCGCGCCGCTTCGGTGCCGATCCGGACAGGCGCGCGCTCGGTGTCGAGCTCGACAGCCTCGCCGATGCCATCGCCTTCGGCATCGCGCCTCCATTGTGTGCAGGATTGTTGCTGCAGGTGCCGGCTGGTCCCGGACAGGTGGCCTTGTGGGGCGCAACGTTCGTCTATGCTGCATGCGCGATCACGCGCCTGGCGTCCTATAACGTTGGCGCGCTGGCCGAACCCTCGACCGGATTCATCGGCGTGCCCGTTCCGGTCGCCGCACTGATCTGGTCTTCGGCCCTGCTCGTACATCCATCGGCCGCTGCAACCACGATCTTGATCGCCATCACGGCGGCCTCGATGGTTGTGCCGTTGCGCGTACCCAAGCCGACCGGCGTCGGCCTGGGACTTTTCGTCGTGTGGCCGCTCGCTGTGGCCATCCTGCACGCCATGGGGATGTAGACGGTTGTCGCGCGCCGAAGCCCGCCTGAATTGTTCGCGGGCGGAGACGGGCATCCTCAGCTTACAATCTTCCCGGATGCGCCCTTGCCCTTACGCGGTCCCTTGTTGTCACGCGCCGGGAGGTGATCGAGATTCGCCACCTTCCATCCCGTCGTGTAAACGAGCTCGGCGATGTGCGCCATCTTCGGGAACTCGATCTTGCTGACCTCGTCGGTCAGGTAGTGATAATCACGGTGGAGACCGGTCGTATAGAAGATGATCGGAATTCCCTTCAACGCGTAGCTGTAGTGATCGCTGCGCGTGTAGATCGATTCTGGGTCCGAGGGATCGTTCATCTCGTAATCCATCTTCATCGGCGTCGGAAGCGACGTGTTCGCATCTTCGTTCAGATTGTGCAGCTCGGTGCTGATCCGATCGGAGCCGACGATGTAGACGGTGTTCGCTTCTGACGGCTGGTCGCAGCGGTTGCGGCCGATCATGTCGATGTTGAGCTGCGCCGCTACCTTGTCGAGCGGCACTTCCGGGTAATCCGCCATGTAGCGCGATCCGAGCAGGCCCGCCTCCTCGCCCGCGTGCCAGACGAACACGACCGAGCGTTTCGGTTTCGGTCCGATCGCGAACGCCTTGGCGATCGCCATCACCACCACCGTGCCCGATCCGTCATCGTCGGCGCCGTTGTTGATGATGTCGTCCGCCTTGGGAGTGTCGCGCGTTTGTCCGGTGCAGCCGCCCGGCGGATTGCCCCCGCCGAATCCGCCGCCACGACCCTGGTCGGCGGGTGTCTGTTCATAGCCCACGTGATCGTAGTGGGCGCCGAACAGCACGTAGCTATCCTTCAGGCTCGGCTCGCTGCCTTCGACCTCGCCGACGACATTCCGAGTGAGACGTGTCTGGACGATGGTGTAGTCGGCGTCGACCTTGATCGTGATCGACGCGCCATTCAACGCGATCGGCGGGAGCGGCTCACCTGCGGCGGCTTTCCCCTTGATGGCCGCATAGTTCAGCCCGGCCGTGCCGAGGATGAACTCGAAGAAATCGTCGCTCGCGGTGATTTGAGGGGGTACGTCCGTGTCGAGCCGCTGCACGGTCTGGAAATCGCCGAGACTCTGGTTGCCGAAGCCGCCGCGGCCGCCGGCCGGACGCGGGGCCGCTGCCGATTGGCTGCCCGGAGGAGTAGCATTCGGGGCTGTGGCGGATGCGCTGGTTATCCCGCCGCGTCCACGACCGCCAAACTGCAGGACGGGACCGATCGATGCCGCCGCGTGCTCCTGTTCGATCGCGCTGCGCCCGCGCGCCACAAGGAGACGCGTTGCCACACCTTCCGGGCCGCGGCCGAGGTAAATCACGATCTTGCCGCTGACGTCTCGCCCCTTGTAATCATCGTGATTGCGCTCGGGAAGACTCAGGCCGTACCCGACAAACTCCGCAGCGCCCGTGACGGTCTGCTTGCCTCCCTGGTTCTTCGAGAAGGTCACCCCTTCGCCATCCTTGAACGTTTTCGTCTGGCCGTTGACGGCGACCGTGACGCTCGAGTTGCTCTTCGTATCGACGCCGAGCACCTTCACGACCTGGAAGTAGCCTCCATCGTCACCTGCCGGCTTGACGCCCCACTCCTTCAGATGATCTGCGATGTAGGCCGCGGCGAGGCCGAGCCCTTCTTCGTAAACGCGACGCCCTTGCAACTGATCCGATGCGATGTACGACAACCATTCCTTGAGCTCGTCTGGCGTGATGGACGCTGCGCCGCCGCTCGTGGTCGAACCCACGGCCGCCGACTGCGGCTGCGGCGCGCTCGACGCGTGGACTCCAAGCGACAGCGTCAGCAGTGCCGCGAGAGATGCGCCAATCGGGCGAGAAATCATGAATCCAAATCCTCCATGTCAGTCTATTACGCCGGAGGATCTGGAGGCGCTTACGTCTTCCCTTCCGCCTGAAGGCGGAAGCCACGAGACATGCAGGCGCGAGGCGCGCCGCCACTTTTCAAATCATGTGGCTTCCGCCTTCAGGCGGAAGTGAGTGTGTCCATTTCGATCCAGCACGGGATCGACGTCAGCATCGTGAAGCCGACCTGCTCGTAGTAGCTCCTGGCGGTAAGACGGCTGTCGAGGTACACCCGCGGGACGCCGAGCCGCCACGCCAGTGTAACGCGCGCCGGGTCTACAGACCCGGCCTACACACAGCCGCCCGGCCTGCAAAGAACATCATTCCGTACGCAGCGATCGCATCGGGTCGATGCGCGCCGCGCGGCGGGCGGGAAGGCCGTTGGCCATCAGCGCGGTGCCCACGAGCACCGCCGTGACGAATGCCAGCACGGTAACGTCAGCCGGGCTGACGCCGAACAACGCGTCCGCCAGCAGGCGCGCCACGCCGAGCGAGCCAATGATTCCGCACGCCACCCCCGCGCCGACGACGCTCAATCCACGGCCGGCGACATTTTTCAGAATGTCCTCGGTGCGCGCACCGAGCGCCACGCGAATACCGATCTCACGCGTGCGCTGGGTCACGAGATACGTCGCAACGCCATATGCGCCGCCGATTGCGAGCACGAACGCGAGAAACGCAAACACCGCCAGCATCCACGAGAACGCGGCGCGAAGCGCCAGCGAACGGCGCAGGCTCTCCTCCATCGTGCGGACGCCGAACACCGGCAGTTCCGGATCCAGCTGCCGCACCATCTCGCGCATCGTGGCCGCGATCGACTGCGGGTCGACGGTCGTGTGCACTGCCATTGTCAAGGTCGAGCGCGGGATTGCTGGAAGCGGGAAATAGAGCCCGGGGCGCATGGGCCGCTCGAGGCCATAGTGCTTCACATCGCCGACGACCCCGACGACCGTCATCCACTTGGCGTCCTTGCCGCGGAACTTGATCCGGCGCCCGACGCCGCTCGCATTCGCGCCCCAGAAGGTGCGCACGAAGCTCTCGTTGACGATGACGACCGGTGGATTCTTATCGCGGCCATCGGCCTCCTGCAGGAACCGTCCGCTGCGCAGCCTGAGTCCCATCGCTTCGAAGTACCCAGCTGAGGCCACGCGCGTGAGCACCACCGGATCCTTGCCGTCAGGCGACGGGATTGCCCCGTCCACATCGTAGAAATTCCCCCAGTGGCACCCGAGCGGAGGACAGGTGATCAGTCCCGCCGCGTCGACGCCCGGCACCGCGCGCGTCCGCTCGAGCAGCTGATCCCAGAAGGCGACCCATTGCTCTTGCCTGGGCCGCGTCGCCTCTGAAATCGGAACGGAGAATGTCAGCACGTGATCCGCCCGAAACCCGGGATCGACGTGACGCACGCGGTCGAACGCTTTGATGAGCAGTGTGCCGCACACGAGCAGCATCGCCGCAAGCGCGAACTCTCCGGCGACGAGAAACCAGAGCGTGCGCCGGCCGCGCGGCGCTCCGGTGCTGCCGTTGGTGGCGTGAACGGCGGAACGCACATCCCCGCCCACCGCGTGCAGCGCCGGCGCCCATCCAAAGAGAAGGACCGTGAAGACGACAACGGCCAGCGAGAAGACCATGACCCGCGCATCAATCTGGAACGCCGCCCACCGTGGCAACTCGTCAGGGATCATCCGGACGAGTGCGCCGGTCGCCCACTGGCCGGCCACAAGTCCTATCACGCCGCCGATCGCGGCCAGCACGAGGTTCTCAATGAGCAGTTGCTGCATCAGGCGCAAACGACTCGACCCGAGCGCGAGGCGAATGCCCATCTCCTTCCGTCGCGCAAGCGCGCGCGCGAGCATGACCGCCGCGACGTTCGCGCACGCGATCAGCAGCAGCATCGCGACTGCGCCCGTGACCGTCGAGGCGGCGGTCCGGTAATCGCGCACGAACTGCTCACGCAACGGCTTTACGAAGGGAGAAACGGTGTGATCCCTGTCGCTCTTGTCCCAAATGGACTGGTGCGAGCGCTGCAGATCCTTGTCCGCGTCACCGGCGGTTACGCCCGGCTTGAGTCTGCCGATGCCATCTGCGCCGTAGCTCTGATACGGCTGGTTCGGATCCCCCGCCATCGGCACCCACAGTCGGACATCATCGGGAAAAGATGCCGTGGACGGCACGACACCGACGATCGTGCGCGACGCGCCGTCGAGCCGCAGCGTCTTGCCCACGACGTTGCGGTCGCCGGCGAAGCGTTCCTTCCACAGCGCCTCGCCGATCACGACGACGGGCGGCCCTTTCGGCTTGTCTTCGTCGGCGGTGAAGCAGCGGCCCAGGATCGGCTGCACGCCGAGCACGCGTGGGAACTCCCACGTCACCTGTGCGCCGCGGACCCGCTCCGCACCGTTCGCATCCGAGAGGTTGAAGCTGTCGGTCGAGTAGAGCGCGATCGACTCGAACAGCTTCTGCTGCTCGCGCCAGCGAACGAAGTCCGGATAGTTGATCCCGACGATCTCGAGGTTCCACTTCGGGGCGGTTTCGTTGATGTAGACGAGGCGATCCGGATGCGCAAACGGAAACGGACGAAGGAACAACCCGTTGACGAGGCTGAACACCGCGACGTTTGCGGCAATGCCGAGCGACAGCATGCAGATGACCAGCGCGGTCGCGCTCTTCTGGCGTCCGAGCGAGCGCAGCGCGTAGCGGAAATCGGAGCCGACCATGAGCGCGTTCCTTTCCTCGATGGCGATCGTCAAGGGTGTGCCGCGCCGGGCCCAGCTGGCTGCGCGCGCATGCAGCACATCGGAGGCGCCGTGCATCCAGGTCCGGGCGACGGCCGATGGTCCGATACGCCGGGCTTCGTCGAGCCGTTCGGCGAAGAGCGCTTCCATCTCGTTGGCGTGCGTGTCGCGGAGGGGCGCCGGAGCCAGCCGCAGCAGCGCGCGATAGAGAGGATGATGTCGACGCGCGCTCATCGCGCCTCTCCGCTGCGGGGACGAACCCGCGAGCGCGCGAGGCGGGCGACGTGCGACATGTGCTCCGCTTCGGCCGCGAGCGCGTGCCGGCCGGCGCGCGTCAGCCGGTAGTACCGCCGCCGTTCGCTCTCGTCCGCCGGATGCTCGCTCAGCTCTTCGATCCAGCGCCGATCGCGGAGCTCCTCCAGTGAGCCGTACAGAGTCGCTGGCCAGAGACGAACGCGGCCGTCGCTGAGCGCCTGCACATCGCGCGCAATCGCGAGCCCGTGGCGGTCCTCGACCGAGAGGGCGAGAAGAATGTAGAAATGGGAGGCTTTGAGCGCCGCGTCGGCCATCGCGGGCGCATTGTATTGATTTATATAATACCGGTCAATACTGGCCTGGGCGCGTTGGCGATTGAGTGATTGCGTGACGTGTTCGGCCGCATTCGATCCGACATCACCAGATCACCAAATCAAGGAATCACCAAATCCGCATCACACCCCAAACTGTCTCAGATGGTGATCGTAGTGGCGGTAGACGAGGACGCCCCATGCCTGCTCGCTCAGACGGCCGAACACCGGATGCTCAGGCCGGGGACCGTCGGGCGGAGACGCGATCTGCTCGAGGAGCGCACCGGCGGCGTGCACTTCATGGACCCAGTCACCGGGCACGCGGCCGATCAGTTCTGGTGCGGTGGGCACGCCCTTTCGGAACGGCAGGCAGTAGATGATCAACTGCTTCAGCGGAGGATACCGGATCGGCAGGCGCTTCGACGCGACGGGCAGATCGCCGAGCGCCATCCGCGCGCTGTCGGCGAGATGCGCGACCATCTGCGGCGCGGTCATCCGTCCCCACTGCGCTTTCGATTCCGGCGTGAGCCGCGCGAGCCGCGCGCGGAGATCGTCGCGCGCCGACGCTTTCCAGATCGACTTCATACGTCTCTCCGTGCGAGCGCGCCACCGAGCCACGCGCATGGCGCCATCAACAGCAGCGCCGCGAGCTGAGACCATCGCGCGCCGTCGCCGGGACGCAGCATCAACGAGACCAGGGCGCCCGCCGCGATCAACAGCGCGATCACGGCCGCGTGGGTCGAGGGGCGGCGTCCCGCGACGTGCGCGGTCAGGAAGCCCGCAATCAATGCGAACACGCAGCCCCAGACAATGCTGCCGATCTTGAACGCCGCGCTGGACGGCGCGTGCGGCTCCTGCCCCGAGAGCTGAAACAGCAGCGCCGCGGACCCGGAGAACACGAGGTAGCCCGCCGCGACGGCCCCAATACTGCGCAGCATGCGCGGGAGAGTGTAACCGAAGAGACGTTACGGCGCCGAGCCGCTTTGGCGGCCGCTGACGCCTTACGGGTCGTCCGCCTCCGCCCGCGGCAAATCACGGGGGCTACGGCGAGGCCGCCGCTTCGCGGCGGAGGCGGGAGAGACGAGGGGCTATACCAAGAATGAGGCGCTGGATTGCCTTCAATGCCGTTGGAACGATCGGGTTCGCCCTGCAGCTCCTGGTGCTGGCTGGACTGATGCGCCTTGGCTTCCACTATCTTGCGGCGACGGTCATGGCCGTGGAAGCGGCGATCCTTCAGAACTTCGTATGGCACGAGCGCTGGACGTGGCGCGATCGCAAGGCCGGCGCGGCCCGCGCCGAGCGCCTGTGGCGATTTCACCTGTTGAACGGCGTCGTGTCAGTCCTGGGGAATCTCGCGTTGATGCGGCTGCTGGTCGGTGAACTCCACGTCGCGCCAATCCTCGCGAACCTCGTGGCCGTACTCATATGCTCAACCGCCAATTTCGCGGTGGGGGATAGCCTTGTTTGGATGAAAGCCGGGTCTAAAGACCCGGCCTACTGGTCGGACCTCGAACCTCGGACCTCGGACCTCGAACCTCGGATCTCGGCCCTCGGACCTCGGACGTAGTACGATGCGACTCGTTCAGGAGGACGCATGCGATTAGTGTTCGTGATGGCGATGTTCTGCATGGCGGCAGCCGGCCTTGCGGCGGCGCAGACTCCACCCGCCGCGCCCACGGGACCGGATCTCAAAGTCGGCGACCAGGCCCCTGACTTCACACTGCAAGCCTCGGACGGGAAGACCTACAAACTGTCGGATTTCCGCGGCAAGCAGGCAGTCGTGCTGGCCTGGTTTCCCAAGGCCTACACGAGCGGCTGCACGATCGAGTGCAAGTCGCTCGCGGAACATGGCGACATGATCAAGAAGTATGACGTGACGTACTTCATGGCCAGCGTCGATCCGCTGACCGACAACAAGGGGTTCGCGGAACAGCAGCATGCGGATTTCCCGCTGCTCAGCGATCCGACGAAAGAAACTGCGGCGGCGTACGGCGTGCTGAACAACCCGAACGGGGTGGCCCGCCGGTGGACGTTCTACATCGGCAAGGACGGCAAAATTCTCGCAATTGACAAGGCTGTCAAGCCCGCGACCTCCGCCGAGGACATGGCCTCGAAGCTCGGCGAGCTGAAGGTGGATCCCGCGCGGGGGACGCGGCCCTGAAGAAATGCGGGTCGAACGATCCGGCTGCCCGGGGCGGGTCTAAAGACCCGCCCTGCAATTCCATGCGACTCGCGACTCGCGGCTACACGCCCTCGACGACGATCATTTCGGTGCGAGAGGTGGCCTGGCGCAGGGCCTTTGCCTCCGCATAGTCCGCGGACGCCCACCACGCCTTGGCGCGCTCGACGTCGGGGAACTCGACCATCACGACGCGTTTCGGCGACCATGTGCCCTCGAGCGTTTCCGTTCGGCCGCCACGCACGACGAAGCGGCCGCCGTACTTCGCCAGGCTCGCTGGCACGAGTCTCTTGTAATCCTCGTACCGGACGGGATCCTTCACGTCTACCTGGACGATGATGTACGCGCTCATCGCCGTCCTTCTTCCGTCTTCCGCCTTCCGTCCTGCGTGTCGGCATTGATGACGAGGTTCTCGATGAAGAACTCCATCATCCGCTGCTGATTGAGGCCGGAGTGTCCCTGGTCGGGCCCGACCTGCACGTCGACGCCCTTCCCCGCCTGCTGCAGCGCCTTGATCAATTGCAGCGAGTTCGACGGGTGCACGTTGTTGTCCGCGGTGCCGTAGTACAGCAGTAGACGACCCTTCAACTTGTCGGCGTAGGTCATCGCCGCGCCGGCATCGTAGCCCGCCTTGTTTTCCTCGGGAAGCCACATGTAGCGTTCGGTGTAGATCGTGTCGTAGTTGCGCCAGTCGGTCGGCGGCGACGAAGCGGACGCCGCGGCGAACACGTCCGGATGCCGGAGGATCTGCATCGCGGCGCTGTAACCGCCGTACGACGTCCCGAAGATCCCGACGCGGTTCCGGTCGAAGTACGGACGATTCCAGAGCGCCTTCACTCCTTCCGCCATGTCGTCCATCTCGGTCTGCCCGAGCTTCAGGTAGATGCTGTCGAGCGTGCGCTTGCCCATGCCAGGCACCGCGCGCGAGTCGAGGTTCAACACGAGAAACCCGTACTCGGTTGTCGCGCTCGGAACCGTGAAGCGCTCGTTTGCGGTGTTGCTCCCCGATGCGGGACCGCCGTAGACGCTGACCAGCACGGGGTACTTCTTCGATGGATCGAACGTCGAGGGAAAGTGAATGAGCCCGTGCAGGGTTGTCCTGCCGTCGGCCGCAGTGTAAGTGAACATCTCGAGCTTCTTCAGGCCGAGCTGATCGAACTTCGTCAGATCGCTCTTCGCAATCTCGGCGACGAGGCGGCCGTCGCTGTCCAGGAGACGCGACGAGGGAGGCACATCGTGCGCCTGCGCGACATCGACGAAGGACCGGCCGTCCGGCGACATGTTGACGGTGTGGTTCAGCGCCGGATCCGTGAGCCGCCTGTCTTCGGTGCCATCGAGGCCGACGCGGTGGAGCTGCAGCTTCAGGAAGTTGTCGCCGTCGCGCGCCGTGTAGTAGAGGACGTTCTTTGCCTCGTCCACGAGCACGACATTGTCCGCTTCGTACGTGGTGCTCGTCGTGAGCGGCGCGATCAGCCTTCCGCTGAGATCATAAAGGTAGTAGTTCTTCCAGCCGTTGCGCTGCGACTCCCAGATGAAGCGGGTACCGTCCTTCAGGAACCGGCGCTCGGGGCTGTTCTCGATCCACCCGGTCGGCCACTCTTCATGGACAATCGCGCGGCACTTTCCCGTCTCTGGACTGCACGCGG
>Ga0066677_10000643_pt1 | contig 11740 bp, 11 predicted proteins | sample GraSoiAngelo_126_FD_62299 | JGI IMG/M metagenome (GOLD analysis project Ga0066677, IMG submission 62299) | Grasslands soil microbial communities from the Angelo Coastal Reserve, California, USA - 14_0927_09_20cm | ecosystem: Environmental > Terrestrial > Soil > Grasslands | place: USA... | reverse complement strand
GGATAGACCTGCGCCGCGAGCCCGATCTCCTTCGCCTCATCGGCTTTGAGGCGACGGCCGGTGAGAATGAGCTCGTTCGCGCGGTACTTGCCCACCGCGCGCGTCAGGCGCTGCGTGCCGCCGGCACCGGGGATGATCCCGAGGTTGATCTCCGGCTGTCCGAACTGCGCGGTCTCGGAGGCGACGATGATGTCGCAGATCATCGCGAGCTCGCAGCCCCCGCCGAGCGCATACCCCGATACCGCCGCGATGATCGGTGTACGGATCCGGCGGATCGCTTCCCAACGGGTTGTCAGGTCTTGCTTCAACATCGAAATCGGGGTCGCCGTGACAAAGGTCTCCTTGATATCGGCGCCGGCCGCGAACGCCCGCTCGTTTCCCGTGAGGACGATGCAGCGGATCGCGTCATCGTCGTCGAGCGCGGTGAGCTCCTTCACCAACTCGTCGAGCACCTCTTCGTTGAGTGCGTTCAAGACATCGGGGCGGTTGATCTGCACGGTCGCGATCGGCGCTTCTCTTGTGGTGATGACGGTGTTGGGCATGCTCACCTCCCCGGCACCGTGAGTGTGCCGCCTCAGACCGATCGGCGCAGTTCGCGGAAGGCGCGTGCGAGCGCGGGCATCTGATAGCCGGCCGTGCGACCGCTCGGGTTCGGCAGGACCCAGATCGCCGCGCCGGCGAGTCGCTCCTCCTGCCGGCCGCCGCGAGCGCGTGGCCGTCCGAAGGCGATGCGGTACGCGCCCATCCCGACGAACGCGACCACCTTCGGCCGGTACCTGCGGACCTTTCTCGTAATCCGGCGTGCGCCGCGCGCGAAGTCGGCGAGAGCGAGCTCGTCGGCGCTGGCCGTGGCGCTATTCACGAGGTTCGTGACGCCGATCCGGCTTTTCAGCAGCATGCGCCCTTCGGACGGCGAGAGAAGGCGGTCGGTGAACCCGCCTTCGTGGAGCGCGCGCCAGAAGCGGTTACCCGGCCGGGCGAAATGCAGTCCGACCGCGCCCGACCAGAGGCTCGGGTTGATCCCGACGAACAGCACATTCAGCCCGGGCGCGATCACGTCGGGGATGCTCTTGCCGCGGGCCGCCCGAAGTTCGGCGGGAGTGGGACGGTAATTCAGGCTCTCAGTTGACCACGGGCGTAGATTCTCCGACATGAACGTCGAGACCTTCGTCTACGCGTTCATCTTCGGCGTCGTGATTTGGCTTTTCGCGAGGCGATTCGGACTCCGGCCGAGCCCCTGGCGCGAAGCGATCGCCACCACTCTCCTATATGTAGGGATCTGGCTCGCCCTCAAGGCATCCGGCTTTGGCGGCACCGAGACCGTCACCGTCGCCTTCCTCGCGGCCATGGTGCTCGTGTGGGCCTGGAAGCGCTTGAGTCGCCGGACCGGCACACCGACCGAGCCCTAGCGGATCTGTCCTTTCGGCGGCGGCTGACAGCGCGGGCAGAGATACATGTCATCGAGGCCGTGCCGCGTCTTCACGATCGGCGTGCCGCAGCGCGGGCACGGCTTGCCCTTGTGGCCGCGCACCTTCATGTGGTCGCGGATCTTCGTCCCGAGCTCCGGCGGGAGATGCTCCTCGACCTGCAACACCCCGCGCGCGATCACGTCCTTCAGCGCTCGGTAAAAGCGCGACATCTCCTCGTCTGAGAGCGTGACCACCCGCCGTTTTGGATGAAGCTTCGCTTCCCACAGGATCTCATCGGCGTACGCGTTCCCGATCCCTGCCAGGAAGGTCTGGTCCTGTAGAAGGTTGCGCACCTCGCGCCGCGTCGCTCGCGCGCGCTGCGCGAACTCGCGTTCGTTCCACGTGAACTCGCCGGCGTCCGGGCCGAGCTCGTCGAAGCCGTGGACCGATGATGTTCCCTCACCTTCATCCAGCACGTGGACCTTGCCCATGTGCTTGTCGTCTCGGTAACGGAGATCCTTCCCGTCATCGAGCACGAGCGAGAGCGCGGTCGTCCGCGTGAGCTTCGACTCCGCATCGGCGAACTCGAAGACCCCCGCGAGCATCGGGTTCACCACGATCGCGCCCTTGTCGAGATCGAAGATCAGGAACTTCCCGCGATGGCGCACTCCGGTGAAGCGACGATGAGCCAGCGCAGTCTCGACTGGGCGTGCCGCGCGGAGAACGAGTGGATCTCCGACGCGGACCAGCGTGATCTCATGACCGACGAGCGCCTTCTCGAGACGGTCGCGAACGACGTGGAGATCGGGCCACTCCGGCACTAGCCGGTCACCGCATCGAGCCAGCGCGGTTCGGGAAGATGGAACCGCCGAGCCGCCCATCCGAGACAGGTCTTGAGCTGGCGGCGCTGGAATGAGCGCACGCGAGGCAGTCCCGGCACCTCGGGCTTCCACGAGCGGTCCGCGAAGTAGCCCGAGATGCCGGCGAGCGACGCGTCGATCGCGTCGGCGCGGAGGGGCAGGACCCCCTCGTACCACGCGAGTACTCGCTCGGGCTCCGGCCCCCCGTCCGCGGTCAGGCCCTGCGCGTAGGCGGTCACGTCGAACTCGGCAGGACCCACACTCGCGAAGGGCCAATCGAAGATGCGTAGGAGGTCACCCTGCAACCGGCTGTTGTCGGACCGCGTGTCGAAGTGGAGCAACGCGAACGGGGGCTTCGCCTTCGCGAGGCGGTCCTCCAGTTGCCGCATGACCGGAAGCGCGACGTCGATCCATTCCCGCGCCTCGTCCGCGCTGCGGCGAGCCAGCGCTGCGACATGATCAAGCTCACTGGACTTGGCGAGCTCGCGCCAGAAACCCGCGAAATCGTGGTGCTGCGTCCGCGAAAGACTGCGCGGGAGGACCTTTCCAAGGGTGCTCTTGTGGAACTCCGCGTACGAGCGTGTCGCGCGCCGTGCCTTCGCCGCCGTCCAGGGCGGCATGGTGCGCGGTCCGAGGTCCTCGAGAAGAAGCACGTGCCACCCGAGGCGCGCGAACGACCCGAAGAATCGCGGTGCCCATGGCGCGATAAGCCGCGAGAGGCGGCGGTAATTGCGGTCCTCGACGTCCACGACCCACTTGACGCCGCTCCCCTTCGGCGCGGGATAGCTCGCCTTGAAGAACGCGCGCTTCCCGTTTGCGAGCCGCAGGCGGAAGGTGGCCGATGGCGCGTAGCCGCCGTACACGCGCTCCGCGCGCGAAACCGGTGAACGTAGGACCCTCGCCACCTCGTCTTTGATCTCTCGCGGGACCGCGGACCAGGGTGGCTTCGGTTCAGCGCCCTGCCGCGACACTGGACTTCTGCTCAATCTCGCGGCTACGCCGCGGAGACACGCTCACGGCTGGATGATTCGCTCGTCGTCGGCAGGGGCAGGGGCCCCTGAGCGCGAAGCGCCCCGCTCCTCGCGCAAATCTCCTCTCATCTGCTGCCAGGACTCGCGCGCTTCCTCGACCGAGCCCTCGTCCTCGATCGTCGAGATGTCTCCGGGATCCTTGTCGAGGATCACCGCCTTCAGGACGCGCCGCATGATCTTCCCGCTTCGGGTCTTCGGCAGCATGTCGACGAAGTTGAGCTCGCCGATGACGGCGAGCGGGCCGAGGTCGTTGCGCACGGTCGCCAGGAGCTCCTTCTTCAGCTCGTCGGAAGGCACCTGCCCCTGCTTCAGGACGACGAACGCCGAGATGACCTGCCCGCGGAGCTCGTCGGGGCGCCCGGTCACACCGGCCTCGGTGACCGCGGGATGTCGGAGGAACGCGGTCTCGACCTCGATCGTGCCGATGCGGTGGTCGGCGATCTTGATGATCTCGTCGGCGCGTCCGGAGAACCAGACGTAGCCGTCCGCATCGATCGAGGTCGCGTCGCCGGTGAAGTAGACGTTCTTTCCCGGCACCTTCTCCCAGTAGTCGCGCGCGTACCGCTCGGGCTCGGCCCACAGCCGCGCGGTGAGGCCGGGGAACGGGCGCTTGATGACGAAGATGCCCTTCTCGCCAGGCGGGAGCTCCTTCCCGTCCTGGTCGACGACGGCCGCCTCAATGCCGGCGAGCGGCATCCCGCCTGAGCCCGGTTTGATCGGCAGCGTCGCGACGCCATACGGATTGCCGACGACCGGACCGCCGGTCTCGGTCTGCCAGTAGTGGTCGATCACTGGGACCTTGTCCTGGAGCGCTTCCTTCTGTAGCCACTCCCACGCCGGCGCATTCAGGACCTCGCCCGCGCAGAACACGCGCTCGAGCGACGAGAGGTCGTGCTTCCTCGCGGGCGGGGTGCCGTACCGCATGAGAAGCCGGGCAGCGGTGGGCGATGTGAACACTCCGGTCACCTTGTTGCGCTCGATGACGTCGTAGAAGGTCTCGGCGTTGGGGTGGTCGAGCGCGCCCTCGTAGGCGATGGTCGTGCAGCCGACGAGAAGCGGACCAAACACGATGTAGCTGTGACCGACGACCCAGCCGATGTCGCTCGTCGACCACCAGATGTCGCTGTCCCTAAGGCCGAACATCCACTTGGCCATCGAATACACGTAGACCTGATAGCCGCCGTGGGTGTGGACCGCGAGCTTCGGCTTCGCGGTCGTGCCGCTCGTCGCGAGGATGTACGCGGGCTCGTTCGCTTCGAGCTCCACGTGCGTTTCGTCGTGTCCACGGCCCGCCGCGAGGAAGTCCTGCCACGAGAGCTCATTCTTGACGCGGTCGGTCGATGACGTTCGCCGTAGGACGACGACACGCTCGATCGTCGGCGCATCGGAGATGGCCTGCGACACGATCCCGAGGAGCGGCACGTCCTTGCCCTTGCGATACGTGACGTCCGTCGCGAACAGGACGCGCGCACCGGCGAGACGGATGCGCTCGCCGAGGGCGCCGGCGCCGAACCCGGCGAACACGACGAGGATGACCACGCCGATGCGGATGGCGCCGAGCATGAGGACGATGGCCTCCGCCGACGTCGGCATGTAGATGGCGATGCGGTCACCCTTTCGGAGGCCCATCGCCCGCAGCGCGGCGCCGACGCGTTTGGTCTCGCGATGAAGCTCGGCGTAGGTCAGCATCCGGCGCTCGCCGCGCTCGTTCTCGGTGATGAGCGCGGCGTGCTCGCCGCGTCCCGCCGTGACATGGTGGTCGACGCAGTTGTACGCGAGGTTCGAAAGGCCACCCGCGTACCAACGGAAGGTCGGCGGCTGCCAGTCCAAGACGCGATCCCACTTCCGAAACCACGGAACCTGCTCCGCGGCGCGGCCCCAGAAACCCTCCGGGTCGTCGGTTGCCTCGCGCCGCCACGCGCGGACCTTCGCGATCGCGTCCGTCCCCCCGCTCACTCGCGCTCCCGCAACTTATAGCGCTGGATCTTGCCGGTGACCGTTTTCGGGAGCTCGGGGACGAACTCGATCCAGCGCGGGTACTTATAAGGAGTGATGCGCCCCTTCACGAACGCCTTGAGCTCCTCGGCGAGCTCGTCCGAAGGCTTCTTGCCGTTCTTCAGGAGCACGAACGCTTTGGGTTTGATGAGCTCATCTTTGTCCTTCACGCCAACGACCCCGCACTCGAGAACCGCGGGGTGCTCCATAAGCGCGGCCTCGACCTCGGCTGGCGAGACCCACTGGCCGGACACCTTGAGCATGTCGTCGCTCCGTCCCTCGTAGGTGTAGTAGCCGTCCGCGTCGAGGTGGTACTTGTCGCCGGTGACATACCAGTCCCCTTTGAACGCGGCCTTCGACTTCTCATGCTTGTTCCAGTAGTACGCGGCGCAGGAGTCTCCGGAGATCCACAGGTTGCCGGTCTCGCCCGTTCCGAGCTCTGCGCCATCGTCATCGACGATTTTCGCGCGGTAGCCCGGGACGGGGGTGCCGCTCGTGCCGCCTTTCGCTTTTCCGGGATAGTTCGAGATGAAGATGTGCAGCATCTCGGTCGCGCCGATGCCGTCGAGTATTTCGAGGCCGAAGCGCTTCTTCCATTGGTCGAAGAGCGGCTTCGGGAGCGCCTCTCCGGCGCTCACGCACGCTCGCAGCGACGAGAGATCGTACTTGAAGTCCTGCTCCGGATACGCGAGGAGCGCCGCGTAGAAAGTCGGCGCGGTGAAGAGAATCGTCGGCTTCTCCTGCGTGATGAGCGAGTAGACCAAGTCCGGCGTCGCGCGCTCGGGCTTGTAGACAGCCGAGGCGCCGACCGCGAACGGGAAGAAAACCCCGTTCCCGAGCCCGTACGCGTGAAACAGCGGTGAGACCGTGAAGTGCCGGTCCTCTTCCGTCACTTTCAAAACCTGCGCGCCGTAGGTGTCCGCGCAGTACACCATGTCGTGCTGCAAATGCACGGCGCCCTTCGGGAAGCCGGTGGTCCCCGATGAGTAGAGCCAGAAGCAGGTGTCGTCGGGAGTCGTGTCGGCAGGTGAGAGCTGATCGCTCGCGGCCGCGAGGAGCCTTTCGAGCGACAGCACACCCGTAGCTTCGTCGCTGCCCGCGACGATGACGTGCTTCAGGCGAGGTACGTCGCTCCGGATCTCGAGGACCTTCGCGAGGAGCGGCGCCGACACGACGATGGCGACCGCTCGACTGTCGTTCAGGATGTACGCGAGGTCGCGCGCCGTCAGCAGCGTGTTCGTGGGGACCGGCACCGCGCCGATCTTGATCGCCCCGAAGAACGCGTAGACGAACTCCGGCGAATCGAGACAGAGGATGACGACGCGCTGCTCCAGTCCGACGCCCAGCTCGCGCAAGGCATTCCCGCAGCGATCGACACTCGCCGCGAGCTCTCCGTAGCTGATGCTCTTCCCCTGGCAGCGGATCGCGACAGCAGACTCGCGCACGCCGCGGTGCGAATCGATGAACGTCTCCGCGGCGTTGTACCTCGCGGGCAGCTCCGTGAGCCGCAGGTCCCCCACCCGGCGGATTATGTCCTGACGCGATCCCTCAGGATGGGTCGAGCTCGACGTACGAGTCCATCACCTCGGGGTGCTCTCGACGGAGCCGCTTGCGCATACGTGCGAGGAGCCGTTCAGCGTCGCCGGCGGGGATATCGTCCCGCACCGAAACGCGCGCGAGCACGAGGAGCTGGTTGGTGCCCATCTGTACCGCGCGCAGATCGAGGATCTTGTCGACGCCCGGCTCAGTCGCGATCGCTGAGCGGAGCCCGTCGAGGATTTCCTCGGCCGGAGCCTCGCCGACGATCAGCCCGCGGGCGCTCCATGCGAGCTGATATGCGACGTAGATGAGGATGGCCCCGATGACGGCGCTTGCGAGCGCGTCGAAGCGGTGATCGCCGGTTAGCACGGTGAGCGCGAGACCGACGGCGGCCGCGAGAAGGCCCGCCAGCGCCGCGCTGTCCTCGTAGAGCACGGTGCGAAGAGCGGGATCGCGGAGCTGGTGCAAGAAACGCCGTACCGGTACGCCCTCCCTCTTCGCCGCGTGCCGTACCTCGCGCACAGCGACGCTCAGCGAGAAGGACTCGAAGACCGTGGAAAGGCCGAGGACGAGAAAGCCGACCCAGACCGCGCCGAGCTCGTGCGGATGCGTCAGCCGCTCGTAGGCCTCGTACATGGAGAACACGCCGCCGCCAAAGAAGAGGAACAGCGCCACGATCAGCGCCCAGAAGTAGCGCTCCTTCCCGTGCCCGAGTGGATGGCGCTCCGATGCCGGCCGCACACTCCGACGGATGCCGACATAGAGAAGGATCTGATTCACCGAGTCGGCGATCGAGTGCGCCGTCTCGGCGAGGAGCGCTCCCGACCCCGTCACCAACGCAGCGATCGCCTTGGTAATCGCGATCGCCAGGTTGCCGGCGAAAGCCGCGATAACGGCGCGAGACGTTCCCTCGGCCACTACCAGCCGTCTTCGCGTTCGGGGCTGGGCTCGGGCTGGATCGTCAGAAGCGTCCGCGCGACGGCCGACTCACCGACGGTGAGCGCTTTCCCGTCCCAGAGCGCCGGGGTCAGAGATCCGCCGATGCGCGCGAGCTCCACCTTGCCATCGGTTTCGGCGTTCTGAAAGTCGATACGCGGCTTCAGCCCGAGCTCGACCACGCGCTGCCGGATCCGCGCGCTTGCCGGCTCGTCGATGCGGTGGAACAACGTGTACGTGGTAGCGGCGGTCACTTCGTTTGCCGGGGCACCTTGTCGTAGCCGAGCTGCGCGATCCACTGGCGCGTATCGCCGATGACGATCGGGGCGCGGCGCGAAAGGTCGCGGCTGCGCGTCACACCCGAAAGGAAGGTCGCGGTCCGCAGCTCGAGCGTGAACTGCTCGATCCATTCGTCGACTGCGGCCGATCCGTTGAGCGCCGCCTGCAGCAGCGGCCGACCGACGCCCACCACCGTCGCGCCAAGAGCGAGAGCCTTCGCGGCATCGAGCCCGCTGCGCACGCCGCCGGTCGCGATGATCGGCAGGCCCGACCGTGCGCTGCCAACGATGGCGACGGCGCTCGGCACGCCCCAGTCCCGGAAGACCTCGCCGAGCCTCGCACGGGCCGTGTCCCCCCGATTCCGGGCCCGCATCCCTTCGATCGCGGCGAACGACGTGCCGCCGACACCGCCGACATCAATCGCCTTGACTCCGAGTGACCGGAGGCGTCTCGCCACCGACCCGCTGATGCCCGCACCCGTCTCCTTCGCGATGACCGGCACCGTGCTGTGCCGCACGAGTCTGCGGATCGCCGTTTCGAGACCGGTCGCCCGCGTCTGGCCCTCAGGCTGGACCGACTCCTCGAGGTAGTTGAGGTGGAGCGCGATCGCGTTCGCGCCGACCATCTCGATGAGGGTGCGGATGTCTTTCGCGCCCAAGGGATCGCCGTCGTCCTGCGCGACAAGCTGCGAGACGCCGACGTTCGCGATGACGAACGCCTTGGGCGCGCGCTCGCGCACGACCGCATACGTGCGGCGCAAGCTCGGGTCGCGCAACGCCGCGCGCTGGCTGCCGACGCCGATCCCGAGGCCATGTCGGGCCGCGGCCTCCGCGAGGGTCGTGTTTACCCGCTCCGCGCCGGAGTGGCCGCCGGTCATCCCCGCGATCACCAGAGGAAGAGCGAGGGTGTGGCTGAGCAGGCGAGCAGAGAGGTCGACCCGGGCGGCGTCCCCCGCCGGCAGCGCGTCGTGCACGAGGTGCACGTCGTCCCAGCCTGGCGCCCGCGTGGTCTCGACGTCCTCCTCGGCGGCGATCCGGAGGTGCTCGGCCTTGCGCCGCTCTATCGCGTCTCGCTCAGGTGCCGGGTTATTCGAAGACGCCATCGCGCTGGAGTGTGCGCCGTTCGTCGGCAGAGAGGCCGAGGATCTCACCGAAGACGTGGTCGTTGTCCGCGCCGACGGTGGGACCGGGATGTTCCTGCACGCTCGGCGTCGACGAGAGACGGAACGGCGGCGCCATCAGGTGCATCGAACCGATCGCAGGATGCGTTACCGCCGGCCACATCGCCCGGTGCGCGAGCTGCGCGTCACTGAAGAGCTCCGAGATCGAGAGCACCGGCGCGGTGCGAAGCCCCCGGCCGCGCAGTAGCGTCACGACCTCGTCGCGCTCGCGCGCGGCGGTCCAGGCGCCGATGCGATCGTCGAGCTCCACTCGTCCACGGCGGCGTTCGGCGGCGGTCGTCGGGCCGTCGATGCCCGTCAGGTCACGGAACTCGCGCCATTCCTTGTCGCTCCACACGCTGAGCGCCACCCACCGGTCCGGACCGGCGCACCGGTACACGCCATGAGGCGCGGCGACGGCATCGGTGTTTCCGCGCCGACCAGGTATTCGCCCGTTCGCGGCGAATTCGAGGATCGTTGGCGTGAGGAACTGGAGTCCCGCCTCGTACTGCGAGAGGTCGATCGTGCAGCCGGCCCCGGTGCGCTTGCGCCGCTCCAGCGCCGCGAGCACAGCGATCGCTCCATATCCCACCGCGACGTAGTCGATGTACGGGCCGTAGAGAAGGACCGGGGTCGAGTCGGGCTCGCCAAGCAGCTGAACGAATCCGGCCAGGGCACTGAGCTGGCTGCCGTATCCGGGATGAAACGCGTGCGGTCCAGTCTGTCCCTGATTGCAGCTCGACAGGACGACGAGCCCGGGGTGATCCGCACGCAGCTCCTCCGCCCCGAGGCCGAGGCGCGCAACGGTGCCGGGCGTGAAGCTCTCGACGAACACGTCGGCCGTGCGGATGAGCGCTCGCGCGAGAGCCACACCCTTGGGGTGCTTCAGGTTGAGCGTGGCGCTTCGCTTTCCGTCGTTGTAGAAGGCGAACATGCCCGCACGATCGGGCTCGACGATGCCGTCCTTAAAGGGCGGGTACGTCGTTCGGAACACGTCGGCGGCAAGTCGGCTCTCGAGACGGATCACCTCGGCGCCGAAATTCGCGAGGTACTTTCCGACGAGCGGTCCGGCCGCGGCGAAGCCGACCTCGACGACGCGGATACCACCGAGCGCTCCGCGACGGGCGGGCGCGGAGGGTCGGGTCGCGATCTCGGTCATACGACCCCCGCTTCGCGGAACCGCGCGAGCTCGTGCGCTCCGACGCCCACCTCGCCGTAAATCTCCGCGTTGTGCTCGCCGACGCGCGGCGCGGGGCGGCGCACCTCCGGCCGTTTTCCGTCGAACAGCGCGAAGCCGCCGGGAAATGGCAGCGGCGGCAAACCCCGCGCCGGCGAGATCTGGCGCCAGAAATCGCGGGCGCGGAGCTGCGGATCGGCGAGCGAATCCGACGCGTCGCCCACCGGATAGCCCAGCATCTTTCGTTTCACGACGCCGTCAAAGAACTCGGCCTTGGTCAGCGAACGGAGGAACGGCGCGATCGCTGCCTCGAGCTCATCCACCTGAGCCTGCGACAGCGTCGTGTTGTCGAAAACGGTCCAGTCGACCGCGGCGATGGCCGCGGGTACCGTTCCGCGCTCGGCCATCCACTCCGCGAGCATCCGCCCGGTGTGGCGCCCGATGGGGCCGCCCTGGATCGCGAAGCTCACGAATCCGTCGGCGCACGCCCAGAGATTCCGGAACCGCGATCCCACGTTGCTCCGCCCCAGCAGGAACGGGCCGGTGCGCGCGTGCTCCTCGCGCGCGATGTCCCACCAGACCGGCGCCGGCGGGTGGACCGTCGTCATCGCAGCTTGCGCGGAGACGTCGACCTGCTGCGCGACCGATGACTGCAATGCGACGAGCGCGCCGAGCGCGCCGTACATGCCGCTCCAGTAGGGCGACTGCGGCTGGGCGGTGCGCACCGGGGGCCGGCCTTCTTCGCCGGCGAGCCAGAGGCTTCCGCTCGCAGCGGTCACCTCGAGATCGGACGCCGGCACGCGGGCGAGCGGCCCATCCTGCCCGTACGGCGTGACGGACACGACGATCGTGTCGCGCAGGACCGCGTCGAGGCCGAGCTCGGCGAGCCTTCCCGGCGGGAACGACTCGACGACGATGCGCGCCTTCGCGGCGAGCCGTGTGAAGAGCGCGCGGCCGTCGACCGACCTGAGATCGCAAGTGACGCCGCGCTTGTTCACGTTCGCGGCGAGCCACGGGATCGACCGGTCCCGGTTTTCGATGTCGCCGACGAAGGGCGGCTGCAGCCGATCGGCTTCGCCGCCGGGCGGCTCGACCTTTACGACGTCGGCGCCGAGGTCGGCGAGGATCCGCGCGGCGTGCGCGGCCGCCGAGGCGCCCCAGATGTCGTCCCCGGCGATCTCGATGACGCGCAGACCCTCGAGCAGTGCGGCCATCCGGCGCTAGCGGCCGGTCCTGGCGAGGACCTCCGCCCAGGACTGCGTCTTCATCAGCGCCTTGCCCTTCGCGATCTGATCCGCGTCGAACCAGTTCGCGGGATCGACGCGATCGATCGGATAGACCGGCCGCATGAAGTC
>Ga0066677_10000638_pt1 | contig 11753 bp, 12 predicted proteins | sample GraSoiAngelo_126_FD_62299 | JGI IMG/M metagenome (GOLD analysis project Ga0066677, IMG submission 62299) | Grasslands soil microbial communities from the Angelo Coastal Reserve, California, USA - 14_0927_09_20cm | ecosystem: Environmental > Terrestrial > Soil > Grasslands | place: USA... | reverse complement strand
CGCGAGATGGCGCACCCCGAGATCGGGCGCCGCATTCTCGAGCGCCTGATCGGCGAGCTGGCCGACGTCGCCGTGCCGGAGGCCACACCGCGCATGGAAGGCAACCAGATGCACGTCATCCTGGGCGGACGCGCCGGGCGCAAGACGGCGCCGAAGCGCGCGCAGGAAGCCGTGACCGAGGGCGTAGAAGAGTAGAGACCATGCCTAAACTGAAAACACACCGCGGCGCGGCAAAGCGCTTCAAGAAGACCGGCACCGGCAAAATCATGCGGGCCAAGGCGTTCAAGCGCCACATTCTGACGAGCAAGACCACCAAGTCGAAGCGCCACATGCGCGGCACCGAGCAGGTGTCGGATGCGGACAAGCGGAAGCTCGACCTGATGCTGCCCTATAAGTAGGAAATTCGTAGTGGAGGCCGGGTCCTTTCGGACCCGGCAGATGGATACATGCCGAGAGTCAAACGAGGAACAGTTCGCCGGGCCAAGCGGAAGAAGCTGCTGTCACGTGCGAAAGGCTTTTACCAGACCAAGAGCAAGCTGTATCGCGCCGCCAAGCAAGCGGTCGACACCGCGGAGAAGTACGCGTATGTCGGGCGCAAGAACAAGAAGCGCGAGTACCGCCGGCTCTGGATCGTGCGCATCAACGCCGCCGCGCGCGAGAACGGCCTCACCTATTCGCAGCTGATGCGCGGCCTCAAGGCGGCCGGCGTCACGCTCGATCGCAAGATGCTCGCGGACATGGCCGCGACGCAATCCGCCGCATTTGCCAAGGTGGCGGCGCAGGCCAAGGCCGCGCTCCCCGCCGAAGCACGTGCCTGATAACCCCGCTATCCAGGGAGTGCGCGAGGCGTTCCTCGCGCAGTTCCCCTCCGCTTCCAGCGACCAGGCGCTCAAAGCGCTTCACGACGCCTTCCTGAGCCGGAAGTCCGGCCAGCTCACCGCGCTGATGAAGATGCTGTCGACGCTTGCGCCCGAGGAGCGCCGCGACTTCGGCCAGGCCGTCAACACGCTGAAGACCGAGATCGAAACCGCCATCGACGAGAAGCGCGCCGCGCTCGAGGCGACACGCCAGCCGTCCGGCGGCGTCGACGTCACGCTGCCCGGGCGCACGCTGCCGATGGGGCGCATCCATCCGCTGATGCGCGTGCGCCGCGACGTCGAGGACATCTTCACGCACATGGGCTACGAGATCCTCGAAGGCCCGGAGGTCGAGGACGACTTCCACAACTTCGAGGCGCTCAACATGCCGCCCGATCATCCCGCACGCGACATGCAGGACACGCTCTACCTCGACGCGCCGGTCGCCGGCGGCACGTGGGGAGCGCACCGCTTTGAAGGCGGGCAGCGTGGCACAGTGCCGGAGGCGCAAGTGCGCGCGGCGACCCTGCTGCGCACGCACACCTCCGCGATGCAGATCCGCTACATGAAGACGTTCCCGCCGCCGGTGCGCATCATCGTGCCCGGGCGCGTCTATCGCCGCGACAACCTCGATCTCAGTCACACGCCGATGTTCCAGCAGTTCGAAGGGCTCGTCGTCGGCGAAGGGATCACGCTTGCGGATCTGAAAGGGACGCTCGAGGCGATGATGCGCGCGCTCTTCGGCGAGGGCGTGAAGGTACGGCTGCGTCCGAGCTTCTTCCCGTACACGGAACCGAGCGCGGAAGTCGATGTCAGCTGCCGCGCGTGCGGCGGTTCCGGCTGCGGCACGTGCAAGCAGACCGGCTGGCTGGAGATCCTTGGCAGCGGCATGGTGCATCCCGCGGTGTTCGAGGCCGTCGGCTACGACCCCGACAAGTACACCGGCTTCGCCTTCGGCATGGGGATGGAGCGGGTGGCGATGCTGCGCTACGGCGTCGATGACATCCGCCTGTTCTACGAAAACGACCTGCGCTTCCTGGAGCAGTTCCCCGTATGAGAGTGCTGGTCTCCTGGCTGCGCGACTTCGTCGACGTCACCGCGTCTCCCGACGAGATCGCGAAGACGATGTCGGTGCGCGGCTTCGCGGTGGAAGGGCTCGAGCACATCGACTGGAGCTCGCCGGAAAGCAACATCGCGAAAGCCGATGCGGTGATCGATTTCGAGGTCACGGGCAACCGGCCCGATTGCATGTCGGTGATGGGGATGGCGCGCGAGATCGCCACCGCGTTCAACCTGCCGATGCGCCGGCCGGTGGCGCGTGGCAAGTCGAGCGGGGAGGAAGAGGACGGATCCTCGCTGCGCCTCGCGTCGTTGAAGGCCGTCGAGAAGTCCGATATCGACGTGATCATCGAGAACGGCGACCTCTGCCCGCGCTACGCGGGCGCCGTCGCCGACGTCACGGTCGGTCCTTCGCCCGGCTGGATGCAGGCGCGCCTGCAGGCATCCGGCGTGCGCCCGATCAGCAACATCGTCGACGTCACCAACTACGTGCTGCTCGAGATGGGGCAGCCGATGCACGCGTTCGACTTCAGCAAGCTCGAAGGCGCGCAGATCCGCGTGCGCACGGCGGCATCGGGCGAGTCGATGACCACCCTCGACGGCGAGAAGCGCGAGCTCACCGACGACATGCTCGTCATCGCGGATGCGCAGCGGCCGGTCGCGGTGGCCGGGGTGATGGGCGGCGCCGCTTCTGAAGTCGCCGACGGGACGACGGTCATCGTGCTCGAGAGCGCGTGCTTCAATCCGCTGTCGGTGCGCAGGACTAGCAGGAAGCTGATGCTCAAGACCGAGGCGAGCATGCGTTTCGAGCGCGGGCTCGATCCGCGGCTGCCCGTGACCGCGATGGAACGCGCGTGCGCGCTGCTCGAGACCATTGGTGCGGGCAAAGCGCGCGCGACCGTCGTCGATCGCTATCCGCAGCGCATCGAGCCGCGGACGCTCAAGCTGCGCCGCTCGAAGATCAGCGGCCTGCTCGGCACATCGGTTCCCGAGGGAGACGTCAAGCGGATCCTCGAGAGCCTCGGCTTCACGCTCAGGGAGGCGACAGAGAGTGGATGGGATGTGACGGTGCCGACGCGGCGCGTCGACGTCACGCGCGAAGTGGATCTCATCGAAGAGGTCGCGCGGCACTACGGGTTCGACAAGCTGCCCTCGACGTTCCCGGCCCTGACGTTCGCTCCGCCCCCCAACGACCCGCGCATCGGCCGCGCGCGGCATCTGCGTACCGTCATGACCGCGGCCGGCTTCTCGGAGGCGATGACCTTCGGCTTCGTCGCGTCGGCCGCCGCGGCACCGTTCGCATCAGAGGGCGAGCTGGCGCCGATTGCGAACCCGCTGTCGGAGAATTTCGCGGTCCTGCGCCCCTCCGCATTGCCGAGCCTGGTGGATGCTGTGGCGCACAACCGCCGCCGCGAACAGAGGGACGTGCGATTGTTCGAGGTGGGGAATCGCTTCACGCGAAGCACCGGGGAGCGCCGGTCGATTGCGTGCGCCTGGACCGGCGCGGCCTCGCTCGAGCATTGGAGCGGCGGCGCGCGCGACGTCGACTTCTTCGACATGAAAGGGATCGTCGAGCGTGTCGGCGAGGCGCTGCGGCTCGAGGTGACGACCGATACACGTCGCGAGAACTGGCTGGTGCCGGGACGCTCGGCGGCCGTGCTCGCGCGCGGAGAACGCATCGGCGTCATGGGCCAGCTCACGCCCGCCATCGTCGAAGCGCACGGCCTGCCGGCCAACGATGCGGTCTACGTCGCGGAAATCGATCTCGACGCAGCGGAGAATCTCGCGCCGAAGGAAGACATGCGCATCGAGGCGCTGCCGCGCTATCCCTCGGTGACGCGCGACATCTCGATCCTCATCGACGCCGCGTTGAGCGCCGACGCGGTGCGCGCAACGGCGCGCGGAGCGGCGCCGCCGACACTGGTGCAGGTTCGCGAATTCGATCGATATCACGGCAAGGGGATCCCTGAAGGAAAAGTCAGCCTCTCGCTGCGCCTCACGTTCCGGGCATCTGACAGAACGCTCACCGATGCGGAAGTTCACAGCGCGATGGAAGCGATCGTTGCCGCATTGATAGAGCGGCACGGAGCGGTGCAGCGTTGAGCGGCCGTGCTACCATCTTGCGCGATGGTCAAACAGGCAGCACTGCGAACGGTTGATGTCGAGCCGATCGATCGTCTCGAGGAAAAGATCACACTGCTTGTCGCGATGGTGACGCGCCTGCGCGCGGAGCAGGCGAAGGCCGCGGAGGACAACGCGCGGCTCTCGCAGGACCTCTCCACGCTGCGCGCGCGCCTCGCCGACTCCGAAGGCGCCGCCACGGAGATTGCGGAGCTGCGCGGCGAACGCGAAACGATCCGCACGCGCGTCAGCGACATGCTCGATCAACTCGAGCACCTGAACCTATGAGCGTCGTGACCGTCGAAATCGCCGGGCAGCGGTATCCAATCCGCAGCGGTCTCGACGAGCGCTACATCGCGGAACTTGCCGCGTATGTGGACCAGAAGATGCGCGCGGCGGTCAACGCCGCGCCCGAGAGCGATATGCTCGGGCTCGCCATCCTTGTCGCGCTCAACGTCGCCGACGACTTCTTCCGGGCTCGTCAGCAGGAATCGAGCGCCCACGGCGAGCTGAACGAGCGGGCGCTGCGGCTCGAGCAGATCGTGGATGACGTTCTCGCGCAAATGGCCGTAAAACAAGCGGTTAGCGCATCTTGACCGGCCTCTGACCGCACGTTAAGATCCCGAAGTCCTGCTTTGCTCGTGATGGTTTCGGAGGCTCGTCTGAGCCAACGTAAAACCCAAGCGAGCCGCGAGGTCGCGCGTTGTGCATGCCTCTGTTGCGAGGAAGCCTGAAGCGCGGCTGATAACAGTGGCTCCACCTGCTTTTGCAGGTTCATTCGACCTCCCCACACGGCAAAGCGGGCACCTTACGCTCCCACATACAGCGGGCAGCGGGCAGCGGGCGGCATGCACTCGTTCACTGCTGCCAGCTGCCAGCTGCCCGCCGCCAGCTGCCCGCTCGTGACCAATCGCACCGTCTCCGACATCGGCGAGCACGCGCTTATTTCCCGCATCACCCAGCGCCTCGCCAAGCCGTCCTGGGTCGTGGTCGGCCCGGGCGACGACGCAGCCGTTCTTCGGCCGGAACGCGGCACGTTCGACGTGCTGACGACCGACGCGATTGTTGAAGGTGTTCACTTCGATCGGCGCTTCGTGCCGCCCGACGCCATCGGCCACCGTGCGCTCGCGGTGAACCTGAGCGATCTGGCCGCGATGGGCGCGCGGCCGCGCGCCGCGCTGCTCTCGTTCGTACTGCCCGACCAGCTCGAGGTCGCGGACGTCGATGCCATGGTGGACGGACTCGTCGCGCTGGCGGACACGCATCGTGTGGCGATCGTGGGAGGCAATATCACTCGCTCCCCTCGACTCGGCTCGGGGCAAGCTCCCGGGCCGCTGATGATCGATGTCACCGCGACGGGATCGGTGAAACCGCGGCGCGTGCTGACGCGCGCGGGCGCACGACCCGGTGACGAGGTGTACGTGACGGGCACGCTGGGCGGCGCGGCGTTGGGGTTGAAATTTTTCCGGAGCGGAGCGGACCTTTCAGGTCCGCCAGGCCTCGGACCCGAAGGGTCCGCGCCGCTCGTCGAGAAGTATCTCCGCCCCGTGCCGCGAGTGCGCATGGGGATGCTGCTCGGTCGAAACCGCGCCGCGAGCGCCTGCATCGATTTGAGCGACGGGCTGGCGGACGGATTGCGCCAGATTGCCGCCGCATCCGGCGTCGGCATCGCGGTGGACGAGGCATCAATTCCGGCCGTGAGTGGATCAGAGACGTTTTACAGCGACGATTACGAGCTGCTGTTCACCTCCCGGCCTCCCTGGAAAGGACGTCTGCGGGCGGTGAAGAGTCAGGCCGGCGATCTGCCGATAACACGGATTGGTCTGGTGACGAAGGGCGGCGGTGTCGTTTTGCGCACCGCGTCCGGTGAACGCGAGCTACCGGCCGGCTACGAACATTTTCGATGAAACGAATCCTTTCGGGGTCCAACTCCCACCGTCTCGTGGTGATGATGGTCGTCATCGGCGGCCTGCTGCTGTACTACGAAGCGACGACGTTCGATCTGCTTCCGTGGGGCGGCACGTCTGGCGTCGTCGATCCGAGTGCGCCCGTCCCGGGCGCGCGGCTGGAGTTCTCCTCCACCGCGTACTGCAAGGGGACGACGACCGCGTCGGGGACGGAGGTGCGCACGGGCATCGCGGCCGCGGACGATTCGATCCTGCCCGTCGGCAGCGTCGTCAACGTCTCCACGGACAACATCCGCTACAACGGCGTCTACACGATCATGGACACCGGCCCGCGCGTGCAGGGCCGCATCCTCGATCTCTACATGTGGAACTGCAAGGAAGCGCTCCGCTTCGGACGCAAACGGATCCAGGTGACGGTGCTGCGCCTCGGATGGAATCCGCAGGCGAGCACACCGAGCCTGATCGATCGGCTGTTCCGCCGCCGTGAGCGCGCGCGTGTCGAGGTACCGCCGCCGGCGGACCCGCCGCCGGCGGCCGTTGAACCACCGGTCGAAGAAACGTCTTCGACCGAAGAGGAGTCGGTCAGCCCTTCTGATTCTGCGGCTGCCCCTGCTTCTTCTCAGCCCCTTCCTTGATTTCGACGCGGCGCCCTCTCCGCACGTCGAATGAGGGGGCCTGCACCGTGATCTCGAGCACGCCGTTGTTGAACACCGCCTTCGCGCTGTCCGCAATCGCGCCCTGCGGCAGCGGAACGGCCCGGCAGAAGCTGCCGTAGCTCCGCTCGCTGCGGAACACGCCGTCGCGCTCTTCCTCGTGATCGTACCGGCGCTCGCCGCGGATGGTCAGCTGATCGTCCGCGATGTCCACGGTGATATCGTCTCTCGACAAGCCGGGCACATCCGCGCGGATGACGAGATCGTTGCCGCGCTGGAACACGTCAATGGCCGGCGACCAGTCCGATGGACCAAATACGGTCTCCGGCGTCCACGCGGACGGCGTTCCACTGCCGCTCCAGAGGCCGTTGAACGCCCGATCGAGCTGGTCCTGCATCTGCCGCATCCAGGCGAACGGACCATAGCTCGTCGCATCCCAGCGGCTCATCTGGCCGCCGGAACGTGCCCGCCGCATCGGTACGGACTGATCCGCTGGTCGGTCCTGTCGCGCAGAACCCTGATTTGCCATACGCGCCTCCTTCTATCTGACCTATCTGACCGTCACCGGCTGATCGAGGCGGATGCGGATAATCGATCCCGCCGGCAGCTCGATGTCCTTGCCTTCGGTTGCCGCAATGGCGCCGCCCGCGCCGATCACCGCGCCGAGAATGGCTCCCTTCACGCCGCCGAGAAGGCCGCCGACGACCGCACCGGCACCGGCGCCGATGCCCGCGGTCCCTTTCTCCTCACGAATGCCGCCGCTTTCGAACACGCTGGTCGCCATCGCGCGAATCGGCGTCGTGCGGCCGCGAACGGTGACCTCATCGAACGACAGCGTCAGGCTGCCCGCGCGATGAATGCGATCCGCGGGATCGACAGCCGAGACGACGCCGCGCACGGTTGAACCCGCGGGAACCAGCACCCGTCCGTTCTGCATCAGGTCGGCAACCGTCGTCGCCTCGAACCGCTGCTCGACCTTTGCGGTTCCCGAGCTCAGCGTCGTGCCGAGGCGAACGTCGAGCTCCTGTCCTGCGGGGACGACGCCGTATGCGCTGTTGTTGACCTCGGTAGGTGTTGTATTCGCAGTCGTCGATGGCGTGTTCGACGTCGGCGGGACGTACACCGGAGCGCTCGTGGTACCCGACGTGCCGTTGGTGGTCGCGCCGCACGCGACGCTGCCACCCACGACGCCGATTACGCCGGCGATCGCGACAAGCTTCTTCACTGCTGACATGGGTGTCTCTCCTCCTGCAATCCGTAGACAGACGCGCAGTACAGGAGATCGAAGCAACGAAAATGCCCGCCTTACGCTCGAGTTGTGGAGGTGCTCTTCTGCAGGAGGTCGCGCACTTCTTCGTCGTCTGTCTGGTCGAAGTTCAGGTACCACTGCCCGACGGCTGAGAATGGCTCGGGCATTCGCGCGCAGATCACCTCGTCTGCGATTTCGCCAAGCTCGCGGCAGGTCTGCGGCGCCCCGACAGGAACGGCGACGACGACGCGCGAGGGATGATGTGCGCGGATCGCCTGGGCGGCCGCACGCATCGTCGATCCTGTGGCGAGGCCATCATCGACGAGGATGACGATGTGCTTGCCGAGCTCGGGCGCGGGTCGTCCCTCACGGTACGCGCGCTCGCGGCGCTGCAGCTCCTGCGCTTCCTCACGCGCCACGCTTTCGATCGCCGCTTCAGGGATGCCGTACCACCGCACGACATCGTCGTTCAGCACGCGCACGCCGCCCGAGGCGATGGCACCCATGGCAAGCTCTCGATGGCCAGGCGTTCCCAGCTTGCGCACGAGGAAGACGTCGAGCGGCGCGCCAAGCGCCGATGCTACTTCGTAGGCGACGGGAACGCCGCCTCGCGGAAGCGCGAGCACGACGACGTCGTCGCGTCCCGCGTATTGCTGCAGGCGCGCCGCCAGCACCCGTCCGGCTTCACGACGATCGACGAATGCGTCGCCGCTCATAGGTGCCGATTCAACCAGTCGAGTGCCAGCCGCTCGACTTCCTCGAGCGTCCCGGGCTCTTCGAACAGATGCGTGGCGCCCGGCACGATTGCCAGTTCGACCGGCGCGCGCATGCGCCGCAGCGCGGTTTCGTTCATCTCGATCACGGGCTCGTCATCACCGCCCACGATCAGCAGCGTCGGCGCCTGAACCGTTGGCAGCGCATCGCCCGCGAGGTCCGGACGTCCGCCGCGCGACACGACGGCGCGGACGGCCGGACGCTCGGCTGCCGCGATCAATGCGGCCGCCGCGCCCGTGCTGGCGCCAAAGTAACCGATCGGCAGCCGGCCGACCACTGGATGATGCGCCGCCCAGTCAGTCGCCGCGACCACGCGGCGGCCGAGCAGCTGGATGTCGAATCGAAACTCCGCCGTGCGAACGTCGATACCCTCCTCGGCCTGCGTCAGCAGGTCGAGCAGCAGCGTCGCGAAATGACCTTTGTTGAGGTAGTCGGCGACCTGACGGTTCCGGCTGCTGAAGCGGCTGCTGCCGCTGCCGTGCGCGAAAACGACGAGGCCGCGCGCGTGCTCCGGCAGGTGGAGGTCTGCGTCCAGGAGGTTCGGGCCATCAGTGATCCGCACTGCATCGATCACCATGCCGCTCTGCATATCACACCCCCGTCGGGTAGGTTTCCGGCAGATCCGAAGTCTCGCGCGACCAGCGCTCCAGCGGCGTCAGCGCCGCGGTGGTATCCACGTGAATCACCGCGTCGAATTGCTCCGCAATCCGCGCGCGGAAGTAGTGACTCGCGCGCTCCGTCTCCGGTGTGTAGACGACGCCGATGGCGCGCTCGAGCCGCGACGCGGCAAGCGCATCCCGGCACTCCGCCGAGGGAAGGATGAAGCGCTCGAAACCCGTCTCGTGGAACAGATGCTCGTAACTCCCCCGGATCGATGGGGTCACGCGCCGCCGCTCGGCGGGTTCATCCCATTCTCGCGCCGCGGTCACCGTTCCGGTGTGCGTCGTGAAGCCGACGAGAAATGCCCTGTCGCCGTGGCGCTCGCGCGTCAGCTGTCCGAGGTTCAGCTCGCCCCAGTCGCCCATCTGCGTCGCCCGCGCGTCACCGAGGTGCGAGTTGTGCGCCCAGACGACCGCGCGCGCGTAGCCCGACTGCTTGGCCGCCCATGCGAGCAGCGCGTCGAGCGTTTCCATCATGTGCGTGTCGCGGAGGTTCCACGATTCGACGTGGCCGCCGAACATCGCGCGGTAGTACCGCTCCGCGTTCGTCACGAGGCGCGCGTTCTGCTCCGCGAAGAAGTAGTCGTCCTCCGCGACGCGACCGTCCCGATTCGCGTAGACCGCGGCGGCCTTTCTCAGCTCCAGCAGTTGCGCCACCACATCGTCTTCGCAGGAGCGCGACAGGCCGAGCGTGGCCGCATAGCCATAGGCCTGCGCCGCGTCGTCGCCGAACTGCTCGAAGCAGGCGTAGCGGCGCCGTGCGCGATTGGCACCTTCCGGATCGACCTTGCTGAGATAGGTCAGCACGGCGTCCATCGATCGATGCAGGCTGTACAAGTCGAGGCCGTAGAAACCGGCGCGGTCGCCCGTCATCCGCTTCGCGTTGTAACGACGAAGCCACTCGACGAAGTCGACGATGACGGTGTTGCGCCACATCCATCGGGGGAAACGGATGAAGTCGTCGAGCGCGACGGCAGGCTCAGGTTCCCGCGTCAGATGCCTGACCCACCTGTTTACGCGGTATGCATCGGGCCAGTCCGCCTCGACGGCAACGATGTTGAACTGTTTGCTTTGGATCAGCGCCTGCGTCAGATTCGCGCGGATTCGATAGAACTCCTCGGTGCCGTGGGTCGCCTCCCCGATAAGTACGAGGCGCGCGTCGCCGATGAGATCCAGCAGCGGTGCAAGACCATCTTCGCTCGGTGTAAACCACAGCGCCGCATGGCGAACGGCCTCGAGTGCGTCCCGGTCATTCATGGGTCCGCATTGGAGACTGCAAACTGTCTACCGGCTGTTGACGAGCTCCCGATCCTTGAACTGCAGCTGATACAACCGGTGATAAATGCCGCGCTGCGCGAGCAGTTCCTGATGCGTACCCGCCTCGCGCAGCTCGCCTTTGTGTAGCACGAGGATGCGGTCCATGTCCTGAATCGTCGAAAGACGATGCGCGATCGCAATCGTCGTCCGTCCGCGCATCACCACCTTCAGCGCATCGCGAATGAGCAGCTCGGTCTCCGTATCCACGCTCGATGTCGCCTCGTCCAACACGAGCACCGGCGGATCGAATGCGAGCGCGCGCGCGAAGGAAAGCAGCTGCTTCTGACCGACCGACAGCGTGGCGCCGCGCTCGGCCACCGGCGTGTCCAATCCCTGCGGCAGTCGATCGATGAACGGACCCGCATGCACCGCATCCACCGCCCGCCTGACAGCCGCCTCGTCTATGGACTCGTTGCCGAGACGGACGTTTCCGCCGATGGTGCCGGAGAACAGATGCACGTCCTGCAGGACCAGCCCGAACATCGATCGCAGTTCGTGGACGTCCATGTCGCGGACGTCGACCCCGCCAATCGTGATTCGCCCCTGCTGCACGTCGTAGAACCGCAGGAGCAGGCTGACGATCGTCGTCTTGCCGGAGCCCGTCGCGCCCACGAGGGCAACGCGCTGGCCGGGATCAACGGTGAAGGACACATTCCGCAGCACCGGCTCGCCGGGAACGTAGGCGAAAGTCACGTTCTCGAACGCGATCTTTCCGAACGTGTGCTTCGCCGCGCCCGAATTGATTTCGACGGGCGTATCGAGCAATTGAAAGATCCGCTCGGACGACGCCATCGCGCCCTGCAGCACGTTGAACTTCTCCGACATGTCGCTGATGGGGCGGAAGAAGCGCGACGAATACTGGAGTGAGGCGACGAGCGAGCCGAGCGTCAGTGCGCCCATCATCACCCATCCGCCGCCGAACCAGATGATCAGCGCCGCCGCGATCGCGCTGATCAACTCGATGGCCGGGTAGAACACCGCGTAATAGAAGATCGACTGCACGTTGGCGTCGCGGTAGGTCCGGTCGATGCGATCGAACTCCGCGAAGTCTCGCGCTTCGCGCCGGAACAGCTGCACCGTCGCCATGCCGGTGATTCGCTCCTGCAGGTAGGCATTGATGCGCGCAATCCAGATGCGCACCGTCCGGTACGACTCCC
>Ga0066677_10000632_pt1 | contig 11779 bp, 8 predicted proteins | sample GraSoiAngelo_126_FD_62299 | JGI IMG/M metagenome (GOLD analysis project Ga0066677, IMG submission 62299) | Grasslands soil microbial communities from the Angelo Coastal Reserve, California, USA - 14_0927_09_20cm | ecosystem: Environmental > Terrestrial > Soil > Grasslands | place: USA... | reverse complement strand
GGGCACTAGTAATAGCGTCACGAACGTCGACAGTGACAGGCCCCCGATGACGGCGAGCGCGAGGGGGCGCTGCAGCTCAGCTCCCGCCCCGAAGCCGAGCGCGAGCGGCAGCAATCCGAACAGCGTGCACAACGTCGTCATCAGGATCGGCCGCAGCCGCACTCGACCGGCGATCTCCAGCGCCTCGGTGAACGGGTGCCCCGCGGCCTGCAGGTGATGCACGTAATCGAGCAGCACGATTCCGTTCTTCACCACGAGCCCCACCAGCAGGATCAATCCCATCGCGGACGAGACGTTGAGGTCGGTGCCCGTCAGCAGCAACAGCGCGAACGCCCCGGCCAGCGACAGCGGCGCCGCCGCGAGAATGAGCAGCGCCGGAAGGAAGTGTCCGAACTGAACGAGCAGGATGATGAAGACCAGCGCGGCGGCAATCGCGAACACCGTCAGCAGCTCGCGGAACGATTGGCGCTGCGACGCGTACTGTCCGCCGACTTCCGTGGTGTAACCAACCGGCAGCTTCAGCCCTTGCAGCTTTGTCTGGATTTCGCCGACGGCGCTCCCGAGATCGCGCTCCTCCAGGCGGCCCGTCACGAGCGCCATCTGTCGCAGGTTCTCGCGCTGCAGGATGATTTCACCTTCTGTCGTCGTCGCATGCGCAAGCGTGCCGAGCGGCACGGTCTTGCCGTCGGCCGCGCGCACGGGTGTCGCGGCCATCTGCCGCGGATCGAACCGATACGCGTCCGGATAGCGGACGCGCACCGGAATGGTGCGATCGCTCAGCCGCAGCTCCGTCTGCACGTCGCCGAGCCAGGCATCCGACAGTTGTGCCGAGACTTGCGTCACCGTCAGACCGAGACGGCCAGCCGAGAGGGGATCGATCTCCCACGTCGCTTCCGGATTGCCCCGTTGCACACCCACGATGTCCACGACGCCGGTGGTGCCTTCGAGAATCTTCTCGACGCTCTCTGAAATCTCGGCCAGCCTGTCCGGATTGTCCCCGAAGACCTTCACCTCGATCGGCGTCGGGGCGCCCTCGAGATCGCCAATCATGTCCTGGAGGAGCTGAATGAATTCGATCTCGACGCCTGGCGCCGCTTCCGCCAGCTTGCCACGCAGGTCGTTGATGACTTCATCTGCCGCGCGTCGATTACCGCGGGACTTCAGACGCACCAGGATGTCGCCCTTGTTGGGTTGTGTGGCAAACAAGCCCAGCTCGGATCCCGTCCGGCGCGTGAATGCCGCGATGTCTGGTGTCTTCTGCAGCACCGCTTCGACCTTGCGAAGGATGCGGTCGGTTTCTTCGAGCGCGCTGCCAGCGGGCGTCAGGTAATCGATGACGAAGCCCCCCTCGTCCGCCTGCGGCAGGAAGCCGCTTCCGATCGTCTTGAACAGCAGCACGCCCGCCACTGCCAGCACGAGCGCCGCAACGATTCCGGCGACCGGCCGTCGCAGCGTCGCGTCCAGTCCGCGCGAGTATGTCCGTTCCAGTCGTCCGCCGGTGTGATGCAGCGGCACGGCGGTCTTCTCGCGCCGCCTCGCCGCGATGCGCGCGAGCAGCGGAATCAGCGTGAGCGCCTGAATGAGCGAGATGAGGACGGCCGCGGCGAGCGTGATCGACAATGCGCGGAAGAACTGGCCGACGACCCCGGAGAGCATGCCGAGCGGCACGAAGACGACCACGGTCGTCAGCGTGGAGCCAACGACAGGTGCAACGAGCTCGTGCATCGCGAGCTGCACGGCCTGCGCGGGAGGGTCTCCGCCATCGAGATGACGATAGATCCCTTCCACGACGACAACCGCGTCGTCGATCACCAGTCCTATCGCGACCGCGAGTCCTCCCATGGACATGACGTTGATCGTCTCGCCCAGCCAGCGCATGACGAGAAACGTCGTCATCACCGTCAACGGCAGCGTGACCGATGCGACGAGCGTAAGGCGCCAGTCGCGCAGGAACACGAGCAGCACGATCACGGCGAGCGCGGCGCCAATGAGGATCGCGTCGCGCACGTTGGCGATCGCGGTCGAGACGAACTCGGCGAGATCGTAGGTCTTCGACATCCGAAGACCCGCGGGCAAGGAGCGCGAGAGATCCGCCAGCGCGCGCTCGACGCCGTCGCGGACCTCCAGGATGTTGGCGCCGATCTGCTGCGAGACGTTGATGTTCGCGGCGACGCGTCCGTCGCCGCTGATGAGCATCGTTCGATCCGGCGCGCCGTTCTGCACGGTCGCGATGTCGGCGACGCGGATCGTCGAGGCCCCTTTCACCACAACGGGTGTCGGCGGAATGTCGTCGATCGATTTCCACAGTCCGGACGCGAGCACGAGGTGCTGGAGTCCTGCGGCGGGATAGCGGCCGACTGGTTGGAGCTGGTTCGAAGCCTTCAGGGCATCGGCGACGTCACCGATCGTGAGCGACGCGGCCGTCAGCCTGGCCGGATCGGCGATCACTTCGATCTCGCGCGTGTCGCTCGAGAGCACCTCGACGTTGCCGACACCCGCGACCCGCGAAATCGCGGGGCGCATCACGAAGAAGGCGTAGTCGCGCAGCTCGGCGGATGTCAGGCCGCCCGACAGGTTGATGCTGACGAACGGAAACGCACTCGGCGTCAGCCGCTCGAGCACGAGATCGAGATCCGCGGGCAGCTCGCCTCGGACCTCCGCAACTTTGCCCTGCGCCTGCTGCAGCGCCACGACCATGTCGGTTGCAGGGTCGAACTGCGCGGAGATTTCGGTTGCGCCGCGGAACGTCTTCGAGCGCACGCGCCGGACGCCCGGCACCTCCATCAGGGTCTGTTCGATCGGCCGCGTGACGGTCAGCATCATCATGCGCGCCGGCAGCGTGCCGCTGTGACCGACCGCGACAATGCGTGGAAAGATCAATGGCGGATAGATGTCGCTCGGCAGCGCGAACGCGGACAGCAGTCCCGCGATCGCCAGGATCACGGTGATCGTGAGGATGGCCCGCCCGAAGCGCTCGACGAACGACGAAAGATTCATTGCGTGAGTGTGATCGCCGCGCCGTCGGGCAGGCCCTGCTGTCCCTGCACGACCACCACGTCGCCCGCCTTGAGGCCGCCCGTGATCTCCGCTTCCCTGGCCGTGGTGAGGCCGACTTCCACTTTGCGTTTGTGCGCCTTGTGATCGGATCCCGCAACCATCACGAACGCCTCCTCGTCTTCGTGCAGTACGGCCTCCACCGGAACGGCGAGCGCGTTCGCGTGCTGCTCGGCGACGATCTCGATGCGCACCGGGGTGCCGGCTGCGAGCCGCGTCGCGCCCGCAAACGACACGCGCACGTCGGCAGTGACGCCGGCGGGATCGACGGCCGCCGGGCGGGTGAGAACCTTGCCGGTTTCGGGCTCGTCGCTCCCTGGCACGAGAACGCGAACCGCTCGGCCGATCTCGACGCGCCGCAGGTCAGGAATCGCGACCGCGGCGACCACCTGCAGTCTCGACGGATCGATCACGCGCAGGATGACGTCCGACGCAGACGCTTCGACCATGTCGCCGGGATTGTGCGCACGTTTCGCGATCACGCCGGTGAATCGCGCACGGACGACGGCCCGCGAGGCGAGGACGCCGGCATTCTGGCTGGCGCTTTCCGCCTGTGCGAGCGCGGCACGCGCTTCCGCGAGCTCGCGTCGCGCGTCTTCGATCTCTTTCTGTGCTGCGACGCCGTGCTCGACGAGCGTCGTCAACCGGGTCACGTTCGCCTGCGCGTTCTCCACGCGCGCGTGCGCCGTCTGCGCTTCGGCCCGGCGCGTTGCGACGTCTGTCGAGAGCGAGGGAATCTCGAATCGGACGAGCAGATCGCCGGGCTTGACACGATCGCCTTCCGCCTTGGGCAACTCGACGATCCGCGCGGATTCTGGCGCGGTGATCGTCCAATCGGCCCCCGGCGCCGCGCTGACGATGCCCGTAGCGGTAACGGTCCCCTCGACCGTTTTGGGCGCGAGCGTGAGCGTCTTGACGGGGGTCGCGGCAGTCGTCTCGACTTCTTCGACCGGCTTGTGCGAGCAGGCGGCCGGGAGCAGCGCGAGCGCGAGCACGAGCGCCGCGTTTCGTCGCGTCATCGGAGTGGCGTTCCCATGGCGCGCTCGAGATCGGCGAGCGCGATCTGATAATCGAGGCCCGCCTGCAGTGCGCGCTGGCGGACCTCGCGCGCGGCTTGAACCGTTTGCAGCAGCGCGGGAAGACCCGTTTGTCCGGACTGATACGATTCCTGCGCCATCTGTTCGACCTGGAGGGATGCCGGAAGAATATCGGCCTGGTAACGCTGTACGGCCTGCCGCGCGCTCGCCGCGCGCGCTACCGCCGCGGCGACCGCGCCGGTAACCTGCACGACGCGCGCCTCACGATCCGCGACTGCACGATTCAGCGTCGCTTCGGCGACGGCAACCTCCGCCCGACCGGTCGTGAGAATCGGCAGCGCGATGGCGACGCCGGCGCGCCAGCCGACGTTGAATTCGGGCTGCGCGTCATAGGTCAGCGTGCCCGATAGACTTGGATCCGGCCGGCGCAGCGCGCGCGCCAGCGCCACGCGCGCCCGCTCCGCTTCGATCTGCTTTTGCAGGACCTGCAGTTCCGCGTTGCCGTTGATCGCCTGCGCGGTTGCCTCCTGGGACGACGGCAGCGGTCCGCCTTCGAGCGGATCGGCCAGCGTCGGCGCGGCCTCTGAGGGGAAGGCCAGCAGCGCGTTCAGCTCGGCACGCGCCGCTGCGATCTCGCCGTGCCCGCGCGCCGATTCATTCTGGGCTTGGGACAACGCGAGCTGCGCCTGCAGCGCTTCGAGGCGTGGCGCGGCCCCGGTTTGAAAGCGGTCCTGCGCGGCGTCGCGCGCGCGCCTCGCGATCGTTTCGAGCTCCTGCGCGATGTCGACCCGCCGCACGGCGGCCACGACCTGGTAATATGCGCGGCGAACATCGCTTCGGACATCCGCCGTGATGCGCGCCGTTTCGGCGTCGGTGACGGCGAGCGTCGCGTTCGCCACGTCGATGCGCCGCTGACGCTTGCCGGAGATCTCGAGCGGCATGGTGCTGCCAAACGCCCAGTGCGGCGTCTCCCGCTCGGCTTCCACGCTGACTTCGGGATTCGGCCGCTGGGCGGCGACCTGACGCGCGGCGAGATCGATCGCGCGCGCGCTGCGCGCCGCCAGCACGGCGCGATTGGCCTCGACCGCGCGGCCGATCGCCTCGTTCAACGTGAGGCTCGCGGGCGCCTGCGCGGCAGCAGTGATACTTCCGATGACTACGGCAAACAGCCCGCATGCGGGGCATGTCTTCATCCAATGGATAGTACTACGCGGCAAGAGCGTCAACGGATGAAGACGACGGCGAATCCATCCCGCAGCGGGATTGGGGTCGCGATGAGACGTGCGCGGGAGTTGTGAGCGACGGCGACGGCCCGCCCGCTGACGGCACCGAGCGCCGCACCGAACACCACGTCACTGAGATAATGCTGGCGCTCTCCAAGTCGCGCGGCGCCGACGTAGGCGCCGACGGCGTATGCGGCTATTCCCGTCTTCCACCCGAAGCGGTGCTGGATCACCGCTGCGCTAGCGAACATCGCCGACGTGTGACCCGAGGGAAACGAGTTGCGTCCGCCGTCTGGCCGCGGGCGCCGGACCGCGTACTTGAGACTCTGAGTGAATACGCCGTTGAGTAGTTGCGCTTCCACGAGGTCGGCGCCGGTGCCCGAAACTCGAGGATGACCTGTCGCATGCCCTGCCGCCCATAGACCGGCCGCCGCGGCGAACTGCACGTAGCCGTCGCCGATGACATTCCCAGGTTCGAGCGCCCGTTCGAACGCGCGGGAGCTCGCGAACGATTCCGTAACGTCCCGGTCCTTGGGCCGCGCCGCAAGCGCGGCGACACCGCCAGCGCCGAGAATCAGCATGGCGGGGCCCGAAATCATCTCTCGCAGATCGTCCCGCGCATGCCGGGCGATCGCGCGCCCGACGTGACGATCGCCCGCGGGCGCTGTGTCCGGCGCCGCGTGTGGCGCAACCATCGCGGCGGCGATTGCCAGGGCGGTCAGCGTCATTGTCGTTTCCTTCCGTTTCCATTATGAATGGACTATGGCAGGGAGGCAGATGAGACGAGTGTTATCGGACGTTCATCCGGCGCAGAACACGATGCGCAGGATGTTGCCCCGGGTGCCCTTGGAATCCGACTATCTCCGGGGCTCGCGGCCGGTAGACAAGACCTCCCGCCTCCCACCCCACGTCCACAGCACCGCTTTCTGTCCATCGGTATCGAGAAAGATCGCGCCGTCTTCGTCGGTCCGGAAGATCCGCGCGCCGGCCGCACGGTAGCGATCGACGATTGCCGGCGCGGGATGGCCGAACGGATTGCGGCGGCCGGCACTGAAGATGACGGCGGCGGGATGCGTGGCTTCGATCAATCCCGGCGAACTGCTGCCGGCGCTCCCGTGATGCGGTGCCTTCACGATGACCAGCAGGCCACGGCCAAGGCTGGAGGAGATCGTTCGCTCCACGTCCTTGCCGATATCTCCCGGCAGCACGATCTCGACATCGCCAAGACGCAGGTCCAGAACGACAGAGTCGTCGTTCCGCACCTTGCGTCGCTCCCAGTCAGGCTCGGGCGGATTGAGGACGTGGATCGCTGTCGTGCCGGCGTCGACCGTCTGGCCGGCGCGCAACTCGCGCCACGGAACTCCCCGCGCCGCCGCACTCGCGTGCAGGCGGACCATCAGATCGTGATCCGGAACCGGGACGCCTTCGCAGATTTGCGCCGGCTGAAGCGCGTGGAGCACGGCGGCCGCGCCGCCGACATGATCCGGATCGCCGTGCGTGAGCACTATCGACCCCAGTCGACGGACGCCCAGTGCCCAAAGAACGGGGACCGTTACACGACGTCCGACATCAAACGATCCGCCGGGCGCTCCCCCCGCATCGACCAGGAGCGGGAGCATCGGTTCGGGCCCGGCTGGCCAGACGAGCGTCGCATCCCCCTGGCCGACATCGATGAACACGACCCGCGTCCAACCGGGTAGAGGAGGAGGCACGCGCGAGCCGCGCACAAACGGCGGCGCCGCCACCATGAGCAGCGCACTGGCCGCGATTGCGACGACGGCAGGAGCGGTGACCCGGTTGCGCGCGCGCGGGCGCAAGGCGCGGCGCCAGAGCAGTGCGCCCCAGGCCGCATACCACGACAGGATCAGCCACATCGCTGGGGGCGGCACGTCGAGCACGAGCCACGGCGCGATATCGACCAGGCCAGCTGATCGAATCAGTGCCGAGGTCGATACGTTCGCCACCCAGCCGCAGGCCATCGCGGCAGATGCCGACGCGCGTGCGCATACGACCGCGGCAAGTCCCGCGACCTGAATCACCGACATCAGGGGAATCGCGACGAAGTTGAGTACGAGGCCGGCGACGCTGATGCGTCCGAACAGACGTGCGCCCACCGGTGCGAGCGCTACTTCCGCGCAGAGCGTCGCCGCGCCGAGTGCGCGCAAGGCGAGCAGCAGGGTTCTTCCAACACGACGCCAGCGTGGCTCGCCCCTAATCCGCTCTCGACGTGGGGTCACGCGGGTGGCCGCGACGACAATCGCGACCGTCGCCGCGTACGAGAGCGCGAATCCTGGGTCGAGGATGGAGAGCGGCGCCGCCGCCGCCGCAATCGCCGCGGCCACGGCGAGCGCGTTGAGCGCGGGGCCCCGATGATCGAGCAGACGAGCGGCGAGGTAGATGATGCCCGCAAGCGTCGCACGCAGGACTGACGCGGCGAGTCCCGCGGCGTACCCGTAGAAAGCGAGGAAGACGATTGCGCCGGCCGCCGTCGCTCGGGGCGACAATCGCAGCGCACGTCCGATCACCACGAGGAGGGTCGTCAGCAGCGCAATGTTCCCGCCCGAGATCGCGATCACGTGGTACGTGCCCGCCTCCTGCAGCCGCCGCTCGTCCTCGGGGTCGAGGCCGCTGCGATCGCCGATCAGGATCGCCGTCACGACACCGGCGGCGCGAGGGCTCCAGCGTCCGACGGCGATTCGCGTGACATCCCGCACGTGCGCACGGAGCGCTGACGCCGCTTCTTCGAGCATCGACCCGCGCGCGACGAGCGTGACAAGCGCCGCGCTCTTCACCGTTCCGATGAGCGCGATCCCCTGCCGCGCCAGTCGTTCACGATCGCTCGCGACCCCCGGGTCTCTGTAATCAACCGGTTCGCGGAGTAACGTGACGAGCGTGACCGTTCGCCCCTGTGTCCATTGGCGCGCGGCAGCGGCCGCAAGCGCGCCGACGACCGCCACTCGGACGCCCCCCGTCGTTCCTGCGGATCGATCCTGATCTACGAGCTGGCGAGCATCGATCGTCAGCGCCACGCCGAACGCGGTGACGCCGGCGTCTTCGCGAAGCACGCCTGTCAGCCGAATCGGCCGGGAGGGCGCGGCGTCGCGGAACCAGGCGAGCAAGGGCGGATTGTCGGCCTGCCGCGCGGCGCCTGCGCCGATGGCGACACCTGCCGACAGGCATCCGCACGCCGCGGCCGCCGTCAGTACCCGGCCACGGCCCGTGAAGAGCGACAGAGCGGCGGCCAACCACGCGGCCGCAAGAACAACGAACGCGAGGCGTAGCGGAAGGTGACCGAGTGCCCCGGCCGCTACGCCGACAAGCAGGGGAAGGGCAGCGAGCAAAGCCGGCGCTGACATGCAACCGGAGTGCTGAGCATCGGATGCTCGAGATTCGCGGAAACTGACGGGGACTCAGTCGGCCGGTGGGCAGAAACCGCGCACTCGAACCAGTTTCAGATCGTCGTGATCTGCGTACCTTAGTGATCTTCGTGATCAGAGCCGTGGGCCGTCGCAGACTTGATGGTCTTCCAGGCGCCCTCCATCTCGTCGAGCGTCGCCTCGTGAACGGATCGCCCCTGCGTGTGGAGGTGCTCTTCGAGCGCGCCAAAACGCGTCGTGAACTTCTCATTCGCCTTCCGCAGCGCCGACTCCGGCTCAATCCCGAGCTTGCGCGCGAGGTTCGCGATGGAAAACAGCAGATCGCCCATCTCTTCTTCCGTTCGCCCCGCGCCTTCGTTGGAGACCGCCTGGCGCAGTTCGGCGACTTCCTCTTCGATCTTGTCCACGACCTCCGACGCGCGCGACCAGTCGAAGCCCACGGCGGCGACGCGTGTGCCGATCTCATATGCACGCAGCAGCGCGGGCAGGGTCTTCGGCATGCCGCGGAGGACGCCGCGTCGCTCTCCCGCATCGCGCTGTTCCTGCGCCTTGATCTGTTCCCACTGCTGAACCACCTCGCCCGGCGTATCAAGCGGCCGCCCGGCGGGATCGAAAATGTGCGGATGACGGCGAATCAGCTTCGACGTGATCGCGTTGAGCGACGCCACCACCGTGAAATGGCCGGCATCGGCCGCCACCTGCGCGAGGAATACGCCCTCGAAGATCAGATCGCCGATCTCGCCCCGCAGCGCAGCGGTGTCGCCGCGATCGATCGCGTCGAGCACTTCGTGCGTTTCCTCGAGCAGGAATCCGCGCAGCGACTCGAGCGTCTGGTCGCGGTCCCACGGGCAGCCGCCAGGCCCGCGCAGCCGCGCCATGATATCGACGAGTTTCTGGAACGCTTCTCCGGCGGATGACGAGGACATGGAGGCGATTATGCTAGCATCGCATCGTGGCTGACGAAGACCGCGAAGAAGGCATCAGCTTCTCGGAGTTCATCTACTCGCTCGGCAGGTCCGCGGCGTTCGCCTTCGGCGACATCGCCGATGCGAACGGGGAAGCGGGGCAACCGAACCTTGCGATCGCCGCGCAGATGATCGACATCATTTCGATGCTGCAGGAGAAAACGCAGGGCAACCTGTCCGCCGAAGAGGCCAGGTTCGTCGACGAACTCCTCTACGATCTGCGCATGCGCTTCGTGCGAGCCCAGGAGCAGGGCGGCGGGCGCATCATCATGCCCTGACGCGTTTGCGTATCACGTTTCTCGGCACCGGAACCTCGCACGGCGTGCCGATGATCGGCTGCGACTGCGCGACGTGCCGTTCGCGCGACGCCCACGACCGCCGCCTTCGCCCTTCGATCTTCATCCAGACCGCCGATACGAATCTCCTCGTGGATGCGGACCCGGATCTGCGCGCGCAGGCGCTCGCCCACGATATTCGTCGCCTCGACGCGATCCTCTTCACCCACGGGCACGCCGATCACATCCTCGGCATGGACGATCTGAGACGGTTCAACGCCATGCAGAAAGGGCCGCTCGCCTGCTTCGGTGATGCGCACACGCTCGACGATATCCGCCATACCTTCGGCTATGTCTTCGACCCCGCCACGCCAAAAGGCGGAGGGCTGCCGCGGCTGGAGCTGTTCCGGATCATGGGCGCCTTCTGCGCGGGACGCACCGAGGTGACGCCGGTTCCACTCTGGCATGGCAAGCGCGCGATTCTGGGGTACCGCGTCGGCGCGTTTGCGTACCTGACGGACTGCAGCCGAATCCCGGATGAATCCTGGCCGCTGCTCGGCGGGCTCGAGGTCCTCGTGCTCGACGCGCTGCGCGAGCGTCCGCACCCGACGCATTTCTCGCTCGACGAGGCGAGCGACGCCGCGTCGCGCGTCGGCGCGCGGCAGACCTACTTCACGCACATGTGCCACGATCTCCAGCACGAGCCGACGAATGCGAAGCTCCCGCACGGCCTCGCCCTCGCGTACGACGGGCTCGTCATCCATGTTCAATGATCAATGATCAATGCTCAATGGTGGTTCGAGATTCATGTTCAATGCTGATCAAGGGTGTCGCGGCGAATATGACGAATGAACCCATTGGACATTGAGCATCTATCATTGAACACTGACACCGTCATGATCGCCCATTACCCCGATGATCCGCCGCCGCGCTGGCACAATCCCGTGCTCGCGCTCGGCAACTTCGATGGCCTGCATCGCGGCCACATGAAGATCATCGACCGCGTGCGACGCCGCGCGGGAGAACGAGGCGGCACGCCCGCCGTCATGACCTTCGATCCCCACCCGCCGCGCATCGTCCGCCCCGACAAGGCGCCGCCGCTGCTGATGACGACGGAGCAGCGGCTGGAGGCGTTGGCGAAGACCGGCATGCAGGGAGTCGCGGTCGTCCGCTTCACCTACGATCTGTCGCTGTGGGATCCGGAGACATTCGTGCGGACCGTGCTCGTCGAGTGGCTGCGGGTCGTCGAGGTGTGGGTCGGGGCGAACTTTCTCTTCGGCCATGACCGCGCGGGCACGTTCACGGTGCTGCGCAGTCTCGGTGCGCGCTACGGTTTCCGCGCGGAGAAGATCGATCCGGTCCGCTACAAGGAATTCGTCGTCAGCAGCACGCGCATTCGCCGGCTGGTGTCGGAGGGGCGCGTCGACGAGGCGAGCGCCCTCCTCGGGCACCATTACTTCATCGACGGCACGGTGACGCGCGGCGCGGGGCGCGGACGCGAGCTCGGATTTCCCACCGCGAACCTCACCACCCCCAACGAACTGTTGCCGCCGAGCGGCGTGTACGCGACGACGGCAACGATCAACGGGATTGCGTATCCCTCGGTGACGAACGTCGGGATGCGTCCAACGTTCGGCGACGTCGATCGCGTCCAGGTCGAGACGCACCTGCTCGATGCCGAGCGCGATCTCTACGATGCGCCGCTGCGGGTTTCGTTCGTGCAGCGGCTGCGCGACGAGCGCGCGTTCGAGACGCTGGACCTGCTCCGGGCCCAGATCGCCGCCGATTGCGACCGGGCCCGCATGCTCTTCGGCCGCCTTTCACTGTAGAATCCCGCACCGTGTCCGA
>Ga0066677_10000626_pt1 | contig 11823 bp, 10 predicted proteins | sample GraSoiAngelo_126_FD_62299 | JGI IMG/M metagenome (GOLD analysis project Ga0066677, IMG submission 62299) | Grasslands soil microbial communities from the Angelo Coastal Reserve, California, USA - 14_0927_09_20cm | ecosystem: Environmental > Terrestrial > Soil > Grasslands | place: USA... | reverse complement strand
GACCGCTGGGCGCCGCGGCCGACGACGAGACGTTCGTCAACTTCTTCGCCCATCACCTCGACGTGTCGCCGGTCGAGAAGCAGGCGCTCCTCGAGGCGCCGACGCTCGCCGAGCGCGCCGCGCGGCTGCGCGACGTGCTCGAGTTCCGGCTCGAGGAGCTGCGCATGCCGCCGGGGGCCGCCGCGCGCCGGACGCATTGAGTCGGTGGCGGGCGGCGAAGTGGGGTGCTACGGTCGTCCTCGATGCAGCAAACCCCGCCCAAGCTGACGCTCGCCGAGCGGCTCTACCTGCCGCAGGTGCTGGGCGGCATCGCCGTCACGACGCGGCACTTCGCCCGCAACCTGCTGCTGCACACCCTCCACCTCTTCGGCCTTGCCCGGAACCGCCGGGCGGCCGTGACCGTGCAGTATCCGGAGGAGCGCAAGGTGTACCCCGAGGGCTACCGCGGGGCGCACCGCCTGACCCTCAAGCCCGACGGCTCGGTACGCTGCACGGCCTGCTTCCTCTGCGCGACGGCGTGTCCGGCCAAGTGCATCCACATCGAGGCGGGCGAGCACCCCGACGTCGACACCGAGAAGTATCCCGTGCGCTACGAGATCGACACGCTGCAGTGCATCTATTGCGGGATGTGCGTGGAGGCGTGCCCCTGTGACGCGATCCGCATGGACACCTTCGTCCACCCCCGCATCTGGGGCTACCGGCGCGAGGACTTCGTCGAGACCAAGCAGGTGCTCATGGAGCGCTCGCGCGTGCTCCAGGAACGGGGCCGCGACGCGCTCATGACGGACCTGCTCGCGGCCTATCGCCAGGCGGAGGCGAAGGCGTGATCCTCCTGGCGCTCTGGCGGCGTGGCCTCTTGCGGCGCGTCGACAGGGAGAAGCTGCGCCACTTCCTCGGCCGGCATCGCGATCCCCTCGCCCTCTCGCGTCGGTATCCCATGTGGCGCATACTGGATATCGGGCGGCTGCTCGTCTCCCCGGCCCATGCGGGAGCGGTGGCGCGCTGGCTCGAGTACCGTATGAACCTGTTCGACGGGGTCGAAGGCTGAGCGATGGCGAAGACCTACAAGCAGATCATGGAGGAGGCCCGCAAGGTCGTCCCGGAGGTCTCTCCCGACGAGGTGAAGGGCAAGCTCGACGGTGGCGCCCGTCCGGTGCTGCTCGACGTGCGCGAGAAGGAGGAGGTCCGCCAGGGCTACGTGCCGGGCGCCCTCTCGCTGCCGCGGGGATTCCTCGAGATGCGGGTCGAGGAGACGGTGCCGGACAAGAGCACCCCGATCATCGCCTACTGCGCCGGCGGCACGCGTTCGCTGCTCGCCGGCCGCATCCTCAGGGAGCTCGGCTACACCAACGTGGCGTCGATGCGCGGCGGGTTCACGGCCTGGAAGAACCAGGGTCTGCCTGTGGCCGCGGACCGGCAGTTCACCGCCGAGCAGCAGATCCGCTACAGCCGCCACTTCCTGCTTCCCGAGGTGGGCGAGGCGGGCCAGGCGAAGCTCCTCGACGCCAAGGTGCTCTGCATCGGCGCCGGCGGTCTCGGCTCTCCCGCGGCCTTCTACCTCGCGGCGGCGGGTGTGGGGACGATCGGCATCGCCGACATGGACGTGGTCGATCTCTCGAACCTGCAGCGCCAGATTCTGCACACCAACGACCGCATCGGGATGCCGAAGACCGAGTCCGCCCGCATGACGCTCCAGGCGCTCAACCCCGACGTCAAGGTGATCGAGTTCCGCGAGCGGCTGTCGTCCGAGAACGCGTTCCGCATCTTCGAGCCGTTCGACGTCATCGTGAACGGCTGCGACAACTTCCCGACGCGCTACCTCGCCAACGACGCGTCCGTCATGCTCCACAAGCCGCTCGTCGATGGCGCGATCTGGCAGTTCGAGGGTCAGGCGACCGTCTTCCATCCACCGGAAGGGCCCTGCTACCGCTGCCTCTTCCCCGAGCCGCCGCCGCCCGGGTCGACCCCGTCGTGTGCCGAGGCGGGGGTGCTCGGGGTCCTGCCCGGAATCGTCGGTTGCGTGCAGGCGCTCGAGGCGATCAAGTTGATCCTCGGCACGGGCCGGACGCTGCTCGGGCGCATGATGCACTTCGACACGCTGGCGGGCGAGGTGCGGATCCTGCGGCTCCGGCGCGACCCGAACTGCGCGGTGTGCGGCGACCACCCGACGATCCGCGAGCTGATCGACTACGAGATGTTCTGCGGCCTCGGCGGCGACTCGGCTGCCGAGGCGCCGGCGGTGGCGTCGGCGGCGACGTCGTCGGCAGCCTGAGCCGTCGGGGAGCCGGCATGCACGCCTGCGGGGTGTGGCATGCATGCGCCTTCTCCATGGGCGTCGCCTGAGCGGCCGCCCTGGCATTGCCCTTGCTGCGCTATGTGACCATTCGGGGTTCCGGCGCCACACGTCCTCCGTCCCACCTCGATACACAGTCGGTCCTCAAGGTCACGTCAGATTAGCCCCGTCAAAATCGGGCGCCGGAACCCCGACGCTTCGTTCACCGGTCGGACCAGCCGCGTGTAGAAGGTCCCCGCGCCCGCGTACCTCCGCTCGAAGGCCGTCGTCGGCCGAGGGAGCGGCTCGGCGCCGGGTTCGATGACCAGGCCTGCGGCGACGCACTGCGTTGCGATGTCAGCGATGAGGGCTGGGAGATCGGAGGCGAGGTGCACGGCGCCACCCGGCACGAGCGTGCGGAGCAGGTGGCGGGCGAAGCCGCCGCCCAAGAGACGCCGGTGGCGGTGTCCCGTCTTGGGCCATGGGTCCGGGAAGTAGACGTGGTGGGCATTCACCGATTCGTCGGGGACGCAGTGAGCGAGGACACACTGGGCGTCGCCCGCGACGACGCGCGCGTTCGAGAGCCGGCGCCGCGCGGCCGCGGCTCGGAGCGCCTCGGCCGCACGGCTCGATCGTTCGATCGCGAAGAAGTTGGTCGCCGGCGCGGCTGCCGCCCAGGCGAGCAGCACCTCGCCGCGCCCGGGCCCGATCTCGAGCTCGACCGGGCGGTGATTCCCGAAGACCGCGAACCATAGATCGAACGGGAGATCGAACGGGGGCGAGGGGCCGGACACGCGTTGCGCTCGCGCGAGCAACGGTTGTATATCCGCCGCCGAAACGCAAACCCCGAGGAGGTCCGCCATGCGCGCTGCCATCCTGTACAGCTTCAACGAGCCGTTCGCGGTCGAGGACGTGGAGCTCGCACCGCCGCGCCAGGGAGAGGTGCGCGTCAAGCTGGCGGCCAGCGGCGTCTGTCACAGCGACCTCAGCATCCAGCGCGGCATCCTGCCGATGCCGCCGCCGCGCATCATCGGGCACGAGGGGGCGGGCGTCGTCACCGAGGTGGGGCCTGGCGTCACGTCGGTGGGGCCCGGCGATCACGTGATCCTCTGCTGGATGAACCCGTGCGGCCATTGCCGCGAGTGCGGCCGCGGCCGGCAGGTGCACTGCGAGGTGGCGTTGCAGACGATGGTCATGGGCGGCACGTACGACGGCGAGCCCCGCTTCAAGGTGAAGGGCATGGACATGCCCCACTGGGTCGGGTCCTTCGCGGAGGAGACCGTGGTCCCCGAGACGGGCTGCGTGAAGATCCGCAGCGACGCGCCGCTCGACAAGGCGTGTCTCGTCGGCTGCGGCGTCATGACCGGGGTCGGCGCCGTGATCAACACGGCCAAGGTGGAGCCCGGCGCGTCGGTCGCGGTCTTCGGCGCCGGCGGCGTGGGACTCAACGTCATCCAGGGCGCGGTGCTGGCGGGCGCCGAGAAGATCATCGCCGTCGATCTGCTCGACAACAAGCTCAAGATGGCCAGGGAGTTCGGCGCGACGCACACCGTGAGCGCCGCCAAGGGCGATCCCGAGGCCGGCATCCGCGACCTGACCGACGGCCGCGGCGTGGACTACGCCTTCGAGGTCATCGGCAATCCCAAGGTGATCGCGCAGGCGTACGCGTGCCTCAAGCGGGCGGGGAAGTGCGTCGTGGTCGGCGCGCCGCCCTTCGGCTCGGAGCTGACGGTCCCCGCCTTCCCGTTCTCCATGGAGGAGAAGTGGTTGATCGGCTCGTTCTACGGGTCGGCGCAGTTCCACCACGACATGCCCCGCCTGATCGACCTCTACATGGCGGGGCGGCTGAAGCTCGATCAGCTGGTCACGCGGAAGTTCAAGCTCGCGGAGATCAACAACGCCATGGAGGCGATGGACAAGGGCGAGGTCGCGCGCGGCGTGATCGCGTACTGACGGTCCGCAGCCCCTACTGCGCGTTCCGCTCGAGGAAGGCCGCGAGCGGCCCGATCACGTTGTTGTCGGGACCGTCCTCGGCGGTCACCACGTCGACGTGGGCGAAGCCCTCGGAGACGTAGACCTCGAAGCCGCCCGCGACGCCGCCGAGCGTCGGGAATGCCGGGTTCGGCGTGCTCGCATCGACGACCCGGTCCGTGACCCCGTCGCAGCTGGGCGCCGTGCAGCGGTGGATGCTCGTCCCGAACGGGACCATCGCGCCGGGGACGCGCGCGAGCCCGTTGCTCCCCACGAACGAGATGACCGGGATGTCGACGTTCGCCGCCTGGGTCAGGTTCTCGATGTCGCGCCGGCCGCGGCCGACGGAGAGGGCGGTCGAGTCGAGGCTGATCGCCTGGGAGCACTGGGCGTCCGCCGTCGCCTGGGTCTGGCCCGACCCGCCGCAGGGCGCGCCCACGTTCCCCACCGTGCAGGTGCCACCCGACGCGTTGGAGCATTGACCCGCGACGCTCGTCACCGAGAGACCCGAGCTCGGGTAGTACCAGTCGGTGAAGTTGGTGTCGCCCGCAAAGAAGGCGTCGAGCAGACGGGTGAATTTCGTCACCTCCTTCTCCTGTCCCCACACTGGGGCGGGGAGGGCCGTCGGCGGCGGGCCGTTGTTCGGCAGCGCCGACGCCGGGAGCGGCCCTTCGGTGATGTCCTGCCAGGTGAGGAGCCCGTTCACCATCGGGCCGGGCGCCCCGACCGAGGTGGCGACGAAGAAGGCGAGGCTCGACACGGCGCCGTCGTCGTCGACGAAGCTGCCGATCCCACCCTCGACCGTCGACGGGCCACCGAGCAGCGCGAGGCCGTTCAGGTCGGACACCTTGGCGATGGCGTTGTTGCCTGGCGTCCCCTGATCCGCCTGGATGATGTTCTCGCCGCCGTCCGGATCGTACGCCCCCTGGATCGCCGACGGCTCCGAGGCCGCGACGATGCGCGGGTTCAGGATGTTGATGCTGCCGATCCTGGTGACCGAGTAGGCGGCCCCGGTGAGCGTGCACTTGGGCGGGACCTGCCCGGCGCAGTCGGTGGCTTCGGTGTCGATCGCGCAGGCCGTCGTGCCGTCGACGCAGCGCCCCGGGCTGCTCGGATCCTTCACCGCCCCGTAGAGACCCCCGTCGAACTTGGCGATCATCCGATCGAGCGTGTCGTCGGTGAGCGGCGCGCCGGCCGTCGTCCCGCCGCCGCCCTCGATGAGCACCAGGCCGCGCAGCTTCGCGTAGCCGGGCCGGGCGGGGCCGGCGCCGCTCAGGTCGAAGTCGGTGGAGGCGTAGCGGGCGGTGAACGTCGTCCCCATCGAGTGGCCGCCCAGGAAGACGTTGTGATTCCGGACGGCCGCATCGGCCGCGTCGACCACCGCGTCGATGTCGCGCGCGAAGACGAGCGGCGTCCAGCTCGCGATGAAGGGGACGTCGGTCGAGTCGTAGAAGAGGGCGCGGCGGTTCGGGCCGGCGGCGAGCACCGGGTCGAGCGTGAGGCCGAGCTCGGTCCCGAAGAGCCAGTCGAGGCCGACGTAGGGGTCGAGCCGCGCCTCGGAGATGTCGAGGCCGACGCGATCCTCGAGCTGGTTCGTGCGGCGGTCGTAGGCCCAGATCTCGAGCACCAGGCCCTGCTCGACGAAGGCGCGCGGGATCACGTTCTCGGCGAGGATCTTGAAGTCGTTGGCGCCGCCCTCGAAGCCGGGAACGAGGATGAGAATCGCATCGGGCAGGCCCGCGCCGTCACGGCGGAAGCGGGTGTAGGTCGCGTGGTTCAGGCTGAAGCTCGGGTCACCGAACTGCATGAGGAGGTTCGGATTGGTCACCGAGACGCCCGGGGTGCCGGGGGTGTTCGCGGGCTGGGCCGCGCTCGGGACGCTCGTGGTGGTCGCGACCGTGTTGCAGGTGTTGAGCGCGTTCCCGCTGCAGGCGTCCGTGACGAAGTGGAAGCTCGGACACGAGCTTCGGACGGCCCCCGCCGCGCTCCCGCAGCGGGCCGACGGCGTGACCGTGCCGACGTTGCGCCCCGCATGCGCCACGTGCTGGCAGCAGGGATGGCGATCCGCGGCGGGAGCGAACCCGCAGTCGGACTGGCGCGCGATGCGCAGGACCGTGCCCTTGCACTGGGGGCGCAGCTGGAAGCGCCCGTCGATCGGCGTGCCGTCGCTCGCATCGCGCGCGACAGCGCGCACGCAGCGCACGAAGGCCGCCTTGTTCTTGCTCCCGCTCGAGCCGTCGAACGCGGCGCAGGGGCAGGCGAGCGCGATCGCGGCGCGGACACCACGGATGTCGGCCGCGTCCTGCGCGGCCGAGGTGCCATGGCCGCACCGGTTCGCGGCTCGCACGGCGACCGGGGCGACGGCGAGTACGAAGGCGAGCGCGGGCAGGAAGGATGAGCGAGCCGTCTTCATGACCGGCAGCCGTAGACCGTTCTTCGCGAAGGGGTCAATGGCAAAAGACGAAGCCATCGGCGGTCGATGGCAGACTATCGGGAGGTGACGAAGGTGGCCTAACTCCGCCGCGACCGCGCCCGGCTGCGGGTACGGCCGTTGCGTGACCCCGTGGCCGCCTGGCGCGCGCCCGACTTGAGGGCGGCGAGGAATGCGTCGAGAGGCCGGCTGTTGAGGACGTCGGCCGCCGACGCCCAGCCTCGACGCGCCTGGTCGACGCCGTACTGGCGGGGGAACGGCAGGTGCTTCACGCTGTGGGCGTCGGAGTCGATGACGATGGGCACGCCGGCCTGCACGGCCTTGCGCACGTGCTCGTCCTTCAGGTCGAGACGCTCCGGATAGGCGTCGAGCTCGAGGACGGTCCCGGTCTCCCTGGCGGCGGCGATGATCGCGTCCATGTCGACGTCGTAGGGCTCGCGCTTCTGGATGACGCGTCCGGTCGGGTGGAAGAGGATGTCGGCATGGGGATTCCGCATGGCGCGGATGATGCGCGCGGTCATCTCGGCGCGCGACAGGTTGAAGTAGGAGTGCACCGCCACCCCGACGACGTCGAGCGCAGCGAGCGTCTCGTCGTCGATGTCGAGCGTGCCGTCCTTGTTGATGTTCACCTCCGCGCCCTTGAGGACCCGGATGCCCTCGAGCCTGACGTTCAGGCGATCGATCTCGGCCATCTGCTTGCGGAGCTTCGCCTCGTCCGATCCGCGAGTCATCGCCAGGCTGCGGGTGTGGTCGGTGATCGCGACGTACTCGAGGCCGAGCGCCTTCGCCGCCCGTGCCATCTCCTCGATGGAGTCCGCGCCGTCCGTCCAGTCCGTCTGGGTCTGCAGGTCGCCGCGCAGCGCGTCCGACTCGATCAGCCGCGGCAGCGTGCCGGCCCGCGCCGCGTCGATCTCGCCCTGGTCCTCGCGCAGCTCGGGAGGGATGTAGGCGAGGCCGAGCCGCGCGTAGATCTCCTCCTCCGTCCGTCCCGCGATCCGCCGCTCGCCGCGGAAGAGGCCGTACTCGTTCAGCTTGTAGCCCCGCTTGATGGCGAGCTGGCGGAGCGCCACGTTGTGCGCCTTGCTGCCGGTGAAGTAGCAGAGAGCCGCGCCGAAGCTCTCGGTGGGCACCACGCGGAGGTCCACCTGGAGGCCAGCGGCGAGCTTCACGCTCGACTTGGTGTCGCCCTGCCCGAGGACGCGTGCGACCTGCGGCAGCCCAACGAACGCCTGCATGACCGCGCCGGGCTTGCGCGCCACGGCGAGCAGGTCGGCGTCGCCAATCGTCTCCTTCCGCCGCCGGACGGAGCCGGCGATCGCCACCTGCTCGACGCCTCGCACCCGGGCGAGGGTGCGCGCGATCTCCTCGATGAGGGGCCGGGTGACGGCGAGCGGCTGGCGGGCGCCGCTCGTCTGGACGAAGGCGAGGGCCTTCAGGATCTTCTGCTCGCTGCGCTCGCCGAAGTGAGGGAGGCTGCGGACCTTGCCGGCACGTGCCGCGGCCTCCAGGTCCTCCACCGTCCGCACGGCGAGCTGCTCGTAGAGGACCTTGACCGCCTTCGGCCCCACGCCCTCGATCGCGGTGAGGGTCGCGATGTCGACCGGCATGCGCGCGCGGTACTCCTCGCGCAGCGCGCACTTCCCGGTCTTGATGAGCTCCTCGAGCTTGTCGGCCATCGAAGCGCCAATGCCGGGGATCGCGCGCAGCGCCTTGACGCCTCCCCGGCGATACACCTCCTCGAGGGGCTGGTCGTACGACTCGATGGCGAGCGACGCCTTCTCGTAGGCGCGAGGCTTGAACGGCACGTCCTCCATCTCGAGGTAGGCGGCGAGGTCGCGGAAGCAGCGCGCCAGCTCCACGTTCCGCATGGCTCGATGCTTAGCGCGTCGCCGGGGATGCCGCCAGCCGGCGCGCGGCAGCGATTGCCGGCAGCGGGGCAGGATCTGCCCGTCGGAACCGCGCGCCGGCGATGCCGCGCGTGCCGCCGCGTCCGGCACCCGAGTTGCAGAACGTGCTCCTGTGGTCTCGACTCTGCACGACGTGATCGGCGCGCCGACGCCCGGCGTCTCGGGGGTGACTCCACGCCCCGCGCCGCACGCGCCCGAGTTCGGGCATGTCCTGCGGGACGCGCTCGGTCGGGCTCGCGGAGAGGCTGCGACCCGCGTGTCGCCCGCCGCGCCGCAGCCCCAGCAGCCAGCGGCGGCGCCGAGCGTCCACCCGCGCCGGCCGGCGCACGTGCCCCACGCCAAGGCCGATATCCGGGCCGCCATCCGCCGCGCCTCGGCGAGTGTCGGCGTCGACCCCGCGGTATCGCTCGGCGTCGCCCGGGCAGAGTCGAACTTCGACCCGCGCGCGCGCAGCAGCGACGGGCTCAGCGTCGGCACCTTCCAGGTGACGCACGCGACCGCCGCGGAGATGCGCCGGAAGATCGCCGCGCACGTGGTGACGCGGCCGACGGGGACGGACGACGTGGCGCTCGGGGTCGGCTACCTCCGCTACCTGCACGACCTCTTCGGCCGCCAGGCGCACCTGGCGCACGGGGTCGCCACGGTGCCCGTGCCCGACGCCGGCGAGCGGCGGCTCTTCGCGGTGGCCGCATTCAACGCCGGGGAGGGCCGCGTGGCCGCGGCGCAAGCGCGCGCCCGCGCGACCGGCGGCGACCCGACGCACTTCGCCGACGTGCGCCGCTTCCTGCCCCCGATCACCCGGGCCTACGTCGGCCGGGTCGCGGCGTACGCCGCGCGGCCGGAGCCGGACCGCGCGTAGGGCGCCGGGCGGCAGCGCTACGCGGGGAAGAGCGGCGCGCCCGCGTGCCCAGGGGCGAGATCGCCGAGGAAGTCGAGCAGGTAGCCGTTCACGAGCTCCGGCTGCTCCTGCTGCACCCAGTGGCCGGACAGCGGCACGTACTTGATCTCGAGGGGCCCGCGGAAGAGCGGCTCCATGCCCAACGTCAGCTCCTTGCCGAGCGCCACGTCGGCCTCGGCCCAGATGAGGAGCGTGGGAGCCGCGATCTTCGGCCAGTCGTCGAGCGTTCGCGTCGCCTCGGGCGGCGGGCGGTCGCCGTAGAGGAAGCGAGCGAGCCAGTGGGGCCAGACGCCCCGCGCGTCCGGGCTGCGGAACGCTGCCCGGTAGTAGTTGATCGCGCTGCGCATGGCACCGGGCCGGCTCGCCGCGTCACGCAGACAGTCGAGGTCCTGCGTGGTGATCGGATCCTGGCGCACCGCCGAGCGGCGGATGGCGCTGCCGACCGCCCAGCCGTGTCCGAGCCGGAGGAGCGTCTCGGGAAGCCAGGGTATCTGGAAGAAGAGCATGTACCAGCTGCGCGCGAGCTGGCGGCCGTTCGTACGCAGGTGGTGCACGAAGATGGCGGGATGCGGGCAGTTCAGCACGACGAGCCGTCGGGTGGCGTCGGGGTGTTCCATTGCGAACGTCCAGGCGATGCCGCCGCCCCAGTCGTGCCCGACGATGACCGCCTGCCGCTCCCCGAACGCCTCGATCAGCCCGCGCACGTCGGCGACCAGCTCCGGGAGCGCGTAGGCCGCGACGCCCTTGGGCTTGTCGCTCTCGTTGTAGCCGCGCAGGTCGGGGGCGACGACGCGGAAGCGCGGGGCGAGGGCCGCGATCTGGTGGCGCCACGAGTACCAGCACTCCGGGAACCCGTGCAGGAAGAGCACGAGCGGACCGTCGCCGTCGACGGCGCAGTGGAGCCGGATGCCGTTGGTCTCGACGAAGCGGTGCTCGACCGCCATCCCCGCCCGGCATACCGAGCAGATACGGCGCCTGTCAAACCACGAACGCCTCGTTTGACTTGACGCCCCGTTCCATACGAGGAGCGGGGAGCCGACCGGGAGGGCATACCATGCAGCTCGAGTTCGTCCGCTACGAGAAACGGGATCGCGTCGCCTACGTCACCATCAACCGTCCGGAGGTGATGAACGCGCTGCACCCGCCGGCCAACGAGGAGCTGTCGCGCGTCTGGGACGACGTCGCTGCCGACCCGGGCGTGTGGGTCGCGATCCTCACCGGCGCCGGCGACCGCGCCTTCTCGGCCGGGAACGACCTCAAGTGGACGGCGCAGCACGGCGTGCCGCGCATGCCGAAGGGCGGCTTCGGCGGTCTCGTCGCGCGCGACGACCTCTGGAAGCCGCTCGTCGCGGCCGTGAACGGCGTCGCGCTCGGCGGCGGCCTCGAGATCGCGCTCGCCTGCGACATCATCGTGGCCGCGGAGCACGCCCGGCTCGGCCTCCCCGAGCCGCGGGTCGGGCTCATGGCCGCCGCGGGCGGCGTGCATCGCCTGCCACGCCACGTGCCGCTCAAGCTCGCCATGGGCATGATGCTGACCGGGCGACATATCTCCGCCGCCGAGGGCGCCCGCATCGGTCTCGTCAACGAGGTCGTGCCGCAGGCCGAGCTGATCGCTGCCGCTGAGCGCTGGACGAACGAGATCCTCGAGTGCTCGCCGCTCGCCGTGCAGGCGTCCAAGCAGGCGGCGGTCCAAGGGCTCGGCCGGCCGCTCGCAGAGGCGATGGCGGCGCACTACCCGCTGGTGCAGCGCCTCTTCGCGAGCGAGGATGTGATGGAAGGACCGCGGGCGTTCGCGGAGAAGCGGAAACCGGTCTGGAAGGGGAGGTGAAGCGCGGTCCCGCGCGGCGCTCAGTCGGATCTGGCGGTGAATCGTTTCTCGTCGTTCACGGACGGGTTCGAGAAGGTCGCCTCCCAGCAGTTCGGACCGTCGTCGCGCTGTAGGCGAACGACCACGGGAGAGGTCAGTGGAGGGGACGGCACGCCGAGACCGCAGACCCCCCCGTGCGCCAGGATCCTCGCTCTTCCCGCAGCGCCGGGTCTCAGTCCGATGCGGGTGAGGCCATCCAGGCAGCCGCTGACGTGCCCTACCACCGAATAAACGTACGCAGTCGAGGTCGCTCGCCAACACAGTTCGTTCGCCGCGCACGGGTTCGCCGGGGTGGTCGCGCCGAGTCTGAGCGCCCCGGAGCCGTCCAGGACGCACAGCGTGAGATCGGTCCCGTCCGTCGGATCGCCGAAATCGCTCCTGACCACCGCGCTGGCGCCGATCCAGCGCCAGGCCAGATGTGGGTGGCGCGTATTGACGTCACTGCGCAGCCGGAGGGTGGCCTTTCCGACCGCGGCC
>Ga0066677_10000625_pt1 | contig 11823 bp, 12 predicted proteins | sample GraSoiAngelo_126_FD_62299 | JGI IMG/M metagenome (GOLD analysis project Ga0066677, IMG submission 62299) | Grasslands soil microbial communities from the Angelo Coastal Reserve, California, USA - 14_0927_09_20cm | ecosystem: Environmental > Terrestrial > Soil > Grasslands | place: USA... | reverse complement strand
CCGCGTCGATCATGAGCAAGAAGATCGCCGAGGGGATCGCTGGCCTGGTTCTCGACGTCAAGGTCGGGCGAGGCGCGTTCATGAAAACAGAACCTGATGCGCGGCGGCTCGCCGAGTCGCTGGTGTCGATCGGCGAAGCCGCCGGCGTCCGCACCGAGGCCTTGCTGACGAATATGGATGCGCCCCTCGGGCGCGCGGTGGGAAACGCGCTCGAGATCATCGAATGCGTGGAGACGCTGAAGGGGAACGGCCCGCAGGATGTCGAAGCGCTCTCAGTCGAACTGGCCGCACGCATGCTGATCGTTTCCGGCACGGAGCGCGACGGCGCGCGCGCGGAAGCGCGCGTGCGCGCCGCGATCGCCGACGGCAGCGGTCTCGCGAAGCTGAAACAGATCGTTGAAAACCAGGGCGGCGATCCGCGGGCAATCGACGACTGCTCGCGCATGCCGTCCGCTCCGGATCGGGATCGCATCACGGCCACCCGCGACGGCGTGGTCGCGACGATCGAAGCGGAACTCGTCGGGCGAGCGGCGGTGGTGCTTGGCGCGGGACGCGATCGTCTCGACGCGCCGATCGATCCGGGCGTCGGTTTGATGATCCTGGCGTCCCGGGGAAGCCGCGTCCGCGCCGGGGAAGCCGTCATCGAGATTCATCATCGCGGCGGGCGCGGCCTCGAAGAGGCGCGCCGCCTGCTCACGGGCGCGGTTGAAGTCGCGGATTCGGCGCCGCCGGCGCGCCCGCTGATCTTCGATCGCATTCAGGGCATTCAGAAGAGGACGGCTTGATGGCGCGTGAGGTCGGCACTACTTCGCACGTGACGGCGGAGATCGCGTATCCCGCGCCCAGGCGTGTTCCGTACGACGCGCGCGATTTCACCATCATGGCGGGCGCGGTGGGGATCGCCGCCATCTGTGCGCTCGCGGCACGGTTCGCCGGCGTGCCGCGGCTTCAGCCGCTGGTCGGGTTGATCGTCATTCTCACCGTTGCCTACGCGATCTCCACGAACCGGCGCGCGATCGACAGGCGCACCGTGGCCTGGGGACTGTCGCTGCAGGTGGTCTTCGCGCTGCTGGTGCTCAAGACGTCGATCGGGCGGCAGGTATTCCAGACGCTGGGAGGCGCCATCAACCGCCTGCTCGGTTTCGCGTTCGTCGGATCGAGCTTCGTGTTCGGCCCCCTCGGCAACAAGCAGGTCTGGCCGAAGATCATGACGACCGTGCTCGGGCCCGAAGGCGCGCAGTACGGCGTCATTTTCGCGTTCCAGGTGCTGCCGACCATCATCTTCATCGCCGCGCTCTTTGCGATCCTCTACTACTTCGGCGTGATGCAGGTCGTCGTCCGGATGTTCGCGGTGCTCATGCGCCGCGTGATGCGGGCCAGCGGCGCCGAGTCGCTCAACGTCGCCGCGAGCATCTTCATGGGTCAGACGGAGGCACCGTTGACGATCCGTCCGTACCTGCCGCGAATGACGGAGTCCGAGCTCATGACCGTGATGACCTCCGGCATGGCGCATATCTCAGGCGGCATCATGGCGGCTTACATCCTGTTCGGCATCGAGGCGCAGCAACTGCTGACCGCCGTCATCATGACGGCGCCCGGCACGCTCATGATGGCCAAGATTTTCGTGCCGGAGACGCAGGTGCCGGAAACGATGGGGACCGTGCGGCTGGACATCGAGCGCACCGACGTGAACGTGATCGATGCGGCGGGCCGCGGTACCGGCGAAGGACTGGCGCTGGCGCTCAACGTGGGCGCGATGCTGATCTCGTTTCTCGCGCTCATCGCGCTCCTGAACGCGCTCCTCGGCCTCGCGCATCTCAGCCTGCAGCAGATTTTCGGCTGGGTCTTTGCGCCGGTCGCCTGGGCGATGGGGGTGCCGTGGCGCGACGCGCCGACGATCGGCAACCTGCTCGGCACTCGGATGGCGCTCAACGAGTTCGTCGCCTATTCGCAACTCGGGCCGATGAAGCCGGTGCTGGATCCGCGGTCCTTCACGATCGCGACGTTTGCGCTCTGCGGATTCGCGAATTTCAGCTCGATCGGCATTCAGATCGGCGGCATCGGCGCGCTGGCGCCGACACGCCGTCACGATCTGGCGCGCCTCGGCCTTCGAGCCATGCTCGCCGGTACGCTGGCGAACTTCATCACCGCGACGATTGCCGGGTTTCTGCTGTAAGACGAAAGTCGCGCGGGGGCAGGTGCCAGTTGCCAGTTCCCGGTTACCAGTTTCCAGTGTTCGGGTCCAGGTTCGAGCGGACAACCGGCGACCGACAATCGGCAACTGGGAACTGGCAACTGGCTACTGGAAACTGGTTACTGGAAACTGGTTACTGGTTACTGGTTACTGGTTACTGGAAACCGGCCACTGACATGGACTACTACTCGAACGTCGAAGAGACCGCGGCGCTGATTCGCGGCAAAGTGGGCACGCCGCATGTTGCCATCGTGCTCGGGTCCGGGCTCGGTGACTTCGCGAACACGTTAAGGGACGCGACGGCGTGGTCGTACGGCGACCTGCCGCATTGGCCCGCGTCGAACGTGATTGGCCACGAAGGGCGCCTCGTGATCGGCACGCTGGCGGGCCGCCACATCGCGGCGTTGTCCGGACGGGCGCACTTTTATGAGGGGCACGACCTGAGGACCGTGACATTCGCGACCCGTGTCATCGGTCGCCTCGGCGTCAAGGTACTCATCCTGACCAACGCGGCGGGCGGCGTGAACGTGAAGCTGAAACCGGGCACCCTGATGGTGATGGACGATCACATCAACCTGCTCGGCAGCAATCCGCTGGTCGGTCCGAACGAGGATCGTTTTGGCCTGCGCTTTCCCGACATGTCGGAGGTGTACTCGAAACGATTGCGCGCCGCCGCGGACGAGACCGCTCGCGACCAGGACCTCCCGATCGCTCATGGGATTTATGTCGCGGTCCACGGTCCGAGTTACGAAACACCGGCGGAGATCCGGTTCCTGAGAACGATCGGCGCGGATGCGGTTGGCATGTCGACCGTGCCGGAAGCGATCGTCGCGCGGCATATGGGCGTAGAGGTGCTCGGCATTTCGTGCATTACGAACGCGGCGGCCGGCGTCCTGCCGCAGCCGCTCAATCATGAGGAAGTGATGGCAGTCGCGCGGCAGGTCCGCGGCCGTTTCGCCGCGCTGCTGGAGGGCATCATTGGCCGTCTTTGATCACTCGCGTGGAGGAGTCGAGCGCCGCAGGCAGAGTCGCCGCAGCGGCAAGGACCGCCGGATCGCCGAGCGCCGCAGCGAGCACGATCGGCGCGCTGAGCCCGGATGGGAACCCGTCAAGATGGAGAACATCGCGGCGGTCGCCTACGACGAAGCCGGTCTCGTCGCGGCGGCTATTGACGCGCGCACCCACGCGCGCGCGCGGTTCTCGTCGTTCCAGGTCGGCGCCGCACTCGAAACGTCAACGGGTGACGTCATCACCGGCTGCAACGTCGAGAACGCGACGTACGGCCTGACGATGTGCGCCGAGCGAGTGGCGTTGTTCAAGGCGCTGTCCGAAGGTCACGACGTCTTCACCCGTGTCGTGGTGGTTGCGGATACGGATGACCCGACCCCGCCGTGCGGTTCGTGCCGGCAGCTCCTGTGGGAGTACTGCGGCGACATCGACGTGGTGCTTGCCAACTTGTCCGACGTCAAGCGCCGGATGCGATTGTCGCAGCTCCTGCCGCTGCCGTTCGACGCGAGGCTGCTCTGAGAAAAGGAGCCAGGAGTCAGGAGCTGGAAGCCAGAGCGATGCTCGTCTCTCGCTCTAGCTTCTAGCTCCTAGCTTCTAGCTCCTGAGACCTTCAACAGACTGCTACAATAAAACATGCTCCCGACGATAGATCGCCAGGAAGATGTCATCGTGATGGTGGACCAGCGCAAGCTGCCTGGTCAGGAAGTTTACGTGCGCTGCCGCACGCCGCAAGAGGTCGCGAAAGCCATTCGCACGATGGTGATTCGGGGCGCCCCCGCGATCGGTGTCGCGGCGGCGTGGGGCATCGCGCTGGGCGTCCGCCGCAGCACCGCGAAGGGCACGCGTCAGCTCGCCGTCGAGTTCCAGAAGATCTGCGACATGATGGCCGCGACGCGGCCGACAGCGGTCAACCTGTTCTGGGCGATCGATCGCATGAAGCGCGTGTTCGGCGAAGGCGCGCAGGCAGGAGAGTCGGCTGAGGAGCTGGCGAACCGTCTCGATCGCGAGGCGCAGAAGATCCACGACGAGGACGTCGCGAGTTGCCGCGCAATGGGGGCGCATGGCGCGGAGATGCTGGCCGACGGCTCGCGCGTGCTGACGCACTGCAACGCGGGGGCGCTCGCGACCGCCGGTTATGGCTCCGCCCTCGGCGTGATTCGCGCCGCCGTCGAGTCCGGCAAGAAGATCGCCGTATTCGCCGACGAGACGAGGCCGTTCCTGCAGGGCGCGCGGCTTACCGCCTGGGAGCTCGTGCGCGACGGCATCAATACCACCGTCATCACCGAGAGCATGGCAGGTCCGCTGATGCGCGCGGGGGAGATCGACGCGGTCATCGTTGGCGCCGATCGCATTGCCGCCAACGGCGACACCGCGAACAAGATCGGCACCTACACCGTTGCCGTGCTCGCGCACGAGCACAACATTCCGTTCTATATTGCGGCGCCGCTGTCGACGATCGACCTCGGAACGGCCGAGGGCGACAAGATCCCGATCGAAGAGCGCGACCAGCGCGAGGTGAGCCACCTCGGCTCCGCGCGGCTCACGCCCGAGGGGGCAAAGATCCGCAACCCCGCGTTCGACGTCACGCCCCATCGCTACATCACTGGCATCGTGACCGAACGCGGCATTCTGCGCCCTCCTTACGCTGAGTCGCTGGCCGCCGCAGTCCGCGGCGTGGCTCAGGACTCAGGGCTCAAGGCCTAGGCCGGCTGACGGCTTCAGCCATGAGCCCATGAGCCAAGTCACGCTTCTCGCGATCGAAACCTCGTGCGATGAGACAGCTGCCGCGGTCGTCGCCGAAACGGCCGACGCGGCAAAGCCGTGGCTGCTCCGATCGAACATCATCGCCTCGCAGGCGGCGATCCACCGCGAATGGGGCGGTGTGGTGCCCGAGCTCGCGTCGAGGCAGCACCTGCGCGACATTTGCGGAGTGGTGGAGCGCGCGGTCGAGACGGGCGAGGTCACCTGGAAGGATCTCGGCGCGATCGCGGTCACGCAGGGACCGGGTCTCGTGGGGTCGCTCCTCGTCGGCGTGGCGTTCGCCAAATCGCTGGCATGGTCTTACGGCCTCCCGCTGGTGCCGGTGCATCACCTCGCCGGGCACATCGAATCGCTCGTGCTGCAGCACGGCGAGCTGCCGCTTCCGGCCGCCGTGCTCGTCGTTTCCGGCGGTCACACGAGCCTGTATCTGATCCCGAGGCCGGGTTCTTACCAGTTGATCGGGCGGACGCGTGACGATGCCGCGGGGGAGGCGTACGACAAAGTCGCGAAGCTGCTTGGCCTCGGGTATCCCGGCGGCCCGATCGTCGATCGCCTCGCGCGCACCGGCAACGATCGCGCGTTCGCGTTGCCGATGCCGCGGATGACGCACGCGGATCGCAATGCCCCCGGCAGCACCGCTCCACCAGGACTGCTGCCGCCGGCCATCGAGCGCAAAGTGGATTTCAGTTTCAGCGGACTGAAGACCGCCGTTCTCCGCCTCGTGCAGGAGCGAACGGCGAACGGCGGTCCGCTGACGTCAGACGAAATCGCCAACCTGTGCGCGAGCTTTCAGCGCGTCGTCGTGGACTCGCTCCTCGACCGCACGTTCGAAGCCGCGAGATGGCTCGACGCGAGGAGCATCGGGATCGCGGGCGGCGTCTCCGCCAACAGTCGGCTGAGATCCGAAGCGGAAGCACGCGGCGCGCGCGCCGGCGTGCCCGTGTTCGTGCCGCCGTTGTCGCTGTCGACCGACAATGCCGCAATGATCGCGGCAGCCGGGCTGCGGCGTCTGCGCATGGGGGCCACCGCGGGCTGGGACCTGAACGCGCAGGCGTCCCTGCCGCTCTGATGCTACAGGAAGGCCACAGCACACACTGCTCGTTCGCTATGCGGACCGTAGCGCAGGGCTTCAGCCCTGCTCGTGACACGAGCAGCCCTAAAGGGCTGCGCTGCGGGAAGGAGCTCTTTTCTGTTCCATCTGTGTTATTCAGGACTTTTCTGTGGCCATGATGTTCTTCTGTGCCAGCCAATGACAGTCTTCACCGACTACCTGTGGTTCAACACGAAGAAGAAACAGGAGTTCGTCCGCATTACCGACGAAGTTGCCGCGATCGTGAAGAAGAGCGGCATCCAGGACGGCATGGTGCTCGTCTCGGCGATGCACATCACCGCGGCGGTTTACGTCAACGACTGGGAGAGCGGCCTCATCGAGGATTTCCAGGTGTGGCTGGAGAAGCTCGCGCCGTCGAAGCTGCCGTACAAGCATCACCAGACCGGCGAAGACAATGCGGACGCGCACCTCAAGCGCACGATTATGGGGCACCAGATCATCGTGCCGATCACCGGGAGTGCGCTGGATCTCGGACCGTGGGAACAGGTGTTCTACGCGGAATTCGACGGCCAGCGGCGAAAGCGCGTGGTCGTCAAAGTCATGGGCGCGTGATTGGCGGGGCGCGCGTATCCCGATCGTCCGATCGTCGGCGTCGGAGCGGTCGTGCTGTGCGACGCCGCGCGGGTTGTGCTGGTGCGGCGCCGGCACGAGCCGCTGGCCGGCGAGTGGAGTCTTCCCGGCGGCGTTGTCGAAATCGGGGAGACGCTCGAATCGGCAATCGCGCGCGAGATTCTGGAGGAGACCGGCCTCACCGTCACGGTCGGTCCGGTGATCGAGGTATTCGACCGCATCACGTTCGATGCGGATCGCAGGGTCCATTATCACTTCGTGCTCATCGATTACCTGTGCCACATGACGGGTGGCACGTTCGGCTCGGGATCGGATGCAGGCGATGTGGCAATGGCCGGCACATCGGAGCTTGCGGATTACAATTTGAATCACAAGGCGCTCGAGGTGATCGACCGCGCTCTGCGTATGGCGAAGGGGGACTGACGAAGATGCTGATTACCGCGATTCTCGCGATCGCCCTGCTGATGCAGGGGACATCGGCGCAGGAGCCCGCCGCACCGGCCGCGCCAGCGGCATTGAAGGCGAGCCTGCGGATCAGCGTGGCCAGGATCGACGTGCCCGCAGAATCGGCAGCAGGAAATCCATACGGGCAGCTCGGCGGCCTTCTCGCCCGCATGCTCGCGCCGGAAGGGCCGGTCGATATCGACTACGTCGTCGCCGGCGATTCGATGCGCGCGGATGTACGAGGACGTCTCGCCACGCTGCCCCGCGGATCGATCGTGCTGCAGCGCGTCGGCGAGCCAACGCTGCGCATTCTGAACCCGGCCAACAAGACGTGGTACGAGCTGTCGACGGATCAGAACATGGGCGCGCTCCTCGGCGCACCCGACGTGCAGATCGAACCGACATCCGACACGACGACGATCGTGGGCCAGCGCGCCCAACGGTTCCGCTTCTTCGAAACGCTTCGCCTGCCGACGGTCGATGGAGTGACGCTGCCGCCGGACTTCCCCCGAGAACTGGAGTTCAGCGGCGATCTCTGGTCCACCGACGGATTCTCCGGCGCCCGGTATGCGAGCATCTTCCGCACGCTGCAGGCGTTCGCCGCGGTGCCGGGCATGGAGGCACTGACCGCGGGCGGACGCTTTCCTCTACGGTTGCACCTGCGGTCCACCTTCATGCCGGGATATGAACTGCGCAGCGAGGTGACGTCGATCGGTCCCGCAGACGCGGCGCCGGCGCTTTTCGTCGTGCCGGCGGACTACCAGAAGATCGCGTCGCCAGTCGGCGGCGGAGCGTCGGGGGGACTAGGGGCCCCCGCCATCCAATAAAATGCCGCTGTCGCGAGCCGATGCGTATGCGCTGATGACGGAGTACACGCATGGCGACAGCCTGCGTAAGCACATGCTGGCCGTCGAGGCGGCGGTGCGCGGATACGCGCGGCAGTTCGGCGAAGACGAAGAGGACTGGGGTGTCGTCGCGCTCCTGCACGACTTCGATTACGAGCGCTACCCGGACCCGGCGCATCATCCATTCAAAGGCGTCGAGATTCTCGAGCAGCGCGGCTATCCCGAGTGGGTGACCCGCGCGATCCTGTCGCACGCCGACTATTCGGGCGTCGCACGCGAATCGCGCCTGGAGAAAACGCTCTACGCGTGCGACGAAATGTCGGGCTTCGTAACGGCGGCGGCGCTCGTGCGCCCGTCGAAAAGTGTGCTCGACCTCGAAGCGGCGTCCGTCATGAAGCGGATGAAAGACAAGGCGTTCGCGCGCGCCGTCAATCGCGACGATCTCCGGCGTGGCGCCGAGGAGCTCGGCCTGCCGCTCGATCAGCACATCGCGAACGTCATTGCATTCATGCGCCTGCAGGCGGATGCGCTAGGGTTGAAAGGGAGTCTTTGACCATCGAAGGATTCGATTCCTTCCTCATCCTTCGACCCCTTCGATTGTTGGAGAACACCATTCTCCGCAAATCCGTATACAGTAAGCACACCTGATGGACGTTTCTGTCACGCCAGCGACGGCGCCTGTCGTTCAACTCGACGCTGTGACGGTCATCTACGGAAAGAACCGCGCGCTCAAGAACGTCACCGCGACTTTTGCGCGCGGCGCCGTCGGCCTGCTGGGCCCGAATGGCGCGGGCAAGAGCACGATGTTGAAGTCGCTCCTCGGCTTCGTGAAGCCGGACGAGGGGCGGATGAGCGTGCTCGGCATGAACGTCGCGCATGACCCGCTGAAGATCCGCGCGCGAATCGGCTATATGCCGGAAAGCGACGCGCACATTCCCGGCATGAACGCCGTCTCGTTCGTCGCCTACTGCGGCGAGCTCGCGGGCCTCCCGGCTGTCGACGCGATGCAGCGTGCGCATGAAGTGCTGTACTACGTCGGCCTCGGCGAGGCGCGCTACAGGAACGTCGAGACGTACTCGACGGGCATGAAGCAGCGCATCAAGCTCGCGCAGGCGCTCGTGCACGATCCCGACCTGCTGTTCCTCGACGAGCCGACCAACGGCATGGACCCGAAGGGGCGCGACGAGATGCTCGAGCTCGTGCGCGATCTGGGACATAACAAGGGCGTCAGCCTGATCCTGTCGTCACACCTTCTGCCAGACGTCGAATACACGTGCGACGACGTCGTCGTCATGGACAAAGGGCAGGTTGCGGCGCAGGGACCGATCAACGAGCTCAAGGGACCCGCCGGTCGCGTGTTCGAGTTGCGCGTAAAGGGCGATCTGCGCGGCTTCATCGACGTCCTCGCATCGGAAGGCATGGATGTCCACGCGACCGACGAAGACGTCATGCGCGTCTTCGTGCCGGCGGGCGCGGGCGATCAAAAGGCTATCTTCGCGGCGGCCTCGCGGTTCGGCGCCCAGGTCCGTCATCTGCGCCCGAGCGTGCCAACGCTGGAGGATGTCTTCGCCAAGGCCGTAGGGGAAGAGTGATCATTCGGCCCGTTCAGCATTGACCAGCAGCATCAGCATTTAATCCATGCCGATTCACGATCAAAGCTACCGTCATTACGCCGGCAGCAAAGCGGCCCCCGGACGATCCTGGACCGTCATCGCCTGGGCCGGAATCAAGACGATGGTGAAGAAGCGGACCTTCCTCGGGCTGCTGATCTTCGCCTGGTTCCCGTTCATCGTCCGGGCCGTGCAGCTGTATATCAGCGCGAACTTCGCGCAGGCGGCGCTGTTTGCGCCGACAGCCGAGACATTCCGCCAGTTTCTCGAGCAGCAGGACTTTTTCGTCTTCGTGATCACGGTGTACGTGGGAGCGGGGCTCATCGCGAACGATCGCCGGGCGAACGCGCTGCAGATCTACCTGTCGAAGCCGCTGATGCGATCGGAGTACATCGCGGGCAAGCTGGCCGTGCTCTTCGTCTTCCTCACGCTCGTCACGCTCGTGCCGGCGCTGCTGCTGCTGCTTTTGCAGGTGATGTTCGCGGGGAGCTTCGCGTTCATGCAGAAGAACCTCTTCCTGTTTCCCGCGATCACCGTCGCATCGATGGTCCAGGTGCTGCTGGCGTCGTTCACCATGCTGGCGTTGTCGTCGCTGTCGAACAGCGCCCGCTACGTCGGCATCCTGTACGTGGGCATCACGTTTTTCACGTCCGCGATCTACGGCGCGCTCTACGCGATTACCGGCAGCAGCCGCGTATCGTGGATCTCGATCAGCGCCAATCTGTCGCAGGTCGTGGATGTGATCTTCCGGCTCAAGCCGCGCTACGCCACGCCGTGGCCGGTCTCCTTGCTGGTGATCATCGGGCTCGTCGTGTTGTCGACGTCGGTTCTCGAGCGGCGTGTGCGCGGCGTCGAGGTGGTGACATGAGCGTCCCATCGCCCGCACCTGCAAGCGTGGAGTCCGGCTTCAGCGGGACGATCCCCACGGTCAGCCGGACCACCGCGATCGTGGCCGCCGATCATGTGTCCAAGTGGTACGGACAGGTCATCGGGCTCAATGATGTCTCGGTCGCCGTGCCGCAGGGAGTCACGGGGCTCCTCGGGCCGAACGGCGCAGGGAAGTCGACGTTCATGAAGCTGATCACCGGCCAGCTCAAACCGAGCAAGGGCATGGTGCAGGTGATGGGGGAGCCGATCTGGCGAAATCCGCATCTCTATTTCCAGATCGGATTCTGCCCGGAGCAGGAAGCCTTCTACGAGCGCATGACGGGTCTGGAGTGGGTGCGATCGCTCGTCCGCTTGAACGGGCTTGGCGAGAAGGAAGCCGATGAAGCGGCGCGCCGGGCCATCGCGGCCGTCGATCTCGTCGAGGCACAGGACAAGAAGATCGGCGCCTACAGCAAAGGCATGCGGCAGCGCGTAAAGCTCGCGCAGTCCATCGTCCACGACCCGCAGCTGCTCATCCTCGACGAACCGCTGGCGGGCATGGACCCGATCGGCCGGCGCAAGACGATCCGACTGATTCGCGAGTGGGGACGGTCGGGCAAGAGCATCATCGTCTCGAGCCACATCCTGCACGAGATCGAGTCGATGACGTCCAACATCCTGCTGATCAATAACGGCCGGATCCTCGCGGAAGGGGACGTCCACCAGATTCGCGAACTGATCGACGAGCATCCGCACACCGTTTACGTCCGCGGGGAAGATCCGCGGCGGCTCGCGCGCCAGTTCCTCGACCGCGACGATGTCATCAGCCTCAGGTTCGAATCAGGGGCGGTCGTGGTCGAGACGGCAAAGCCGGACGTGTTCTACTCGAGGCTGACCGACATGGCGGCGAGCGGCGAATTCGGGACGATCGAAGAGGTGACGTCGCCGGACGACAACCTGCAGGCGGTATTCCAGTACCTGGTGAAAACGTAGTCGAGGCCCGAGGTCCGAGGTCCGAGGTCCGAATGAATCTTGTAGCTTCCGCCTCCAGGCGGTCCTTCGGGTGGCAGTCAGCGGTGATATGAACGAAACGACATCTCGTCCCATTCCCAAAGCGCCCGGCTACGTGACGTCCGCGGTGCGGATCTTCGAGCTCTCCCTCAGCGAGATGCTGTGGTCCAGGCGGACGATCTTCATGGCGCTCGTCGTTGGAGCGCCGGTGCTGATCTCGCTGATCCTGCGGGCCCTCGACGCGTTGGGCGCCCCAGTGGGGGAGGTCAACGGCGTGCGCATGGCGGGGCCATCGATCTTCGGGCTGATGATCTGGGTGTTCTACCTGCGCTTCACGATTCCGGTGCTTGGAGTGTTCTACGGCACCTCGTTGATGGCCGACGAGGTGGAAGACAAGACGAT
>Ga0066677_10000614_pt1 | contig 11909 bp, 10 predicted proteins | sample GraSoiAngelo_126_FD_62299 | JGI IMG/M metagenome (GOLD analysis project Ga0066677, IMG submission 62299) | Grasslands soil microbial communities from the Angelo Coastal Reserve, California, USA - 14_0927_09_20cm | ecosystem: Environmental > Terrestrial > Soil > Grasslands | place: USA... | reverse complement strand
GGGGTGCGCTCTTGAATCAGGCGGCGAGCATCGTTCGAGATCGCCCCGCCGTGAAGACCTTGACCAGAAGCAGTCCGGCGATGAAGCCGCCGATGTGTGCCATATACGCGACGCCGCCGCCGTCGCTTGTCTGCGCGATCGATCCGACCTGGCTGATCAACTGAATCACGATCCAGAAGCCGAGGACCACGATCGCAGGTACGGACCTTACGCCGGCGCGAGTGAGCACCCTGACGCGGTTCCGGGGGAACAGCAACAGGTAACCGCCCAGCACTCCGCTAATCGCGCCCGACGCGCCCACGCTCGGGACCCCGGAACCGCCGCTGAACCAGATGTGCGCCAGCCCCGCCGCGAGACCGCAAACGAGGTAGAAGACCAGGTAGCGCGCCGATCCCATGGCGCGCTCGATGTTGTCGCCGAAGATCCAGAGGTAGAGCATGTTGCCGCCCAGGTGCATCCACCCGCCGTGAAGAAACATGGACGTGACGAGCGTGGACCAGTAGGGCAGTGGAATCAGTGGAGGCAGATCGCGGTGAACTGCGTATTCGCGCGGTACAACACCCCAGGCGGTGATGAATGATTGCAGGGCCCCTTCGGATCCCTGTCCCAACTCCAGCAGGAACGCGAGAACGTTGACGACGATCAGGGCGATCGTCACGATCGCGACGCCGCTCTCGCCCGGTCCCCGGTCATCTCCGATAGGGAACATGCAGCACCCCTCCTGCGGCCGGCGAGCAACCCTATGCGCAGCAGGCTACGAATGTCGGCTCACCTCCCGCTATTGAATCGCAGGGGCCGGGACAATCTGGATGATCGTCTTGAATCGCGCGGGTTCGGCGCCCCGCTTGGGATTCAGGTAGCCCGCCGATCCGCCCCACGTGTAGTCCTTCACGGTCACGCTCGGCGGAAACGCCATCGATTCTTCCTTGAACTTCCCGATGTCGAACTCGTGCACCGGCGGTTCTTCGAACAACAGCTCGCCCTTCTGCTTCAACAGCGTCTTGTAATACGTGACGATCTGCAGGAAGTCGGTCGTGCTGCCGAACAGGTAATACCGCTGGCCACGCCCCGCATCGAACGATCCGACGAACTCGGCGCCGGGATAAATTTGAACGCCGAGCGTTGCTTCAGTGGGTGCGTCGGTCGGTGAGGCGGCGGCTGGTTGCCTGGGATCCGGCGAAGCGACAGGCGGTTGTCGCGTCGCGGGCGCAGGCACGGCGGGTGCCGGCAGCACGGGACGTTGTTCGCCGGGCCGCGGAAACGGCTGCGGCGTCTGAGCCACTGAGGTGGCAGCCGCAAGAACGGCTACAGAAAAACACAGAACAACACAGACGGACCGTCCCCTGTCGATCATATCGCTATTATAGGTCCCTGCAGGCGACCGGGACCTCCGGATCTCGGACCTCGGATCTCGGACCTCGGATCTCGGATCTCGGCCCTCGACATGGAACGTCTCCTCCAGCACTGCGAATCCCACGTCGACGAGATCGTCGAAACGATCGAAGCGCTCGTCCGCCTGGAATCGCCCAGCACCGATAAAGCGGCCGTCGATCGGTGCGGCGCGGAGATCGCCGAGCGCCTGCGGCGTGCCGGGGCGGACGTTGAGCTGCTGCGCCGCGAAGAACGCGGCGATCACATTTTGGCCCGGATCCCGGGATCCGGGCGGCCGGTGCTGCTGCTGGGACACTTCGACACCGTCTGGCCTGTCGGGGCGCTCGGCCGCATGGCGCTCCGCCGTGACGGCACGCGGCTCCATGGGCCGGGAACATTCGACATGAAAGCGGGCATCGCAATCGCGCTTGGCGCCATTGCAGCCTTGCGCGCGACCGGCACCGAGCACCCGCCGATCTCCATGCTCTGGACGACCGACGAGGAGATCGGAAGCGGCACGTCGCGGGAGCCGATCGAATCAATCGCGCGCGGCGCGGCGGCGGTGCTCGTGCTCGAGCCGGCGCTCCCCGGCGGCGCCCTCAAAACGGCGCGCAAAGGCTGCGGCGAGTTCGAGCTCACGGTGCAGGGGATTGCCGCCCACGCCGGCGTCGATCCCGGCAAAGGCGCGAGCGCGATCCACGAGCTCGCCGCGCAGGTCGCCAGGATCCAACGGTTCGAGGACCTCGATCGCGGCGTCAGCGTCAACGTAGGAATCATCGAGGGAGGCAGCCGGCCGAACGTCGTCGCCGAACACGCACGGGCCGTCGTCGATGTACGTGCCCCGACGATGACCGACGCCAGGAGAGTGGAAGCGGAGTTTCAGCGCTTGCAACCAGTCGGTCGCGGGACACGTCTCAACATTAGAGGCGGGTTCGAGCGGCCGCCACTGGAGCGAACGGCGGCCGTGGCGCACCTCTTCTCGGTCGCGCGCGGCGTGGCGTCGCTGCTCGGGCGCGACCTCCAAGAAGGATCCACCGGGGGCGGTTCCGACGGCAACTTCACCGGTGCGCTTGGCGTGCCCACGATCGACGGGCTGGGACCTGTCGGTGACGGCGCGCACGCCGCACACGAATACGTGGACGTTGCGGAACTGCCTTGGCGCGCCGCGCTGGTGGCGGGCCTGCTCAACCGCCTCACGAGTTAAGGCCTCGGGCCTCAGGCTCGGGCTTCAGAAGCGTCCGGATGGTTTGGGACAACGGCCGCTCGGAAGTTGGACCGTTGGCTGCGAGTGATGGAATGCCCGGGGCCTGGAGCCTGAAGCCCTTTCCTTACCGCTGGGATACAATTGATTTATGCCAAACGGACTTAAAACCGCGCTGCTGCTGGGCCTCCTGAGCGGCGTGCTGCTCGCGATAGGACAATTGCTGGGGGGATCCAACGGGCTGATGCTGGCTTTCGTGATCGCCGCGGTCATGAACTTCGGCTCGTACTGGTTCTCGGACAAGATCGTGCTGCGGATGTACCGTGCGCAGGAAGTTGCCGCTGGTCACCGTCTCCATACCATCGTCGAACGCCTTACGCGGCAGGCGAACCTGCCGATGCCGAAGGTTTACGTGATCCCGGATCCGTCTCCGAACGCGTTTGCCACGGGACGCAATCCCGAGCATGCGGCGGTCGCGGCCACAGAGGGCATCCTGCAGATTCTGACCGATAACGAACTGGAAGGGGTTGTCGCCCACGAGCTCGCGCACGTCAAGCACCGCGACATCCTGATCAGCTCGGTCGCCGCGACGATTGCGGCAGCCATCATCATGGTCGCCCGCATGGCGCACTTCGCGGCGCTTTTCGGCGGCTATGGCGGGCGGGGCGACGATCGCGACCGGGGCAACAACCCGATTGCGCTTCTCGCGACGATAATCCTGGCGCCGCTGGCCGCCGCGCTCATCCAGATGGCGATCTCCCGCTCGCGCGAGTTCGCGGCGGACGCCGGGGGCGCGCGCATCACGGGCAACCCGTACGGGCTCGCGGATGCGTTGCGGAAAATCGACGCGGTTTCCAAGAAGGTCCCCCTCGATGCGAACCCCGCAACGGCTCACATGTTCATCGTAAAGCCGTTTTCCGGGGCGGGATTGATGTCGCTCTTCAGCAGCCACCCTCCGACCGAAGCCCGCATCCGCGCGCTGCTCGGCGGCATCCGGTAGGAAGCGGCAGTACCACTTTCACATGGCCGCATGGGAGGACAACGTGTCCGTCCTCCCGATGCGCTGTGGTTTTCCGGCCACGCCGACACGTAAGTACTTGCCGCTTTTCTTTTGTCCTCAGCGACTTAAACGGGCCTCAGCCAACCGCCCTATATTTGGCGTTCATTTTGCTCCGTCTCGAGTAGCGATAGCGCTTCAGGGTTGGAGGAGCTCGTGGAAGATTTCGATATTCCGCAGAACAAGATGGCCGAGTCGGCCGAGCACGTTGTCGATCGCGCGCTCGAGGAGGCCCGGCGCCGCGAGCACGCGTTGCTGACGAACGAGCACGTTTGTCTGGCATTCGCACAAGTCGAGTGGGACATGTTCGGGCAGGTCATGCGCGACCTCGAGCTCAACCCGCACGAGATCCTCCAGGCGCTCGAAGAGCACCTCAGGCTCCTGCCTAGCGTTCCCGGGCGCGACCTTCGCGTGGCGCCGTCGACGAAGCTGCTGTTCAAGCTGGCGCTGCTGCACGCGAGCCGCTGCGGCCGCCATACGATCGAGGCGTCAGATCTGTTTTCGGCGATCTTCGAGGAGACTCAGGGCATCCCCGTCTCGATCATCCGCCGGCACGGCATCGAGCCGGAGGCGCTCGTTTCCAGGCTTGCCACGCGGATGCGCGATCACGAGCTCCGGGAGGAGCGCCTGAAGAAGCGGTTCGAGCTGCCGCCGTTCCTGAAGCATTTCGCGACGAACCTCAACCAGCTCGCGCGACAGGACAAGATCCCGCCGGTCTTCGGCCGCGATGCGGAAATCGACCGCGTACTCGAGATTCTCTGCCACCGCGAGCGCGCCAACTCGGTCCTGCTCCTCGGTGAGCCGGGCGTCGGCAAGACAGCGATCGCGGAAGGCATCGCGCGCCGCATCGAGTTCGAGCCGGAGAAGGTGCCCGTTCGCCTGCGCGACTGCCAGATCGTCAATCTGCAGATGAACACCATGGTGGCGGGAACGATGCTGCGTGGCATGTTCGAGGATCGCATCCAGAACGTGATCCGCGAGATCAAGGAGCGCCCGACCCTTATTCTCTTCATCGATGAAGTGCACACGATGATTGGCGCGGGCTCCGCGCTCGGCGCGCCCTCCGATGCCGCCAACGTGTTCAAGTCGGTGCTCGCCCGCGGCGAGGTCCGCATCGTCGGCGCAACCACGCTCAGCGAGTACAAGGAATTCATCCAGGAAGACGAGGCGCTTGCGAGGCGGTTCCGCACCGTGCAGGTGACGGAGCCCACGATCGACGAGACGCGCATGATTCTTTACAATCTGCGGCCGCGCCTGGAGCGCAACTACTCCGTTCGGATCAAGGACGAGGCTATCGAGACCGCGCTCGAGATGTCGCCGCGCTACATGCGGCACCTTCAGTTGCCCGACAAAGTGATTGGCTGGCTCGATACGGCGTCGGTGCGTGCCGAGATCGATCGGCGCTGGGAAGTCGGCGGCGACGACGTCGTGCAGGTGATCTCGCAGGTCGCGCGCATTCCCGAGGACATGGTCTTCCGCGACGTCACCGACCGCTTTCACGACATGGAAGATCGCCTCGGCTCACGCATCGTCGGTCAGCGTACGGCGATCGATGCGGTCGCGCGCCGGCTCGTGCTGAACAAGGGACCCTTGAAGGACGGATTCGATCGCCCTGATGGCGTGCTGCTGTTCCTCGGCCCGACCGGCGTCGGCAAGACCGAGCTCGCGAAGTCCGTCGCCGAATTTCTCTTCGGCGACGAGAAGAAGATGATTCGCGTCGACATGTCGGAATACCAGGACGGCGCTGTTGCGGTTGACAAGCTGATCGGCATGCCGCGCGGAATCGTCGGATCTGAGCGCGGCGGGGTGTTGACGAACCAGTTGAAGGACAATCCGTACTCGGTCGTCCTCCTCGACGAGGTCGAGAAGGCCAGTCCGGGAATGCTGAACCTGTTCCTCCAGGCGTTCGACGAAGGCTGGATCACGGACGGACGCGGCAAGCGCGTGTATCTCAGCGACGCCATCGTCATCATGACGTCGAACATTGGCGGCGAATATTTCCGGAAGCTGACGAGTCCGCTGGGGTTTTATGCCAAGCAGATCGGCATCGAGCAGGTCCAGGGGGACATCACGCGCGAGCTGGAGCGCCGCTTCACGCCGGAGTTCCGCAACCGCATCGACGAAGTGATCATCTTCTCGCCGTTGACACGAGACGAGGTCCGGCAAATCGCGCTACAGCAGATTGGGAAGATTGAAGCGACGCTGACGAAGAGCGGCCGCACCCTGCACGTCACTCCCGAGGCGGTCGAGCAGATCGTCCAGGACGGTTACAGCCTTGCCTACGGCGCGCGCTTCCTGAAGCGCATCATCGAGTCGAAGATCAAGCTGCCGATCAGCCAGCGCTGGGCCGAAGGCCAGGCGTTCCTCGCAGATGTCAAGGGCGGCGTCGTTGAGATCGAAGTCGTAAGCGCCGCGGGAGGCTATGCCGCACTGGCGGCTACAGCCTAGAGGATTTGCTGACTGGGTGATTTCTTGATTTGGTGATTTCGTGATTTGGTGAATTTTTGTGTGCGCGCGCTACCGCGCACACTTTCAAAAGCGCGAGCGGCAGCTCGCGCGACGCTGAATCACCAAATCACCAAATCCGCAATCACCAAATCGCGACATCCAATCACCACCGAAATTCCTTCTGCTCCGGCGCGCTCGGTTCGTCGTCGGACGCGTCGTGCTTCTGTTCCTTGATCTTTCGCACCCTCTGATTGACGTTGTGCCGCTCCTGCAGCATGTCGATGAGCGCGCGGACGGTGCCGATGTATTCAGGCGGCGCGTAAGCGCCGGCATACAGGCGCTGATAACTCTCGACCATGTGCGGAAAGGCGTGGGCGAGAAAGCCCATGAAATGATCCTTTGTGCCGCCCTTCAGATACAGCACGTTGGCGCCCATGAACGCGGCCCCATGATCGGCGACCGCCTTAATCGTCGCGTCGAGCTTTGATGTCTGCGTTGTGAATCCCGGGATCACGGGCGCCATCAGGACCCCGGCGTTGATCCCCGCGTCACGCAGCTTCCGGACGGCGCGAAGCCGTTGCAGCGGATGCGCCGTGCCGGGCTCGAGCGCGCGCCATGCATCCTCGTCGACGGTGGGCACGCTCAAATATACGGTGCAGCTCGCTACGCGCGACAGTTCCGCCAGGAGCTCGGCGTCGCGAACGATCATCGGTCCTTTAGTGACGATGCCAACGGGTGTGCGCCCCGCGATCAAGGCTTCGAGGGACCGCCGCGTGAGCTTGTAATGCCCTTCGATCGGTTGATACGGATCCGTTGCCGTCCCGAGTGCGACCTGTTCACGCATCCACGACGGCTTGTCGAGCTCGCGCCTGAGCACCTCCGGGAAATTCACCTTCACGAAGATGAGCGACGAGAAGTCGTCGCCCGGTCCGAGCTCGAACTGCGTCTGGTACCGCCGCGCAAAGCAGTAGTGACACCCATGCGTGCAGCCGCGATACGGGTTCAGCGTCCAGTTGAACGGCATGCCTTGGACTGGATTGAGCGCAGACCGGCAGGTGATTTCCTGGTAGCGCGCTTCGTCCGCACGCCGTTGCGCCTGGTCGAGCGACTCGGGCCCGTGCTCGCGGACCTGCAGCGCTATCGTCCTGGTAGTCGGTGGTTTACGGCCGAGATCGAAGAGAGCGTCCATGTAGGGTTTCGCCCGATTTTCGCCATTGTAGTCGATCTTTGAAGCGCAACGCCATCCCATCAACATCTCGTGGCTTCAGACTTCAGGCGGAAGGCTGGGGAGAGGCGTGGGCGCTTGCTCTTCCACCTAAAGGTGGAAGCCACGAGAACCTACAAGGTGAAGCCACGAGATCGCGTCGTCAGAAAAGGTAAGCCAGCGCGAACCCGATCTGCGCGACGAACATCATTCTGTACATGTGCGCCCACGAAACATGATTCTCTTCGACCGCGAGATCTTCGGGACGCCGCAGCATCAGGTAACAGACGTAGATGCCGTACGCTGTCATTACCACAGCGAGGAGCTGCAACAGCGCGAAGTGGCCGGTGAGGATCCCGGCCCACGCGCCCACCGAGATCATGAGGAAGGGCAGCACGAATGACGGCGAGATCATCCAGGCGGCTTGACGGACGCCGTAGATGATCGGCAGCGTGCGGCAGCCGCCGCGCGCATCTCCCTCCATGTCTGCGAAATCCTTCGTCGTGGACGCGCCGAGCAGGAACAGCCCGAAGATTGCGCCGATGTACCACGGTTCGAGGCCGACGATGGTTTTCACCGACGACCATCCGGCAACCTTCAACAGCACGCCGCGTGGAATGGCGATCGTGACGTTCGCCCAGATGCCGCGCTTCTTCGTCCGCAGCGGCGGCACGGAATAGATGTAGGTGCAGATCACGGCGAGGAACACCAGCCAGAAGCACTCGTGCCGCCCCTTCGGCGCGACCAGCCACGCGAGCACGAGCGCAATGCCGTAGGTCAACCAGGTGAACACCCATGCATCCCGCAGCGAGAGGCGTTCCGAGGGGAGCGGACGCTTCGGCTTGTTCACGCGATCGATTTCCAGATCGTAAATCTGGTTGAGCGCGTTATTGCCCGCGTTCAGGACGGCCGCCATCAGCGCACCGATCAGGGGATAGACGATCAGATGGGGATGCCAGGATTCGCGGGGCACGGCACCGTACGCCGTCGCGGCGCCCGAGACGAATCCCAGCGCTGGCGCGACGAGCGTGAACGGCCGGCTGAACTCGAGCAGCAGTGACGCCCGTCTCATGCGATCGAGTGGAAGATGCACACAGCGAGCGCTGCCGCGGCTGATGTGTTGATGAAGTTCAGCATGTCGTTATTGAGGAACCCAGGGGCTTCCAGGGTCGCGCCGAGCCAGCTCTCGAGCAGCGCTCCGAGCGTCGCGGCAATGACGATCGGCAGGAGGGCCGCGGCCGGCGTGATGCCGAGCGCGATCGCGATCGCCGCGAGCGCGAATGCGCCGGCGATGCCCGCCGCCGTGCCTTCGAGTGACATCGCGCCGGACGTGCCGGGGGGCACCCGACCGAGCGTCGTCATCGACCAGGTGCGGCGGCCCCACGCCTTGCCGATCTCACTCGCGATGGTATCGCTGCCCCCTGAGGTCAGCGCGGCGGCGAACGCGATGCGCGCCACCAGCGGGTCAGCCGCAAGCAGCACGAGCAAGGCCGCGAGCGCCGCGACGCCGGTGTTGGCGATTGCATTGCCCGCGCCCCGGCGGCCGCCGCGTTCTTCCGCGATGCCGAGGATCATCTTGCGCTGCCATCCCATGCGCGATGTGATTGCCGCGGACAAGAATGTGACGAGCAACAGCACCCATCCGGGCCATCCGAGCGCGCTGAAAATCACGATCCCGATGATCGACCCGGCGAGCGCACCGGAGACGGAAACGGTTCGCGCGCGATACCCCGTCCACGCGACGGCGATGTTTGCGACGAGCGCCCAGGCCAGCCGCGACCGCACCATGGCGGACGCGTCGTGCGCGCGCGAGGCATCGATCAGCGACGCGAGCCACAACCCCGCGCCGGCGCTGATTGCCACCGTCAGGTTATCGTCGAGGCGCACGGGCATCGTTTCGACCGCGGCGGCGACGAGCGCGGCGGCGAGCGGGGCGGCGAGCGTGAACGCCAGCGGGGGCGCGGGCTGCACCGCGCCGCGGCACCACCACGCGAGGAATACGCCCCCCGCGCCGCCAACGACCGCGAACGCAGCGCTCCCCGCGAAAGTCTTCTCGCGGTTCCACGGCCACCGCGGTCCGTCGATCGCGCGACCGGCAAGCGTGGCCGAACCGTCACCGAGGGCGAGGATGCCCCACGCCGCGGCAGCGATGTCGGGCCGTCCGGGAAATGCCAGCAGCAGCAGCAGCACGGCAATTGGATACAGCACAATGCCGTGCAGCGGGCGCGCCTCGTCGCCGGGTCGAAAGAGTCCGCGTGCGATCCGCGGCAGCGCGAACACGTTGAACGCGACCGCGGCCCCGCCGATCGCGATCGCCTGCCACCACGTCAGCCAGCGCAGCAGCAGCGCGAAACCGCCCATGGCCATATGGACGATCTGCCGGGCCGTTTCCGAATGAGACGCCTTCGGAGCCTGGCCGGCCGAAGCCCCGAACGGGTGAGGGCGGGTCATCGTCGCGCCGATTGTTCCTCGATGACCGCCGCGCGCCAGAACGACAGCAGGTCCGACAGCGTCCGCTCGATGGGAATCGCGGGCTCCCAACCCGTCTCCCGGTTGATGCGCGCCGGGCTGCCGAGCACCACCGGGTTGTCGCTCGCGCGCAGGCGCGCGGGATCCACTTCGATATTCACGTGAACGCGGGCCAGCGAAAGGAGGATGTCCAACAGTTCGCGAATGCGAAACGCGCGGCCGCTGCAGACGTTGTACGGTCGACGGGGCCGGCCGTGCTCGGCGAGCGCGCGATACGCGCGTACGGTATCGCGGACGTCCGTGAGGTCGCGGCGTGCATCGAGATTGCCGACGCGAAGAATCGGCTCGGACAATCCCGCTTCGACCTCCGCCAGCTGTTTCGCGAATGCCGACGTGACAAACGCCGGCCCCTGGCGCGGCCCCGCGTGGTTGAATGGACGTGCGAGCAGCACCGGCAGGGGCGATTGGGCCGCGAGCATCTCCTGCGCAAGTTTGCTCACGCCGTACGGGCTCGTCGGCCCGATCGGAGAATCTTCGGCGATCGCGTCGGACGAAGGGCGGTAGATCAGCGCGGACCCGGCGATCACGATACGCGCGTCGAGCGCGAGATGCCGCGCGCTCTCCAGCAGATAGTGGGTCGCGAGCACGTTGCCGCGGAGGGCCGCCACGGGCTCCTGCCACGACCGGTGATCGTCGGCAAAGCCCGCACAGTGATAAATGACCGCGGGTCGTGCCGCTTCGAGCGCCGCGCCAACCGACGTGCGATCGAGCAGATCGACGGCGCGCCATCGAATGCGTGCGTCAGAGGCCAGCGCGGGATCGACCGGGCGTCCGCGCGCGTTGGACCACGCGTGCACATCCACGTCGTCGCTGAGCAGGCTCTCGAGCAGATGACGCCCCGCGAACCCCGTCGCGCCCGTGATCAACGGAATGCCGGCCACGCCAAAAATTGTGTTGATCCGTGAGATCCGTGAGATCCGTGGTTATGAACGGGTGCTGCCGTACTGATCCTGGTAGTACTTGCGGAATGCCGGATCCTGATCCTTGATCGGGCGCCACCAGGATTCGTTGTTGCGGTACCACGTGACGGTATCCGCGAGTCCCTCGTCGAACGCCACCTGCGGCCGCCAGCCGAGCGACTGCAGCTTCGACGTGTCGAGCGAATAACGGCGATCGTGGCCGGGGCGATCCGCGACGGGCTTGATCAGCGACTCCGGCCTGCCGACCAGCTGGAGGATCCGACGCGTCAGGTCGACGTTCCGCACCTGGTTGCCGCCGCCGATGTTGTAGACCTCGCCATCGATGCCGCGTTCGATCGCGACGTCGAGCCCGCGACAGTGATCCAGCACGTACAGCCAGTCACGCTCGTTCAAGCCGTCGCCGTAGAGCGGCACCGGAATGTCGTCAACCGCGTTCGTAATGAAGAGCGGGATGATTTTTTCGGGAAACTGGTTGGGCCCGTAGTTGTTCGACGCGCGCGTGATGATCACAGGCACCGTGTAGGTGGCCCAGTAGCTGTAGGCGAGGCGGTCCGCCCCCGCCTTGCTCGCGGAATAAGGGTTGCGCGGCTTCAATTCATCGGTTTCGCGGCTGGCGCCCGATGGAACGCTGCCATAGACCTCGTCGGTTGAAATCTGCACGAACCGCCGGAGCTTCGGCGTCTGGCGCGCGGCCTCGAGCAGCACGAACGTTCCGTAGACATCGGTCGTAATGAACTCACCGGCGTTTGCGATCGATCGATCGACGTGGGTCTCGGCCGCGAAGTGCACCACAAGTTCCGACTCGCGCACGAGCGGTCCGGCGACTGACGGGTCCGCGACGTCTCCCTTCACGAACTCGTGACGCGGATGCTCCATCACACCCTGCAGGTTCTCCAGTCGGCCGGCATACGTCAGCTTGTCGAGCGTGGTGATCCGCCAGTCGGGGTGGGTCGCCAGCGCATAGCGGACGAAATTCGATCCGATGAAACCGGCGCCGCCCGTGACGAGCACGTTAACCATCTTTGCGCGTCCAGTCGTACGGCAGGGTGCCGTGCGGCTCCAGCCGGTATTCGTCCGGATCGGAATACTGGTAAGGCTCGGTCGGGACGTTCACGACGAGCGACGGTTCCGTGCTGATGCACTTCCAGCCGTGATACACGAGATTCGGCACGCGCACCA
>Ga0066677_10000611_pt1 | contig 11927 bp, 8 predicted proteins | sample GraSoiAngelo_126_FD_62299 | JGI IMG/M metagenome (GOLD analysis project Ga0066677, IMG submission 62299) | Grasslands soil microbial communities from the Angelo Coastal Reserve, California, USA - 14_0927_09_20cm | ecosystem: Environmental > Terrestrial > Soil > Grasslands | place: USA... | reverse complement strand
GCCGGCGAATTCAGGGACTTGGTACGCATCAAACGGTGGACTCGAGACGGGCCACCGGCACCACGATCGATAGAGCGCGAGCCGGGTTTCGTCCCTGGATGAGCCCGTGTGAATGCGTGGCTCGTAGATGCGTGCCGCTCGGAGCACGCGCGTGCCGAAGGAGCCGAGCGAGACGCGATCGATCGTGTCGGCGGCGCGCACTTCGTCGATGGTGCGGTGAGCGAGCGTGGGCTCATTCAGTTTGAGTTCGATGATCATCCAGATATCCCGGTAACGCTGGAGCACTTCTCGAAGCGTGGGAATGCCGAAGCCGGCGCCACGGAACGGCGGCTGGCCCGACCGACCGCGCGGTACAAAGTTGTGCCCCGCGTCCACGCGTGCGAGCTCGGCGGCCGTCAGCGCCGCCACCGGACCGCGATGGTCCGTGGTCCGGTCGAGCGTTGCGTCGTGATGGATGACCACAACGCCGTCGCGCGAGAGGTGCACGTCGAACTCGAGCCCATCCGCGCCGAGGGACAGTCCGTGATCGAATGCCGCGATCGTATTCTCCGGCCGAAGCGCTGCGCCTCCACGGTGCGCGAAGACCTGGGCACGGCCAACGCCGAGCGCCCGATGTGGTCGTGGCATGCATCGAATCTTATCTGCAACGCGAATCGCGGCCTGGTGAACCCTGAACCCTGAACCGTGAACCGTGAACCGTGAACCGTGAACCGTGAACCGTGAACCGTGAACCGTGAACCGTGAACCGTGAACCGGCATGTGCCTTGAGTACCATCCCCGTTTGGCGAAAGGAGGACCGAATGGATTTGCGCAACAAATACGATCATGCGATCCAAACTGCCAAGAAGCTGGGCTTCGACGGATCGGCTCAGCAGGAGGGAGAAAAGCTGAATTTCCGCGGGACCGTGCGTTCCGAGGATGAAAAGAACCAGATTTGGAACGCGCTCAAGACCGTGCCCGACTGGCAGAAGGACATCAACGCCGACATCAAGGTCGCGCCTCAGGCCCAGCCCGTCGGCACAAGCGGCGCGGCAAGCCCCGGGAAAACTTACACGGTGAAGCCTGGCGATACGCTCAGCAAGATCGCCAAGGAGCACTTGGGCGACCCGAACGCCTACAACAAGATCTTCAACGCCAACCGCGATCAGTTGACCGATCCGGACAAGATCAAACCGGGACAGGTGTTGAAGATCCCCTCGTAGGTCGATTGAGTGATTTGGTGACTTCGTGATTTGGTGATTTGGTGATTTCACATCACCAAATCATCGAATCACCAGATCACCAAATCCACTTCACTTTTTCGTCAGTTCCGCCGCGGTCGTGAACTTCGGCTCGATGTCGACCGGCACGCCCGCGAGCTTGTCCAGGACCCTCTGCACCTCCGGCCGCACGACGCCGAGGCGATCGATGAGATCCTTGGCCTTCGCGTAATTTCCCTCTGCCTGCAGCGTCATGATGTCGCGCGTGAGCGACGTCACGGCGTCGCCGATCTTCACGTTGTCGACCGTGAACGTGCCGTCCTGCCGCGGCTTGAACGCGCCCGCGTCGATGAAGTAATTGAGCTGCACGGCGATGCCGCGTCCGTGCGCCTCGTTCACGCCGAAGCGGATCGATCGAAACGCCGAAGCGAGAAACGTCGTGTACATCGTCTTCGCGATCGCCGGTTCGATCTGCTTCCTCTCCGCCAGATAGCGGAGCGCCCAGAGACCGGACACATCGGCCTTGGCCTCTTCGATCGCGCTGTAGGTCTCCTTCAGTTCCTGCCGCACCGTTGTCTGCCGGCCGCTGACGGTGATGTTGTGCGGGCCGAGGCCGTGCATCAGCTCGTGCATCAGAATGTGCGTGAAGAAGGCGTCGAACGAGATCTTCGCCTGGTCCGCCGCGGGCAGCGCGACTTTCGAGATCGGCAGGAGCACGATCTTGAACTTCGCGTCCTGCACGTTCTTCAGCATGACGCGCTTGGTGCCCTTCTCGCGGACGACGCGCTCGTCGTTCGGCAGGTTGAACGCGGCGGTCTGCACGCCCCGATTGGCATCGCCGGCCACGAAGATTTCGTTCACCACCGCAATCGGCGCGAGCGCGCCCAGCTTCGCATTGCGGTACTTCGGATCGATTGGCAGGTTGTCCTCGAGCTCCTGCAGATGGCCGCTGAACGACTGCAGCTTCTTCGTCTCCGTTTCATCACGGACCGTGACGAACGCTTCGAACGCCGCCTTGAAATTGAACCACTCGTCCTCGTAAACCTCGTACGGTCCAATCGTCGGCTCGATTGCCGCATCGAGCTCCATCCAGGCCACGTCGCTCGCGTAATAGTCGTTGCTGAGGAAGGCGTCCGCGCGGGTCGTGAGGAATCTCTTCAGCGTTCCGTCGCTCGTGAGATCGGCGGCCTCGCGCAGCAGCACTGCGGCGCGCGCCAGCTCCCCCTGGTATTCGATGTTGTACGGCACGGCGACGAACGAATCGTCGCTGCGCCGAATGGTCGTGAAAAATCCCGTTGCGGCGGGCTTCGAGTCCCCGGACAGGCCCTCGAGCCACTTCTGCACTTCCTCTTTTGTGGTCGCCGCCGGATAAAAATTCGCCGACTCCGGCTTCGCCGGCGCGCCCGGCACGAACGGGCGATTGTGGTCGAGCCGGTCCCACGGGCCCTTGTTGATCAGGAAGTAGTGCAGGCGCGCCGCCTCGGCGCGCGCGGCGCGCGGCCCCGCGGGCGAGGCGGCCCGGCGCGCGAGATCCTGCAGCATCGCGTCGTTCCCCGCCCACACCTGGCGCAGGAACAAGGCGTCCATGATCCGCGCGGCATCGACCAGACGCGCGAGCGTGTCGCGTTCGTTCTTCGCGAGCGCGGTGACGTCCGCGCCAATCTCCGCAGGCGCGAATCGCGCCGTCATCTTCTGAAGCTCGGCAAGCGTTGGCATCTGGGTATTGTCCTGGGCCACGGCAACGCCGGGCCGGTTGTTGTTGAGCAGGAAGCCACAGAAAAACACTGAACAACACAGCCGCAATATCTGTGTTCTTCGGTGTCCGTCTGTGGCCGTTCTTCGGTATTCGTCTGTGACGGTCCTTCTGTGTTGGTCTGCGGCGGTGGTTGCTGTGGCGCTCATGTAGTTTTGACCTAGAATAAGAGGATTGTAGCCCGACCAGATTCCTCAAGGATTCATCCGCGATGAGACACACCGCTCCACGCGACAACTCCGAGCTTGAAGCTCTCGAACAGCGCGAATGGCGCGAGTCGCTCGACTACGTCATCCAGCAGGGGGACCGTGGCCGCGTGCATCGGCTGCTCTCGACCCTTCGTCATCACGCGCAGACGCAGGGCGTCGCCCTGCCGTTCTCGGCGATCACTGCGTACGTCAACACGATTCGGCCGGAAGACGAGGTGCCGCTCCCGGGCAGCCAGGAGATCGAGCGGCGCATCAAGAGCCTGATCCGGTGGAACGCGATGGCGATGGTGGTGCGTGCGAACCGGGTGTCGGACGGCATCGGCGGTCACATCTCGACCTATGCCTCCGCGGCGACGCTATACGAAGTCGCGTTCAATCACTTTTTCCGCGGCCACGGCGCGAACGGCGAAGGGGACATCATTTATTTCCAGGGGCACGCGTCGCCGGGCATCTACGCTCGCGCTTTTCTGGAAGGACGCCTGTCGGTCGAGCAGCTCGGCAACTTCCGTCATGAGCTCCGTCCCGGCGGTGGCCTCTCATCGTACCCACACCCGTGGCTGATGCCCGAGTTCTGGCAGTACCCGACGGTGTCGATGGGCCTCGGGCCGATCATGTCGATCTACCAGGCGCGCTTCAATCGATACCTGGAAGATCGCGGGCTGAAGAAGCCGTCGGATAACAAGGTCTGGGCGTTCCTTGGCGACGGCGAAACCGACGAACCGGAGACGCTCGGCGCGATCAGCCTCGCCGCACGCGAAAAGCTCGACAACCTGATCTGGGTCATCAACTGCAACCTGCAGCGCCTCGACGGACCCGTGCGCGGCAACGGCCAGATCATCCAGGAGCTCGAAGCGATCTTCCGCGGCGCCGGGTGGAACGTCGTGAAAGTGATCTGGGGCTGCGATTGGGATGCGCTGTTCGCGCGCGATCGCGACGGTCTGCTCACCAAGCGGCTCGGTGAAGTGGTCGATGGCCAGTTCCAGAAGTACGCGGTCGAATCGGGCGCCTACTTCCGCGAGCACTTCTTCGGCGCCGATCCGCGCCTGCTGGAGATGGTCAAGCACCTCTCCGACGATCAATTGAAGCGGCTGCGTCTCGGCGGTCACGATCCGGTGAAGGTCTACAACGCGTATCGGCTCGCAGTCGAGACCAAGGGGCAGCCGACCGTCGTGCTCGCACGCACGATCAAGGGCTACGGGCTCGGCGAGGCGGGTGAAGGCAAGAACATCACCCACCAGCAGAAGAAGATGAACGAGTCGGACCTGCGGACCTTCCGCACGCGCTTCGGGATCCCGATCTCGGACGAGCAGATCGCCGAGGCGCCGTTCTATCGGCCGGCAGACGACAGCCCCGAGATGGACTACATGCGCGAGCGCCGCAAGGCGCTCGGTGGAGCGGTACCGGCCCGGAGCGTCGGCGCGCAGCCACTCAAGGCCTCCTTCGAGGACGTCTTCGAAGAATTTTACAAGGGCACCGAGGGTCGTAAAGCGTCGACGACGATGGTGTTCGTGCGGATGCTGTCGAAGCTGCTGCGCGACAAGGAAATCGGCGACCTCGTGGTGCCGATCGTTCCTGACGAAGCGCGCACGTTCGGCATGGAGGCGCTCTTCCGCGCCGTCGGCATCTACTCGCACATCGGCCAGCGCTACGAGCCCGTCGACATGGACACCCTCCTCTATTACAAGGAAGCCAAGGACGGCCAGATCCTCGAAGAAGGCATCACCGAAGCGGGATCGCTCTCCTCGTTCATCGCCGCGGGGACCGCGTACGCGACGCACGGCGTCAACACGATCCCCTTCTTCATCTATTACTCGATGTTCGGCTTTCAGCGCGTCGGCGATCTGATCTGGGCGGGCGCCGACTCGCGCGTGCGCGGCTTCCTTCTCGGTGGCACCGCCGGACGCACGACGCTGGCGGGCGAAGGGCTACAGCACCAGGACGGCAACAGCCACGTGTATTCGCTGTGTTACCCGAACTGCGTCTCGTACGACCCCGCCTATGCGTACGAGCTCGCCGTCATCATCCAGGACGGCATCCGCAGGATGTATCACGACGGCGAGAGCATCTTCTATTACCTCACCGTGATGAACGAGCAGTACGCGATGCCGGAGATGCCCAAGGATTCCCGCGAAGGAATCCTGAAGGGCATGTATCGCCTCAAGCCCGCAGCGGACGCAAAGGCGAAGCTGCGCGCGCAGTTGTTCGGCAGCGGCGCGATCCTGAATGAAGTCGTCGCCGCGCAGGAGATTCTCGCGAAGTACGGTGTCGCGGCGGACGTCTGGAGCGTCACGAGCTACCAGGAGCTCTATCGCGAGGGTCACGCGTGCGAGCGCTGGAACATGCTCCATCCAGGCGAGAAGCCGCGCGTGCCCTATGTCACCCAATGCCTTTCCGATGCCCCAGGCGTGTTCATTGCGGCGTCAGATTATTTGAGGGTGCTGCCCGATTCGATCGATCGCTGGATGCCGCGGCGCATTCGCTCCCTCGGCACCGACGGCTTCGGTCGCAGCGAGGATCGCCAGGCCCTGCGCAATTTCTTCGAGGTCGACGCGAAGTTCGTCGCTGTCGCGGCGCTCGCCGAGCTGCTCAAGGAAGGGCAGATCGACGCCAAGGTTGTGCAGAAGGCGATCAAGGATCTCGGCGTCGACGCGGACAAGAAGGATCCGGCGAAGGCATAACATGCCCACTACCGACTTCAAGCTCCCCGAACTGGGTGAAAACGTCACGGCCGGCGACGTCGTCCGGGTCCTCGTGAAGCCGGGTGACGGCATCGCGAAAGATCAGCCGGTGCTGGAGCTCGAGACGGACAAGGCGACGATCGAAGTGCCGTCGAGCGTCAGCGGCACCGTCAAGGACGTGAAAGTCAAGACCGGCGAGAAGGTGAAGGTCGGTCAGTCGATCCTGACCGTGGATGAAGATGGCGGGGACGCGCCGAAAGCAGAGGCGAAGCCTGGCGGACCCGATGCGCAGCCGGCCGACGCCGTGGCCGAAGGGGGAGTGAGCCAGAAAGCCACGACCGAATCGAAGCCCGCGCGGGCCGAGGCGAAACCGTCAGAGCCTCGAGAAGAAGAAAAAGAAGAAGAAAAGGACGAGGACGAGGACCAGGAAGAAGAACAGGACGAGGACGAGGACCAGGACCAGGAAGAAGACCAGGACCAGGAAGAAGAACAGGAACAGGAGGCAGCTCCGCGACAGAAGCGCGGCGAAGTGGTCGACATCAGCCGCGCGCCGCGCGCGGCACCCGCGGCAACGCCCGCGGCAGCGCCTGAAGCGCCTGCCGGTCCGGCGGCGCCGGCCGCACCGTCCGTGCGCCGGATCGCGCGCGAACTCGGCGTCGACATCCGTCGAGTCCACGGATCGGGGGCGGCAGGAAGAATTACCGTCGACGACGTGCAGGCGTTCGTGCGGGAGGCGATGGCGGGTGATGCTGCGCCCGGCGCGCCGGCGTCGCGACAGCTCCCGGACTTTTCGAAGTGGGGGAAGATCGAGCGCAAGCCGATGAGCAACATCCGGCGCAAGACGTCGGAGCACCTCGGTTACGCGTGGAACGTGATTCCCCACGTCACGCAGCACGACAAGGCGGACATCACCGGCTTCGAAGCGCTGCGCAAGCAGTACGGCGCGCAGGTCGAAAAGAGCGGCGGCAAGCTCACCGTCACGGCAGTTGCGTTGAAGATCCTCGCGGGCGCAATCCGGAAGTTCCCGCAATTCGCCTCATCGATCGATCCATCACGCGGCGAGCTCGTCTACAAGAAATACGCGCACATTGCCGTCGCGGTCGACACCGACCGCGGGCTGCTCGTGCCCGTGATTCGCGATGTGGACGCAAAAGGGATCATCGAGCTCGCCGCGGATCTGGCGAAGGCCTCGGAGAAGGCGCGCGCCGGCAAGCTGTCGTTCGACGAGATGTCGGGCGGCGTCATGACGATCACGAATCTCGGCGGCATCGGCGGCACGTCGTTCACGCCGATCGTAAATTGGCCGGAGGTCGCGATCCTGGGCATCTCGCGCGGCAGCTACGAGCCCGTATTCGACGACACGGAGTTCCGGCCCCGACTGATGCTGCCGCTGTCGCTCTCCTACGATCACCGCGTGATCGACGGTGCGGACGCCGCACGCTTCCTGCGCTGGGTCGCCGAAGCGTTCGAGCAGCCGTTCGTGTTGGCGCTGTAACGTGCCGGTCTCGACACAGGTTGCTGTCATTGGCGCCGGCCCCGGCGGATACGCAGCCGCATTCTACGCGGCGGATCGTGGACTCAAAGTCGCTCTCGTCGATCCAGAGGCCAATCCCGGGGGCGTGTGCCTGTACCGCGGGTGTATCCCGTCGAAGGCACTCTTGCACGTCGCGGACGTCATCAACGAGTCGCAGCACGCCAAGGACTTCGGCCTCACGTTTGAGCCCCCCAGAATCGACCTCGACAAACTACGCTCCTTCAAGAACGGCGTCGTCTCGCAGCTGACGGGCGGCACGGGGCAGATCGCGAAGCTGCGCAAAATCGAGTACGTCCAGGGACGTGCAGGATTCCGCGATGCGCGCACGCTCGACATCCAGCGGGAGGGCGGCGGCAGGGACACGCTGTCGTTCGAGCACGCGATCGTCGCCACCGGCTCCCGGCCCTCGAAGATTCCGGGGCTCTCGATCGACAGTCCGCGCGTGATGGATTCGACCGGCGCACTCGATCTGCCTGACGTTCCGAAGTCGTTGCTCGTCGTCGGCGGCGGATATATCGGTCTCGAGCTCGGAAGCGTGTACGCCGCGCTCGGCAGCCGCGTCACCGTCGTCGAGATGACCGGCGGCCTGCTGCCCGGCGCGGATCGCGATCTCGTGAACATCCTTGCAAAGAGAATCGAGAAGATTTGCGAAGCAGTCCTGCTGAACACGAAGGTCGTCGGAATCAAGGCGGCTAAGGAGGCCGTCACCGTCGCCTTTGACCCTTCGACAAGCGCAGGGCAGGCCGAGGTGCCGAAGCAGAAGTCGTTCGATCGCGTGCTGATCTCGATCGGACGCCGGCCGAACTCCCAGGTTCCCGGTCTCGATCGCACGAAAGTCCAGGTGGACAAGCGCGGCTTCATCGTTGTCGACGAGAGCCGGCGCACGGCGGAGCCCACGATCTATGCAATCGGAGATGTCGTCGGCGAGCCGATGCTCGCCCACAAGGCGTCCCACGAAGGGCGCACCGCGGTCGATGCGATTGCCGGCGATCGGCACGTCGCGTTTGAACCGCTCGCCATTCCGGCGGTGGTGTTCACCGATCCGGAGATCGCGTGGTGCGGGTTGACGGAGACCGACGCGGAGAAGCAGGGCCGCAAGGTCAGCATCGCGCGCTTTCCATGGGCGGCGTCTGGTCGTGCGATCACGCTCGGCCGCACCGACGGCGTCACGAAGCTCGTGCTACACCCGGAGAGCGGGCGTGTCCTCGGCGTGGGGATCTGCGGTTCCGGCGCCGGCGAGTTGATCTCGGAAGGTGTGCTCGCCGTCGAAATGGGCGCGAATGCGAAAGATGTCGCCCTCACGATTCACCCCCATCCCACCTTATCCGAGACGGTGATGGAGGCGGCCGAGGTCTTCTTCGGTCACGCGACGCACGTTTATCGGCCTAAACGGGCCTAGCTGCGGTGACCAGTTGCCAGTTGCCGGTCTCCAGTCTCAGTTCCCAGTTTCCCGTTTCCAGTTTCCAGTTTCCAGTTTCTTGAACTGCCTACTGGTAACTGGTAACTGGTAACTGGTAACTGGCAACTGGTAACTGGCTACTGGCAACTGCCTACTTTCTCTCTTCACACGACTCCGCCAGCTTCGAGATTTTCTCCACCGCGATTTTCGGCGCGTTGCCGTTGGCATTGGCCCCCAGCGGCGCGGCCGTCGTCGGCGGCATGGCGCGATCCGGGTTCGCCGACGCGTCGCGCGAGGACTGCTTGACCTTGTCGTGGTCGCTCGTGGCTTCCTTGTTCGGCAGGTTCGGCAGCACCCGGCCCGAGGTGCCGAGCGTGTTCTCCCCGCGGTCGATCACCTCGCCTGTGATCGATACGCGTTGTCCGACGTAGTTCTTCAGGTCTTCTCCGCCTGGCGAGATCCGCACCCAGGATCCCGCTGCGACCAGAGGTCCGTGCGCCATTGTTTCCTGTCCCTGCGGCTGCGTTTCCGGCTCAGGCATGGTCACGCGCGCGAGGACGTATTCCCGGCCCGGCGTCCCCGGTGCGCCCTGGAGGCACCCTTCCACTCTGACCATTTCGTTCTTTCCACGTTCGCCTCCGCCCTGGACCTTTCGTTCGTTGTCGACCGGATTGTTGCGGCCTGAACATGCGACGGCCAGCGCCGCGATGAGTATCGCGATGCACGCGTGAGCGGCTCGGTGTGACCTTCGATGCGTCATCTCATTCCCCCGATCGGAATCCTGCAAGATTCGCAGCCTCAGCCGTTGATGCCGGGTCTGAAGACCCGGCGTGCGAGACGATTCGGCGGCCGCTCCGGATCCTTAGTGTAGGCCGGGTCTTTAGACCCGGCTGCGATTGATCTCGCGACGCGCGAGACGGAAGACCGATGCGAGCATCGACGCTGTCAGCTTGCCGGTGTTCGTGTTTTGACGGCTGGGGTGATATGAGCCAATCACGGTGAGGCTGCTGGTCCGGTAGATCGTGCCATGGCCGAAGAGCGGACGCGGGCGCACGACCACGCCGCCCGAAGCGAGCAAACGCCACGCAGCCTCGAAAGCAATCCTGCCGAGGCAGAGGATCGCGCGCAGGTGCGGAAGCGACGCCACTTCCGCGACGAGGTGAGAGTGACACGCGGCGATCTCGACGGGCGACGGCTTGTTGTCGGGTGGCGCGCAGCGAACCGCGGCCGCGATATACGCGTCCGAGAGTGTCAGCCCATCGTCGGCGCGTCGCGACGTGGTGAGGTTCGCGAAGCCCGAAGCGTGCATCGCCGTCATCAGGAAATCGCCCGAGCCGTCGCCGGTAAAGGCCCGTCCGGTGCGATTCGCCCCGTGCGCGGCGGGAGCGAGGCCGAGCACCAGCAGCCGCGCGTTCGGATCGCCGAAACCCGGGACCGGCCGGCCCCAATAGATCTCATCACGATGCGCTGACTTCTTCTCGCGCGCGATCCGCTCGCAATACGTGCGCAGCCGCGAACATTTCGTGCACGCGACGATGTCGCGGCGAACGAGATCGAGGCGGTTCAAATCAGCGTGACGCTTCGTACGATTGGGTTTGTTCGTGCGCATGGTACGAGCTGCGCACGAGCGGACCGGATTCAACGTGCCCGAAGCCAAGATCCAGGCCGATCCGTTTGAGCTCGGCGAATTCCGACGGCGTGTAGTAGCGCGTCATCGGCAGATTCGCGGGCGAGGGACGGAGGTATTGGCCGATAGTCACAATCTCGCAGCCGGCGTCGCGCATGTCGTGGAGGGTCGCGACGACTTCATCCCATTCTTCGCCGAGACCCACCATGATTCCCGACTTCGTTGGAATATCCGGCGCGTACTGGCGTGAGCGGCGCAGCACGCCAAGCGCGCGCTCGTAGCGTCCTCCGGGCCGCGCCGTCCGATAGAGACGCGGGACCGTCTCGATGTTGTGGTTCAGCACGTCGGGGCGTGCATCGAGGACGGTGCGCAGCGACGCCTCGCTCCCCTGGAAGTCCGGGATGAGCACTTCGAGCCGGCAGTCGGTGCGTGCGCGCGTCTCGAGAATGGTCCGCGCGAAGTGCGTTGCGCCAAAGTCAGGGAGATCGTCGCGATCGACCGATGTGACGACCACGTAGCTCAATTCGAGCGCGTGAATCGCGCTCGCGACCCTCACGGGCTCGTGCGGATCGGGCGCGTTCGGCGCGCCGTGGACGACGTTGCAGTAACCACAGGAGCGGGTGCACGTGTCGCCCAGAATCATGAACGTGGCGGTGCCGTGGTGCCAGCACTCGCCGATGTTCGGACAGTTGGCCTCCTCACACACGGTGTGCAGGCCAAGCCCGCGCATCAATCCCTTGAGCCGGTGGTAGTTTTCGGACCCGGGTGCGCGCACTTTCAGCCATTCGGGTTTCGGCTGGCGAGGTAGCTCGTCCGCGCGTTTCTTCCGTCCACGAATGAAATTGAGGGGAGCGGTGCTCAACAACTCGATTTTATACTAGCCCGCATGTCTGGACTGTCCATCACCTGGTTCGGGCACGCGACGTTCGTGCTCACGTCACCCGGCGGCAAGCGGATCGTCTTCGATCCCTGGCTCGAGGGGAACCCGAAGGCGCCCTCCGGCGCGAAGATCGACAAGGCCGACGTGATCTGCGTGTCGCATGGACATTCGGATCACACGACCGACGTGGTCCCGATCGCGCGAGCGACCGGCGCGCCCGTCGTCGCGGTCTACGAGCTGGCGAACTACTTCCAGGACAAGGGCCTGAAGAACGTGGTTGGCATGGGAATCGGTGGCACCGTGGAGTTGGCGGGCCTGAAGATCTCGATGACTCTCGCGGTGCACACGAGCAGCGCGACCGAAGACGGTCGCACGATCTATCTCGGCGAGGCGGCAGGCTTCGTCGTGCGCCTCGAGGATCAACGCGCGATTTACTTCGCGGGCGACACGGCGCTGTTCAGCGACATGCGATTGATCCGCGAGTTGTACGCGCCGGAGATCGCGTTTCTGCCGATCGGCGATCACTTCACGATGAATCCCGAGGCGGCGGCGCTCGCGGTCGACATGCTGGGCGTCCGGCAGGTGGTGCCGATGCACTACGGGACGTTCCCGTTCCTGACGGGCACCGTCGCAGAGTTCCGAGCGCTC
>Ga0066677_10000610_pt1 | contig 11927 bp, 9 predicted proteins | sample GraSoiAngelo_126_FD_62299 | JGI IMG/M metagenome (GOLD analysis project Ga0066677, IMG submission 62299) | Grasslands soil microbial communities from the Angelo Coastal Reserve, California, USA - 14_0927_09_20cm | ecosystem: Environmental > Terrestrial > Soil > Grasslands | place: USA... | reverse complement strand
ACTTCTTTTATCTCTTCAACGCGCTGGGCTACGTCTGTGGCGGTCCGCTCCCGAATCAGGTGTTGCTCTCGCGTTGGTTCGATCGTTCGCGCGGCAAGGCCATGGGCTTCGCGTATCTTGGAATCGGGATTGGCGGCACGCTCGTCGCGAAGCTCTCGCCGCGGCTGGTCGACGCGTTCGGGTGGCGCGGCGCCCTGCAGGCGCTTGGCATTCTCATCATTCTTCTCGCGCTCCCGCTCGCGTACTTCGTGCGCGACATGCCGCCCGATCAGCAGGGCACGCGACGAGGACCTGAACCTGTCGCGCCGCTTGGCGGAGTGTTCAGGAGCCGCGCCTTCTACCTGCTCGCCATAGGCAGCATGTGCTCGATTGGCGCGGTCGGCGCGACGAATCAGAACCTGAAACTCTATTTGAGCCTGGACCAGAAGTACACGCAGGATGCGGCAGCATCGGTGATCTCCGCGGTGCTCGCGTTCAGCATCGGCGGACGGCTCCTCATGGGCTGGCTCGCGGATCGCTGGCCGCGCAGGCGTGTCATGCTCCTCATCTACGCGATGATCGCGGCGGCGATCCCGCTGCTGTTCCTTGCCGAATCGCCGACCGCGATGTACGTGTTTGCAGGCGTCTTCGGCCTCGGTCTCGGCGGCGAGTACATGATCATCCCGCTGATGGCCGCGGAACTGTTTGGCGTGCGCGTGCTCGGCCGCCTCATGGGTGTGGTGCTCACCGCGGACGGCGTGGCCGAGGCGACTACGCCGATGTTCGTTGCGTATCTCCGCGACGTCACGGGCAGCTATCGCAACGGCTTCCTCGTCCTGATTGGCATCGCGGTCATGGGCGCGCTCGCGATCGCCTTTCTGCCGCGCCCGGCGCCGCATCCCAATACCGCAGGCCGGGTCGTCAGACCCGGCGTCATGAGCCGACATGAGCCCTGAGTCGTGAGTCTTGAGCCTGATACCATCGCCCAGCATGGAGGACATCGCATGTCTGATTACGCGCGACGCGAGTTCCTGCTGGCCATCGGTGCTCTTGGCGTTGGCGCGTCCGGTAGTCTCCGCCTGGAGGCCACCGGCCGCATTCGTCTCGGTTACGCAGCGATTACGTGGGGCGGAAAAGACGAACAGGCCATCGCCGATATCTCGGCGGTCGGCTTCAAGGCAATCCAGCTCCGCTCGTCGGCGTTCGACGCGTACGGCACGCGTCCTGGCGTTCTGAAGGACCTGCTCGCGAAGCACGGCCTCACGTTCGCCATCCTCTCGAGCGGCGATCTGAAGTATCAGCCCGCGGATCGCGAGGCGATGCTCGCGCTGCACCTCTCTCACGCCAAGTTCGTGCGCGATGCGGGCGGGCAGTTTCTCCAGGTGATCGACGAGCTGCCCAAGGGCCGCGCCGTCGGTCCCGACGACTATAAGGCGCTAGCCGACATGTTGAACACTCTCGGCGAGCGCACGAAGGCTATCGGCGTTCCACTCGTCTATCACAACCACATGAACAGCACCGGAGAAGCGCCCGACGCCATCGAAGCCATCATGGCCGAAAGCGCCGCGAGCTCCGTGGGGCTTCTGTTCGACATCGCGCACTACCAGCAGGCAGGTGGCGATCCCGTCAAGGCGATTCGCCGCTATGGCAAGGCGATCAAGGCCGTGCACCTGAAGGACGTGCGGAAGATCGATGCCGCGCCCGGTTACCAGTGGGTCGAGCTCGGGCGGGGGCGCGTGGACGTGAAGGGCTCGGTGGCCGCCCTCAAGGACGTCGGCTTCGACGGCTGGGCGATCGTCGAGTTCGATCGCGTCGTCGATCCGGGCGGCTCGCCAAAGGCGAGCGCGGAGGCCAATCGCGAGTACGTCACGAAGCAGTTAGGCTTGATGCTTTGAAGACTTCACGCGGAGATCGCTGACCGCTCTTTGGTCGAATTACTCAATCGCCGCGTCGCAGGTCACACTCGGCTCCCGGTGGTTTTTGGCGTGCGATTGGACGTCCGGGTCGTGCGGAGCAGACGGCCTCACGCCGAGGCGCCGAGGCGCAGAGCACGCGAAGAAGGCTGCCGGTCAGCGCATTCGCCGTGCCGCTTGTATTCGTAGTCTCGCGTGACCTCCTGCCGCGCGAAGCGCGGCGGCGAATGCGCTCCGCAGCCGCTTCCTGAATGTGTTCTCCGCACCCATGCGTGCAGCCGTGATCCAGATCATCGCTTTGCGGTCGGCAGCGTGTTGTTCCTCTGCGCCTCATGCGCCTCTGCGTGAGGTCGTACGTGACAAGCGGATCACCCGGCGCGCTGAAGGAGGTCAGAGTCTCCGCGGGCTCTGCGAGCTCGGCGTGCGTACGTCCGTGACACCCGGTCAAACCCGAGTCACTTGTCTCACGTACGACTTCACGCCGAGGTCGTAAAGCGCGCGGAGGGTTAACGGCGTCCGCTACGGCTGTTCGGGTTCAACGAGATACAGATCGCGCCCCGCGTGATCGACGACGAGCGTGTCGGGATCGCGGCGCGCGGCTTCGATGTCCACCGACTCGCACCGCTGAAAGGCGAGCTTCACTCGCCGGCACACATCCTCGCTGACGGCTGACGCGAGCGTGATGCGATAGCGGGGCTCGATGTGCCCTTCCTCACTCATACGACCGGCATAGCTGACGTGTGCGAGGTGCGCCGCGACGCACAGGTTCGCCTGCAGCTCGTCCGACTGCTCGACCATCTCGCGGACCTGCTCGAGCGGCGCGTAGCCGTACTTCTCGATCAGCCGCCCATGCGTTGTCGAGATGCCGGTCAGGTGCGGCGCGTAGATCACCAGCTCCCCGCCATCCTCGATGATCCCTCCGACCTTGTAGCTCGCCTTGCCGCCGACCCACAGCTCATCGTAGTGCTCGTCGAGCAGCGCAACGACCCGCCGGTACCGCCGGCCCGTGTAGCGGACGTGCACGCGGCTGCTCACTTCAGCGGCGCTGCGGACGGTCTCGCGCAGATCGCCGGCGAACAGCGCATGCGTGCGCAACCCGGCATCGTTGCGGGTCGAGACGGAGGTGAACGCGAGAACCGGCGCCGGCACACGGTCGGCAGCCGCCTCGATGACGCGCCGCGTGGGCGTCTCGATCCGGCCGATGACGCGCTCGATCGTGGCAAGCGCGCCGAGCCAGTGCGTGAGATGCGTCAGCTCCGGCCCCGCGACGCCCGGAAAGAAGTACTTCGCACCGCCGGCAAAGCCCGCGACCTCGTGCGGCACCGTCGCGCCGATGACGAACACGACGTCGTACTGGCCCGGGGCGAGGTGCGCGTTCAACTGGACCGGCACCTCGCGATTCATGAGGCCGCCGGTCAGCGACGACACGTCCGCGCCCGACAACGTCCCGAGCGTGATCAGCTCCGAGGGGCGATCCCAGTGATGATCGAAGAACTCGCCGACGAGCGGCATGGGGGAGTGGCCCGCGCCGATCTTGGCGCGCTTTTCCGCGTTGGTCATCGGCGGATGAGTGCCCTGCGCGACGAGCGCGTCGAAGCGGCTTGCGCCCACCACCGCCAGCTCCTGCGAAATGATCGGGAACAACACGTCGGTGTTGTCGTCGCGCGTGCGATCGGGGATCACGGCGAGCACGCGGGCGCGCGGCGGAACGTTCCGGATTGCATCACGCACGATCCGGCGCAGGTCCGCCGGCGTCAGCACCGTTGACGACGATCCCGCGCCGGCCAGCGTTGGAATCACCGCGAGCTCTCGATCGGCGCCGGCTCGAGCCGCGGCACCAGCAGGTGCACGACGGTGAGCGTGACCAGATACGCAGAGGCGGCGATCAGAAAGACCGGCACGTAGCTGCCGGTCGCCTGCAGCACGTACCCCGTGACCTTCGCGATCAGCATGCCGCCGACCGCGCCCGACATCCCGGCAAAGCCGATGACCGATCCGACCGCCTGGCGCGGGAACATATCGGACGCCAGTGTGTAGACGTTCGCGGACCATCCCTGGTGCGCGGATGCCGCGAGGCCCACGAGCAATACGGCCACCCATTCCCTGTTCGCGCCCGCGGCAAACGCGATCGGCGTGACCGCAAGCGCGCACGCCAGCATGGCGGTCTTGCGCGCGGCGTTCGTGGTCCAGCCGCGCTTCAACAGCGACGAGGACAACCAGCCGCCGCCGACGCTCCCAATGTCTGCAATCAGATAAATCACGACGAGCGGCAGCGCCATCGACTGGAGGTCGATGCCGTGTCGCCGGTGCAGGAAATCGGGAATCCAGAACAGGTACAGCCACCAGATCGGATCGGTTCCGAACTTCGCGGCCGCGACCGCCCACGTCTGACGGTGACGAATGAGCGAGAGCCACGGGATCTCGACGGGTGGATCCGGAGGGTCGCTTCGGATGTAGGCGAGCTCCCCTCCGTTCACGCTGCGGTGCGTCGCCGGGGGTCCATAGAGCGGCCACCACAGCGCGAGCCAGAGCAAGCCGAGCGTACCCGTCGCGACAAACGCCCAGTACCATCCATAGGTGTAGGCGATCCACGGCACGATGATCGGCGTGAGCAGCGCGCCGATGTTCGTGCCCGAATTGAAGATGCCTGTCGCGAGCGCGCGTTCACGTTTGGGGAACCACTCCGCGACCGTCTTGATTGACGCCGGAAAATTTGCCGACTCGCCGATCCCGAGCGCAAACCGCGCGGCCATGAATCCCGCGACCGATCCGGAATACGTCAGGCCGAAAACGCCGAGCATCGCCGCAACGCCGGGGCCGAAGGTGGGCGCCTCCGCGTGCGCGATCGCCGCGAAACTCCACACCAGGAGCGCGAGCGCGAAGCCCAGCTTCGTGCCGATTCGATCGATCATGCGTCCCGCGAACACGAAGCCGATCGCATACGCGAGCTGGAACGCAAAGACGATATCGGCATAGTCGATCTCGCTCCAGCCGAACTGCTGCTGCAGCGTCGGTTTCAGCAGGCCAATCACCTGCCGATCGACGTAGTTGATCGTGGCCGCGAGAAACAGCAGCCCGCAAATCGTCCAGCGGAAGTACCCGGCGCGCGCCGAGACGGGCGCCGTTCCCGGTCGGTCGCGTGAAATGGGCATCGCCATGTCGGGTCCTCAGATGGTGGGATTCCTTCGGTGAATCGCGAATTCCTTGTGGCCGAGGCGCTCGGTCGCCGTCAGCTTACCCGAACAGACGTCGATCACTTCCGCGAAAAGCCGGTCGCCCGCCGCGGCCAACGTCTCGCGGTCATCCAGAATGCCGCTGACGTCGAGGTCGAGGTTGTCCGCCATCGACACCGCCGTCCGCGCATTGCCGGTGATTTTTATCACGGGCGCGATGGGATTGCCCGTCGGCGTGCCAAGCCCGGTCGTAAATACGACCACCTGCGCGCCGCCGCCCACCATCCCCGTGACGGACTCCACGTCCAGACCGGGCGTGTCCATGACCGTCAGGCCGCGGCGCGTGATGCGTCCGGAGTAGGGCACCACGTCGCTGAGCGGCGTGCGCTCGCCCCCTTTGTGCGTCGCGCCGAGCGACTTCTCTTCGATTGTCGTGAGGCCGCCGCGGATATTCCCTGGCGACGGCTGCGTCCCGCGGATGTCGAGCCCGAGCGCCCGAGCTTCCCCTTCAACGCGCGAGATAATCTGGATCAGCTGCGCGCCCGTGTCCGGCGATGTGGCGCGCGCCGCGAGCAGGTGCTCGGCCCCCATGATTTCCGCGATCTCGCCCAGCACCGCCGTGCCGCCGGAGTCCACCAGACGGTCGGCGACGCGACCGAGCGCGGGGTTGGCCGCCAGACCGGACGTGTAATCGGACCCACCGCACTTCACGCACAGAATCAACGACGAGATGTCGAACGCTTCGCGCTCGTCGCGCTCGAGCGCCGTCACGAGCCGCGTCGCGATCTCGGTAGCGCGCGCCGTCGCGCGCACGGTTCCGCCTTCACTTTGAATGGCGACGATCTCCGCGGGCTTCCCCGCGCGCCGCGCCGATTCCGCGAGATACTGCGCCACCACCTGCTCGCAGCCGAGCGCGATGACGAGCACCGCGCCGACGTTGGGATGCCCGCAGTAAGCGGCCAGTGTCTCGTGCGTGATGTGCAGATCGGGACCGAGCTGACCGCACCCGGCGAGATGCGGCAGCGCGGCGCCACGCGGCGGAACCGCCGCCGCGACGCGCTCTGCGACGACAGATGCGCAGATCACGGTTGGGACGACGAGCAGGTGATTGCGGACGCCGACGCGGCCGTCGGGACGCCGGTACCCGAGAAACTGCTGATCGCTCACGTGTCTTCCTCCGGCGGCTCCGCCAGACGCGGCGCCGCGGCGCCCGCGTGTTCGGCGCGATCGCCGCGTCCGCGGTCGCTCGCCACGTTATGTGTGTGCACATGCGCACCGGGCGCGATGTCCGCGATTGCCGTCCCGATCGCGCTGCCGTACTTGATGACCTCATCGCCCGCGCGAATCGCGCGTAAGGCAACCTTGTGTCCGCGAGGAATCGGCTCCGCAACCGTGACGGTCGCCGTCTCCACCTCGAGCACGCGGCCCGCGTCGAGCGCGTCCAGCGCGGTCGCCACGTTATCGCGCGCGCTGATGACGATCGCAGGCTTCACTGGTTCACTCCGCTCGCAAGAAAGCCGCCGTCTACGACGATCAGCTGTCCCGTGACGAACGTCGAGGCGTCCGACGCCAGATAGACCGCGGCGCCGACGAGCTCCTCGAGCCGGCCGAAGCGCTTCATCGGCGTGCGCAGCAGCAGCTCCTGCCCGCGCGGCCCCTCCAGCAGTTTCGCATTCAAATCGGTGCGGAACACGCCCGGCGCGATCGCATTCACGGTCAGGCCGTGAGGCGCCCACTCGATCGCGAGCGCGCGCGTAAGGCCGGCCACTGCGGATTTGGACGCGGTGTAGGCGCTCACTTCGTGGAGTCCGACGAAGGACGACAACGAGGCGACGCCAATCAATCGGCCGGAACGTCGCGCGATCATTGGCGGCGCGAACGCCTTGAACGCGCGCAGCGTACCCATCAGGTTCACGTCAATGATGTTCTGCCATTCCGCCGTGTCCATCTCGAGCGTGGGGGCGCGCCGCGTGATGCCCGCCGCCGTGAGCACGACATCGATTTGCCCGAATTCGCGAACAACCAGGTCGCGCAACTGCCCGAGCGCCGCCTCGTCCGAAACATCCGTCGGAACGCGCATCGTGCGCCGCCCGCGGCGCTCGATCTCCGCCGCAACTTCGTTGACGAGCGTCTCGCGCCGCGCGGTCGCGACGACATCGGCGCCGGCATCGGCGAGGCCGAGCGCGAGCACGCGCCCGATGCCGCTCGTGCCGCCGATCACCACCGCCGTCTTCCCCTGCAAATCGAACAGATGTGCCGTCATCGTGATCGCTGGACGCTCCGGCGCTTCCTCGTACATGATATCGATTTCATCGAGACATCGCTGGCTGCCGCCGGCGATTCGTCTGAGGACAACCCTCGCGAACTGCACCTCCAGGTGAACCGATGTTGAACGAAACACTTTACAGACAGCCACGCAAAGACGGCCTGCACGTGCTCCAGCGGCGTGGTACGGGGGGCGCGCGCGAAATCACCACCTCGCGCCTCGTGCTCGCCGCCGGAAGCGAGTCACGGTACGAGTCCTCTGACGAGGAAACGGTCGTCGTGCTTCAGCAAGGCAAAGGCACGTTTCGGGCCGGAGGACAGAACTGGACGGTCAGCCGTTCCGACGTCTTCAGCGAACGCGCGACCGCGTTGTATCTGCCGCCCGCCACACCGCTCACGGTCAGCGCCGAATCGCCGCTCGAAGCGATTCTCGTGTCGACGCCTGCCGAGAAGGGTCTGTCGCCCGCGCTCCTCACGCCAAACGAGGTGCGCGTGAACGCGCGCGGCCGCGACATCTATGCGCGCGAAGTTCACGATATCTTCGTCAACGACGCGCGCGCGAAGCGCATCATGGTCGGGGAAACATTCAATCCGCCCGGGCACTGGAGCAGCTATCCGCCGCACAAGCACGACGGCAAGGATGGCGAGCCGGTGCTCGAGGAGGTCTACTACTTCCGCATCGCGCCGTCGCAGGGCTTCGGCCAGCAGATGCTCTATACAGCCGGCGGCGAATGCGTCGCGCACGTCGTCAAGGACGGGGATGCTGTGCTGCTGCCATACGGCTACCATCCGGTCGTCTCGCCGCCGGGATACAAGCTGTACTACTTGTGGGCGATGGCGGGGGCGCAGCGGAAGCTCGCGCTCCACGAGGATCCGGATCACACGTGGGTTCATAATGCGCCGTCGGCGTGATTAGAAACGACGTAGGGCGGGTCTTCAGACCCGCCGGTGAGCCGGGTCTAAAGACCCGGCCTACACAATCGATATATGGCCACACCCAACGTCAGTCTCGGTTCCCGCGAAGCGGTCGTGCGCGCGATCCAGGGCTTCGGTATCGTGGCCGTCATCCGCATGCGCGATCCCGCAAAGCTGCGCGCCGTGGTTGACGCGCTCGCGGACGGCGGTGTCCGCGCGCTCGAAGTGACGATGACGGTGCCCAATGCGGTCGCGCTGATACGCGAGCTCGCGCCCACGATGCCGGAGGGCTTTCTCCTCGGCGCTGGCACCGTGACCGATGCGGCCACGGTCGATGCGGTCGTCGACGCCGGCGCGCGCTACGTCGTCAGCCCGGTGTTCCGCCGCGAGGTCATCCGTGCGTGCCACGATCGCGGCGTCGCCGTCGCGCCCGGATGCTTCACGCCGACCGAAATCCTCGACGCGCATGATGCGGGAGCGGACATCATCAAGGTATTCCCCGCCACCGCGCTCGGCCCGCAATACATAAAGGATATCCGCGCGCCGTTGCCGCAGGTGAAGCTGATGCCGACCGGCGGCGTGACGCTGGACAATGCCGGCGACTGGATCCGCGCCGGCGCCGTGGCGGTCGGCGTGGGATCGGCGCTCCTCGATACTGCGGCGATCGAGAACGGGCGGTTCGAGGTGATCGCGGAGAACGCGCGCCGGATCGTCGCGAACGTCGCCGCTGCGAGGCCGGCGACGTGACCGCAAAAGTTGTGACGTTCGGCGAGCTGATGCTTCGACTCAGCCCACCAGGGTTCGAACGGCTGCTTCAATCGCCGATGCTGGTGGCGACGTTCGGCGGCGGCGAAGCCAACGTCGCTGTCAGCCTCGCGCAGTTCGGCCTCGACAGCCACTACGTCACGCGTCTGCCTTCGCACGCGATCGGCGAGGCCGCGGTGCGGGCGCTGCGCACGGAGGGCGTGAGAACGGATTTCATCGCGCGCGGCGGCGATCGGGTCGGCATCTACTTCGCCGAGGCGGGGGCGAGCCAGCGCGCTTCGACCGTCATCTACGATCGCGCGCACTCCGCGATCGGCGAGATGCCGGCTGACGGGATCGCGTGGGACCGCGTGATGGCCGGCGCCGCCTGGTTCCACGTGACCGGTATCACCCCTGCGCTGGGTGAGAAGGCGACCGCGGCAACGAAGGCAGCGGTCGCGGCGGCCAGACGCGCCGGCGCGCGGGTCAGCGTCGATCTCAACTACCGCAAGAAGCTGTGGACGGAATCGCAGGCGCAGGCCACGATGCGGCCGCTGATGCGCGATGTCGACGTGGTGATTGCGAACGAGGAGGACCTGCAATCGGTGCTCGGTGTGCACGTGGAAGGGGCGGACGTCACGTCAGGCACGCTCGACGTGAATGGCTTTCGTGACGCCGCCGAGCGCGTCACGCGCGAGTTCGGTCCGTCGATGGTGGCGATCACGCTGCGCGAGAGCCTCTCGGCAAGCGACAACGGCTGGAGTGCGGTGCTGTGGGATGGCGCGACGAAGACGCTGCACCGGAGCCAGCGCTACATGGTGCGCCTCGTCGATCGCATCGGCGGCGGCGACAGCTTTGCCGCAGGCTTGATTTACGGGCTCGTGACTGGCCGGCCGCATGATGCCGCGCTACGTTTCGCCGTCGCGGCCAGCGCACTCAAGCAAACCATTCCTGGAGACTTCAACCGAGTGAGTGTGTCAGAGGTCGAGGCCTTGGCAAAGGGCGATGCCTCAGGAAGAGTGCAACGATAGTGACAGTTACCAGTTACCAGTTCCAGTTACCAGTTCCAGTTACCAGTTCCAGTTACCAGTTTCCAGTTTCCGGTTGCCAGTGTCCGGTTGTCAGTGTCCGGTTGTCAGTTGAGAGTCGCAACTGGCTACTGGTGACGGGTCCTGGTCACTGGCAACTGGCCAGTGGCCACTGGCAGCTATCTGAGAAACACATTCGGCATCAATGCCAGCGGCTCTCCGCGTCGAAACACCTGCAGCGGCGCGGCCAGCGTCTGCAGGACCTTTGGATTGGTGAAGCCGAGGAGCGACCCCAGTGTCGTGGCGCGATCGGATCCTCCAAACGGATTCCGGATCACGTCGTACAAGGTTTTCTTCGGCGGATAGACGACCAATTCCACCTCGGAATCCTGCGGAATCTTTGCGCGCTGCTTCGCGAGCGCGACGGCGCGATCGAGCCCTCCGAGCTCGTCGACGAGGCCGATCTGCTTCGCCTGGCGACCCGTCCACACGCGGCCCTGCCCAATCGCGTCAATCCGCTCGGGCGTCGTGTTGCGTCCCTGTGCGGCTTTCTCGACGAACGTGTCGTAGGTTGCCTGCATGCTTTCCGCCATGCGGGCGCGCTCCTCGGGCGAGAACGGCCGCACGGGTGAATACATGCCCGCGTACTTGCCCTGCGAGACCCCTTCCATGTTCATCCCGAGCTTCTTCAGCGTGCCGTCGATGACGAACTTGGTGATCACGACGCCGATCGAACCCGTCAACGTGGATGGCTCGGCCACAATCGCGTGGGCCGGCATCGCGATGTAGTAGCCGCCCGAGGCGGCGACATCGGACATCGAGGCGATCACGGGCTTCTGGTTCTTCGTGAGCATCACCTCGCGCCAGATCACATCCGATGCGATGGCGGATCCGCCCGGGCTGTCAACGCGGAGCACGATCGCCTTCACCGAACTGTCCGCGCGCGCCTTCCGCAGGTACTCGATGATCGTGTCGGAGCCGACCACGCCCTGCGGTGAGTCGTAGCTGCTCTTGCCCGAAACGATGATCCCGGCCGCGTAGATGATCGCGATGCGCGGCCCGCGCCCGAGTCCCAGGCTCGACGAGCCCACCTGCCGATAATCATTGAGCTCGACGTACTTTGGCGCGCCCGGCGCGAGCTTCACCTTGTCGTCGATCTCGTCTTCATAAGCGAGATCGTCGATGAGTCCGGCGCGCAGCGCGTCTTCCGGCAGGAACGGCCCGTGATCGATGAGCGACTTCACCGCCGCCTCGCTCTTGTGCCGCCCGTCGGCAATCCCGCGCACGAGCTGTTCGTAAAGATCGGTGTTCAGCGATTCCGCCATCTCGCGATGCGCGGGCGTGAAGGTGTGCTCGGTGAAGGTGTTCGACGCCGTCTTGTACTCGCCGATGTGCAGTGCGTCGGGATACGCGCCAATCTTGTCCAGCGTGCCGCGGAGAAACAGCTCGTAGCTGGCCATGCCCGTGAGATCGAGCGAGGCCGCGGGCATGAGGAACACCTTGTCGCACGCGGACGACAGGTAGAACTCCTGCTCGCCGCCGTACTCCATGTACGCGATGACGGGCTTACCCGACCGGCGGAAGTCGACGATCGCGTCGCGCACTTCCTGCACCTTCGCCCAGAGCGCGGCCGCGCTCGTGGGCTTGATGATCACGCTCGAGATCCGGCTGTCGACCTTCGCCTTCCGCAGCGTTTCGACGATCGATCTGACCGTGGGGGGAGATTCGATGAACTGTCCCAGCACGCCGCCCGGCTCCATTTCCTCGAGGTTTCCGCCGAGGTGCAGGACGAGCGTCGAGTGGTTCGCCACCTGGGGCTCCCGTCCTACCGCGCTATATAAGAGGAGCAGGCCGGCTCCGGATGCGAAGACAGCCAGGACGATGAGCACGATGACGAGCCAGACGCCGCG
>Ga0066677_10000600_pt1 | contig 12043 bp, 11 predicted proteins | sample GraSoiAngelo_126_FD_62299 | JGI IMG/M metagenome (GOLD analysis project Ga0066677, IMG submission 62299) | Grasslands soil microbial communities from the Angelo Coastal Reserve, California, USA - 14_0927_09_20cm | ecosystem: Environmental > Terrestrial > Soil > Grasslands | place: USA... | reverse complement strand
CTACCACGCGCATGGCCGGGCGCTCGGCGTAGGGAGCAAGAGCCGCCCGGGGTGCGGGCTCCGGCTCGTCCACCGTCTCGTCGAGGTTCAGGAAGGCGCGCGGCACATCCGGTTCAGCCGCAGTGCCCGCCTCAGGCCTGGCGGGTTCCGGAGCCGGTTTGGGCGTCGGGGTTGCCTTCGCTGCGTCTGCGCTTGACCTCCCGACCAGCCGGTTCAAGCGCTCGCGCTCGGCGTGAGTGGCCTGGAGTGCGGCCGCGAGGCCCGCCAGCGTGGCCGCGGGGCTGAAGTGAAAGACGACGATGAGGCTCAAGACCAGCGCCGTAGCCATCACCACCCCGGCTCCCCAGACGCCGACGTGGGCGGCCAGGTAGCGGGCGAGATCGGCGCCCGCGACGCCGCCTCCGATGTGCGTCAGCGCGAGCAGTCCCAGCGTCGCGGCTCCGGTTACGACGAGGCTCAGAGCGTCGATCAGGCGCAGGACGGGCGCCTCCGGCCAGATCAGGTAAAGGCCGGCGCCCAGAGCGATGGCGAGCACCAGCGGCCACCCCCAGCCGAAGGCGTTCCAGAGCTCCGGGGCGAAGGCGATGACGAGCAGCAGCCCGCCTCCGATCATGAGCACGCCCGAAGCTTCGCGGGCTTGCTGCGGCGTCAGGAGCGGGCGCTTGGGACCTCGTCGCCGGGAATACGAGCGAGAGGTCGTCCGGCGTGTACCTCTGGATGTGCTGCGACGCATGCTGGAGAACCCCCGTTGGCGGAGGGTCGCGCCGATTATAGGGCGGAGAGGCGACGTCGCTACCCTTTCCCGGTGGCCGTCGAACCCTTCGCCGACGCCGAGCTTCGCTACCTCGAACTGGCCGCCGCTCGCAAGTCGGGGCGGCTCGATCACCGAGCCTTCCGCTCGGCCGTGCGGGCACTGGCGGTCAAGGACGGGGAAGGTCGGGAATGGATCTTGGGCCCGGAGGACGGCCAGTGGCATCGCCGCGAGCACGATCGCTGGATCACAGCCAATCCGCCCCGGCGGCTCGTCTGTCCGCAATGCGGCTATCACAACCTGACCAGGCACAGCTTCTGCGTCGAGTGCGGTGCCGGCCTCGCCCGCCAGCCGGAGCCGAGCTAAGTCAGCCTGATCGACTGGATCACCGACTCGGCACGCGCCGAATCTCCTGACTCCCAGTCCGCCTGCGGGACCAGCGCCTGGACCTCGAACAGAGGTGGCGAGCCCGGACCTGAGATGTACACGCGTTCGAGATACCAGACGCTGTCCTGGCGCGTGATCTTGACCACGGCCTCGGCCGCCGGGTGGCCGTCGACGACGATGCTCTGCGCCTGGCGGCTGATCTCGACCTTGGTGCCCGCCGGCGGCTGGGCGACCAGCTGACCGAGCTGGAAGGCGAGCAGGATGCCGGGCTCGGCCTGGTCGCCTTTGTCGCTGGCTATGGTCGGGCCCAGCGTCATCACGGCGCCGCTGGGCTTGACGCTCAGGAGATCGCCCGACGCCTGCGCAACCGGCGTCGCTTCGGACTGCATGCGTGCCACGACCACCAGCTTTTGGGGATTCGACTTGTCCAGCGAGTAGTCGAAGCCGGACCAGTCCTTGGGGAGCGTGTACTGGACCCTCAAGTTCTGGCTGCGCCAGTTCTTGCCTGGCGAGGCGGTCGGGCTCGGCTGGGGCTGAGCCGGCCGGGAGATGACCGCGGCGACTTTTGTCGCCAGAGGCTGGCTCAGCGGCGAGATTCCGAACCCGATGCCGGCCAGCAGCGGGATCATCGCAACCACGAGCCAGAGCCGCCAGGCCCCGGAGCGCGCCTCCCCGGTGGAGAGGTCGTGCCCGCAGAAGCCGCAGAAGCGGTCGAAGGGCCCGGCCACTCCCTGGCAGGCGGCGCATTGGCGGAGCGGCAGCTCGCAGCTCCCGCAGCGATCCAGGTACATGGCGGGTGCGTCGCAGCGGGGGCACAGGCTCGGGGCGGTGAGCGCGGCGGGTGGCAGCTTCACTCGAGTTCCCGGCCAATCTGGCCGGCGCTTGTCTGGGGGGCTCCGCCCCCCCGATGCGCCGCCGTCAAGACGCAAGCCCGCTCGCTGGCGCTCGCGGCGCGCTGCCGCGCGGTCTTGACTGCGTCGGCGGCCTGCGCTCCGCGCCGGCCTTCCCCCCGTCGGCGCCACTCGGCGCCGCCCCTGGCCTTCGGCCGGGGCCCTATCCCCTTCCCCCACCTCATAGCTCGGTAACCACCGGGATCACCATCGGGTGCCGCTTGGTCCGCCGCCGGATCACCGCCGCGACCGCGTCGTGGACCGTCTCCTTGATGAGGGCGGTCTCCGGCTCGCCGGTCGACTTCTGGAGGTCTCGGAGGACCGCCTGGCGCGCCTCCTCGAGCACCTCTCCGCTGACGCCGGGCTCGGCGAAGCCGCGTGAGATCAGCTCCGGCCCGCTCCGCAGCACGCCGCCGCGGTCGACCGCCAGCGTGACGATCACCATGCCGTCCTGGGCGAGCCGGCCGCGGTCGCGCAGCACCACGTCCTCCACGTCGCCGATGCCGAGCCCGTCGACGAAGACGTTCCCCGCCGGCACCGTGCCGTCGCGCTGAATCGAATCGGCGGTCAGCTCGACCACCTCGCCGTCCTCCACGATCAGCACTCGGTCCTCAGACATGCCCAGCGTCGTTGCGATCCGGGCGTGATGGATGAGCTGCCGGTACTCGCCGTGCACCGGGATGAAGTACTTCGGCTCAACCGCCTCCAGCACCGTGCGGAGCTCCGCCTGGTAAGCGTGGCCGGAGACGTGGACCTGGTCGACCTGCGAGTAGTAGACCTCAGCGCCGTGCTTGTAGAGGTTGTTGATGATCTGGTGCACGAGCCGCTCGTTGCCCGGGATGGGCGTGGCCGAGATGAGCACACGGTCGCCCTTGCGGACGTTGACGAACGGGTGGCGCTGGCCCGCAAACCGGGACAGGGCTGAAAGCGGTTCGCCCTGGCTGCCGGCGGTCAGGATGAGCAGCTTGGAGGGCGGCACCTCCTCCACCTTCTCGAGCTTCACAAGTAGCCCCGGCTTGACCTTCAGATGGCCGAGCTCCTGGGCCGTTTTCACATTCTCCTGGAGGCTCCGGCCGGCCACCGCCACCCGACGTCCAAACTCCACGGCCAGGTCCAGGAAGCGCTGGATGCGCTGGATGTTGGAGGCGAAGGTGGCCGCCACGATCCGTCCGGGCGCTTCTCGGAAGATCCTCTCGAACGAGCTGACGAGGTCACGTTCGGAGCCGCTGTGGCCGGCCCGCTCGGCGTTGGTGGAGTCGCTGAGCAGCAGGAGGACCCCCTCCTGGCCGAGCTGGCGGAAGCGCTTGAGGTCCGTGGGCGCACCCATCGGTGGGTCGTCGTCGAGCTTGAAGTCGCCCGTGTACACGACCTTCCCGACGGGGGTTTTGATCGCCAGGGCGGCGGCGTCCGGGATGCTGTGGTAGACGCGGATGAACTCGACGCTGAACGGCCCAAGCTGGACGCGGTCGCCCATCCGGACCTCGCGCAGGTTTGCCTCCCGCAGGATCCGGTGCTCTTTGAGCTTGGGCTTGACCAGGCCCAGCGTCAGGCGCGTGCCGTAGACCGGGACATTCAGGCGCTTGAGCACGTAGGGCAGGGCGCCGATGTGGTCCTCGTGACCGTGGGTGAGCACGATCCCGAGCACTTTCTTGCCTGCTTCGAGCAGGTAGGCGACGTCCGGGATCACGAGGTCGACCCCGTGCATCTCCTCCTGGGGGAACATCAGCCCGGCGTCGACGACCAGCAGCTGCGACTCCCATTCCAGGGCCCAGATGTTGCGGCCGACCTCCCCCAGACCGCCCAGAGGGACGTAGCGGAGCGACTTCAAATCACAGCAGCGTCAGCTGCTCCGGATCGACCTCCGGCTCTGGCACCGGCTCTGGCGGAGGCGGCGGCTTGAGCACCTCGTCGAGGTAGCGCCTGACCCCGTCGAAATCGCGCTGGAGGTCGTTGATGAGGCTCGCGTTGTGGAGGGCGGCCGCCGGGTGGAAGAGCGCCACGTACTTCACCCCTCCCTTCTCCACCATCCGCCCGTGCACGCGGCTGATCGGACCATGGCCGGGCAGCAGCCGCTCCAGGGCGTGGCGGCCGAGGATGAGGACGACCTTCGGCTGGATGAGTCCCAGCTGACGCTCCAGGTAGGGCGAGCAGGACTCCGCCTCGTTGGGCATCGGGTCGCGGTTTTGAGGCGGCCGGCACTTGAGCACGTTGGTGACGTAGACGTCCTCCCGGCGGAGCCCGATGCCGGCCAGGAGGGTATCGAGCAGCTTGCCCGCGGCGCCCACGAAAGGCTTGCCTTGCATGTCCTCGTTGAACCCGGGCGCCTCGCCCACGATCATGACGTCGGCCGGACAGGGCCCGGTTCCCGGGACCGCGTTCGTGCGGGTCGCGTGGAGGCCGCACTTCCGGCAGGTGAGAACCTCCTGGTGAAGGACCTGGAGGGCCTCCGACGCTTGACTAAGCGACACCGACCGGCGAGAAGCTGATCAGCTCTCCTGCGTCCTTGATGACTCCCATGAGGCGATCGCCGTCTCCGTCCGCCAGCGGTGCCAGGGGCAGCCGGAAGGGCCCGGCAGGGAAGCCCAGTCGGTTGATGGCCGTCTTGATGGGGATGGGGTTGCTGGCGGTCGTCATGAGCGCTTTGATGACCGGCAGGAGGCCCTGGTGGATGCTGGCCGCCCGCTCGTGGTCGCCCTTCAAGAACGCCTCGATCATCGCCTTCATCGCCGGCCCGGCGATATGGGAGACGACGCAGATGACTCCGTAACCGCCTACCGCGAGCAGCGGCAAGGTGAAGCTGTCGTCACCCGACCAGACCCGGAACCCGGTGGGTTTGCCGGCGCAGACGAGGCCCATCTGGTCCATGTCCCCGCTGGCTTCCTTGACTCCGGCGATGCCGGGGATCTCAGCGCACCTGATGGTGGTGGCGGCCGTCATGTTCACCCCGGTCCGGCCCTGGATGTTGTACATGATCACGGGCTTGCCGCCGGCCGCTTCGGCGATCGCCTTGAAGTGCCGGTACATGCCTTCCTGGGGCGGCTTGTTGTAGTAGGGAACGACCGCCAGGATGCCGTCCGCGCCGGCCTTGATCGACGCTTGCGTGAGGTGGACCGAGTGCTGCGTGCTGTTCGACCCGGCGCCGGCGATGACGGTCTTGTCGGGAATCGCCTGCTTGACGATGCGGCAGAGCTCGACCTTCTCGTCGTCGGTCAAGGCCGGAGCCTCCCCGGTCGTTCCGAATACGACCACCCCGTCCGAGCCGCTCGTGGTGAGGAGCTTGGCGAGGCGCTGGGCAGCCTCGTAATCGACCGCGCCGTCCGCCTTGAATGGCGTGATCATCGCCGTCAGCAAGCGTCCGATGTCAGCAGCCATTCTTCTAGATCACCCCCATCTCGATCGCGCACTCGGCGACCTGGACCGCGTTGAGCGCCGCGCCCTTGCGCAGGTTGTCCGACACGAGCCAGAGCGCGAGCCCGTGCTCGACGGAGGCGTCCTGTCGGATGCGGCCGACGAACACCTCGTCGCGACCGGCAGCGCCGGCCGGGGTCGGGTAGACCTGATTCGCGTAGTCGTCCTGGACCGCGATGCCGGCCGCGCCGGCGAAGGCCTCGCGTGCCTCTTCAGGTGTGATCGGTCTGTCCGTCTCGAGGAAGACCGCCTCCCCATGCGAGATCGGAACCGGCACCCGGACGCAGGTGACCGCGATCTTGAGGTCCGGCTGCCCCAGGATCTTCCTCGTCTCGGCGACGATCTTGGCCTCTTCTTCGCTGTATCCGTCGGCAGCCGGCTTCCAGCCACCGGGCACCACGTTGTACGCGAGCTGGTGCGGGTAAACGGTCGCTGAAGGCTCCTGCCCGCCGGCGATCGCCCTTGTTTGTTCGTGGAGCTCGTCGACCAGGCGTCGGCCGGCGCCGGAGGCGGACTGATAGGTGGCCACGACCACACGCCTGATGCCGACGCGCCGGCGGATCGCGTCGACCACCATCGCCAGCGGGATGGCGCAGCAGTTCGGGTTGGCGATGATGCCCTCGTTGTCGCGGATCGTCTCGGCATTGACCTCGGGGACGACCAGCGGCACGTTCTCGGCGAGCCGCCAGGCGCTGCTGTTGTCGACCACGAGCGCGCCCGCCTCGGCCGCGACCGGCGCGAACTCCCGGGAGACGCCGGCGCCGGCGCTGAAGAGAGCGATGTCGATGCCGTCGAAGGCGTCCTGGTCGAGAACCCGGACTTCGAGCTCGCTCCCGTTGTAGGCGAGCTTCTTGCCGCGCGACCGTTGGGAGGCGAGAGGGCGTACCTCGGCCGCCGGGAAATGCCGCTGGTGCAGCACCTTCAGCATCTCCTGGCCGACCACCCCGGTCGCCCCTACGACCGCGACGTTGAACCGGCGGGAGGAGTTCACGGCCCCCAGTTTAGAGACCCGGCTCGCTCGCGTCGCCACCACCTCGACGCGCCGGGGCGATAACGCCGATCATTTCGACCTGCGTGCTGAACATCGTCGACATCCTGATCACGATCGCGGTGCTCACCCCGATCGCCATACTCCTGGCGGCCGCGGGGTACATCGGCTTCCTGGTGCTCTTCCGGCGCTGGACGATCTACACGCTTCGCACCGACGAGCCACTCCTGGCGAACCCTGGCGCCGACGATCGTCGGGAAGCTGAGAAGCCTTCCCCGGCGCCTGTCCGTTCCCAATCTCCGCGAGCGCCTGCCTCCCAGCCGCAGCCCTCGCGCCGGCGCCGCCGCCGGCGGCGCTAGGCCTGTTTCAGCCCCAGCAGCTCGTCCAGCCCGCGGTAGAAGCGCGGCTCCTCGACCACCCGCCGCACGGCCAGGAGGACGCCCGGCACGAAGGCTTCCCGCGAGGTCGTCCGGTGCGTGATCGTGAGCGTCTGCCCGGCCAGCCCGAAGATCACCTCCTGGTCGGCGACCACTCCCGGCAAGCGGACCGAGTGGACCGCAACCGCCCCCTCTTCCCCGCCCCGCGTGTTCGCCAGCGTGACCTTCTCCGGCGTGCTGTGTTCGAACTTGCGACGCGCGGCCAGCCGCCGCGCCGTGGCGAGCGCGGTGCCGGAAGGAGCGTCGGCCTTGGTGGCGTGATGCATCTCGATCACCTCCACCGCCGGGAAGAAGGGAGCCGCGAGCTCGGCCAGATGCATCATCAGGACGGCTCCGATTGAGAAGTTGGGCGCCACGATCCCGCCCAGGGCGGCTTCGCGGCAGGCCTGCTCGAGCTCGTCGATGCCGTCTGCCGGGATGCCAGTGGTCCCCACGACGGGCGAAGCGCCGTGCTTCACGGCATGCAGCGCGTTGCCGAGCGCAGCGGAGGGATGCGTGAAGTCGATCAGCACGCGAGGGCGCTTCGACTCCAGGAACCCGTGCAGGTCGTCGCCCACCTCCACGCCGCCCACGTATTCGAGGTCGGAGGCCGATTCGGCGGCGCGCGCCATCTCGGCCCCCACCTTGCCCCGGTAGCCGGCGACGGCTACCCGGATCAGTTCAGCTGACGTGGCCTAGCGCCGGCCTCCTCGGAAGCCGCCGCCGTCGCGGCGCTCGCGGTCTCGCCCGCCGCCTCCGTCGCGCCGGCCCCCACCGCTGAAGCTGCCTGCCTCGCGGGGCGGCGGCGGCCCAGCCGCGATAGCGGCGGCGACCGCCTCCTGGTCGATCCGCTCGTCGGGTTGCTCGCCGCGGGCCTGGAGCTCGTCCAGCGCTGCCTGGCGGCTCAGGTTGAGCCGGCCCTGCTTGTCGATCTCGACAGCTTTGACCGCGATCTCGTCGCCCACGTTGATCACGTCCTCAACCTTGTCCACGCGGTGATCGGTCAGCTGCGAGATGTGGACCAGTCCATCCTGATTCGGAAGGACTTCGACGAAGGCCCCGAACGGCATGATCCGGACCACCTTGCCCCTGTAGATCTTCCCCACCTCGACCTCGTCGGTCAGTCCCTTGATCCACTCGATCGCACGCCTGGCCCCGTCCTGGTCGGAGGAGGCGATGTAGACCCGACCGTCGTCTTCGACGTCGATCTGGACCCCGGTCTCCTCGACGATCTTGCGGATCACCTTGCCTCCCGGACCGATGATGTCGCGGATCTTGTCGGGGTTGATGTGGATGGTGGTGATGCGGGGTGCGTAGGTGCTCATCTCGGCGCGTGGCTTGGGGATCACCTCGAGCATCTTGTCGAGCACGAAGAGGCGCGCCTCCCGCGCCTGCGCCAGCGCCGTTTCCATGATCTCGTGCGAGAGGCCCTTGATCTTGATGTCCATCTGCAGCGCCGTGATCCCCTCGCGGGTCCCGGCCACCTTGAAGTCCATGTCGCCGAGGGCGTCCTCGATGCCCTGGATGTCGGTCATGACCGCGTGCTTCCCCTCGCGGGTCACGAGACCCATGGCGATGCCTGCGACCGGCGCCTTCAAAGGCACGCCGGCGTCCATCAGAGCTAGCGTGGACCCGCAGACCGAGGCCATCGAGGTCGATCCGTTCGAGCTCAAGATCTCGGACACGAGCCGCATCGTGTACGGCCACTCTTCCACGCTGGGGATGACTGAGAGCAGGGCGCGCTCGGCCAGCGCCCCGTGACCGATCTCGCGCCGGCCCGGCGACCGCAGCGGCCGCGCTTCACCGACCGAGAAGGGCGGGAAGTTGTAGTGGTGCATGTAGCGCTTGAACTCGTCGAGGCCCAGACCGTCCAGCTTCTGCTGGTCGGAGATCGAGCCCAGCGTGAGGATCGTCAGCGCCTGCGTCTGGCCGCGGGTGAAGAGGCCGGAACCGTGCGTGCGAGGTAGCACGCCGACCTCGACCGCGATCTCCCGAATGTCCTTCAGGCCGCGGCCGTCGGCGCGCACCCCTTCCTCGATCACCCGCTGGCGGACCCGGTCCTTGACCTTCTTCTCGAAGATCTTCTTGATCAGGTCCTCCTGCTCGGGAAACGTCACCGAGAGCGCCGCGATCGTCTCGTTGCGGAGCTCTTTGGTGCTGTCCTCCCGGGTGGACTTGTCCGGGTTGTAGATGTACTGGTCAAGCCTGGAAGCGAGGTAGTCGTTGACCGCCGCGACCAGGTCTTCCGGGTACGTCGAAGCCGTGAACTCGTACTTGGCCCGGCCCACTTCGGCGCGCAGGTCTTCCTGGAGGGCGCAGAGCAGGACGATCCGCTCCTGGGCCATGTCGAGGGCCTGGAGGACGACCTCCTCGGAAACCCCTTTGGCGCCGGCCTCGACCATCAGGATGGCGTCTTTGCTGCCGGCCACGATCAGGTCGAGGTCGCTCTTGTCCATGTCCGCCATTGGCGGGTTGACGACCAGCCGGCCGTCGATGTAGCCCATCCGGACCGCGCCGATGGGGCCCTGGAAAGGGATGTCCGAGATCGTCAGCGCCGACGAGGCGCCGTTGATCGCGAGGATGGTCGGATCGTTCTCCTGGTCGACGCTGAGCACCGTCGCGACTACCTGGATCTCATTCCGGAAGCCGTCAGGAAAAAGCGGCCGGACGGGCCGGTCGATCAACCGGCTGGAGAGGATCGCGATCTCACTCGGCCGGCCTTCGCGGCGGATGAAGCCGCCCGGGATCTTGCCGGCGGCATAGAGCCGCTCCTCGTAATCGCAGGTCAGCGGGAAGAAGTCGATGCCCTCCCGTGGGTCGGACATCACGGCCGTGGCCAGAATGACCGTATCCCCCTGCCTGATCAGGACCGCGCCGTTGGCCTGCCCGGCGAGCTTGCCGGTCTCCAGGCTCAGGCGCGCGCCATCGAATTCCTTCGTCTTTGTGACTACCGCCACTCCACAAACCTCCAACCAGGAGCGCGGCTCAGCCTGGCTGCATCCGGTGCCAGGTCTCTAAAAGCTGCCTTCCAAGCTCGTTGCGCCTCGAAGAGAGCTGCTAAAGGCCTGACCCCGCGACGAGGCCCGCCGGTCTGCTCCCGAAACTATCTCCGGATCCCGAGCTTCCCGATGATCGAGCGGTAGCGCCCGACGTCGTTGCGGCTCAGGTAGTTCAGCAGCCGGCGCCGCTTGCCAACCAAGAGGAGGAGGCCGCGGCGCGAGTGGTGGTCTTTCGGGTTCGTCTTCAGGTGCTCGGTCAGCTGCGTGATACGCGTGCTGAAGATAGCCACCTGGACTTCTGGCGAACCCGTATCCGACTCGTGAAGCCTGTGCTCCGCGATCAGATTTCCCTTGACTTCTTGCTCGACTGCCAAAACTTTTTCGTCCGTAAGTATACCCAGGCCTACCATTTCCCCCTTCATGGCAGGCGGGGCTACGAACTGCGACAACTTCCAGTAGATGAGTCGAAAACGCCCGTCCGGACCGATCCAGCCACCTGACCCGCAGAAGGCCTATCGCACAGGTGTCGGAGTCGTGCTGGCGCTGCCGATCGTGCTCGGCGTGGCGCTGAGCGTTCTCAGTCCGAGCCACTTCCGGCCGCTGCTGGCCAGCTCGCTCGGTCTCGCCCTGCTGGCGCTCGGGGTGGTGCTGGAAGCCCTCGGCGCCGGCGCGGCTTGGTGGGTCGACCGCAGCACCTGGAGCTGGTCTGCACGGCGCTTCGCCTCGCTCGGGATCACCGCGATTTTCGTTTTTCCGACGCTCTGGATCCTTCTCGTTGGACCCGCGTTCATAGTCGTGGCCCAGCACGCACGCTGAAAACGTCAGACGATCTCTACCGAGCCGTCCGAACGCGGGTCGGCGCCACCCCGCCAGGCGTGCGGGCCGTCGACCAGGACCGCCTGCGCGTGGCCAAGCCGGCTGTCCAGGGGTGGGAGCAGCTCGACGTCCCCCCCGCCCCGGCGCAGCTGCGCAGCGCCAGGGTAGTCAGCCTCGACCCAGAGCCGGACGCCGTCCGGAGCGACGCGGACACGGGGCGCCGCGACCGCCTCCGCCGGGCCCAAGCCGTGGTCGATCAGGTTGACTGCCACCTGGGTCAGGATCTGCGGTTGGCCCTCGCCACCCATGGTCCCGAAGGCAGCCCAGGGCTGGCCGCCCCGCGCGCCCAGGGCCGGGATCAAGGTGTGCATCGTCCGCTTGCGCGGCTCCAGCCGGTTGACGTCGGCCGGGTCCAGGCTGAAGTAGCAGCCACGGTTCTGGAGGAGGATGCCAGTGCCATCGGCCACGACGCCCGACCCGAACGAATAGGCGAGGCTTTGCGTCAGCGAGACCAGATTCCCCTCCTCGTCGGCGGTGCAGAGGTGGATGGTGTCCCCCTCCGGCAGTTGACGCACAGCGCCTTCGATGACGCAGTCCGGATCCAGGAACGGCTCGGCTGGAACCGGGCTGAAAAGAGGATCTGAGATGTACTTGTCCCGCAGCAGGTAGGTGACCTCTCGCAGGCTGCGCATCCGGTCGGCGAACTCAGGGCCTGGTCCCAGCTCGGCGCCCCGCACTCGACCAAGCCGCGCCAGCATCCCGAGCGCCACGAGGCCCTGGGTTGGCGGGGGCATCCCGTACACGGTGACGTCGCGATACTCGAAAGCAACCCCGTCCACGAAACCGGCCCGGTGCAGCGCCATGTCGCTCTGTGTCAGGAAGCCGTTCCGCCGCTGGATCGCGTCAGCGATGGCCGCGCCCACCTCACCGAAGTAGAACGCGCCGAACCCGTTGCGGCCCAGCACGCTCAAAACGGTCGCCAGGTCGGGATTGCGCAGTGTCATACCGCCCTTCATCGGCGGATACAGCGGCGCTGTGGCCGGGTCCGCCGCCAGCACGTTTGCGTAGTGCGTGAGAAAGGCCGAGAGCTTCGCCGTGACCGGGTAACCGTCTCGCGCAAGCGCGGCGGCTGGCTCCAGGACGCGACCCATTCCGAAGCGACCGAACCGCTCGACCATCCGGCCCCACGCCTGGACGGTGCCCGGCACGGTGACCGTCAGAGCGCCGCGGGCGGGCATGACGCGCTCGAAGCCGCGCTCTCGCATCGCCTCGAGGCTGGCGCCCTCGCCGGAGCGGCCGGCGCCTTCGACCCCCACCGGTTTCGCGGCACCCGCGGGCCAGACCAGGGCGAAGAGGTCCCCGCCGATGGACGTCATATGCGGGTAGAC
>Ga0066677_10000597_pt1 | contig 12079 bp, 12 predicted proteins | sample GraSoiAngelo_126_FD_62299 | JGI IMG/M metagenome (GOLD analysis project Ga0066677, IMG submission 62299) | Grasslands soil microbial communities from the Angelo Coastal Reserve, California, USA - 14_0927_09_20cm | ecosystem: Environmental > Terrestrial > Soil > Grasslands | place: USA... | reverse complement strand
CGTCAGTCCGCGCCAGCTGTGACTTCGCACCTGAAGGGGACCCATCCCGCGCCATTTCATCGGGTTTGAGTGAAGGGAGCGACCAGTCCATGTCAAGAGTTGGTTAAGAGGCCTCCGGTCACTGGGCCGTGACGATTCGGCGTTTGAGTGTCATGCAGGGCGCAACCTCGTGAGACCGACCGCCGCGACGCGCCGCATATCCTTCAGCAGCTCCGCCAGAGTACTGGCGCCTTTCGCGGTCAGCCGGTAAGGACGCTGGCGGCCGGCGCTCGACTGCGGAGCGATCAGCTTCTTGTCGACCAGCCGCGCGATCGCGGTATAAAGCGTGCCGGGGCCGAGCCTGACCCCGGCGAAGGTTTCGATGTCGCTCATGATGGCGTAGCCATGCTTGGGTCCCGACGCGAGACTCGAGAGGATGAGAATCTCCGGGTCGGACGCCGGACCATTTCTGGGCTTCCGGGGCATACTTCGTATTACGATATATCTTATTGCGAAGTCGTGCAACTTGCCGGGGGGAGCCGGCGAAACCTGTGCTGGTGGAGGCCGCATGAAGCTCATGACGTCACTCGTGCTCGTCGTCGCGTTCTATCCGATTCCACTCGGGGCGCAGACATTCAAGCCGTCGCCCAATCCGGTGAGTGACACCGTGCGCGACCTGGCGGCGCGCGGTTCGAAGAATCTCGTATCGTCCGCCGAGTTGATGCCGGCCGAGAAATACGGCTATCACCCGACGGAGGCGCAGATGACATTCGGTCAGCTCATCGTGCACATCGTCCAGACCAACATTGCGCTCTGCTCGGCGATCGGCGGAACGCCCGCTCCACTCGGGCCGGAGGAACTGAAGAAACTCTCCGGCAGCGACGTCAAGGACGCACTGGTCCGCGCAATCAAGCAGTCGTTCGACTACTGCACAGAGGCCGTCGCGAAGGCGAACGACTCCCACCTGGGCGACGAGGTGACCATGTTCGGGCGCCGCACAGGCTTGTCGCGTGCGGCCGCCATGATCACAATTGCGACCGACTGGGCGGACCACTACTCGACCGCCGCATCGTACCTGCGGCTCAACGGCATCATGCCGCCGACGGCGCAGACACCCGGGTAAGCGTTCTGCGCCCGATCGCACGGGCGTGGGAAGTTCGTTCTCCAGCGTTAGCCGTGCATCGCTGTAGCGCGCTGCCACGCCGCGCGGGCAAAAACAGAAACGCCGTCATGAAGGGGTCGACCTCTTCACGAAGCAGCCCTCGGCGCGAGCCTGCGCGACGTGTCGTCTGTACGCGCACGGACTCGATCAGAGCGTTGCCTCATCCACAATGACAGCACACTTGTTGCAGCTTCGCGCTCCTTCAGCGAGATATCCGATGCTCCGCTGGTGTCATATCTGTTCAAAAAAAACAGAGGAGGTCACCATGATCAGGAAGATTTTGCCTAGCGCCGTATTGTTCATCGTCCTTGCCATTTGTGATGACACCTTCATCTCTCGCGTCGGCGCCACCGGTAGCGGCGGTGGTGGTGCTACTGCGGCCGCAGAGACCGTGACATGGCCCGGCTCGTTGGGCGGCAACTCGAGCCAGGCGTACGGGGTGTCGTCGACCGGTTCGGTCGTGGTGGGATACGCGTCGAACGCGAGCGGGCAGTATCGTGCGTTTCGATGGACGGCGGCGGGCGGGATGAAAGACCTGGGCGACTTCGGATACGCGTACGCCGCGGCGTATGGAGTTTCCAGCGACGGCTCGATCGTGGTCGGACAGGCGTGGAATGCCAACTATCAGCAGCGGGCTTTTCGTTGGACGGCTGCGAGCGGCCTGAAGGACCTCGGTACCTTGGGAGGTCCCTATGCCGAAGCCGCGGACGTGTCCGCGAATGGTTTGGTGGTGGTCGGAGACTCATGGGACGCCACCAGCAACCAGCACGCCTTTCGATGGACCGCGGCGGGCGGGATGGAGGATCTCGGCACCTTCGGAGGCTTTGACAGCGGCGCGTACGGCGTCTCTGCCGACGGTTCGGTCGTGGTCGGATACGCAAGCGATCCCGGCGGCCAGCCGCATGCCTTTCGGTGGACCGCGATGACCGGAATTCGGTTTATCGGTACTCTGGGCGGTTTCGAGAGCCAGGCGTTTGGCGTGTCGGCGGACGGCTCCGTCGTGATCGGACGGTCCACGAATGCGAGCAATGAGCGGCGTGCCTTTCGTTGGACCGCATCAGGCGGGATGCAGGACCTCGGTACTTTGGGCGGCGTCGGCAGCGCGGCGTATGACGTTTCCGCCGACGGGTCAGTCGTGGTTGGAGATTCAGCGGACGCCAGCGGGCAGTCTCGTGCCTTTCGCTGGACCGCCGCGAGCGGGATGAAGGATCTGAGCAGCCTCTACTCCGCCTCGATCGGGAGCGGCTCGTACCTCGCATTCGCCAATGCCATTTCCGCCGATGGACAACACATCGTGGGTTATGGCTACAACCGGCGCAATGCGCGTTATGAGGCCTTTATGACCAATTGAATCGAGAACCGCACTGAGCGGTAAGCGGACGTGCGAAGGGAACGGGCTTCACGCGCACGAGACTGGAAGCTAATCCGTAATATGTCTGTGCATTTATGAATGGCTGTAACGCGTGAAAGTGTTAGGCTCGCCACCCCGACCTCCGCGACCGGCCGGGTGAGCGCCGCGCGGATCTCGAGGACCAAGGAGGGTGGATGAGACTCTATCGAGGTACGCTGAACCTGGTTGCCGTGTGTGCGGCAACCTTGATATTCGTCCAGGTGCGCGCGCAGCAGGACGGCAGACAGGAGCAGGCTGCAGAAGTCGCGCGGCCGGAGCGGGGCGGGAATGGTAACCAGGACAGTCCGCGCTTTCATCGTCATCAGGGCAAAAGCATCCCCAACAGCTACATCGTGGTACTCGATCAGGATCCCACGGGTGCGGCGGGCGACCCGGGGCTCGCGGCGGCCGATGCGGATCAGGTGATCCTCAGCACGTCATCGGGCCGCGTGAAGCAGGTGTACGCGCACGCGATCCGTGGCTTCTCCGCGGAGATGACTGAAGACGACGCGCTGGCGCTCAGCAACGATCCGCGGGTCCGCTTCGTGGAAGAGGACTCCGTTATGGAGATCGTCACCACGCAGACGAACGCCACGTGGGGAATCGATCGGATCGACCAGGTGGCACGGCCGCTGAGCGGCACTTATACCTACACGAGCACCGGCAGCGGCGTGAATGCCTACATCATCGATACCGGCATACGGACCACGCACACGCAGTTCGGCGGCCGCGCGTCGGTCGCGTTCGACGCTGTTGGCGACGGCCGCAATGGCATCGACTGCAACGGCCACGGCACGCACGTCTCGGGCACCGTGGGCGGCTCGACCTACGGCGTCGCGAAAGCCGTGCGTCTCTTCGCGGTGCGCGTGCTCAACTGCTCCGGATCGGGAACGACGTCCGGCGTGATCGCGGGAGTGGACTGGGTCACCGGGCACCACATCGGCCCGGCGGTCGCCAACATGAGTCTCGGCGGCGGCGTCTCGTCGGCGCTCGATACCGCCGTCCGCAATTCGATAGGATCGGGCGTGACGTATGCGATTGCGGCCGGCAACTCGAACGCGGATGCGAGCGGTTTTTCGCCCGCGCGCGTCAGCACAGCCATCACTGTCGGCGCGACCACGATCAACGACGCGCGATCGTCCTTCTCGAACTTCGGGAGCGTCGTCGACATCTTCGCGCCCGGTTCGAGCATCACGTCGGCGTGGTCCACGAGCAACACGGCCACCAACACGATCAGCGGTACATCGATGGCGACTCCACACGTGACGGGGGTTGCGGCGCGGTTCCTGCAACACAACCGGACCGCTTCACCCGCCGCCGTCAGGAACGCGATCGTCAATGCCGCCTCTCCGAATCGTCTGACCGGAACACCGCCTGGCACCGCCAACCGGCTGCTCTTCTGGTCCGGGGCGCAGTAGCGCCCGACGTTCCCGGGCGCCTGGCGTCGTCGCGGCGCTCGCGAACACTTATGTGAAGGAACGGGAAAGGACGCATCCGTGCTCAGTGTATGGTCCGTCGTGGCGCTGTCGTGGGCGGTCTGTTGCGCGGCGGCGTCCGCCGATCCCGTGGCGTTCAAGACGCTCGATCGCGGCGACCAGAGCAACATCGAGGAGGCGCGCGAAGTGGTCGTGCGCACGCCAGCCGAGTGGACGGCATTCTGGAAGCAGCACGCGCCCAATCAGCGGCGGCCCGCCGTCGATTTCACGCGCTCGATGATCGTCGGCGTGTTCCTCGGCTTCCGGCCGACGGGCGGTCACAGCGTCGAGATCACCAGAATCGATCGGGAAGGCGCCGACCTGGTCGTCACGTATCGCGAGCGACGACCGGATAAGAGCGACATCGTGACGCAGGTGATCACCATGCCGTACCAGTTGGTGACGATCGAGCGGTTCGCGGGACCGGTTCGTTTCACTCGCGCCGGTGAACGAGGACCCGCACGAGCGGAATAGGTTGATCCTCACTCGTGGCGAAGCGCGATGAGCGGCTCCACCGCAGCCGCACGTCGCGCGGGCAGCAGCGACGCCAGCAAGCCGATGAGTGAGATCAGCGCGGCGCCGCCAATGTAGTACAGCTGGTCGGCCGCCGCCGATCCATACAGCAAGTGCGTCACGAGGCGCGAGCCGGCGGCCGCAAGCGCAATGCCGGCGAGCGCACCCGCCACGACGACCATCATCCCATCGCGCACGATCAACCCGAGCACACGCGATCGCGCCGCGCCGAGCGCCATGCGGATGCCGATCTCCTTGGTTCGCCGCGACACGGTGAACGAGAGCATGCCGTACAAGCCAATCGCGGTGAGCAGCACGGCAAGCGCCGCGGCATAACCGATGAACGTCGCGGCCACGCGCAGAGGCCGAATCCAGCCCGCCATTTGCATCGGCAGCGTAATCGTCTCGGCGATCGGCACCTCGGGATCGACCCCATTCACTTCGCGCACGAGAGCCGGCAGCATCGCTGCCGGATCGCCTGCGACGCGAATGCACAATCGTGAATCGACTTGCTGCGGGTTCTGCCAGAACGGTGCGTACACGTACGGCTGAGCCGCTTCGGTCCGGTTGTTCAGCGGGACGTCGCTCACCACGCCGACGACCTGATGCGGTCTGTAGCGAATCAGGATCGTCGCACCAATCGCGCCGCCGTCCGGCCACAGTTTGCGCGCGAGCGTCTCGTTGACGAGCGCCACAGCCGGTGACGAGCGTCGATCGTGATCGTCGAACTCGCGACCGTTCAAGAGCGGCGTGCGCAACGTTTCGAAATATCTCGGCCCAATCTCGTTGTAACCGGCGCGCAGCTGCTGTTCCGGCGTCCAGCCTGGAAGGGCCACGTTCGCGCGGCCGCCGCCCAGGACCGCGCCGATGCCGACCATGCTCACCGACTCCACGCCCGGCAACGCCGCAAGCCGTGACAGGACTTGACGCTGGAATTGCTGCGCCCGATCGGGCGGATACTTCATGAGCCGCGGCCGCAATCGCATCAGCGCGACATGCGAGGTCTCGAAGTGCGTGCCCACGATCATGCTCCGTGCGCTCACGGCGAGCAGGCCGGTGACCGCGACCAGCGCGACCGCGACGGCCGCTTGCAGGCCGAGGAGCCACGACCCCGACGACCAGCGCACCGTTACCGTTCGCGTCTTGAGATTCGCCACGTCGCGTCGCACAGCTTTGAACGCCGGGAAGATGCTGAAGACGCAGCCGGCGATCAGCGCGGCCGCGACTGCCGTCAGCACGACGCCAGGCGTCAGGCTGAAGTCGTACAGCATCGGATGTCCTTCGTCGTCCATGGCGTAGAACATCGCCTGGAGCACACCGATGAACACGCGCGACAGCAGCACACCCGCGATGCCGCCGGCGACGGCCAGCATGAGCGACTCCGTCATCAGCTGACGAATCACCCGGCCCGACGACGCGCCGAGCGACATGCGGATGCCAAACTCGCTCGCGCGTGCGGCCGACTGCGCTCCGAGCAGCCCTGCAAGATTCGCGCAGCACACGAGCAATAGCGCGGCCGCGACACCGACGAGAATGGCCACCAGTTTGATCTGCGATGGATCGCTCGTCGCCCCGCGCGGCTGCGACACCTTGACGCCGCTGTTCTCGCCCATCGGCGCACCAGCCCACGACGCAGGCGTCAACGTCGGCAGCTCCGCCGTGGCATCGGCGACCGCGCGGCCGGGCGCGAGACGACCGATCATGTCGAGGATGGTGCAGTCCGGCCCGAGCGAGTTGTCGCACCATCGATACCCGACGCGGAGCATCATCGTCGGAATGAAGATCTCGGCGGGATACGTCGTCACGCCTGCGAACGTCGGCGGCGCGACCCCGATGACGGTGAAGTCCACACCGTTGATGCGCAGTCTCGCGCCTAGCGCGTGAGAGGAAGACGCAAACCAGCTGCGCCACAAATCGTGACTCAGAACCGCGACGGGATCGCGATCGGGAACGCGATCCTCTTCCTCCTGGAAGAATCGGCCGAGCGCCGGCTGCACGCGGAGCAGCGGAAAAAAGTTCGCCGTGACTACTGCGCCATTGATCTCTTTCGCGTTGCCATTTGCCGTGACGAAGAGTGGCGCCGTCGAGTAATGCGCCGCGAGGCCGCTCAACGTCTTTGTACGATCGCGGAAGCCGGCGTAGTCGGGATACGACACCGGACCTTCCGCGTCAGGACGGCCCCGCGTGGCAGATACCACGACGAGTGCGTCGGGCCGATCCACCGGCAACCGACGCCAGAACAGCGTGTGACCCAGCGTAAACACGGTCGCGAGCGAAGCGATGGACAACGCAATCGTGGCCACCGCCGTCATCGAAAGGACCGGCGCGCGCTTCCACGTGCGCAGGCCGTAGCGAAGATCCTGCACGAGTATTTCGATCGGACGGATGCCGCGTGCGTCGCGGCACTCTTCCTTTATTTGTTCAACGCCACCAAAGGCTATCCGTGCGCTGCGAGTCGCCTCGTCGCGCGACACACCCGACGCAACGTGCCTGTGAATTTCCTGTTCGAGGTGAAAGCGCAGCTCCTCTTCGAGCTCGCGCTCGACGGCGCGTCCACGGAGGAGCGCGCGCAGCCTGTACAAAAGGTCGCTCACCATGGGTTTTACTGATGTCGCAGCGCCATCACGCAATCGACGTGCAGCGCGGGCACGAGACCGGCGCACCCTCCTGCCATGAGCATCACCACGAGGGCGCTGCCCATCCCCGCTACGCGTGGTCGAGCAACAGGCTGACCGCCGTGGTGAGCGCCCGCCAGGCGTCGATCTGTTCCTCGAGCCGCTTGCGCCCCTTTTTGGTCAGCTCGTAGTACTTCGCGCGGCGGTTGTTGTCCGACACGTCCCACTCGGCTTTAATCCACCCGCGCCGCTCCAGCCGGTGCAGCGCTGGATAGAGCGAACCCTGATGCACCGTCAGGGCGCTGTTCGAGATTTGGCGAATGCGCTCGGAAATCGCCCAGCCATGCTGGGGCTCCAGCGCGACCGCTTTCAGAATGAGAAGGTCGAGCGTTCCTTGCGGCAGCTCGATTCGCGCTGTGGGTTCGATCATGTGGCTCCCCTTCCGCTTCGACATGACGCTACCACACGCTCATGTCGGAGTGCAAGGGAAGTGACGACCGGCGTGCTGCGTGCCGGCGCGATGAGTGCTGGCAATCGACCCGGCACAGTCGCTGCGCCAGGAGTGAATCCCTCGGCCGCGCATATCGTCCGGCGCGCCGGCGGCGCGTCCTGCCGGGCACGCTCGCTGAGGGGCGCTTGCACGGCGGTGCACACCCTGCCACATGACTCTTACTGGCGGAGACCCGCGTCACTCCTGTTAGAGTGTCGCGCATGGACGTCTCAGTTGCCGCTCCAGGCGGCGCCCAGCCATCATCGGTGTTCGTCGACCGCCGCCGGACGGCAGATCGCATCTTCCGCGGCGCACTGATCTTCAACGCGGCGCTGACCGTCTTCTGGGGCGTGATGCTGGCGACCGGGGAAAACGCCTACTTCTTCGCGAGCTATGACGTCAGCCGGCAGGCACTGACGCGGGTATTCACCGGAATCCTGTTTTTCTACGTGCTGTGGGGCTTTTTCTGGTACGGCGTCAAGACGCTGCTGCTGCGATATGTCGCGGGGTTTTCGAAGGACGAGCGCCGGCAATCGTTCTCCTCGCGCATGCGGGAGCCGTTCGACGTCGGCGAATTCGTGCGCCGCCACTCGGAGCGGCGCATTCGCATCATCGATATGATCGGCCGCCGCGGCCGCTTCATCACGCTCGCGATGGCGGCTTTCTTTTATCTCTACTCGCGCGTCGCCGCCGATCAGTCGTCCAATTTCGCGACGCTGTTCCTGCAGGACAACCTGTTCGACGCGGTCCTCACGAGCTGGATTTTCCTCGGCTTCTATTACTCGGATGGGTTCCTGGCAGCCGCGTTCTATGGCCCGCAATCGCGCGTGATGGACGGCGTGCTCGCGCGTGCGAACTGCCTGCTCATCACGACGCTCTGGACCGTCTTCAAGTTCGTGATGGTGCCGCTCGGCGGGCGGCTCGCGTCACTCTACCGGCCGGGGGAGTTCGCGGTGGTCTTCGCGCTCATCTGGGGTTCGTACATCGTGACCGACGCAACCTCCGAGATCGGCGGCGCGCTGTTCGGGAAACAGAAGCTGCGCGTGTGGGGCATCGGCGACGTCAATCGCAAATCGATCGGCGGAACGGTTACCGGCTTCGTTGCCGCGCTCGTCTTCTGCGTGTGGATCGTGCTGGGCCACGGCTTGCCGCTGCCCTGGGTTGGTCTCGCGGTGGTCATCGCCGCGTCGAACACGGTGCTGGAGCTCCTTTCGCCAAGAGGGACCGACGATGTCACGATGGCGATCACGAATGCGTTGATCTGCTGGGGGTTCGCCGCATTGGCGCGGTGATGGGACGCTGTCTCGCTGTACGATGCACGACATGAGCAGAACCAGGGTCGTCCTGATCGGCGCCGGGTTCATCGCCGACATTCACGCCGAGTCCTATCACCGCTTCGTTCCTGATGCCGAGCTGGCCGGCGTCTATTCGAGGAGTGAAGCCCACGCGCGCGCGTTCGCGCAAAAGCACGGGATTGCGCGCTGGTTCATCGATCTCGAGCAGGCGATCGCACAGATGGACTGCGACGTCGTGGACGTCTGCCTGCCGAATCACCTGCACGCGCGGGTCACGATCGATGCCGTGAAGGCCGGAAAGCACGTCATCGTCGAAAAGCCGTTGTGCCTGACGCTCGAGGAAGCCGACGCGATGATCGCAGCCGGCAAGGCCCACAGCCGGAAACTGATGTACGCGGAGGAGCTGTGTTTCGCGCCGAAGTACGAACGTGTCCGGCAACTCGTGCACGAAGGCGCCGTCGGATCGATCTATTACATGCGGCAGTGCGAAAAGCACTCAGGCCCGCACAGCGCGTGGTTCTACGACCTCGATCAATCCGGCGGCGGCGCGTTGATGGACATGGGGTGCCATGGGTTCGCGTGGTGTCGGTGGATGCTCGGCACGGAGACGAAAGTTCTCAGTGTGTACGCGCAGATGCAGACGGGTCTCATTCACAGAACGCGGACGCGTTGCGAAGAGAACTCGCTCTCGATCATCGAATTCGACGGCGGCGGCGTCGGCATCGTCGAGAACAGCTGGGCGAAGCTCGGAGGTATGGAGGACCGGATCGAGGTGTGCGGCACGGGCGGCGTCGTGTATGCCGACTTGTTCATGGGGAATTCCGCTTTGACCTACAGCGAAAAAGGCTATGGCTATGCAATGGAGAAAGCCGGCCCGACACAAGGCTGGACCTTCACGAATTTCGAGGAAGCATTCAATCAGGGATACCCGCACGAGTTGAAACACTTCATCGCGTGCGTGCGGAACGACACGCCGCCGCTCACGACCGCCGAGGACGGGCGCGCCGTGCTCGAGATGATGAACGCGGCGTACTACTCGGCACGAATAGGCCGGAAGGTCTCGCTGCCTTTTCAGCCATCAGTTTCCAAACCCATCGACTTGTGGCTCCGACCGGTGAATGCATCTTCTTCGATTCGACTCTGAATCGGCGTGGATTCGCGCTGTCTGTTCGCTCTGGCGGGATCGTCTTCACACAAAACCGGACTTGAGGATGTGCCTGCCGTCGGGCACGACGCCCGCGGGAATTTATGCGGAGATGTCGCGCAGCGTCCGTGCCGGACTCGCGTCATTCCAGCGCGCGCGCGTGTTCGTGCTGGACGAGTTCGGTGGCCTTTCCCCGGACGATCCGGGAAGCAGCAGACAGATGTTGCGACGTCAATTGATTGATGCGGTCGATCTGCCGTCGGCTGCTTTTCATTTTCTCGATCCCGGTGACTCCGACGTCGTACGGCACTGCAGGGACTACGATGCCGCAATCGCCGATGCGTTCGATCTCGTGCTGCTCGGAATCGGGCTGAACGGGCACCTCGGGATGAACGAGCCGGGCTCGCCGATGGACGGCTCGACCCGGCGCGTCGAGTTGCACGGCGCGACCATTCAATCTTCAGCGAGGTACTTCACGCATCAGAACCTGCCGCACTGGGGACTGACCGTCGGGTTGAAGACGATTCTCGAGTCGAAAGAAGTGTGGCTGCTCGCGAACGGCGCTGCCAAGGCGGAGATCATTCAACAGACGGTTCGAGGCGACATCAGTGCTTCCAACCCGGCATCGCTGCTGCGCCGTCATCCAGACTGCTCGCTGTTCGTCGATGCGGACGCCGGCGCGTTGCTGGACAATGCCGGCCATTGACGGTATGAGCGTTGACGTCATCTTGCAGTCCATCGGTGCGATCTCCGCACACGGATGCCCTCACGACGTTCAGCAGCTGTGGTACAAGGATCCCGCTGGTAGCTGACCAGCGGGCAGGAGGCAATCGTGACGATCACGACGCTCACTGTGACGACGTGTGCGCTGAAGAAGATCGTCGAGTTCGAACGCTGGACGCCGGAATGGAACGCGCTGCGCGACTCCGGCAAATGGAAAGACGCGCCGGACTATGGCAAGGCGAAGACCGGCCGCATCGCGTTGCAGGATCACGGCAGCGTCTTCTGGTTTCGCAATGTGAAGATCCGCACGATCGGATGATCGAGGAAGGCGCGCAGTGTTCGCGATCGGCATTGCCGCGGTGTTCCTAGTGGTCATCTGTGGGCTTGCGGCTCGGAGCATGCTGCCGCTGGGAGTCCCGGCTGTTTACCTGGCCGCGAGCTTCGCCGCTGCGATTGCTTATGGGATTGACAAGTCCGCAGCACAGAGTGGTGAATGGCGGACGCCCGAGAGCACGTTGCACGTCCTCGCGTTGATGGGTGGCTGGCCTGGCGCACTCGTTGCGCAGAGGATTTTTCGCCACAAGTCACGCAAGCCGTCATTCCGATTCGCATTCTGGGCAACCGTGGCATTGAACTGCGGCGCGCTGGTGTGGCTTTTGTGGACGGCGGGTTCGTGACCGGCCAGCATTTCAGTCGACATTGACGACCACTCGACCCGGACTCATAGCGGACAGCGTGCGATCCTGCATCTACTCATCCCGGAGCATGTCCAGTGGATTCGTCGCCGCAGCGCGACGCGCCGGGAGATAGCACGCCAGTAACGAACCTGCGCCGACGGAGAGCGTCACGAGAATCAGTATGAGGGGATCGTGCGGACTGATGCCGAAGACGAGATGCCGGAGCACGTCGCCGGTGGCCAGCGTCGCGAGCAAACCCACGGTAATTCCTGCCGCGGTGATGATGGCGCCATCAAGCATGACTGTTCGGAGCGCGCGGTACGGCGTTGCACCCAGCGCGGCGCGGATGGCCAGCTCGTGGCGCCGCTCGGACACCATCCGCGTGAGGCCCCCGGCAAGGCCGACCATGGCAATCGCGACCGCGAGCAGAGCCACGCTGCCGCCCAACAATGCGCGAAGACGCCGATCCGCAACGGAGCGCTGCATGACCTCGTCTAGCCTGCGAATGGGCGTCACTGGCATCGCCGGGTCGACCTCACGCAGCACAGCGCGCAGCGTAGAGACCACCATCAGCGCATCAGCACGAGTCCTCAGCGCCAGGTAAATCTGTCCGACC
>Ga0066677_10000594_pt1 | contig 12091 bp, 12 predicted proteins | sample GraSoiAngelo_126_FD_62299 | JGI IMG/M metagenome (GOLD analysis project Ga0066677, IMG submission 62299) | Grasslands soil microbial communities from the Angelo Coastal Reserve, California, USA - 14_0927_09_20cm | ecosystem: Environmental > Terrestrial > Soil > Grasslands | place: USA... | reverse complement strand
TGTTCTTCGTCGTGCTGGCCGTCGTAGTCTCCACCCTGGTGGCGCAGGCGGGGTTCGGCCTGCGAAGCCAGAGCGGCTTCGGACTGCGGCTGATCGTCGTGGTGGTTTACGCGGTGCTGGCCGCGCTGTTCGGAATGGGCATGGCCCGCTGGATCGCGGGGGACTACGGCTCCGGTTTCTGGGTCGCGACCGCCCTGCTCGCGCTCGGATCGGCCGCCGTGGGGGCGGTAGTGGCGGGCAGCGCCCGATTGCTGGGGGCCCCTGGCGTCGTCCTTGCGGCGATCATCGTGGTGCTGCTCGACCTGGTCTCGTCCGGAGGCCCGCTGGGTAGCAACCTGCTTCCCGACTTCTATCGTTGGCTGGCGCCGGGCATGCCGGTCGCCCAGCTCTACAGCGGGATGCGCAGCGCGCTTTACTTCGATAACGGTGGCATCGGCATGCCGATCGCCGTGCTGGGCGCCTGGCTCGCCGGTGGCATCGTGCTGATGGTGCTGGCTGAGCTGATCCGGTCTCGGTCGCACCCGCGGCTGGCGCCGGCAGCCGCCCGATAACCGGCACGTGGCGCGTACCGGCCGGCGGCCCGGGGCGGGTGGCACGCGGGACAAGATTCTGGCGGCGGCCCGCTCGCATTTCGCTGATGTCGGCTTCGAGGCCGCGACCATTCGCGTCATCGCGGCGACCGCGAAGGTTGACCCAAAGCTCGTCCTCCATTACTTCGAATCCAAGGAGGGCGTCTTCGTGGCCGCCGTCGACTTCCCATTCGATCCGGCTGTCGCCCTCCCGCCGCTGCTCGAGCCCGGGCTCGATGGGCTTGGGTCGCGACTGGTGCGCTTCTTTCTTAAGACCTGGGAATCGCCTGCGGGCAGCCCCATGCTCGCGCTGATTCGGTCGGTGGTGTCCAGTGAGCGGGCCGCCGCCCTGCTGCGCGACTTCGTGACCCGCGAGGTGTTGGCGCGATTGGCCAGGGCGCTGCAGCTGGATCAACCGCATCTTCGCGCCAGCCTGGTGGGCAGCCAGCTCGTCGGGCTGGCCATGCTCCGCTATGTTGTCAAGGTGGAGCCGCTCGCCTCAGCGCCGGTCGCACGCGTTGCGGATTGGATCGGCCCAACGCTTCAGCGTTATCTCACCGACCCAACCGCGGCCAGGTCCCGTGGCAGCTACAGAAAAGGACGGTGACGGCATGACGACCGGGCAGAACCTCGTCCCGTTCTATGACGGTTGGCGGCTGGCGAACGACCGGCTCAGCGAGATGATCGGGTCGCTTACTCCCGCGCAGCTCGAGCTGAAGCCCGCTGCCAGCCTCTGGCCGATCTGGGCGACCACGGCGCACGTCGCGGGAATGCGCGTCTACTGGTTGTGCACGATTCTCAAGGAGCCAGGAGCCGAACGCACGCCTTTTGGCGATCCGACCGGAGAGGGCTGGGAAGACGACCTGACCCATCCGCGCGATGCGAGTGAGCTGACCTCCGCGCTCGAGTCGACGTGGCAGGTCGTGCAGCGGTGCCTCGACCGTTGGACGCCGGACATGCTTGCGGAGGAATTCCGCCGGGAGCGCGATGGGAGCATCCAGATCCATTCCCGCCAGTCGGTGCTGATGCGACTGATCACACACGATGGGTATCACTGCGGCGAGATCTCACAGACGCTGGGAATCCACGGCCTGAAGGAGCTCGATATCTGGACCGGTCGTGCCCGGCTGTCTGTGGCATCGACCTCAAACTAGTCGTTTCAGCCGCAGTTTACGAACGCACGCTGGGTGGGTGGATTCGTTGCACAGGGTGCAGGCACGATGGCAAATCTGGTCGCATACATCCCCGGTTTCTCAGCACCGACCTGGAATAGTTCCCGGTCCCCGCGAGTGAAAAGGTCGTAGCTGCCGTTTACTCGCTCGGTCTGCCGCAAAGTCCAGCCCCTGGCTTGTAATTCGGTGAGATACCAGCTGTAGATCTGATCCGTGGACGCGCTGGCCGAAAGCTCCTGGGTGAGCATTCCCATATAGGTCCCGCCCTCGGACGGGTGCTCGTCCTGACGGCTTGTATTGATGAGCTGCGAGCCGGGATAGAAGAGATGACCCTCGGGCCGCTTCGCCAGCGCATCGGCGGTGACCGCTGGGGTACCGCAGGACACGATCACGGCCGTCGCGGCCAGCGCCATAACGATCTGAACCAGGAACCCCCGAAAATTCATTGTTAAAACGTGAACGCTGGAGCGATCCTAAAGATGCGAATGGGCGTCGGCGAGCATCAATGGGACATGGGGTGCATGGGGCGTTCCGCCAGACTAATAGGTGGGTTTTCATGAGGCTGGTCAGATTTGTTGCCACGATCCTCATCATTCTTCTCGCGAGTTACGCCTTGTGGACCGGGTACGAAAACACGCTGACGCCCGCCGCCCTGGATAAGGGCTCGTCCACGAACGCGAAACCGTTGCCGCGAGGCGAGCTCTCACCCACGGCAGCTCGGGCGCTCAAGGCCTACGGCGGTGAGGCCCTCTGGAAAAATGCGACCACTGTCGAGAGCACCGTCACAGTCGGCGGACTCCTGTTTCAGCTCAAAGGGGCCGGCATACCGCCTCACGCGAAGATCACCGTTGACGTTCGGCGTCCGCACACGGTCATCAATCCCGTCGACCAGTCCGGTGACATCGGGGTCCTGGACGGTTTTAATGTGGAGATCGTCTCGCCGGCTGGCACCATCCTCGAACAGCGCACTGATGCGCGAGAGCATCTGCAGAATGCCGCCATCACCACGAAATGGGACCGGCTGAACCTTGTGTATTTCCTGGGCTATGCGTTTTGGGGCTACTACACTCTCCCCTACGAGCTGACGCGAACTGACATCGAATGGACCGAACTCCATGACGGCGTGCTGCAAGCCGACTTTGGTACAGGCCTGCCGGTTCACAGCCGCATCCAGCGATTCTGGTTCGACAAGAGCAGTGGGCTGCTCAGGCGCAACGACTACACGCCGGTCGCCGCCGCCCGCGATGCGAAAGCGGCTAATGTCGTCTTTGCGCATGGAGTCTCGAATGGCGTTGCGTATACGTCCAAGCGCCGGGTGAAGATATCGCTGAGTCAGTACGGTTGGGTTCTTCCATTTCCTGACTTCATCACGATCGATGTGGAAAGCTGGAAGCTGCAGCCGAGCGCTTAGCGCACGCTAATCTCGCGCTCGAATTGGCCAACCCCTTCGTAGCTGGCGACCACATGGTAGCGACCCGGCGCCGTCACCAGCCAGAGCGAGCGAAGGCTCTCGGAACCGAGGCCACTGTGCATTTCGCTCCGGAGCTCCTGGACCTCCGCGCCTGAACTGTCGAGGAGACGAATCTCGAAGACTGGGTGTGGTTTGGAGACATTGGGAATTGCCTCACCGACGGCATCGGTCAAGTGGGCGGCCAGCGGACCCTGGACGCTCATATCGACCTCGAGACTCGGACCTGATCGAACAATCGAGGTGAAGCGGAAGGTCGTGCTCGCAATGACGCCATCACTCGGCAGTGGCCTGATGTTGATGCCCGGCTCGACCGAGACGGTCGCGTGGAGTGTCCAGTTTCCACGCACAAAGGTTTGCGTGGTTGGATCCGGTTGGAGCGCGACGATGTGTGCGGTGAGCCGCGCTCCCAGCGGGCCGTCTGGCCAGGGTAGCCCCTCGAACTGCATGACCTCCGCGCCGACGAGGCTGTCGTAGGCGCCACTACGGATCTCGATGTTTCGACCGAACTGGTCGGTGAGTGAGGAGGGCCACTGGATGCCCGGGAACACGTCAGCCTGCGGGCTCGACCGGAAGATGAGAATGGTCTGGGTGGCATCGGCGTAGGCGGCAACAAGCTCAACCTGGTAGCCGGACGAGACGGCAACCTCATTGATGGTGGTGAATTGTTTCGCGTACGGGGCGAGTCCGACTGACCGTAACAGGGCCGCGGTCGGCCCGCCGATGACGGGAGCGCCGGCGAGGGCATCGGCAAAACGCGGCGCCGCATAGAGAGATGCCACGAACGCGCCCACCAGAAGCATCATGGCCAGCGTGACGGTGAGCCGAAGCCGGCGGCGAGCCACAGGGGAACGCTTCGACGCTGCTGCCGAGAGGACTCGTGGGACAAGCGCGGCTGGTAGCGGGATCTCGAGACGGATCAGGCGATCCTCAAGTGTCTTGCTCATAGGTTGCCTCCAGTCGATTCCGTAACTTGCGCAGGGCTCGCCGAACCGCCATCGTTGCCGCCCCGGAGCTGATGCCGACTGCCGAGCCGGTGGCGGCATGGTCAAGGCCTGCGCCGAAGCGCAAGGCGATCAGGGTGCGATCGCGCGGCGGCAGACTGCGTACGCCGCTGAGGAGTTGCGCATCAGAGAGCCGCTTGACAACGATTGATTCGACCGATTCGGTCTCCTCCGGCAGCCGCCGAAGCCGTTCCCAGAGCGCGACTCGGCGGCCCGCTGCCCGTCCAGCGTCGCGAGCCGTGTTGACGACGATTCGCCAGAGCCATGTCTCCATCGAGCCCCGTCGAGGATCGTAGGCGTCGAGCCGTCGGATCGCCTTTAGCAGGGCCTCCTGGGCGATGTCCTCGGCCTCGGCGTCAGCACGGGCGACCATGGCAGCGAAGCGGAAGACGCGTTCGCCGTAGTTCCGGCAGAGCTCTTCCGCTCCCATTGCCGGTTGGGGCCTGCGCAACTTTGGGCATTCTGCTCCACCCGGCACGGCGAGGTCGCCCATATCCTCTATACGTTGGCTGAGCAGCGAACCTAACAGTTGGGCCTAGCCGGAGCCTTATCGCTTCTGGCCATTTGGCCCGCACGCGATACGCTTCTCCAGTGCATTTTCGCGCACCTGGGCTTGCCGTGGTCGGACCAATAGCGTGAGTCGCGACGCTTTCAACGCGGTACCGCGGCGCTCGAGCAGCCTCCCCCTTTCGCCCCATGCGCCGGTCGTGCAGGGGCAGGCCATGATCTGGGCAATCATCGCAGTGGCAAGCCTGATCGCCATGGCACTGTCCATCTACCAGCTGACCCGTCCTGGGATGTTGTTCGGTCTCACCGAATACGACGATGGTGTCTACTTCGGCTCGGCGATCAGGCTCGTCAACGGCGCACTGCCCTATCGGGACTTCGTTCTGGTCCAGCCCCCAGGCTTCGTGCTGCTTGCTAGCCCGGTCGCATTGCTTTCGCGGGTGATCGGCACGCGAGACGCGATGGCAGGCGTCAGGTTGTGCATGCCCCTGGTCGCAGCCGCCAACGTGCTGCTGGTGGGCGCGTTGATCCGACATCGCGGCCGGCTTCCGACGCTCGTTGGCGCGGGCATGATGGCAACATTTCCGGCGGAGGTCGGGGCAACGCATACCGTGCTGCTCGAACCTGTCCTTGACCTTTTCTGCCTGCTCGGGGCGCTCCTGGTTTTCGACGGAGAGATGCTCGGCGGAAGACGGCGCCTCTTGCTCGGCGGAGTCGCCCTGGGATTCGCCGGCACGGTCAAGGGCTGGGCGGTCATCCCGGTCCTCGTCATTGCGGTGCTGTGCCTGCCTCAGGTTTGGCGCCGCCTGGCGCCCTTCATATCCGGTGTGGCGATCGGTTTCGCTGTCCCGACTCTGCCGTTCGTCATCGCGGCGCCGGGATCTTTCTACCGTGACGTGGTGACCACCCAGCTGGCCCGGATCGCAGGCACGGGGCGAATCCCCATCACCACCCGTCTCGCGGACCTGATGGGAGCGCCGCACATCTTCCATGGGTGGCTCGCCATCGCCGTGGCGATCGGATTCGCGGCCGTGGTCATCGCCGCGCTGACGCGCTCGAAGGGGCGCCCAACCACATTCGAGTGGTTTGCCGTGGGATCGACGGTCGGAATCGGCGCGCTTCTGATGTTGCCGGTACAGTTCTACGGCCACTACGCCGCCTTTATCGCGCCCTTTCTGGCCATAGCGCTCGCGAGCGCCATTGGACTCCTGGTGCCGGCGACTTTATTGCGGACTGCTCTGGCGATCGTGGCGCTCGGTCTCATTGCGCTGACAGCCAACCATGTGAGAGTCATCGGCGCAGAGCACGCGGCGGACAGAGCCCTAAGCATCGATGCCGTCATTCCAGCTGGCGCATGTGCCCTGGCGGACAGTCCAGCGGACCTGATCACCGCCGACCGTTTTATTTCGGCCTCGCCGGACTGCGGCGACAACATCACCGATCCGTATGGCACCACCATCTCATATGGCGGCTCGAAGCCTGCAACGGTGGCGGTGTGGCGGCACGCCTTCGAGAACACTGATTACCTGGTGCTCTACTCGCTCCGCAACGGACGCATCCCCCTGGTACCGTCCCTGCGCGCCGAGCTCGACGATCATTTCAGGTTGGTGAGTACGGGTGGCCTGCTGATCTACGTGCGCGACGGCTTGCCTGCCATCTCCGGGCGCCAGGGTGGCTCAGCGCCGGGGCGCGGTCTGTGAGGACAAGGGCTGTCTAGGTCTGCGTCCGCTCATCGGGTATCGCCGTGGCACGACCGATCATCAATGCCACACCGTCATTCATGTGGGTGGGTACCAGTCGTACCTCTGGATGCCGCTTAGCCCAGACGCGAAACACCTCATCGGCGAAGCCCTGGCCCACCGACTCTACGTTGTTGAAGTCAAGTTCGACTTCAGCGAAACGCTCAAGCCCCGCCAGGAGACGCTTTGCTTCCGACCGACTGACGAATGACGAGCCGTGCTCGAAGAGTTTGACCCGGACGTACGAGCGGCTGAACCCTAGTTCCTCGTCAGTGAAGGCCCTGAAGATATCCTCTAGCCGCCGCGTCGTGGCGGCGTCGACCTCAAACACTGCCAGCGTCCCAGGTTCGTAGCTGCTGGCGCCTAGGGCGAAGTCCCTTCGACGGTTGTCCACGATCCACCGGAGACCGTTTGCCTGAAGGTCGAAATGGTCGACAGCGCGAGATGTGAAGAACAGTCCCTCGCCGCTATGCCGGTCGGGTTGGGTGGTGACCTTGCCCTTAGAAAGCTCGGCGAGTGCAGATCGATGGTCCGGTAGGGCCCTGGCAATGCGTATTCGCTCAAAGGCTCCAATGCCGTCGTCTCCGATCTCCGCCCGCAGGAGGTCGGCTCGGGCCTCCCAGCGGATACTCGCTTTGACGCCGCCGGAGTGGTCGACCGCGTTGTTCACGAGTTCAGTTAATGCGTAGCGGGCGATGTCTATCGCCTGTTTGGTGGCATGCCGTAGGGGTGCTTGGGCTTGCAAGCGGTCCCAAACCTTGTCCTCTTCAAGCCCGGCCAGTGGAAGCTCGAGCTCGACTCGCAAATCGCGGCGTCGTCGGAAAGCCGTTCGAGCCTCGGCTACGTCGAACAAACGGTGTCCGCCTACTGTGACCGTGTGCGGGATTACTCCGGCATCTGCGAGCTTGCGGATATAAGTGGGGGAAACACCGAGGTCGCGGGCGACGTCCCCGATGCGCACGTTTCGGAGTGGAGAATCTTCGGCCATATCTGCACCGCTGCCGGTTATTTCCCGCGCTATAGTGTAGATTATAGCACCTAATCTACACTTCGACAGGAGGGCCGGAGAGTCCCCCCCCCTAAAACTACACTAGATTCCTAAATCTACACTACGGCCCAAGGCTCTACTTCGCCAGCCGACCGCGAGCGTTCGAACCGCCGATCTCCTGTCCAGAGACCTTTCAGGCGCGCTCCATGAACATCCACCGATGGCCCTCAACGTCCTCGGCGCGGTAGCGCTTGCCGTACTCGTCGGCCTCGACCTCGCTGAGGATCGCCGCACCCCGCTGCTTTGCCCGCTGGTAGTGCTCGTTCACGTCATCGACGTAGACCAGCACGCCGTCCACGATATAGGGCACGGTGGACCACTTCTGCGCCGGTGCGCATTGCGCCCGATGCCGCCTCGGTGCCTGGTAGTCGGGCGTGGGCGTCGCCAGCATGATGACGCCATCACCCGCCTGCATTTCGCCGTGGCTGAGCCGGCCGTCCTTTCCCACCATCCGGGCGCGCTCCTTGAAACCGAAGGCTGACGACAGCCAGTCCATCGCCTTCGGTCCGTCTTCGTAGGCGATCATCGGGATCACGTCGGGATAATTCGTTGCCATCGCTCGTCCCTCCTTAAACCTCCCCAAGCGGGAGGCTAGTTCTAAAGATAGCGCCGCTCTTTCTTCTTCGATGTTTCGTAGCTTTCGCGGGCCGCCTTCACGGCGTCAACACTCGCCACCTCGGAGACGGGCACATCCCACCAGCTCTCGTAGCTGGGGACGCTCTCATAGCGGTCAACCTCGATGCAGATCACCGATGTTCGATCGGTCCGCTTCGCGTCACCCAGCGCAGAGCGAAGCTCCTCGATGGTCTTCACCCTGACGGCCGCCGCGCCCAGGCTCGCCGCATTGGCGGTCAGGTCGATCGGCAGCACGGCGCCCGCCTGCTTTTCGCTATCGAGGCCGATCGAGCCATTTTTTCGAAACCGATATTGCGTGCCAAACCCGTCCGTGCCGAGCGATCGCGAAAGACTGCCGATCGAGTTGTAGCCGTGGTTGTCGACCAGCACGATGACCAGCTTGATTCCTTCCTGAATCGCCGTGACGATCTCGCTGTTGAGCATCAAGTACGAGCCGTCGCCGACCAGCGAAAAGACTTCCCGATCGGGCGCGGCCATCTTGACGCCCAGCGCGCCGGCGATCTCGTAGCCCATGCACGAGTAGCCGTACTCGACGTGATACTGCTTGGGATCGCGGCTCCGCCAGAGTTTGTGCAGGTCGCCGGGCATCGAGCCGGCGGCGCAGACGACGACGTCGCGCGGACCGGCCGCATCGTTGACCGCGCCGATGACTTCGCTCTGGGCGGGCAACGGCTGATGCGCCAGCTTGTAAAGCCGGCCGACCTCCTTATCCCATTCCAGGTTGAGGCGCGCGGCCTGCTCGCGACAGGCGGCATCGACCTGGTACCCCTTCAGCCGGCCGGCCAGCGCCTCGATGCCCGCGCGGGCATCGGCGACGAGCGCGACCGCGCCGTTCTTGGCGGCGTCGAAGTCCAGCACGTTCAGGTTGATGAAGCGAACGTCCGGGTTGGCGAAGATCGTGTGCGATGAGGTGGTGAAGTCGGTCCAGCGGGTGCCGATCCCGATGATGACATCCGCTTCGCGCGCGACCCGATTGGCCGCCAGGGTCCCGGTCGCCCCCACGGCGCCGAGATTCGATGGGTGGTCGTATGGCAGGGAGCCCTTGCCCGCCTGTGTCTCCCCCACCGGGATCCCGGTGGCGTCAGTCAGGCGGCGCAAGGCGTCGGTCGCCTCCCCGTAGATGACGCCGCCGCCGGCCACGACCATGGGCCGGCGAGCGCCGCGGATCAGCGATGCCGCCCGCTCGAGGGCGCCGGAATCCGGCGTCATGCGCGCGATATGCCAGACACGTTTGGCGAGAAACGCGTCCGGATAGTCGTACGCCTCGGCCTGCACGTCCTGGGGGAGCGCGAGCGTCACTGCTCCCGTCTCCGCAGGACTCGTCAGGACGCGCATCGCCTGCAGCGCCGACGGAATCAGCTGCTCCGGGCGCGTGATCCGGTCCCAGTAGCGGGAGACCGGCTGGAAGCAGTCGTTGACAGAGACATCGCCCCGCCAGGGGACCTCGAGCTGTTGCAGCACCGGGTCCGCCGGCCTCGAGGCAAACACGTCACCGGGCAAGAGCAGCACCGGGAGGCGGTTGATGGTAGCCAGCGCCGCACCGGTCACCATGTTGGTGGCGCCGGGACCGATCGAGCTGGTGCAGGCCATGATGCCGAGCCGGTTCTTCATTCGCGCGTAGCCGACCGCGGCGTGGACCATCGCCTGCTCGTTGCGGGCCTGGTAGTAGGTCATCAGGTCCGGGCGCTCGTAGAGCGCCTCCCCGACGCCGGCCACGTTGCCGTGGCCGAAAATCCCAAAGCACCCGTTCACGAAGCGATGCTCGATGCCGTCACGCTCGACGTATTGCATGCTCAGGAACCGCACCAGCGCCTGCGCCATCGTGAGACGCGTACCTGTCATGACTTTGCCTTCTCGGCCACAATCGCTGCGGCGGCATCGACCGCGCGGGCCACGTCGCCATCTTTGGGGTAGAGCAACGTCCGGCCGGCCACCAGGCCGCGAACCTGCGGGATCGCCATCGCTCGTTGCCAGCTGGCAAACGTGGCCTTTGGATCGTCGTCAGGATCTCCGCCGAGCAGCAGCGTCGGCAGCGTGGTGGCCCGCATCACGCGATCGAGGTCGTCGACGACCGGCAGTTTCAGCCAGAGATACGCCGAGGTCGTGCCCAGACCCGAGACGATCGTGATCGCGCGAATCAGCGAGTCCGCATCGGCGCGGTTGCGCACCCGCCCGTCGTCGACTTCGCTGGCGAAGACCTCCACCATCGCTGGCAGCTTCCGGATGGATAGCTCATTGATCGCAAGCGCGCAGGCGGCTAGCGTGCGCAGCGCTTCCGGCTCATCGGCCACGCGCACCATCATCTTGCCACCGTCCAGGCCTGCGGTTACGATCCCATCCACGGTGTAGGCGGTGAACCGATCGTCCAGCTCGAAGCGGAACCCCGTGAGTCCGCCGCGGTTCATCGAGCCGAACACCACCTTGTCCTCGAGCGCTCCCAGCAACGCCAGGTCATCGATGATGTCCGCCGTGCCCAGGATGCCGTCGACACCCGGCCGTCCAAGCGCGGTCAGCAGCCGGCGCAGCAGCTCGCCCCGGTCCGCCATCGCCATCGGGTCTGCGCCGACTTTGAGCACGCCGCGCGCCGGGTGATCAGCCGCGATCAGGAACAGCGAGCCGCCACCCTGACGCTCAGGGGAATTCCGGAGGAGCGGGCGACGGCGCCGCTTCGCCAGCACCCTCTGCACCGCGTCCGGATCGGTGGCGCGGATCTCCGCGAGGCGGGCCAGTAGCTCCTCGGCGGCGACGCTCACGTCCCCGCCGTCGTCCCTCGACCAGGCGACTCGCCCGTTTCCTGCGCCAGCTCGCGGGCGACCTGCTCGAGCCCGTGCTTGGCCGCGTCCGCTTCGGCGGCCGGCTCGCTCGCCATTCCCTCGAGCTCTTGGGCAAGTCGCTCCAGCTCCTTGCCTCCCGCCATCATCTGCGTCAGCTCTGCCAGCGACGTCTCGCCCTTCAAATATGTCCCCGTCAGCCGGCCGCGGTTGAGGAGGACGAAACGGTCCCCGACGGGGAAGGCGTGATGCGGGTTGTGCGTGATGAACACCACGCCCAGGCCACGATCGCGAGCCAGGACAACGTACTTCAGCACGATACCCGACTGTCGGACGCCCAACGCCGAGGTTGGTTCGTCCAGAATGAGCACCCTGGCTCCGAAGTAGACGGCGCGCGCGATAGCCAGCGCCTGACGCTCTCCGCCAGAGAGCGTACCGACCGTCTGGTCCGGGTCGCGCACGTCGATGCCCATCTTGCGCATCTCCTCACGCATCACCCGCTTGGCGAACGTGACGTTGAGGCGCTGAATCGGTCCGTAGCCGATGGTGGGTTCTGAGCCGAGAAAGAAGTTACGCCAGATTGACATCAGGGGCACGGTGGCCAGGTCCTGGAAAACGGTGGCGATGCCGGCGGCGCGAGCTTCGCGAGGGCCCCTGAAGTGGACCGGTTTGCCCTCCACCAGGAAGTCGCCGGCATCGTGAGCATGAACCCCGGCGAGGATCTTGATCAGCGTGGACTTGCCGGCGCCATTGTCGCCGAGCACGCAGGTCACCTCGCCGGCTCGAACCTGCAGGGACATATCTCGCAAGGCGATGACACTGCCGAAGTATTTGCTGACGTTTCGGATCTCGAGCAGCGTCGAACCGTCGAGCGTTTGCACGTCGCGGCTCGCGTTCATCGGCGAGCCGCCATTGCCCGCCGGCGCACGAGCGTGTTGACGCCAACGGCGAGGAAGAGAATCACGCCCAGGAAGGTGAAGTACCAATTCGAGTCCCAGTTGGCGAAGATGATGCCGATCTGGGCAAACCCGATGATCAGGGCTCCGATCGACGCTCCGATCGCGGATCCGTAGCCGCCCGTCAGCAGGCAACCGCCGACGACGGCCGCGATGATGTAAAAGAACTCCTGGCCGACGCCGTTCCCCGACTGGATTCCCTGGTATCGGAGGGCGGTCAT
>Ga0066677_10000592_pt1 | contig 12100 bp, 8 predicted proteins | sample GraSoiAngelo_126_FD_62299 | JGI IMG/M metagenome (GOLD analysis project Ga0066677, IMG submission 62299) | Grasslands soil microbial communities from the Angelo Coastal Reserve, California, USA - 14_0927_09_20cm | ecosystem: Environmental > Terrestrial > Soil > Grasslands | place: USA... | reverse complement strand
CGGCAGGCCGATGCTGCCGCCGGTGATGCTCGCCGTCAGGGCAGTGGCGTCGCGCGTTACCAGCACGTCGCGATATGTGTAGGATGTAATCGAGGTCAGCGCGACATCGCCGAAGTTGTAATTCACGTCGACGTCGCTCAGCACGAAATCGTCGGTGTACTTCTCTTCGAGCTGCGTGAACTGCTGGCGCGGGCCGAGCGTAACCGCCGGCCGCGTCGTGGTGAACGGATTGGCGAGGATGTTGAAATCGTCGATCCGGTTCCAGCCATTCATCCTGACGCGCTGATAAACGATCCGCGGCGTGATCGTCAGGCGATCGTTCGACGCGATTCTGACGGAACCCCGCACGCCGCTCCGAATGCCGTCGTTGACGTTCTTCTTCACGCTGCGGTCGGGTTGGACCGCGTCGATGTAGCCGGGGATGCGATCGAAGTACGACGCGATGCGCATCGCCGCCTTGTCGCCGATCGGCACGTTGACGCCGATCTTGACGTCGCCTCCCATGTTCCCGCCGCCGACGAGGCTGGCGCCGAATTCGGCGAACCCCTTCCTCACGCCCATCTCGGGCTGATTCGTGATGTAACGGACGGTGCCAGACAGCGAGCCGGATCCGAACAAGGTGCCCTGCGGCCCACGCAGCACCTCCACGCGGTTCGTGTCGAAGAGATCGATGTCCGGCGTGAAGAGCGAGAGAGAGATGACCGACTCGTCCAGGTAGACACCGACCTGCTCTTTCACACCCGGCTGATCCCGGACGATCTGGCCGGCGGAGACGCCGCGGATCGCCACCTGGCTCTGGCCGGGTCCAAGGTTCTGCACGGTGAAGCCGCCGACGTTGGCGGCCACGCCCTCGATGTCCTCGACACCGCGTGAGCGCAGCACCTGCTCGGTGCGGGCGGCCACGGAGAACGGCACGTTCAGGACCGTTTCGTCGCGCTTCATGGCCGTGACGGTGATCTCCTCGCTCAGTGCCGCTTCCAGCGCGAAGTCCACCGCCTTCAACGAACCGGCTGCGACTTCGATGACTTGCGTGTCCTTTCGGAAGCCCTGCAGCGTTGCGGCGACGCTGTAGGCGCCCGGCGGCACGGAAAGGGAGTAGCTGCCGTCGCTCCCGGTGGTCGCCGTCTGTGTAGCCTTCGTGGCCTGATTCGTCGTCGTCACGGTGACGCCCGGGATCGCCGCGCCGCTTCCGTCACGGATGACCCCGGTGATCTTTCCTTCCGGGGCCTGGGCTCTGGCGGGTGTGCCGTAGAGAAGCGCCACCAGCGCCGACGCGATGAGGACCGCCTGCTTCCGAAACATCATGTTGGGGCCTCCTTGGTGTTGCTTGATACGGCGGAGACGTGGCCTTGTCAAGTACGGCGCAAACAATTCCGGGCGCGAGCAATCGGATCGGGATTCGACTATCCTCACGCGCGACGGAGGTGACGGTGTTGAGACTAACGCTGATCGTGCTCCTCTCGATAGCGTCGCTGAGCGGCCCACAGGTCGGCGGCCAGGCCGCGAAGCTTGGAGAATTCGACGGCCACGCCGACGTCGGTTCGCCGAAGATCGCGGGCTCGGCTGCGTTCAACCCCGTGTTGCAGGAATACTCGATCGCCGCCGCCGGCACGAACATGTGGGGTCAGCGCGACGAGTTCCACTTCATCTGGAAGCGGATGACGGGGGACTTCATTCTGCAGGCGCGCGTGCAGTTGGTGGGAAAGGGAGTCGAGGCGCACCGCAAGGTCGGCCTGCTTGCGCGTCCCGGTCAGGACGCCGACGCACCGTACGTCGACGCGATCGTCCATGGCGACGGGCTCACGTCGCTGCAATTCAGGCGGACCAGGGGCGCAGCCACCGAAGAGCGCCCGTCAACGATCAAGGGCGCTGACGTCGTTCAACTCGAGCGCAGGGGCAACACCTTCATCATGTCCGCCGCGAAGTTCGGCGAACCGTTCACGGACACGGAGATCGCGGACCTCAACCTCGGCGACGAGCTGCTCGTCGGCCTCGTGCTCTGCTCGCACAATCCCGATGTGACCGAACGCGCGGTGCTCAGCAACGTGCGAATCATCAAGCCGGCAAAGGAAGGCTTCGTTCCGTATCGCGACTACATCGGCAGCGTACTTGAAGTGCTCGACGTCGATAGCGGGCGCCGGCAGATGCTTCATCGATCGGAACAGCCGTTCGAGGCGCCGAACTGGACGAGAGATGGCGCCGCGCTGATCTACAACACCAGTGGCCGCGCCGAAGGCCGCGGACGTCTTGTTCGCTTCGACCTCGCGACACGCGAGGGGACCGCGATCGAGACGGGCTCGGCGAATCGGAACAACAACGATCACGTCCTGTCGTTCGACGGGACCATGCTCGGCATCAGCGATCAGAGCGCGGGGCAGTCGGCCGTGTTCACGGTGCCGGTTGGAGGTGGCACGCCCAAACGCATCACGCCGCTCACGCCGTCGTATCTGCACGGCTGGTCGCCCGACGGCAAGACGCTCGTCTACACCGGCGGGCGCGCGAACGAGTACGACATCTACAGCATTGCCGCCGACGGGAGCGGCGCGGAAGCGAAGCTGACCGAGTTCAAAGGCCTGGACGATGGTCCTGAATACGCGCCGGATGGCAAATCGATCTATTTCAACTCGGTGCGAAGCGGAACGATGCAGATCTGGCGGATGAAGCCGGACGGAACGGAGCCCGAGCAGCTGACGAATGATGGCTGGAACAACTGGTTCCCGCACCTCTCTCCGGACGGTCAATCGATCGCCTTCATCAGTTTCCCGAAGGAGGTCGATCCGTCCGATCACCCGTACTACAAACGCGTCCTGCTGCGGTTGATGCCGGTGGACGGCGGCACGGCACGAGTGATCGCGTACGTCTACGGCGGTCAGGGCACGATCAACGTGCCGTCGTGGTCACCTGACGGAAAGATGGTGGCGTTTGTCAGCAACACCGGGCCGTACTGAGCTCACCTGATCGACGTCGCCGAGATCATGCCCGACGTCTGTGTGCCCTGCAGATCACCCCAGGCTGTCGTCTCGGGACTGAGTCCTCCGGTGCTGCCCCAGACAACAACGTCACCCATGGTGGTGCCGATGGAGTCGCTGCCCCAGACCACGACGTTCGCCCAGGACTGCGGATCCGTCCACACGACGTCGCTGCCCCAGACGACGACGTTGCCAAACGTGGTGTTGTCGCTGCCCCACACCACCACCGTGCCCCAGGCCTGCTGGTTGAGATCGACGGTGCTGCCCCACACGACGACCGAGCCCCAGACCACGACCTGCTTCCACGTGATCGTGTCGCCGCCAATCGTCGTCCGCGGCGACAGCGTGGTGGTGAGCCAATGTGTGCCGGTTGGTGCCGATGTGTCCGCAGCCTTGGCGAGGCTGATTGCGCCCTTGCCGTTGATGGCGCCGGCTCCCTCCTCGAGCGTGTTGTATTCCACGCCAGCCGAATTGCGGACGGGAAAGGCGGAGTACTGCAGCATCGCCTTGACGGCGTTCGGGGTCAGCGAAGGATGGTACGGATAGTTGTTGGTGTAGCGGTTCGCTTCGAGCATCTGCGCGATCACCCCGGTCGTGACCGCGGTAGCCATGCTCGTGCCGCTCAGGCGCATGTAGTTGCTGTTGTCCGCCTTCAGCTGCGGATATGTCTTATAGAGCGTGCCTTGTTTGGCGGCGACCGCGATGATGTTGTGCCCCGGCGCGACGAAGTCCGGTTTCGCGAAGCCGTCGTACCACGTCGGCCCGCGCGAACTGTAGTCGGGGATCGAGTCGTCGCTGCGCGACACCGTGTCTTCGATTCGAAGCGCACCCGCGGTAATCGCCGAAGGGGCATTGCCGGGCGACGTGATGCCCGCGTACCCGACCTCTCCCGTCTTTGGATTCTTTCCGTAGTTGCCTGCGGCGGCGACGACTATCACTCCCGCGCGCGAGGCGCGCTCGACCGCCTGCACCAGCGGGTCGGTGGCCGCAGGTTCGTAAATAGGATGGCCGAGCGACAGGTTGATGATGTCGATGCCCAGCGCCGCGCGATTCGCAACCGCAAAGTCGATCGCGCGGATCACGTCGCTGGTCCATCCGGCGCCGTTCTTATCGAGCACCTTGAAAATGGTGAACTTCACCTTGGGCGCCAGGCCGCGATAGTCGCGGTTATACGACAACGCGCCTGAACCGCCGATCGTGCCGGCGATGTGCGTGCCGTGGCCGTAATCGTCGTACGCGGTCGTGCGAATATCACCTTTCGTGAAGTCGAAGAAGGCGGTCAGCCGAGTGTCGAACTCGGACGACTGTTCGAGGCCGGAATCGATCACCGCCACGCCGATGCCGCTGCCCGTCCACGTGGAGCCCAAGCCGAGCGTGTCGCGCAGTACCTGCGGCGGGACCGCCGGGCCGGATGTATCCGCGTTATTTGGCAGGATGATGTTGACCACGCTGACCACGACCTTGACCAAACCTCCGAGCAGGCCGCCGAGCAGCTTGGCGCGAACGATCGCATCGCTCGAAACGGAGACGACCTGTTGCTGGCCGGCGAGCGTCTCGAGATCCTCGGCATGAACCACGGTCGTGATGGCGTCAATCGACTCGTGTTCGGCCACGATCCGATCGCCGTGCTCCGACAGCATCCTGCGCAGCGCCGCGCGCTCGCCCGGCCGCACGCGGATGATGACGCGCTGGGAGTCGCCGCTGCCGGCGTCGAGCGCCGCGCGAAGGTGAGTGTCGAGTTTCTCTCGGTGGCTTGCGCCCGGCGCGCGCCGTGCCACGCCCTGCACGTGGCCGGTAGCAAGGAACGCGATGGCGAGCGCGGTCGAGAATCCTATGGCTTTGCGGAGCATCATCTTCATCGGTGCGACCGTTTCGGGAACGATTCCGTCAGTTGTGTCGGGCGGAAAGCCCACAGATGAGCAAGCGTGAGGCCAGGTCCCGGGGAGTAGGAGAGAGGACGAGCGTCGGTGGATTCAGGCCGACTTACGTCGCTTGCTTGCCGTGCTTTCAGATTCGTCAGTCGCGTGCGGATGGACGGCTGGGCAGGAACGGAACACCGCGCGTCAGCGCGATCGGTGCAACAGGCTGGAATCGAAGACGATAGGCCCGAAGGTTCCGATTCGGGACATCAGTGTGCCGTTACGAGTCGCCCGCCTTCGGCGTGGCAGGCGCAGTTCGGGAGTCACAAGAACGAGAGGAGCGAGCGAGACGTGCTTCGTTGCGCGAGCACCGGCAGCTCGCGCATGGCTCCTGCGAGTGCAGACTACTTATCCTCGTCGTGCTTCACGATTCCGGCAGCGAACCATGACCCGCCCGTGCTGCGGATCAGAAGGATCGGGCTGGTACATGGATCCGGCAGCGGCAGATTATCGAGCACGTCGTCGATTCGAAAATCGCCATTGGCCTCAAGTGGAACACCGTTTGGGACATTGTTTGTCGCGGTGCTGTGGGCTACGCCTCCACAAAACAGCGTCGCGAATACTTTCTGGTTCGCGTTGGTTCCGATGCCGTTGCCGCCGCCGAGCAGCAGGCCGCGCCCTCGGACCTTGATTTGTCCATCGTTCGACACTTCGGCTTTGAGTGCCTTGATGACCCAGATCTGACCTGGCGAGTTGACGCCGTTCACGATATTCCGGTTCACGGTCACGGGTCCTCCCGCGACGGTCTGAATGACGTTCGACACCGGGATCACGCCGATGCCGCCGTTGAATCTCACGAGAGGGCGATCCTCTGCAGCGATCGGGGCGACAATCGCCACGCACAACGCACACACGAACGCCAACGTTGTCTTCACCATCGAGCCTTCCTTCCTTTAACGTCAGTCCGCGACTAATGTGGGCAAGGGCTGTCGCGGGCGCGCCATTCTCTGTCCACTCTCCGGGTGTGTCAACGTCAGGTGGTCATGCATGCAAAGGTGGGCACGCGCCTGGGTTAACAGCATGGCGCCAGAACTCGTATGGAGAAAACAGCGTCGGTTTCTCCCGCTGAGGCACCTCATGTGGTTCGATCACCTGCAGCCATCAGGGCTGAAGGAGGGCCACTTTCAGCGTCCACGCCTGCAGCCGCGCGAGCTCCATCAGCCGGGGCGCGTGGAATCCTTCTGGAAAAATGATCCAGTCCCACAACCCGGGAGAGTCTTCCGCGACGTACTGGTCTGCCGTGTAGTGTCCGGTCCGCCGTTCCACGTCGGGGGGCATCTGACCGGATGTTCCGAGGCGCTCGAACGCGGCGCCCAGCGTCGCGAGGTAATCGGCCGGCGAGATGCTCTCGGCGCCAATCCAGATTTCGTCCGGGATGCGGCGGTGCGTGCGGCAATAGGCGGCCGTGTCGCGGATCGCGCTCGCGAACGCGGGCCAGGGGAAGGTTGACGAATGCACGGTTCCCATCGACGGACTGAACGCGCGTGCGGGTCCATCGAGCAGCGTCAGTCTCGTCGAGGCAGGCAGCGCGTTTCGATCGAGGCGCGCCGCCGCGGCCTCCGTCAGCAGCGCGAACGTGTCGGCAGGTGAGAGTGCATAGCCATCGAATTTCTCGAACGTGATCTCCTTCTGCGCGGCGCGCGCGAGATGGAGAAGATCGTCCTTGCCGAAGCTGCGGTCCAACGCCCGATCGGCATACAGCGACGCGAGCTCGGTCGCCGTCACGAAGCGCACGCCCTGCGACTTGATGAACTCAACGAACTGCTCGAAATCAGCGAAGGCCTTCTCCGTCTCCGCAGCGGGGCGGACTCCCGGCTTTTTCCACTCACTCGGCGGCGGGTTCGCTCCGCGACGAAAGTTGACGGCATCCCAGAACTCCGTCTGGACCCATTCGTTGGGATGGTAGTAGATGCTGATCGTTCCCCCGCCGCGCGCGCGCAACGAAGCGTGTACCTTGTTGAATGCCGTTTCACCTTCTGTGAGACTTGTGCCTCCCGTCAACGCCATCCGCACCAGGTTCGAGCGCATTTTGAAGATGTTGAGCATGCCGCCGTAGTAGAACGGCTGGTCGTCGATGCCAACGTGGTCAGCTTCGTCGAGATACACCTTGATGCCCATGTCGCGAAGCGCGGGATAGGTCTGCGCGGCCCACGCACTCCCGGGCTGCCCGTAGGCGACGGGCGTGACGCCGAATATCCGTTGAATGTCTTTGACCCCCTGCTCCTCACGTCGCTTGAACTCGGCCCGGCCGTCTTCCCAGCCGGCGTTCTGCAGATATACCGCAACTGTCGGCTGCTGGCTGTGCGTGTTCGAGTGATAGCCGATGTCGTGCCGCTTCAGCGCGGCGATCACGTCCGTTCGGCCGCGTCGCTCCAATACTCGAGCCTTCTCACCGACGATCTTGAACGTCGCGCGAACGCCACGCCGCGACAGCATCTCTGCCAGCCGCTTCGTCGCATCGTCGTCCTCCGGCAGAATGTAATCTTCCGTATCGAACCAGAGCGTCACGTAGACTGGCGGAGGCGCGCTGACGAATGATCGCAGATTGGCTGAAAGCGCGAGAACCAGCAGCAGCCAGAGCGCTGTCTTCTTCACAGTCGTTCTCCCAGGCAGTGGGGCGAAATTCTAACAGGCGGCGACTCTTCTGGCACGGCCGTCCCTGTCGATCGAGAGGGAGGCTGTTCGTATAGAGAGTAGAAGCCGGCATGACGCCGGCGGCGACATCAAAGAGGATCGACCAATGAAGCAGTACCTGCTCAGCATTTATCAACCCGACGGCGACCCTCCACCGCCCGAGGTGCTGGACAACGTGATGCGCGACGTCAATGCCGTCCGCCAGCAGCTGAAGGCCGCAGGCGCGTGGGTCTTCGCCGGTGGGCTGCACCCCGCGAGCACGGCCACCGTCGTCCGGGTCCAAGGCGGCGACGTGCTGACGACCGACGGCCCGTTTACGGAGGGCAAAGAGCACATCGGCGGGTTCTCGATCATCAAGGCGCCCGACCTCGACGCCGCGCTCGAATGGGGGCGCAAGCTCGCCCGCGCGACCACGCTTCCGATCGAAGTGCGGCCGTTCCGAGAGGAACACTAGCGGAAGCTGCGAGCTGAAAATTGATGACTGCGGATTGCAGATTGACGAATTGCCGATTGCAGACTGCCGATTTGGATTGTCGATTGGCGATTGACGAATTGCCGATTGAAGATTGGCGCTCAGGAGCACAGCACTCGTGTGCTCCAATCGGCAGTCGAGCATTCGAAAATCACCAATCGTCAATCTGTATCGCTAATCGCTAATCGCAATCGACAATCGTCAGTGCAAATCGGCACTTGTCAATCGTCAATCCGTGAATCGTCAGTCTGCAATCGGAAGTCGACAATGCGCACCGCAGATGACTCGAAGATTTCGATCGCCGAGATCGAACGCATGTTCCGCGCAGAGTACGGTCGCGCGGTGGCGGTGCTGGTCCGTGTCTTCGGCGACATCGACGTCGCCGAGGAGGCGGTCCAGGACGCGTTCACCGCGGCGATCGAACGGTGGCCATCGAGCGGTGTGCCCCCGAGCCCGGTCGGATGGATTATCACGACCGCCCGCAATCGCGCGATTGACCGGCTCCGCCGCGAAGCGTCGCGTCAGGATCGACACGCTCAGGCGGTGCTGCTGCACGCGGCGGATGAACCGCCCGAGGAGGATGCGATGCGCGACGATCGGCTGCGCCTGATCTTCACTTGCTGCCATCCCGCGCTCGCCACCGGCGTCCAGGTGGCCCTGACGCTCCGGCTTCTCGGAGGACTCACGACCGCCGAGATCGCGCGCGCGTTTCTCACCTCAGAAACGACGATGGCCCAACGGCTGGTCAGAGCCAGGGCGAAGATCCGGGACGCGGGGATTCCGTACCGCGTGCCGGATGAAACCGAACTGCCGAACCGTCTCCGGGCCGTCCTGGCAGTCATCTATCTGATCTTCAACGAGGGATACACAGCGTCTGCGGGCGATCGGCTCGTTCGGGAGGACCTGTGCGCGGAAGCGGTCCGCCTGGGACGCGTTCTGGCGAATCTCATGCCTCGCGACCCTGAGGTCATGGGGCTGCTGGCGCTCATGCTGCTCGTTGAATCGCGTCGCGCCGCGCGCGTGAGTCCGGATGGCCATCTGATCCTGCTGGCCGATCAGAATCGCGGCGCCTGGAATCGCGCCCTCATCGCCGAGGGGCAGGCGATCGTGCGGCAATGCCTTCGGCGCAACCAGCCGGGCCCGTACCAAATCCAGGCGGCGATCAATGCCGCCCACAGCGACGCGCCGACCGCCAGCGCCACGGACTGGCAACAGATCCTTCAGCTCTACGACCAGCTGCTCGAGTTCATGCCAGGCCCGCTCGTCGCGTTGAATCGCGCCGTTGCGGTGGCCGAGGTCGAGGGACCCGCCGCGGCGCTCCGAATTGTCGACCGACTCGATCTCGATCGCTATTACCTGTTTCATGCGATCCGCGCCGAATTCCTTCGCCGCTCAGGCCGCACTGCCGAGGCAGCAGTGGCGTACGAAGCGGCAATCGCGAGTACTCACAACGCGACGGAGCGCGATTTCCTGCAGCGAAGCTACGAAGCCATGACTCGGGCGTGACGGTGAATCGGCATGATCTCGAGGCGGGTCAGCGAGCGCGACTGTGCAGTGGAAGATCAATGACACGGACGTCGACATCACGATCGCGCAGGGTGACGATGACGTTGCCGGAGCCGTCAGCTACCAGGCTCGCGCCGCCGAACGTTTGTCCCTTCCACGGGCCGTGCGTCATCAGACCAACGAGGTTCGCGGCGACGACAGGCGCGCGCCACTCCTTTGAGCGCCGGACGACGAGATTCTCGAGGCTCTTCGAATGACCCGGCCACTTGTCCATCTCCGCTGCCCAGCCGAACGGAATCAGAACGAGATCCGGATTCGACGCCCGAATGCGCTCCGCGTGCGCGTCGCCGAACGTATCTGCGCAGATCAGCATACCGATCCGGCCCCACTCGGTATCCACCGCGCCGATGCCGTCGATGGTCCCCTCTGCGTACGGCGGATCCATCAGCTCCGGCAACACCGTCAGCTTGCGATGCTTCCAGAGCACACGTCCGTTCTTGTCCACCAGAATCGCAGAATCGTAGAGCCGATCGTCATCCTTCTCGTCGAGTCCGATTGAGATCATCAGGCCGTACTTCTTCGCGAGGGCGGCGATCCGATCGCTGTCGGCGCCGGGAATCGGCGTGGCGAGTCGGTGCGCGTCCGGATTCTCCCACCCGAGGATCGCGGACTCGGGAAACGCCGCAATGACGGCGCCCCCGCTGCGCGCGGTCTCGAGCGCGTACTCGATGCGCCGGAAGTTCCCGTCGCGATCACTGTCGATGCTCAGAATCTGGCAGATGGCCACGCGCACCGATCGCGGCGCGGCTGCGGAGAGAGGCGCCAGCGCAAGCAAGGCAATCAGGGCGGAACGCATGCGCGAGAGTCTACCAGCACACGTCCGGCCTTGCAGCCAGCGTTGCAGCCGACGCGCAACGCCGGCGCGATCACGCCCTGTCGATTGGCTCACGATCTGGATTCGACGGCTCGCGCGCGAGCTCACCGGACGCGCGGCACTCGTTTTGCGGTCGCGCCACGCCTCGGAGCGCGTGATCACTCATACCGCAGCGCGACGACGGGGTTGATCCGGCTTGCGCGGCGCGCTGGCACGTATCCGGCCGCGACCGCCACGACGAGCAGGAGCAGGATCGCGATGCTGATTGCGAGTGGGTCGCCTGGCGCCACGCCGAACAGCTGGTGTGTGATGAAGCGGCTGGCGGCGAGAGATGCGATCGTGCCGAGCGCCGCGCCCGCGATGACGAGCACAAACGTTTCGCGCACCACCATCCACATCACGGACTGCTGCGGGGCGCCAATCGCGATGCGAATGCCAATCTCACGCGTGCGGCGCACGACCCCGTACGCCATGATGCCGTAGAGGCCGATGCACGCGAGCGTGAGCGCGAGACCGGCGAAGAAGGTCGCGAGCATCGACAGCAGCCGCTCGCGAAGCAGGGATTGCTGCAACCGCTGTTCGATGGTTCCGATCCTGGAGACGAACCCGCCAGGCACGCTGTCTGTAGCGACCCTGCGGATTGATGGTACGAGACGTGTCACGTCGCCGGAACCGCGCACGGCCACCATGACACCGGTAATCGGATCGATCGACTGCTCGATCGGCAGGTACGCCATTCGTTCGTCAGGTCTCCGTAGATCCTCGTAGCGCATGTCGCGAACGACGCCGACGATCTCGTACTCGTCCTCGACCCACTGGCCGGGGAAATTTATTTTTCTGCCGATCGGATTCTCACTTCCGAAGTAGGCCCGGGCGGCCGTCTCGTTCAGAACCGCCACTCGGAGGGAGGCAGCGCGATCGCGTGGCGTAAACGACCGACCCGCGAGAACGCGGACGCCCATCGTCTCGAAGTATCCGGCCGTGACTTGGTTGATGTGAATGCCGCGGTTCTGCTCAGGAGGCGCAGGAGCGCCACTGATAGCGATCGACACACCGCGATCCCGGCCCGTCAGCGGGCTCATCGTCCCGACCGCCGCAGACCTGACGCCCGGCATTGCGATGACGCGAGCGATGAACTCCTCCCACATCGCGCCGAGCCGCCCGTGTACCGGCCGGTTCTCTGCAGAATTTCGTGACGGAGTGCGGTCGGGCAGCGTTGCCTCGACCAGAAGAGTCAGCACGCCGGTCGAAACCGGCGTCGACCGTGCCCAGGTTGTGAAGCGTCCGCACGAACAGGACAGCGCCGCAGAGCAGGACCACCGATAACATCACCTGAATCACGAGCAGCGATTGCCCCACGCGAACGCGCGATCGTGGCGGGGACATTCCGTCAGCAGGGGGCTTTGCCGCATCAACGCGTGTCGCCTGCAGCGCCGGCGCCAGGCTGAAGAGCAATGCCGTGAATATCGCAATCGCCGCGGTGAAGGCGAGCACGCGCCGGTCGAATTGTGGGTTCAGAAGAATGCCATCGCCAGGGCCGGCAATAAGGCCCACCAGAAATGACACGCCCCATCGCGCGAACAGAAGCCCCGCCACTGCGCCTAGACAGACCAGGACGGCCCCCTCGGTGAGCAGCTGCCGTATGAGTCTGGCGCGGCTCGCGCCAATCGCGAGCCTGACGGACATTTCATTGCGGCGGGCGCTCGCCCGAGCCAGCAGCAGGTTC
>Ga0066677_10000589_pt1 | contig 12156 bp, 8 predicted proteins | sample GraSoiAngelo_126_FD_62299 | JGI IMG/M metagenome (GOLD analysis project Ga0066677, IMG submission 62299) | Grasslands soil microbial communities from the Angelo Coastal Reserve, California, USA - 14_0927_09_20cm | ecosystem: Environmental > Terrestrial > Soil > Grasslands | place: USA... | reverse complement strand
ATCCGGCCGGAGCGGCATGAACTGCACGGTGAATGCGCGGCCGACCAGCTTCTTGTCGGGATGAAGAATCTGGAAGCCGTCCTCGTATTGGTTACGAAAACCTTTGCCGGGCAGGACCGCGTACACTTCTTCAGACGACAAGCCGCGCGCGCGCTCGATCAACGCGTCGGGAACTTTCGGGCGGCCATCGGAGAACCGCTCGAACGGGTTCTGCGCCGTGTACTCGATCATCTGATCTTTCGTCAGCGTGAAGAGCTGCGCATCGGAGAGAACAGGCGTCAGCAGCGCCGCGACACAGATGACAATTGCTGCGCTCGACGGTTTGCCGGGTCTGAAGACCCGGCCTACAGTGCCCGGCATCTTTGTTATCTCCTTCAACATTCGGCATTGAGCATTGGTGCGTCAGCACCCGGTGAGAGCCGCCTGCATCATCGCGCGGGTGTAGCCCACGTTGAATGCGAAACCCGCGTAGCCGCCCCCGCCCGGGTACTGTGAGCGGAAATTCGGCTGCTCACGGTCGTAATCGATGCCACGGGGATGCTCCGGATAGATCAGCCGTGAGTACTTCTGTTTCACCAGCTCCTTCATCACGGCGAACATGTCGTTCTCTCCCTCGTCGATGAAGACCTCGGTGTAACGCTCGTACGGCTTCTGCACCTTCACGTTGCGGAAGTGCACGTGATTGATGCGATCGCGGGAGGCGAACCAGCGGCACACCTCCACGGGATCGCCGCCCATCTCGCGCGTCACGCCGCAGTCGAACGTAATCCCGTTCGACGGGCTGTTCACGATGCCGATCAGTGTCTTCCAGCCCTCGATTGTCGCCATGATCTGCTGTGATCCGCGGCTGACGGGGGCAGGAGGATCGTTCGGGTGGAGCGCCAGGCGCACGCCCGCCTTCTCAGCCTCAGGGATCACGGCCTTGAGAAAGTACCTGACGTTCGTCCACATCTCGTCGAGCGTGTGTGCTCCCTCGTCGGGCAGCGGTGGGAGATCTTTCATGCGTTCGTAATCGAATCCGGTCCATCCTGCACCCGCCCGCCCGGTCTCCTCGAAATAGCCCTCCATGGCGCGGTGTGCGTACCAGTTGTATTCGACGACAGGCAATCCCACTTTGCCGGCCGCGCGAACCGACTGAATCACTTTCTCGATGTCCGCATCCTTGTCCGCACGGTTGTAGATGGCGTTGGGGAAGCCCGCGATCATCAGGTTTGCCAGCGTGAGGCCGTTGCTCTTCAGGCGGTCCATCATCCCTCGCAGGCGGCTCTCTTCCCACGGAATCCGCCCGCCGCCGGAAATCACGTACTCGACGCCGAGCTGCCGGATCCGTCGCGCCGCGGTTGCCGCTTCTCCATCCGACCCGCCCGCCGCCGCTCCCGCCTCGAGGCAGATCTTCGGCGTGTTGGTGCCCTCGAAGCACGAAGCAGCGCCCGGAACTGCGGAGGCTCTCGCAACCGGCGCAGCGGCAGGCGCCGCGATGCCGAGAGCAGCGAGGCTTGCAGTCTTCAGCAGTGTTCTTCGCGACGGTTTGCTGGTCACGGACAATCCTCCTTCGCTGATCTCAGGCAGGACGCGATCGCGGGCAGGCCTACTCTACTACTCGACACGCGCTCACGGCTCAGGGCTCATGGCTCAAGGCTCAGGTGAGCCATGAGCGAATCTTGACATCAGCCCGTTTCGGGTGGCAGGCTCCCGCAGCCGCGACCGTACCGCATCGCGTATTCGCGCGGCGATGCAGGGCGCGAGCGGAACGGAGCGAGCAGCGAAGTGCGAGCGTAGCGAAGCGAGCTTAAGCGAGGCGCCGGAGGGGACCCGCCGCGAAGCGGCGGGCGCCGAGCGCCCAGGAAGTAGTGAAGCGCGCTTGGCGGGGTGCAGGGGTCCCCGCCACCTCACAAGAGAGGATAAGCGATGACGAAGCGAGCAATCTTCGTGGCGGCTCTGAGTTCTTTGATCGCCCTGGCGGGCGCCGTCCAGTCTGCCGCACAGGTCACCACCGGCACGATTGTCGGTACCGTCAGCGATCCGAGCGGCGTCGTGCCCGGAGCCAATGTCACCATCCGCGAGGTCAACAAGGGCACGTCGGAAACCCACGAAACGGATTCCACGGGTACTTACACCGCGCCGTTTCTGGTTCCTGGCACCTACACGGTCGAAGTCAACGTGCAGGGCTTCAGGAAGTGGATCCGTGACGGAGTGATCCTGCAGGTCAACCAGCGGGCCCGCGTGGATGTCACGCTCGAAGTGGGCGGGATCGAGGAAACGACGTCGGTGGTCGCGTCAGCCCCTCTGCTGCGCACGGATTCGTCGGAGGTCGGCACGGTCATCGAAGAACGCGCCATCAAGGAGTTGCCGCTCAACGGACGGAATTTCGCGACGCTCGTGTACCTGACGCCCGGGATTACACCCGGCCAGGCGAACGAGAATCTCTCCGGCGCCAGCACGTTCAATCCGCGAGGCGCGTCGAATTTCAATGCGCTCGGACATCAGGCCAACGCCAACGCCTGGCTGATTGACGGTATCGATAACAACGAGTACACGTTCAACACCGTCATCGTCGCGCCGTCGGTCGAGCAGGTGCGCGAGTTCAAGGTGCTCTCCGGTGTCTTCTCGGCCGAGTTCGGACGCGGCGCCGGAGTTGTCTCGGTCTCGACAAAGTCGGGCAGCAACACGCTCCATGGCACCGCCTTCGAGTACCTGCGCAATGAGGCCTTCGATGCGCTCAACTTCTTCGTACGCAAAGTGCGGCTGCCCGACGGCCGCCTGCAGATCGATCCCAAGCCACCTCTCGATCGGCACCAGTTCGGCGGCGCCGTCGGCGGCGCTGTCGTGATTCCCGGACTCTACGACGGCCACCGCCGGACGTTTTTCTTCGCAGACTACGCAGGCTTGAAAGAGAAGCGCGGCCAGGTGTTCGTCAATACTGTGCCGACGGCCCTGACCCGCAATGGTGACTTCCGCGACTTCCAGGATGGCGATGGAAGTCTCATCCTCATTTATGATCCGCTGACCACACGATTGAATCCTGCTTTCGACCCAGCTCGCCCGGTCAGCACGTCGAACCCGCAGTTCCTGCGGGACCCGTTTCCCGGCAACGTCATCCCGCAGGACCGAATCAACGCAGTCGGACGAAACGTCGCGAGCATCTACCCGATGCCGAACGGACCGGGGAACTTCAACAACTACACGTCGACGGTGAACCGGAACGTCACAGACCACGTGTTGTCCGGGCGGGTGGACCACCAGCTCTCGGGCAAGCAGTCGTTCTTCGTCCGGTTCAATTGGGGCAGGTTCAAGCTCGACGCTCCACAGGGACAGGCTGCCTGCTGCCTGCCCACGCCGGCGGACGCGGCGTCCCGCTTCGACCTCGGCCCATTCGTCGCCGGCATTCAGAACACGCGGCTCACCACGCACGGCGCCGCGTTCAACTACTCGCGGATTCTGTCGCCGCGTTTCGTCAACGAGCTGCGCGCCGGCTACGCCAAGACAGTGCCGTTCACGTTTCAGTCCGACTTCGGCACGCACGCAGCGGACTCGCTCGGCATTCGCGGCATCAACGTCACGGAATTCACGACGGGCCTGCCGAACCTCAATATTCCGGACCTGACGGGCATTTCCGGTGGACCGGCGTTCCTGCCGGTCAACCCGAAGCAGTTCCACTGGCAGATCGAGGACGCGCTGGTCTGGTTGAGGGGCCGCCATCAGCTGAAGTTCGGATACCGGCTCGTCGATCGCTATCCGTCGCCCTTCACCAACACGGATACGCGCGGCACGATCAACTTCGGCCGGAATTACACGAACAATCCAGTGACCAACGCCGGTGGCTCGGGCATCGCGTCGCTGCTCACGGGGTACATCAACAGCGCGGCACGCGGTTTCCTGCTCGCGCCGTACACGCTGCGCACGCAGGAGCACGCGTTATTCGTGCAGGACGACATCAAGGTCAACCCGCGGTTCACCATCAACGCCGGCCTGCGGTACGAGATCTTTGGCGCCGAAACCGAAGTGGACAACAAAATCGTGAACTTCGATCCGGTGAACCTCCGGTTGATCTATGCCGGTGAGGACGGCGCGAGCCGCTCGGTGAACAAGAAGACGCGCTATGGCAACTTGGCGCCGCGATTGGGCCTGACCTACGACCTGCTCGGCGACGCGACGACGATCCTCCGAACGGGCTTCGCGATCACGTATTACCCCGAGCAGCCCTCGGCATCGAACATGATCGGGCAGCAGGTGCCGTACACGATTTCCCAGAACGTCAGCTTTGCGACCAATCCGACGAACTTTGGTGCGGTGCGGACGATCGATGATCCGTTTCCACCGATCGCGCAGGTGAAACCGCGCACGACCGAAGAGCTCCAGGCCGCGAACCCGCGCGTACTCGGCCATTCATTCGAAAACGAGACGTCGTATGCCGAACAGTGGCACCTCGGCGTCGAACGGCGGTTGTTCCGCGCAACGGCGGTGGAACTGACGTATGCAGGGAGCGCCGGGAAGCACATCGTGTTCTGTTACAACCCGAACGAAGTGCAGCCGGGCATCGGGTCGCAGGAGTCGCGCCGGCTGATTCAACCGCTGAACCGGTTGAACAACATGCTGCAGTGCGATCCGCGCAACAGTTCGACGTACCACAGCGGACAGCTGAAGGTCACGCAGCGCTTCAGCGGCGGCCTGCAATTCCTCGTCAGCTACACCTACGCCAAGGCGCTCGATTACGGCGGCTCGGCCGCCAGCGGTGGTGGCGCAGTTGGCAATCCGCAGACCGTTACAGATTTGAAGGCGGGCCACGGCCCATCGGGATTCGACGTGCGGCATCGTGCCGTGACGAGTTGGGTCTGGGAGCTGCCGTGGGGACCGAACCGGCGATGGTTAAGGAACGGTGGGCTGATCGGCTCTGTGCTGGATGGATGGCAGCTCGCAGGAATCGCGACGATCACGACGGGACGTCCGTTCACGGTCTTCATGCAGAATGGCGTCAACAACGGCGCGCCGAGCTGGCCGAACCGGATCGGATCCGGAACACTGGACCACCCGTCAGTCGATCTCTGGTACAACTCTCGCGACTTCGTTGCCCCTCCGGCAAACACTTACGGCAACAGCGGCCGCGGCATCCTCTACGGTCCGGGCCATGTGAATTTCGATACGTCGCTGTCGAAGCGATTCGCGGCGGCGGGCCGGACGAACGTCGAGTTTCGGTGGGATGCGTTCAATCTGTTCAACAATCCGGGCTTCGGCTTCCCGAACCAGAACTTCGATTCGCCGACCGCGGGCCGCATCACGACGACGGTTGTGGACAACCGGTCGATGCAGTTCTCTCTGAAGTTCAACTTCTAAAAATTGAGAGGAAGCGATGAAACGGGCTGTTCGCACGCTGTTGGAAGCGTCGCCGCGCGGAGTCGACCGACGCTCGTTCTTCAAGACGGTCGGCCTCGGCGCTGCCGGCGCGATGGCGTTGACGGGAGAGGCCGCCGCGGATGCCGCGGCGAATCTCGTGCAGGCCAACGTGAAGCGCGCGTCGGAGCCATCCGCGCTCAAGATCACCGACCTGCGCTTTGCGGTCGTCGTCAACGCGCCGATGACGTGCCCCATCATCCGCATCGATACCAATCAGGGACTCGTGGGGTGGGGCGAGGTCCGCGACGGGTCGAGCGAAACCTACGCGCTGTTCCTCAAGAGCCGCATCCTCGGCGAGAACCCGTGCAACGTCGACAAGATCTTTCGGAAGCTCAAACAGTTCGGCGCCCCCGCGCGACAGGCTGGAGGCGTGTGCGGGATTGAGATGGCGACGATGGATCTCGCGGGCAAGGCCTGGGGCGTGCCGTGCTGGCAGATGCTCGGCGGCAAGTTCCGGGATCGCGTCCGGCTCTACGCGGACACGACCGAGCGCGACACGCCGAAGGAACAGGGGGAGATGCTCAAGGCGCGAATGGATCGAGGCATCACGTTTTTGAAACAGGACTTCGGGATCGGGCTGCTGCGCAATATCCCTGGCACGCTCTCGATGCCGCTCGGAACCGATATCGGTGGCGGCCAGAGGATCATGCATCCGTTCACCGGCATCCAGATCGCGGACAAGGGCATCGAATGGCTATCGGACTGGGTCGGTCAGATTCGCCAAACGATCGGCATGGAGATCCCTCTCGCCTCGGATCATTACGGTCACATCGGCGTCAACAGCTGCATCAAGCTCGCGCGCGCGATGGAGAAATGGAATCTCGCGTGGATGGAGGACATGGTGCCGTGGGAATTCGGGGAGCTCCTGAAACAGATTCGAGATTCGACGACCACACCCATCCTGACGGGCGAGGACATCTATCTGAAGGAGGACTTCATCAAGCTGATCGACATGGGCGCCCTGGACATGATTCATCCCGACCTTGCGAGTGCGGGCGGACTGATCGAGACGAAGAAGATTGGCGACTACGCGATGGAGCACGGCGTCGCGATGGCCATGCATTTCGCCGGCACGCCCATCTCGTTCATGGCGAACGTCCACTGCGCGGCAGCCACCGAGAACTTCATCGCGCTCGAACATCACTCATTGGACGTGCCGTGGTGGGAGCAACTGGTGCGCACGACCGGCGGTCAGCCGCTGGTCGAGAAGGGGTTCGCAATCGTCCCGGATACGCCGGGCCTCGGCGTCGATCTCAACGAAGATGCCGTCAAGCAGCATCTCCGCCCCGACTCCGGCTATTTCCGGCCGACGCCGGAGTGGGACAAGGAACGGAGCAACGACCGGCACTGGAGCTGATCCACGGATCAGACCCGGGAGCCACGGATCACACGGATCAGACTCGGAAGCCACGGATCACACGGATCACACGGATCAGACTCGGGAGCCACGGATCAGACTGGGGAGGCACGGATCACACGGATCACACGGATCAGACGTCATGCTGAAGTCTGGCGCCATCATCGCATTCGCTGTCAGCGCGTTCTGCACGTTTCAGGCGCCGCAGGCCGTGCTCGTCCCGGCGCAGGCCGGCACTCTTCGGGCCGGCGCATTCGAGGTCGATATCACGCCGGCTCCCGACGCGGCGTTGCCTTTGAGCGGCTACGGCAGCCGCACCGAAGGATTCAAGGGCATTCACGACGACCTGCACGTGCGTGCGATTGTGCTCGAAGACGGTGCGACCCAGGCTGCTGTGATCGGATGCGAAGTCATCGGCATCTCTGCCGCGCTGTGGGAAAAAATCGCCGGCCGCGTGACGGCGGAGACGAAGATTCCCCGCGACAACATCATGCTCGCGTCGGTCCACACGCACGCGGCGCCGGCGATCGGAACCTACAACGAACCGGCTGAAGGGGAAGCGGCAAGAAAACGCGCCGAGTACGTCCAGAGACTGGAAGACGCCGTGCTGACGGCCGTCCGTCGCGCCCAGGCAAGCCTCGAGCCGGCGAGAGTGGGGCTTTGGCACGGGCAAGGCGAACGTGAACACAAATCGCCGTGCCCGAGATGGCAGCGGCGGGTGGATGCTCGGCAACAATCCCGATGATGTCTCCGACAAGACGGTTGCGGTGATCAAGTTCGAGACGCTGTCCGGACAACCGCTCGCCATCTTGAGCAACTACGCCGTCCACGGAACCGTCTTGGGTGCGGGTAACCTGCAGATCAGCGCTGATCTTCCTGGCGCGACGTCTCGTCTCGTGGAGACGCATTACAGCGACAGGGTCGTGTCTCCGTGGACGAGCGGCGCCGCCGGAGATCAGGATCCGATCTATCGCGTCGGCACGGACTTCAAGAACGTGGCGGCGCTCGGCCAACTGCTCGGAGAAGAAGTGATCCGGGTCGCCGACAGCATCAGAACGTCGACGCGCGCACGGATCCGCGGAATGCAGAAGGTCGTCACATGCCCCGGAAAGCGGACAGTGCAGAGCCCGGCGCCGCACCAGGAGTACAAGGCGGAGGATGCGGAGCCGGTGCCGATTCGTCTATCGTTGCTGGTGATCAACGACATCGCGATCGCCGGTGTCTCAGGGGAGGTGCTCACCAACATCGGCCTCAGATTGAAAGCAGAATCCCCGTTCAACCGTACGATGCTGGTGACCCACTGCAACGGATCGAGCGGGTATCTGCCCGACGATGCGGCGTACGATCGGATCAGCTATGAGATTGTCACGACACACGTGAAACGCGGCTGCGCCGAGAATGCGATCGTCAATGGGCTCGTCGAGATGATGAACACGTTCTTCTGATGTTGGGCGTCCTGCGTGTCCCGCTCGTCTGCGTGGGGCTCGCCGCGGCGTCGTGGCACGCCGCGGGCGTCGGCCCGCCACACCTCTATCATCACGAAGCCAGCCGCATGTCGATGGCGTGCCTCTATGCGATTGACGCGTACGGGCAGGATCGGGAAGCCTTGCCGCACATCGTGAACGACGCGTTCGATGAAGTCGACCGGATTGACCGGTTGATGAGCAACTACAAGGCCGACAGCGCACTGTCGCGCGTCAACCGTGAGGCCGCACGGCACCCGGTGGCCGTCGATCGAGAGCTGTTCGAGTTCATCGTCTTGGCGACCGCCTACACTCAGGAGTCCGACGGCGCGTTCGACATCACGGTCGGTCCGCTGATGAAGGCGTGGGGATTCTTCCGTGGCGAAGGCCGACTGCCTGATCGCGGCGACCTCGCCGTCGCGCGGCGTCACGTCGGCAGCAGCCACGTGATCCTGAACCGGCGCGACAGGACGATCGCCTTCGACGAGCCCGGCGTCGAACTGGATCTCGGAGGCATCGCCAAAGGCTACGCCGTCGATCGCGTCGTCACCATCCTCAAGGAGCGGAAGGTCTCCGCTGCGCTCATCAGCGCCGGTGGCAGCACGATCTATGGCCTCCGCGCACCCCCGGCGCGCGAGGGATGGGACGTTCAGATTCAGGATCCGATCGACGCTCGAAGAACCGCGCTGACCGTTACCCTGAAGGACCGTGCGGTCTCTGTCGCCGGCACCTCCGAAAAGTCGTTCGAAGCCGCAGGTATGAAGTATTCGCACATCATGGACCCGCGCACCGGCAGCCCCGTCCAGGGTGTCTTGAGCGTCGTGGTCTTGACGAGCAGCGGAACGGCCGGCGATGCGCTCGACGACGCGTTCTTCGTGCTGGGTCCGGAGCGCAGCTGGAGCTATATGAATCGATTGCGCGACACGGAAGCGTATTTTTTTCTCCCGGATCCAGTGCACGGCTGGACGATGCTCCACAAGTAACGAAGGGGCGACGAAGGCAACGGATCCTAAAACGAAGCAACGGAGCCAACGGAGCCAACGGAGTCAGCGGAGAAATGCGTATTACTCACGGTGGTAAAAACGGTTGAGCGTCGCGGCGGACGCACTAATACTCGGGATGTACCCTCAGCGCCTGAGCGCCTCGGCGTGAGATCCTCTTCGTTCGTGTTCGTTGCTTCGTTTCTGAAATCCGTTTCCTCCGCTTTCCTTCGTTGACCGATCAGGAGGAACTAGCCGTGAACCGACGAACCTTTGTCAAGGCGCTCACGGCCGCGCCAGCCGTCGGCTTGCTTCGTTCGCACCCCGCAGAGGCGGATTTGCCAGAGGCGAAGATCACGCGCGTGCGCATCTACCGGCCGCCGAACCTGAATCCGCTGTTCAATCAGAGCGACATGGTGGTGACCGTCGAGACCGACGCTGGAGTCACCGGCATCGGCGAAGGCGGCGCCAAGGATACCCTCGAGCAATGCGCGGGAACGTTGATCGGCAAGAATCCCTTCCACAGCGCGGCGATCTGGCAGGAAGCGTATATCGCCTGGTTCTACCCGCCGGGCCGTGAGAAGGCCCACGCGCTGGGAGCGCTGGACCTCGCGTTATGGGACATCAAAGGCAAAGCGCTTGGCGTTCCGATCCACGAGTTACTCGGAGGCACGGCGCGCGACTACTGCGAGTGTTACGCGACGAGTGGCGCGCGTCCGCCTGGCGTCGCGCCGGACGCCAGATTGAGCCTGAAAGACCGCGCTCGAGCGACGATGGACGCGGGCTATCGGGCGTTTCGAATGGCGCCGGCGGATATCGCGATCGGTGCTGTATACGACACGCGTGCCGTGGTGCGGCTGGTCGCGCAGGACTGCAGAGACGTGCGAGAAGCGGTGGGACCGAACGGCAACTGGTGCATCGATTTCCACCAGCGGTTCGACCTGAACGACGCGCTCCGTCTCTGCAAGGCGATTGAGGAGTACGACCCGTTCTTCGTCGAAGATCCAGTACGCGACGAGAACGCGCTGCAGGACATCCCGAAGCTGCGACAGATGACCTCGGTCCCGCTGACGCATGGCGAAGAGTGGGGCCTGAAATGGGATTTCAACAGGCTCGTGGAGAACCACGATGTCGACTTCGTTCGCTCGACGCTGCCGAACGTCGGCGGCATCACGGAGATGATGAAGGTCGCGGCCATCTGCGAGACGCACGCGGTCGGCATCATCCCGCATTTCACCGGACCCATTGCCACCGCGGCGCTCGTCAACTGCCTGTCGACGTTCTCGGGTCCCGTGCTGATGGAGTACAACTACGGCGGACGTCCGATCGATTACCTGCCGGAGTGCCTGGATTTCAAGAATGGCAAGGCGTACACCAATCAGCGGCCTGGCCTCGGTGTAACGGCGGACATGAACCGGCTGACGCAGATCGGAGAGGTGACCGAGCCGGGCCGCCGGAACGTCTACAAGCGTCCCGACGGATCGTTGACGCACTGGTAGTCGTCGCCGGGTCTAACGACCCGGCCTACAGTCGTAGGGTGGACCTTCAGGTCCGCCGGGCGAGGAGGCTGAAATGAATCGTCGTGACGCAATCGGAACGCTCTCGCTCGGCGGCGCTTCGCTGCTGGCCGCCGGAGAGTCACTGGCAGGCGCGATCGCGCCGATCGGGCATCCGGGCTACGCGCAGGCAACGGCAGGAACCGCGCCCGTCAAAATCCGCGACGTCAAGACGATCCTGACCGCACCGAATCGTATCCGGCTGGTCGTTGTGAAGATCGAAACGACCGAGCCGGGGCTCGTCGGTTGGGGCTGCGCGACCTTCACGCAGCGCGCGCTGGTCGTCCAGACCGCGCTCGAGCAATATCTGAAACCATTTCTGATCGGCCGCAATGTCGACGAGATCGAAGACATCTGGCAGTCGAGCTATGTGAGCTCGTACTGGCGCAACGGCCCGGTGCTGTTCAACGCGATGAGCGGCGTGGATATCGCGTTGTGGGACATCAAAGCGAAGCGCGCGGGGATGCCGCTCTATCAATTGCTCGGCGGGAAAGTGCGGCACGGCGCGGACTGCTACTTTCACGCGAGCGGCGGCAGCTTCGCCGAAGTCGAAGACAGTGCGCGGCGCGGGATGGAGCAAGGCTTCCGCCACGTGCGCGTGCAGGTGTCGACGCCAGGTTATGCGGGTTACGGCGCACGCAGCACCGCGCCCGCACCCGGCGGTCCCAACGACGTCGTCGGTCCAACGAACCCCAAGGCGATCTGGGAACCGGCGCCTTACGTGCGAATCGTACCGAAGCTCTTTGAGCATCTGCGCGGCAAACTCGGTGACGAGGTGGAACTGCTGCACGACGTCCACGAACGCGTGACGCTGAATCAAGCGATCAACCTCTGTAAGTCGCTCGAACCCTATCGCCTCTTCTTCCTCGAGGATCCGTTCCCGCCGGAAGAGAACGATCATTTCCGGCTGCTGCGTCAGCAGACCAGCATCCCGATCGCGATGGGGGAACTGTTCAACACCCAGCACGAATACGTGCCGCTCATCAGGGAGCGGCTGATTGATTTCATCCGCATCCACATTTCGCAGATTGGCGGATTGAGTCCGGCGCGCAAGGTTACTGCGCTCAGCGAATTCTTCGGCGTGCGGACAGCATGGCACGGCCCGGGAGACGCGTCGCCGATCGCGCATGCGGCACAACTTGCCCTGGAGCTTTCGAGCTACAACTTCGGCGTGCACGAAGGCAGCGGCTTCCCGAAGGAGACGCAGGAGGTGTTCGTCGGCTGTCCTGAAGTGAAGAACGGCTACATGCTCGCGCAGGAGAAACCGGGCCACGGAATCGAGGTGGACGAGAAGCTCGCGGCGAAGTACCCGGTTCCGGACAATCCGCCGAACTTCGATTATTCGTGGGGCACGACGCGGCGCAGCGACGGGACGGTGATCAGACCGTAGCGCGCGGGTGTCAAAGTAA
>Ga0066677_10000587_pt1 | contig 12159 bp, 15 predicted proteins | sample GraSoiAngelo_126_FD_62299 | JGI IMG/M metagenome (GOLD analysis project Ga0066677, IMG submission 62299) | Grasslands soil microbial communities from the Angelo Coastal Reserve, California, USA - 14_0927_09_20cm | ecosystem: Environmental > Terrestrial > Soil > Grasslands | place: USA... | reverse complement strand
TCGACATGCAGACGACCGCGCCGGTCGCGATATGCGCTGTAGTCGTTCGCTCCGTTCGGGCACTGCCGGGCAGCAAGGCGGTTCAGGCACTCGCCGCCATCGGGACAAGTGCCCGCGCTATAGACGCGGTTGACTGTAGCGGGTGCTGAGCAGCCGGACAGCAGAAGGGCGCCTAGCAAGACAGGATTACCGACCCGCACAGGCCACACCCACCCCGATCTTGCCGAGTGCCAGCAACGGGCCGATCTTGGCCGCTACGTCCGGCGCGATGCCGTTCGCCTGCAACGCCGCCGCAATATCGGAAGCCGCTGTGAGGCCGCTGAGCGCGCGTTCGCAGTTTCGGGCTGTCGTGATCGTCGCGCAGGCGGATAGCGTGCTGGCGGCCAGAAAAAGGGCATAGATCGGGCGTTTCATGGCTGGTCTCCTTGCGAGTTGGCTTTGGCCTGGTCGGTGACCGTTTCGGCATTCTTCGCGGCGGTGTCGGAGCCGACCTTCGATCCGCCGAGATAGTAGCCCCACGCCGCGGCGAAGGCGGTCAGCAGTGCGCCGATGATCGTCGCATCGTGCGGGTTGAACGCGAGGATCGCGGCGAACATGGCCAGCAGGATCAGCGCCACGATCTCCCGGAAGGCGAAGTCGAGCTTCATTTCAGCGCCTCCCAGGTGCGCGGCCCGACGATGCCGTCAGGGCTCAGCCCTTTGCGGGACTGCAGCGCCTTGACCGCGGCCTCTGTCGCCGGCCCGAATATCCCGTCCGCCGCGATGCCGAGCTTCTCTTGCAGCTCGTGCACCGAACCGCCGCGCGAGCCGAGCTTCAGGAGAGGGTGAGCAGGTGCCTGTGATTGTGCAGGGACCGCGCTGGCGTCGTTATGCTGATAGAGGTTGGCGCTCCGCATCAGGCCCTTGAGGACGGCGCCGTAATTCGGATCGGTCGCGTAAACGCCAGTCAGCGCGTCGGCGAAGGCGTCGGGGTCGGGCAGCTTGGTCCGGGCGTTCGCATAGGGCGTCCGCGTCGCCAGGAATTCGCCATGCTTGTCGAAGGCCTCCGCGATGGAGTCGAACTTGCGGAAGCCGTCGGTGATATAGACCGTCTTTCCGCCAAGCACTTCTCGTGTCCGGGCGCCGACGCTCGGCTCGCCAGCGCGCGCCTTGATGCCAAAGGGGTTATTGCTCCCCGCCGGCATGTGGCGGCCGTAGCCGCTCTCCACCGCCCATTGTGCGATCGAGATGGAGGCGGGGATGCCCCATTTGGCCTGCGAGGCTTTCGCGGCGTCGATGATGGCGTCAGGGATCGTGGTCATTCTCCAAGTCCTTCGCGGATGATGTCGAACAGGGCTTTGCGGGTCATGGGTGCGTCCTTCCCGAGAGTAGTGCCCACACGGTGATGGCGGCGCTGATGATCCAGGCAACGGCGGGCGACTTGACGATGGCCTGCAGCACGCCGGCCGCACCCTCACGGCGGCTCTTATCCGTCTCCAGCACGCCCACCCGGATCGCCAGCGCATCCAGCTTTGATGCATTGTTGTTGCTGGTGTGGATCAGCTCGCGCAGCTGGCCCCTGATTTCACCGAGAAGAAGGAGGGCATTGGGGTCCTGCTCGTTCATCGCCCGCCTCTCTGCGAAAAAGGGTCGTGAACAAGCCCACCTCCCGAAGGCGGGAAGCGGTACAGGACTGGCTCGAAGACGGTCGAGAGAAGGGCCGGCATGGGAATGAGGCTCAGCTCAGCCATCGCGCCACGCCCGCTCTCTTTGCCCCAGCTCCACGTCGGCGTGGCTGAAGCGGGTGCGTTCGTCGTCAGGCATGGTGGGGCTCCCTCAAGTGCGGACTATGCGCAAGATCATCAGACGGCCTTGGACGTCTCCAGCGCCGACAGCCGCGCTTCGAAGCCGGTCTGCGCCGCCTCCAGGCGCTCGTTCTCGCTCTGCGCGGCGGCGAGGACCTGTTCGAGCCGCTGGGCGCGTGTCTCGGCGGCGCCACGTGCTTTTTCGGCACTGTCGGCTCGCGCATTGGCAGCAGCCACCTCTTCGGCAGCGGCATCCTCGGCCGCTGACACGCGCGAACCTGCTTCGTCTTCGGCTCGCGCAATGCGTGCAGCAGCGGCGGCCTCGGCGGCGGCGGCACGCGCCTCGGCTTCCGACACCAGCGCTGCGGCGTCTTTCTCTGCCTGCGCAATTCGCGCGGATGCCTCGGCTTCGACGGTGGTCTTATGCTCCTCGGCCTCGTGCGTGACGCGGGCGGTCTCGGCTTGCGCCTCCCCAACCAGTTTTTCGGAGGCGGCCCGGGCCTCCTCGACCTCGGTCTTGGCGGCGGCACCGACCCGTTCGGCTACAGCGCGGGCCTCGTCGGCGGCCTCGATCAGGCGTGTGGCCTCGGCACCGATAAGGGCTGAGAATTCCGCTTTGGTGATCGCTCGCGCTGGCTGAAGCGTGTCGACGAGAATCCGGTCACCATCGCTGACGCGGTGCAGGTCGATGGCATGGGCACCCTGAAAACCATCCGGGCCGCCGCGGTAAAGGATCTCGTAGAGGAAGGTTTGCTCTTTGATTGGCATTGCAGGGGCTCCTAGGAAATGGTGGCGCGGTCAGTGACTCGCTTCCAGTTCGTGCCGTCCGAGAAGGCGATGACAGCACCGCCGCTCTCGTTCGAGACATAGATCATCGCGCCCGCACCGTGAGTCGAGGCGGATGGCACGGTGCCGACCGTATATGAGCCAGGCTTCACGCTGCCTGCCACCGTCAGCCCGTTGGTGCCCCAGGTGATGCGGTCCGTTAGCCCGTTCTGTTGAAACACGCGCAACGTGCCGCCGCTCGCGTAGAGCAGCCACGCATCCGTCGTCCCGGTCGAGCGGTCGTTAATCTGGGCGCTGCCCGAGCCCCCGGATGCGATGACCGAAGTAGCGAAGGTCTGAGTTTGAGAGAAGGACTGTGCCTGTCCGAGGCAGGCGATCGTGTCGCTGGCATTGGGCAAGGTGAAGGTCTTGGTCGAAGACGCGGGGCCGGAAAAGGCGGTGAACCCATTGCCGGTGCCGCCATTCGCGGCAGGCAAGATGCCTGTGACGCCTGTCGTGAGGGGAAGGCCGGCCGCGTTGGTAAGGGTCAATGAGGAAGGCGTGCCACCAGGGCCACCCGACACGATGATGTTCGCGCCTTCGATCGCCAGCACGCCGGCAGAAACGCGGGTGATCGTGCTGTCGGTGGCATGGCCGACATTTACACCGGCGAATTGCGGGCTGTCTCCCGTCCCGACGCCGAGCGTGGTCCGCTGCGTGGGCGCATCCGCGTCGTCGATCAGCGCCGCACCCGCCGCCGTGATCGTCACGTTCGCCGCGCTGATGTCCAGCGTTCGGTTCACGTTGCCCGTGGTCAGGGTGAAGGTTCGGTTGGCCGTCAGGTTGGAGCCTGGAACGATGCGCAGGCTGTGGCTGCCGTCGGTGTCCAGTATCCGAAGCCCGTCGGCATTGGCGAACGTCGCGGTTACGGGATTTGACGTGCCGCCGAGTGTCACCGTTGTTCCGGTCCACGACAAGACGTTGTGGGAGAATGCAACGTCCTTGATCGAGCCGCTGTTGGCCGCGATGTCCAGAAGGTCAGAGCCGGGCGTGTAGTTCAGAAACGCGTTGAGGCCGGAAGGGTCGCCGAAATAGAGTGAGGACGAAGCCCCTCCCGTATCGATCCGGATGGTGTATTTCGCGCGGAGGCCGTTGCCGTCATAATATACGAGGCGACTCATCGGAATGACCCGCGGCAGGGCCCCCTGACTGATCGGCAGCTTTTCCGTGCCATCCAGCGCCGAAGCTATCGTGCCGGTGTTGACTTCAAACGACATCGATCAAAACTCCACGTCTTCGCCGCCGATGAGAATGACGATCCCGCCGATCCGAAGCGTCGCCGTCGGCTCGACCGCGGGCGCGAACAGCGGGTCTTCGATGAACTCAAGATCGTAAACGACCGCATCGCCGACCTGCACGGGGTTGCGCCCCGCTTCGTCGGAGGTGAGCCGGAACCACCCCAGCGGATTGCCAAAGACGACCGTATCCTCGAGAAGGTCGGCATTTAGGGCCGGCTTGAACGTCACCACTGCGGTGCCGCCGACCCCAACGACAACATCCTCCTTGATGATGTGAATACGCCCGTCGCCGCCGATATAGTTTCCTGCGTAAACCGTCCCGCCCGGGGGCAATCCGGTCAGGGTCATCGAGGTAGCGCCTTGCGACGTGGCAGGGTTGCCCACGTCGCTGGCGTCGATGCCGATTGCATCGGGCCTGCGGAAATCCCACAGCCCGACGCGGCTCTGCCCGCCGGCCAGCCGGGCAAGCAGGGCGTCCATCGCGAGCCCTATGCCGGTTAGGCCGGTCGCCCCAGCATAGCCGCCCCTGATCTGCCACCGGCACCGCCAAAGGTCGCCAGAAAGGCCATAAGTCTTATGCGCGTTGGTGAGCGGGCTCTGGCTCCTGCCGGTATGCGGCTGCAGCCACATCTCTCCGGCAAAGGGGGTCAGGCCACTAGTCGGCCAGTAATAATCTGCCATCATTCACCCTAAAGTGGACCGGGAAGCTCAGGACCGCCGCCGTAACCGCCACCTGAACCCTCCCCGCTGGTGGGCGGGTCGCCATCGGCGGGAATGATCACGACCTGGTTGAGATAGATGCGGAGCGGGTTGTCGGAACTGTTGAGGGCGTCGGCATATTCGGTCGTCGCGCCGAAGGTTGGCGTGGCATCGCCGATCTGATCGACGTCGCAAAAAACGAAATAGGTCGCGGTCGGCGTCAGGCCTGTGAGGGTCGTTCCGGTCACCGCAACCTCGCCAATGCCCGGCCAGTCGAGCACGAAGTTGCTGATGACGATCTGGCCGTCGCCGGCAATCGTTTGCCCCGTGAGCGTCAGCGCGCGGGGATAGGTCGTGCGGATGATGTTCTGCGTTTCCGAGTCCGTCAGGATCGGGTCGGGAACGTCAATGGTGGGCACCGTATCGGGAGCAACGTAGGTCGGCGCCCCGTAGATTTCCTCGTTCTCCTCGCGAAGGCTGACCGACACCCCGAAGTCCGCCGACAGGCCCCATGTCGTGATGATCCAGGCATAATTGCTGAGGTTATAGCGGGTGGTGTCCAGCTGCACGATGTCGAGCGCGCCCGTCTTGAGCCCCTCGATCGTCATGGGCCATGAAACCGTCTTCTCGCACTGCGCCCGCTTCAGCATGATCGAGCCGATACGTTCCGCCCGCGCCTTTGAAATAATGAACGGCAGATCGAGGTCAGTCTGCCGAATGTCCGTCGGCGGCGTGTCCAAGGTCTGTGTCGCCGCCGCGGCCGACTGATAGCCGTTGGCGGGCTCGATATAGGTAATCTGCACCTCGTTGACCGCGTTGTCCGCCGTGTCGAACGCGGAGACCACGATGCCGCCGGCCAGCATGTCCTCGGTCAGCGTCTCGCTTGGCGGCACCCAGTAGCCGACGCGCATCTTGTGGCGGCCCTCGGTGAACGCATAGGAACCGGCGCAGCTTTGCACGAGCGCATCGCGGACCTCGCTCGGCGCCGCCCCGGTGGTGATTACGCCGTCGATCGCGTAACGCGGTTCGCCGTCGACATCCTCATCGCAGACATTGGCCTGCGCGCTGATCCAGTCATCGTCGGGAATCTCGTCGGCATAGGCCCCGAAGCCGCCTTCCTCCCTGGGCAGCTTCATCCAGTCGTAGAACACCAGCGCGGCGTTATTGGTGTAGCCCTCGCTGGCGTCGCGCGGGTCGGTTATGTCGTCCTTGCCGTCGACGATTACGGTGATGTTCGGCATGCCCGCCTCGATCACGGCATCGGTCAGCTTGAACTTCGCGTAAATCTTGGCGATGCCGAGGCCCTTGTGAGCCGAGGTCCACTTGCCGCCGCACTCAGAAACGAAGGTCGCGTTGGCGACGTCGGTATCAGTGCCGCGGACGAACCAGAGCCAGGCCGCGCTTGCATAAGGCCCTGACGTCACCATGCCGGAGCCGTCGACCGTCACCGCCTCGTCGTTCAGCATGAAGGTCGGATTGCCGGCGCAACGGTGGCCCGCGCACGCGATCACGAAATAGCGCCAGTGCTTCCCTGCCGTTTTTGCCGAATGAAAGAAGACAAGCAGGCCGCCCAGACGCCGCCGTCCGTAAGCAATGAAGCTGTTCGAGATGCTTTGGCGGAAAACTGAAGGTGGGCCGGTTCCGAGTGCGGAAGGTTTCGGGGCAGTCAGCTTACTGAGGGCGAAGCTGGCCGCTACGGTCGCGGTCGCGAGGATCGCTGTCGCAATGATGCCCTTGATCGCAAGGCTGGCGAGTAGCGTTGATCCAATGCCCGACGTTGCTACAAAAATGACGACCATTGCGGCGACGATCGCCAGCGCCTTCACGACCTTGCCCAACGATCAGCCTCCCCGAGTCGGCCAGATGAGGCTCGCTTCGTTGATCAGCACGGTCGCGCCCATGCACTCGATCACTTCCCCGCGAACGACGCCGAGGGCACCCTGAACCATCGCGAGATCGCCACGCTGAGCCCGGCGCCGGTCAATCGGCTCGCCAAGCATCTTCGTCGCCAATTCGGCCAGCGAGCGCACGCCAGCCCTGCGATACAGTTGCGCGGCCTCGCGCCATGACCGCGGGCAACCGCCGAGCTCCGCCCAGATGTCGCGCCCGCTGGCTTTCGCGATGGCGTCGACGGCAGGCTCGGCGCAGTGCCGGGTCCGCCAGTCCGGATCATTCACTGAAACTGCTCAGGGATATGCCGCCCGGGCTTCCCCCGCCCGCGCCATTCGACACCGCGCTCTTGCTCTCGGCCTTGGCCCAGAGGATCGAGACCTCGGCCATCTGCGGGACATATTGAAGGAACAGGTCGCCGGGGTGCTGGCGCTGCTGGTATTCGTCCGTGAACCGCTTGATTGATGGACGACGCTGGTCGATCGCGCGGCTTTCTCCTGAAATCTCGACGCTAAGGGTCGTGCCGGCGTCGGTGATCTTGTATTCGTCGACCCGCCCGCGCCAGAGCAGCTTCGTCGCGATGACGCTGTGCCAGTCGTCGCCAAGCTCGATCGCCCCGACATAGACCTCGAACAAGGCGCCGCGCGTGGCTTGGGCGGCGATGTCCGCCGCATGCTCGCTCGGCACATCGAACAGGCTGACCTTGATCCCCGTCGCAGAGCCGTCCGTCGCCTCGGCTATCGTGTCGATGGCCCCGAGCCGCCCGGCGCCGATCCACGTCTGCAGGTCGCCGTTGCTGTCCTCGAACTCCAGTTCGCCAATGCCGGTGAAGGCATGGACAGGATCGGGCAGATCAATGAAAACAGCGAGGAAAGGCTTGACGACGGACTGCTCGACGGCATCGATCAGTTCGGCGGGAAGGTCGCGGCTCATCCGCGCCGCCTGCCCTGCTGCGCCACGCTGGACATGACGCCGTGCCTGATCGCCGGATATGCCTGCGCGATCTCGATCTGGCTGCCCTCCGAGATGCGGGCCTGGAGCATTTCATCGCGAAGCTCGACGATGATCCGGCCGCCGCCTCCGCCGCCGATATTGTCATTCGCGACGACGTGCCCCGCACCGCCCATGTGGAGCAGTTCAGGTCCCTTCTCGCCGACCAGATATGTCCGCCCGGGCAGGACGGGTCCGCCGGCCGCACGGGCGCCGCCGAATTTGAAGTTGAGTGCGCCCCCGAAGAAATCCGTCTTGCCGCCCGGAATCAAGCCACCAAGCGCATTGACCAGTGGCCCGATGATCGCGCGCTGGATCGCGATGCGCAGTAGGTCGGCAATGATGCTGGCGGCCACCTTCTTGAAGGCGGAGCCCATTTTTTCCGTGCCGGTGATTACGCCCACAAGCGCATCCTGAATCGAGCCCAGGCCCTGAACTGCGACTGATTGCAGGGCTTCGTTCATTTCCGCCGCAGTGCGCGGAATTGCGTTCATGAAGGCTTCGAGTGGGCCTGCCGTCTGGCGCATGACGTTCTGCTGGCCAAGGGCGTAGCGAGAGTTAGATGCGGCTTCCTGCCTATCCAGTTGCGCCCGCTGCGCCGCATTAAGCCCCTGTTGCATGCGCTGCTTCTCGATCGCCAGGATTTCTTCCTGATGCTGGAGAGCAAGAAGGCGCAACTCGATGTCGCGCCGCTCCATCGCGGTCCGGGCAAGCTGACCTCTGGCCTGAAGGACCGATTCCTGATCGTTTAGGTCTCGCTGGGCGATGTCGATGCGCTGCTCGTCCAGGCGTTGCTGCATCATTGCCCGGCGGGAAGCGATCTTGGTATCGGTGAGCTGCTGGCTACGGGCGAGCAAGAGGCCAGCCTCCATATTCGCCGCCACCGCCTGCGCAGTGTCCCTACGTGTACGATCGGCCGCCTCATTGCGAATGCGCTGATCTCGCTGAGCCTGCTCCGCGCGGACCGCAGCAACGTCGCTTGCCGCGGATTCTTCTTCGGTCTGGATCTGTCGGCGGCGAGCATCCAGAATATCGGCGTCGAGTCCCGCAAGCTGCTCCTGAAAATGCTCCTCATCACGTTGGCGGCGTTCGGCCAGTTCTGCGGCGCGGCGGGCGGCCCGTTCCGCTGCGGTCTGTGCTGCTTCCGCCGCCTGTGCGGACCCGGAGGCACCGAACATATGCGTGGGATCGACCGAGCGGCCATTGACGATGCGCTGATAATGCAGGTGAGGTATGCCGCCAGCAGCGTTCCCGCTGTTCCCAATCGCGCCGATGATGTCGCCCGCGCTGACGCGTTGCGAAGCCCCCACGGACCCGAATGCACGACTGAGATGGGCCAGCAAATTGCGCGCGCCGCTGTCAGCCCGGATTTCGACGTAGAGGCCGAGGCCGCCGGGAGCACTGCGTACCGTAGCCAGACCGCCTTCCGGAGCGACAACGGGATCACCCAGATTGCCCCTGAAGTCGAGGCCTTCGTGCTTCCGCCCCGGAATGAGGCGGCCATTAAGCGGGACGCGGCTGCGGTCGGCACCATAAGGGCTGAGCAGGGCGCCGGTAACGGGACGGGTCAGGGTATGTGTGTTTCGCCCTGCGCGCTCAGCCTCTTGGATCTGGGTCATCCGCGCCGCGCTCTCGGCACGCAAGACACGCAATTCTCGCGTGTAATCGATCAACGACTTGCGCCCAGCCTCATATTCACGGCGCAATGCCGCTTCCTCGCGACGCAGGCGCCCCGTTTCCGCCGCGCGGCGATCAAGGGATTCCTCTATCATCTGCCCCGCGATCGGGACCACCGCGCCTCGGACATTGGCCTGCGCACCGCTGATTTGGGCCTCGGCGGCGCGAAGCTGAGCTTCAAGTTCGGCCAGGCGAGCCCTTGACCGCTGCACAATAGCGTTCGCGGAAAGCTGCTGGCGCTCGTCCGCACTCGCTGCCTGTCTTTCAGCCCGAGCCAGAGCCTCGCGTTCGGACCCAATCTGCTGCACAAGGAGATTGCGCGCCTGCTGGAGATTGGTGAGGTTGGCGATAGCCAGGCTCAGGACCCGCTGCTGGTTTTCTTCTAGCGTGCTGTTTTGCTGGCGAAGCGCCTCCGTCTGCTCCCGAATGGCGGCTGTGACACCGGGAAGCGTCTGGGCAAAAGCCGCTTGCGCCTCCCGAGTGATGTCGGCCTTGCGGGCATTCTCCGCGAGGCCGTCGGTCGCCTTTTCGACCTCCGTCCGCGTATCGAAAAGGCGGGCGATCAGCGGGAGAAGCACAACCGCGCTGGCCGTCAGCGCGATCCCCCACGCGCCGCCCATGAAGCGCGCGAAGCCGCTTGCCCCCCCCGACATCATCTGGATTGCCTGGATGACCTGTCCAGATTGCTGCGCAAAAATCGTGGAAACCCGCGTGCCGCTGGCGAGCTGCGTGGCGACGTCGTTGATCTGAAAACCGAGCTGCTGCATGCCGGCCCGATATGAGCCCGCCGCAGCCACGGAACGCTGCTGGGCTCTACCGAAATTCTCGACAGCGCCGCCAGCTCGACGCATCCCTTGTTCAAATTGAGCGGTGTTGGCGGTAAGGTCCACCCTCAGCGCGCCAACCGGGGCTCCTGCCATGAGGGTGATCCTTTCCGATGGTGGGGGGGCGAGCGGGTCGCTAGGCCGCGACCCGGCGGATCGTGATGTCCGCACCCCCGGATTTCAGGGTCTGCAGGACGGCCAGCATTTCCTTCGGGTCCTGGGAAGGCGCTCGCAAATAGTGGTCAATCGACTTGAGCTTCCCTACGGAAGCCGCGCCATTTAGCGCAGCCTGGGTCCAAGCCCGGCCGAGATCGTCGCGCCCCTCTCGCTTCCGACGATCAAAGCACGCCTGAAGGGCATCGCTGAAGCTGACCGCCGTCTGCTCATCGAACTCGACGAGAGGCAGGGTTTCTTCGATCCATATGCGACGCAGGGCTCGCCAGTCCCATCCTACGCCGCCAGAGGAGGGTTTTCCGAAGACCCTTCGGTCAAGTCGCCGAAATAGGCCGCGACGAGATCGCCGAGGACCCGCATCGTCTTGGGATGCCCGGCCTTTTCGATGATGTCGGCAACCTGCTCGTCATCGGCTTCATCGACCAGAAAAGCCCCTACCCACGCGACCAGATCGTCGCAGCCGAGACCGCCCCCGAACTCCAGCATGAGGTGAGGCAGCTTCTTGCCGGATGAGTGCTCGAAAGCGCGCCACGCCCGGAAATTCATCCGGAGCAACTTGTCTCCGAGCGTGGCTTCGCCCTTGGCTGGATCAGCGCGAGCCATTACGCCGCCGCCGCCTCGGTCACCGCGCCGGTGAAGCGGATCGTGAAGGTCGCCGTCATGCGGTCGCCGATCGGCACGCTGCGCTCATAGGATTTCACCAGGCACTCGCCCGTGACCTCCCAGTTCGCCGCGGAATCGGGAACGACGATCTTGTAGGACCGGGCGACGCCATCGGCGACCGCGGCGCGCAGGATCACGTCGCTCGCGCTGTTGGGGTCATAGTTCATCGAGAACTTGCCCTCCCCGTCCTCGATCAGCCCGGCGATATATTCGCGGTGGCGATTGGCGGACTTGAAGTGCGTCGCCTCGACGTCGGCCACCTGCGGGTTGGGCAAGGAAATCTCGGTGATCTCGCCCAGCTCGGTCAGAACATTGGAGGCGTTGTCGAGCCACATTTGCGCGCCCCAGCCAATACGTGCGGTCGTCATTGAATTGCCCTCCTTCAGGCGGTGGAATAGTGGAACATCAGGTCGGCACTCGCCCTGAAGATCGTGCTGTTCGGCTCGTCCTCTGCCGGCAGGTCGCTCTTGCGCTGCACGAAGGCCCGGTCGAACCGGATGCTGTTTGCCGTGTTGGCGGGAACCAGCGCCGTGATCGCGGCGTCGATAATGGCGTTGGCCTTCGCGTGGGAGGCGGACCAGGCATCCAGTTGAACCAGAGCCGGGTTGAGCCCGTCGAAGCCCTTCATGTGCTGCGGGCGTTCCTCGTTGATGGTCTGCAGCGTAAGTGCCTCAAGAGCCGTCGACTGAGGGCGGCTGACCCAAGTGACCTTCGTGCCGACCAGCGTGGTCAGAGGCGTGTCAGCAAGCGCGCGAGCGCGAAGGGCGGCCTGCCAATCCATCAGCCGTTCCTCGCCATCCAAGTTTCGACGGACGCCCATCTCGCAACCTTGCGCGCCGCTCGCTCGGCAGCCCGCTCGACTTCTTCCGAAAGCCCCGAATGGATCAGCCCAAGGACGATGCCCCGATTGCTCTCCCACGCCGACCGCATGAACGGCTGCGCGGGCGTGTCTATCGTGCCGAACTCTTCGAAGCTGGCGTAATTCAGGGCGCCGTTCCCGCCCGCCGGGCCGATGTAGATTTCAGCCTCATATTCCTTTGGCGAGGCTTGCCGCTGACGGCGGGTCAGCTTGTCCGAAACCGAAATGCTGAACGCGAGGCGGCCTGTCCGATGCGGGGCCGCCTGCGCGGCGTCATTCGCGACCGGTTCCCCCGCCTTCGTCAGCACCCGCTTCAGGACGTTTCGCCTTGTCGCCTGTCCGAGATCCCCCAGATTGGCGACGGTCTGATCCAGCCCCTCCAGCTTCGACGTCAGCATCAACGGCCTCCACCAGTCCAGCGTCGATCAGGGACCGGCCGTCCGCGGGATCGACCGTGTAGATGTCGCCCTTCGCCTTCTCATAGGTCGGCGGGTAGCGATTGCCGTGAGGCCGCAGCGCCCGGACCTTCATCAGAGC
>Ga0066677_10000582_pt1 | contig 12214 bp, 5 predicted proteins | sample GraSoiAngelo_126_FD_62299 | JGI IMG/M metagenome (GOLD analysis project Ga0066677, IMG submission 62299) | Grasslands soil microbial communities from the Angelo Coastal Reserve, California, USA - 14_0927_09_20cm | ecosystem: Environmental > Terrestrial > Soil > Grasslands | place: USA... | reverse complement strand
GACGCAGAAGCAGGAAGTTCAATACGTCACCGCGAACGTGACGAACCAGTTCGGCAACAAGCTCCGCACACGCGTGGCGTACAACAACAGCTGGTCGAAGACCGACGGTCAGCTCGCGTCGGTGACGGGCAGCGACCGAGCGTCCACTGTTTACACCAAAGGGACCAAGTTCCCGAACTGGACCGTCTCGGGGACGGCCGACTACACATTGACGTCGAATCTCGTGATCGGCGCGCGCGCCGGACGCTACCTCCAGGACACCCATGATTTCAACGTCAACAATGTGGTCCGCTTCCTGTTCGCTGATGGCACGACGAACATCGGCATGGCCGGCGTGCCGGAGCAGTTCCAGCATCCCGCCGGATTCAACAACGTCGCAAACAACAGCGGCGTCGATCACGATACGCAGACCCGCAATTACGCGCAGCTCGATGCGACATGGTTCGCGAGAACGGGCTCGAGCTCGCACCAGATCAAGGGCGGTGTGCAGTTCGATCGTCGCGCCAATGACGTCGTCAGCGGCGAGCTGCAGAACTTGATCAGTCTCAGGTGGGGCGTGCCGTACACCGGCGGGGCGACTCCTGTGTCGGGCGCGTTTGGCTACTACGAGGTGCGCGGCAACGGCCCATCGCCACAGCAGGGTTTCATCACGCAGGGCAATGTGAAGTCGAACGTGAACGGTCTGTTCGTGCAGGACACGTGGTCGGTGAGCAACAAGCTGACGATCAACGCCGGCGTGAGGACGGAGGAGGAAAACGTCCCCGCATACACGACCGATCCGAGCGTCACGCCCAATCCCATCAAGTTCAGGTGGCAGGACAAGTTCGCGCCTCGCGTCGGCGCGTCTTACGACCTCACCGGCGATGGGCGCACGAAGGTGTACGGTTCCTGGGGAGTGTTCTACGACATCTTCAAGCTGAACATGCCGCGCGGCTCGTTCGGCGGAGAGAAATGGATCTCGTACTACTACACGCTCGATACGCCGAATTTCGAGACGCTCAGGGATTCACCGAACTGCCCGCCGACGTGCCCGGGGACCTTCCTCGGGAGCGTAGACTTCCGTGCACCCTCAGTGAAGTCGGGTCTGGATGTCGAGGAGCCTGGCACGTTGAAGCCAATGCGGTCGCAGGAGCTGTCGTTCGGCTTCGAGCGGCAGTTGAGCAATCTAATGTCCGCGAGCGTCCGCTTCGTGCACAAGCAGCTCGATCGCGCAATCGATGATATCGGCGATTTGTGCCCGCCGTCGGAGTGCGGTGCCGGCGCCGAGACCTACATCATTGCGAACCCGGGTGAAGGCCTTGTCGATCAATTCGATATCTCGACCGGCACCAGCCTCTTCAGGCCGCAGGGATTCAGCGCGAATCCGCAGTTGATCGCAATGCCGAAGGCGACACGGAACTACAACGCCGTCGAGTTCGCCCTCACCAAACGGCTGGCGAACCGCTGGATGTTCTACGGCAGCTACGCTTGGACACGCGATGCCGGGAACTATTCGGGCCTGTCATCGTCCGACGAGAACGGCCGTGACAATCCGAACAACTCCCGCGACTACGATTATCCCTCGATGGTGTTCGACGGAAGGGGCGTCGTGCTTGACGGAGTGTTCGATACCGATCGGACGCACCAGATCAAGGCGCAGGCGCTGTACCAATTCAAGTGGGGTACGTCGATCGGTCTGAATCAGTACGCGCTGAGCGGCACGCCGGTCACGCGGCAGGTGCCGATCATCGCGCCGGACAACTACCCGATTCGGTACCGCGGACGCGGAAGCGAAGGCCGGACGCCGTTCCTGACGCAGTCGGATCTGTATGTCCAGCATGGCTTCAGGATCGGCGGAGGACGGGAAATCCAGATCAACGCGACCCTGCTGAACCTGTTCAATCAGCGAACCGTGCTCGACAAGGTGTCGACGATCCGGCGCACCGGCGCGATTCCGCTCGGACCGGGCTTCTACACGGAGGCGCAGTTCTATGCGGGTCAGCTCGATTTCGATCAGCTGATTAATACCTCGGTCGCTGCGGGACGAATGACGTTGAATCCGCAGTTCCTGCTGGCCAACCGGTATCAGGATCCGATCCAGGCGCGGTTCGGCGTCAGGTTCACTTTCTAAGCCGGAGCGCGTTTTCGAATGACGCCCCGCGGGCTTCGGCTCGCGGGGCTTTTTTTACGGGAACACATCCATGCGCGTTCACGTGCTCGTCCTGCTGACCGTGCTGGCGATCCCCTCAACCGCAACTGCGCAAAACCCGAACAGCGCGAGTCCGGAAGCGCAACGCGCCAATCAACATTACAAAAAAGGCTGGGAGGCCATGCGTGCGGAAGCGTGGGCCGAGGCAGCACGCGAATTCCAGCAGGCGATCGACAACGATCCGAAGTTCACGCTCGCGTATTACTCACTCGGCCGTGCAGAGATGAGTCTCCGCGACTTTCCGAAAGCCATCGACGCGTACCTCAAATGCCGGGAGCTGTACGTAGCGTTCGGTGGCGAGCGCTTCACCAATCAATTCGAGGCAACGCGACGGATTGATGATCGAATCCTGGAACTCCGCACCGCGCTGAATCAGGCGAATCAAAGGGGCGGTGTCAGATCGCAGACCCAGAGTCAGAGCTTGATGGTGCGCGAACTTCAGGCGCAGATCGATAGACTCGAGCAGGCGCGCTCTCGCAATCTGGATCTGGGCGTCGACGCCAAGGTCCCCTATTTCGTGCCGCTCGCACTCGGTGCCGCCTACTTCCGCAGCGCCCGATTCGCCGATGCGGAACGTGAGTACAACATGGCTCTCGAGGCGAATCCCGAGTCGGGTGAGACACACAATAATCTCGCGGTGCTCTACCTCATGACCGGGCGTGCAACAGACGCGCGTACAGCGATAAAGAGCGCCGAAAAGGCCGGTTTCAAGGTGAATCCCGACCTGAAGGACGACATCGAAAAGAAGCTGAAAACGGGCAGCTAGGCCGGATTTCCGGATCAATCAGTCCAAATTGGTACATGTTGTGTGACGAACTGATGGGCCAACTTGGTGAAACGGCAGGAAAGGAGGACTGATCAGCCGTTGAGCGTGACGGGCACATCGCGTGCTACGAGTTAACCGTCAATCGCTCATTTCTGTTGGAGGCTGATTTGAATACGTGTCTACGGTCTATCAGGACACCGCTTGGCGCGGTGCTCGTCGTTGCCGCATGTGTGTTCGCCCCGGCGACCGCAGTATCCGCCCAGACCACGGGCCGCATCGTAGGGCAGATTTCGGATGCGCAGGGAGCGGTCCTCCCCGGCGTTACTGTCACCGTCTCGAGTCCCCAGCTCCAAGGCACCCAGGTCCAGGTCACGGATGCGCAGGGCAATTACCGCTTCCTCAGCCTGCCGCCCGGACGCTATTCGCTGAAAGCCGAGTTGTCCAGTTTCAAGACGGCGGAGCAGCCGAATGTTGACGTCGGCCTCGACCGCACCGTCACGCTCGACCTGAAACTGCAGCTGGCCTCGCTCACTGAGACTGTGCAGGTGCAGGCGCAGACTCCGGTCGTCGACGTTTCGACGACAACCACGGGCGTGAACGTCACGCCCGAGCTCTTCAACCGGCTGCCCGTGCGCCGCGACTTCTACGGGCTGACAACCCTGGCGCCCGGCGTCACGAGTGATGCGGTCGGTCCGATCATGTACGGTTCATCCAGCGCGGAAAATCAGTACATCATCGATGGTCTCAACACGACCGGCGTCGAGCTCGGCGACAAGGGCAAGACCCTGAACAACGATTTCATTCAGGAAGTCGAAGTGAAGACGGGCGGCCTCCCCGCCGAATATGGCCGGATGACCGGCGGCGTCGTCAACGTGCTGACCAAGAGCGGCGGAAACACGATGCACGGCTCGTTGTTCGGGTTCGGGGAAGGGGGCGCGCTGCAGAGCAACAACAGCACGGCCTCGAAGCGGCCGGCGTGGACGACGCAGGTTCAAGACATCGCCCACCAGGCCGATGCGGGCGTGGAGCTGGGCGGGTTCATCCTCAAGGATCGCCTCTGGTACTTCGGTGCCTACAACCGCGTCAACGAACGTGACGAGACTACGGTCATCCGTGAAATCGCGTCGCCTGGATCGCCGGGCGTCAACGACGTGGTGCCGTTGACCACCAATCGCGACCTGTATGCAGTGAAGCTCACGGCACGCGCGGGAGCGGCGCACACGTTCAACTTCAACGTCAACGGCGATCCCGCCAAGCGCGATGGGAACATCTTCCTGATCAGCGGGCCGCCGAGCACATTTACTGGCCAGCGCAAGACCGGTGGCGTCGACATCGTCGGCCGCTACAACGGCGTGTTCGGCAGCACGGTGTTCATCCAGGGTCTCACCGCGCGACATAGGGAAAAGGACCACGTCTTCGGCGCGGGCCGCGACGTCCCGCAGTTGCTCGACAACACGGTGACACCGGTCGCGACGTCCGGTGGCTTCGGTTTCTTTCAGGACCAGGACTTCACCCGCGACGTCGTGAAGGGCGACATCACCAAGTACTGGGGCGCTCAGAACATCAAGGCCGGGGCTGACTGGGAGCACATCAGCGCAATCAACAACAACTTCAATGGCGGCGCAGGGCAGCGCATCTACAAGTTCGCAACGGCGGACGGGACCGTCTATTACCGGCACCGCTATTACGTGAACGACCGCGCGCCCGGCTTCGTACGGGCGGATCCCACTACGTGGCAGATCGCGCTGCCGCTGACGTCCCAACCGGACTCGCACAACGTGTCGTTCTTCGCGCAGGACAGCTGGAAGATCACCAGCACGTTCACGATCAACGGCGGCGTGCGCTGGGAAGGACAGAACGTTCGCAACCGCGATAACGTGAGCGCATTCAAGTTGAAGGACAACTGGGCGCCGCGCGCCGGGTTCGTCTGGGACGTCGCCGGGAACAGCCGCAGCAAGCTGTATGCGAACTGGGGCCGGTTCTACGAGAGCATCCCGATGGATATCAACATCCGCGCGTTCGGCGGCGAGATTCAGTGTTTCTGCTACAACTTCGATCCGAGCGCATCAAACACCGTTCCTGACCCGAATGCGCCGCGGCGCTCGAACCTGCTCGGCGGCAGCACCGAGGCGGTCGATCCCAAGCTGAAAGGGCAGTACATCGACGAATATCTGGCCGGCTTCGAGTATCAACTGAAGAGCGGGATCGTGCTCGGCACCAAGTACGTGCACCGCAATCTTGGCCGCGTCATCGAGGACTTTCTCATTCCCTCCGAGGGAAATTACTTCATTGCCAATCCCAGCAAGGGCATCGGCTCAGAGATGGGGTTCTACGACTTCGTTCACACCGCGCCGGCGCCGAAGCCGAAGCGCATCGAGAATGCGTTCGAGGTCACGACCCAGAAGCGGTTCAGCAACAACGTCCAGCTGCTCGCGAGTCTCGTGTTCTCGAAGCTCGAAGGCAACTACGACGGCACGTTCCAGGCGTCCACGGGTCAGCTCGATCCAAACATCAACTCGGCGTTCGACTACGCGGACTTCCTCGTGAACGCCGATGGAAAGTTGAGCAACGACCGCGACGTGCAGTTCAAGTTCTTCGGCTCGTACGAAGTCCCGAAGGGGCCGGTGAGCGGGCTGAACTTCGGCGTGGCGACGCACTGGTATTCGGGGACGCCGCTCAATGCGTACGGATACTCGTTCGCGTACCAGAACTGGGAGTACTACCTCGTCCCGCGCGGCTCGCTGGGAAGAGGCCCGAGCGACTGGGATGCGGATCTGCACATTGCGTATCCCGTCCGGTTCGGCGGTGCGAAGAACCTGAACCTGATCGCCGATATCTTCAATCTCTTCGACCGCCAGACGATCATTCAGCTCGATCAGCGCTACAACCTGTCGAGCGACCTGCCATGCGCAGGCCTTGAGGACTTCTGCAATGGAGACGGTGGTATTGCTACCACCGGCAACAATCTGACGCCGGCAGGCACGTTGACCAATCCGCGGTCGACGGCACCGAACCCTGATTTCCTGCAGAAGGGCACCGCGTTTACCGGCCAGCGCAGTATCCGGCTGGGTGTGCGCTTCACGTTCTAAGGTGCTTCCGCTTCCAAGCACCTTCGGCCTGAAGGTGGAAGCCACGGGTGAAGGGCCTCGCGGCAATCGCGAGGCCCTTTTTCTTTGAGGCAGAATGTCTGTGATAACTCGTCGCACAGCAATCGCTGCCGTCGCGATCGCGCTCGCGACAGGTGTCGCGTTCTGGTGGTGGCGCGGCTCACAGTCGCGTCCTGCAGCGGTTCGCGCCCGATCCACGCTCAGCGCTGAGGCAGTCCCGGATCTGGTGTCGCGCGTCCGCGACGGACGGCGTGTCATCTTCATCGGTCTCGATGGCGCCGACTGGTCCCTGCTCGATTCGTACATAAAGGATGGGACGATGCCGACGCTTGCGAGACTTGTGCGGGAGGGCACGAGCGGCACGCTGGCCACGTTGCATCCGCCGCTCTCCCCGCTCGTCTGGACGTCAATGCTCACCGGGACGAGCCCGCTCGATCACCGCATTCTCGACTTTCTACGCGTGAACCCCGCGACCCGTCAACGCGAACCGATCACCAGCGATGAACGCCGGGTGCCGGCCATCTGGAACATGGCAAGCGCTGCCGGCAAACGCGTCGGCGCGCTCGGTTTCTGGGCGACGTATCCGGCCGAACCTGTCAACGGCCTCATGATCTCGGATCGTCTCTTCACGTTCCTTTACAGCGAGACCGCACCCCCGCCCGACGTGGTGTATCCCGCGGACCTTCAAGACTGGACGATCGAGGGCCTGCGGCGCGCTCAGTCCGCGGGGGATTACGCGTCACTGAAGGCGATGCTTCCGTGGCTCGACCGAGCGCGCTACGATGAGGCGGCGGCGATCACGGATCCTTACGCGCACCCGGTCAGCGCGCTACGACGCATCCTGATCGAAACGGAGGTGTACAGCGATCTGGGGCTGCGGTGGCTCGCAGACCACAAGCCGGACTTGCTCGTCGTCTACATTCAGGGGACCGACAGCATCGGGCACGTGTTTGCACCGTATGCTCCTCCGCGGCAATCCTCGGTGAGCGCCGACGATTTCGCGCGCTACAGCGGTGTACCGGCACACTACTTTGCACATGTCGATCGGATCCTGGAGAAGTACCGAGCGCTCGCCCAATCGACGGGTAGCGTCCTGATGCTTGGATCCGATCACGGATTCACGTGGACCGAGGGACGTCCCGCAGGTTTATCGAGCGTCGCCAACGCGACCGCTGCCCGGTGGCACACCGAAAACGGCATTTATCTCCTCTGGGGACAGCCCGTCTCGCCGAGCGACCGACACTCGGGGCACGGAAGCGTGCAGCAACTCTCGGCGACGCTGCTGGCGCTCATGGGACTGCCGCCCGGCAAAGACGTGCTCGGCCCGCCCCTGCCCGGCACCCCTTCGTCCGCTGCCGGCGAGCCGTTCGATTACCGTCAACATTTCACGCCGATGGCCGCGATGGCGGGCGCCGGATCGGGAGAGCAATCGCGCGTGGACGAGGACACGCTCGCAAAGCTGCGCGCGCTCGGCTACATTGGCGCGGCGGAGGCGACGGGGCGATCCGCGGGCACGCGAACGGCCGGCTCGTTCAACAACGAAGGGCTGCTGCTCAAAGGCGCGGGCAGGACGAAGGAGGCAAGTGACGCGTTCGACACCGCCATCAGCGTGGATCCCAACCTCGCGTCTGCCCTCTGGAATTTGAGCGACCTGCTCTTCGCTCAGAACGCGCTGGACAAGTCGGACGCGCTGCTCGTCCGCGCGTATGCGCACGACTTGCCCGAAGGCCGCCGATACCTGATTGGCCGCGCGATCGGATATCAACGCGCCGGCGACATGGATCGCAGCGTGCGCCTGCTGAACCGGGCGGCGGCCGCAAAGCCGGATGACGCCGAGGTCCTGCTCTTCCGAGGACGTTACCGTGTCGAAGCGGGCGACTGCCCGGCAGCGGTCGTCGATATCCGCCGCGCGACCGAGCTCGCGCCGGCCAACCCGGCCGCGTTTGCGTCGCTCGGCCTCGCGGAAACGTGCGCCGGGGATCAGACAGCCGCGCAGAAAAGCTTTCGCCGGTCGCTGGAGCTCGATCCCAATCAACCCAAGTTGCGCCAATATCTGAAGTCCACTGGACCGGGGTGAGAACCACGGACGTACTCCCGCGGAGCTCGCAGTGCTGGCAGAGAGCGTTACATTGATTACCGTTAAGAAGGAGCCGCGCTGTGTCCTCCGCGAGCTCAGCGTGAGATCGTACGTCACTTCGAACGCTCGCCCTGACGCGAACGGAGGGACCAGGGTAATGCAACCCTTCATGATCGGTACACTGCTGCTGTTGTTTGCCCGAAGCGCGGTCGCGCAGCCGTCACCGGCGCAATCGCACATCGAAGCGCTCGCGCATTTCCGTACGGGGATGGTCGCGCTCGAATCCGAACGCTACGAGGAAGCAGAAGCGGAGTTCCAGCGCGCTATCCGCCTCGAGGCGGATTTCGAGGGTGCGTTGTACGGACTGGGTCAGACCTTCATGCGCAAGCGGCAGTATCCCGATGCGCTGAAGGCGTACGTTGATTGCCGCGAGGCGTTCAATCACAACGCTGCAGCCGAGGCTATGGGGGATGTCGTCGCCGATCAACGGCTTCGCGATCAAATCGACGTATTGAAGGACACCGAACGCAACCTGCAGAGGACCAGCCAGGCCAGCACGCCGCAGAACCTGGCGGCGGCCACCCAGCGGATTCACAGCCATATTCAGCTGCTCGAAAACCGGCGCGCGCGCCGCGACCACGACTCGCCGCAGAGCGTGCCCGCGGGTCTCTCGATGGCGCTTGGCAGCGCGTACTTTCGTCTGGGGCGCTACGAAGACGCGGAACGCGAATACAAAGCGGCCGTCGCGGTCACACCGTCGTTCGGCGAAGCGCACAGCAACCTTGCGGCGCTGTATCTCGTCACAGAGCGCTACGAGCTGGCGGAGGCGGAAGTGAAGGCCGCCGAGAAGTCAGGGTTCAAGGTCAACCCTGCGCTGAAGAGCGATATTGAGAAAAGAAAGAAGACCGGCGGACGTTGACTGAATCGAGTTGAAATTCTCTGATCTGCGTGAGAACGTTCGTGTACGTTGCCGCTGTTACCGTACGGTCTGACGCGGAGGTCCCGGAGCGCGCAGAGCTCTCGTTGGTGAGACGTACTGAAGTCGCACCCGCTATCCGAACACCCGAAATCTACACACCGACCTGCATGCCGGACAGCAATCGATCCAGGTCCGACGCGGTGAAGGGCTTCGCGAGAACCGAGACATCCGCGGCGTCGGGCATGTCCTCGATCGCGCCCGCATCTCCGGTAATGAACACGAAGCGGGTCGAGGATAACGCGCCTTTGTGGCGCAGGTAGTGGTAGCAGTCAATCCCCGATCCGTCGCCGAGCTTGACGTCGCACAAGACGAGATCGAACCGCTGCTGCATGAGACGACGTCCTTCCGCTGCCGTCGGCGCCTGCGCGACGGCGAAGCCCCGGCGATCGAGGATCCGCGTCAGCAGGTCACGAATGGCGCTCTCGTCGTCGATGATGAGCGCGCGCAATCGCGCTTCTTTTGCCGCGCCATTGAAAACGCCGGGGGCCTCCAGCGCGCGCACCGGCGCGAGCACCTGCGCCGGTAGCGTCAGCTTGAAGCATGCGCCTTTCGGCGAATCAGCCCCTTCAGCCCCTTCGAGGCGCGCAGCGTGGCCCGACCCTGTCGAGGGGCACAGCTCGAGCGCCCCGCCGTGCGACGAGGCGATCCCGAGGGAGATCGAGAGGCCCAGGCCGGTTCCCTGTCCCACCTCCTTCGTCGTAAAGAACGGCTCGAATATCTTGCCGCGGAGCTCCTGTCCGATCCCCGGGCCGTCGTCTGCCACCTGCAAGGTGTGTGACGTGCCCGTCGACGTTGTTTTCACCAGTATGGTGCCGATGCCCGGGCCCGAGACGATCGCCTGCTCGGCATTCATCAGCAGGTTGAGCACGACCTGCTGGATCTCTTCGCGGTTTGCCAGCACGGGAAGGGCCCCGGGGTGCAGGTCCATGAGAAGCGTGATGTTTTGGTGCGCAAGGTGATATTCGCGCAGATCGGCCGTCGTCTTCACGATCTGATTCAGATCCGTGCTGGTGCGATCGGACGCGCCGCGACGCACGAACGCGAGCAGGTTGCGGACAATCTGGCCGGCGCGCGCCGCTTCCTGCCGCACGAGCTGCAGGTCGCGCACCTGATCCTCGTCCCCTTTCCGTTCCTCGAGGAGGAGCTCGACGCAGCCGACGATCGTCTGTAGCGGGTTATTGATCTCGTGAGCGACCCCCGCGACGAGCTCGCCGACTGCGGACAAGCGTTCACTGTGCACCAGTTGATCCCGCAGCCGCAGTTCGTCGGCGATGTCGCGCTCGACGGCGACGTAGTGCACCACCCGTCCTTCCGCATCTTTCAACGCCGCGACGGTGCTCGAAACGGGAAACACGGATCCATCGCGCCGGCGGTGCAATAGCGTGCCGCGCCAGACACCCTTCACGCGCACTTCCGCAGGAATCTGTTCGACGATCCGTTCGAACCCTGGCTCCAGCAGATCGTGAAGGAAGAGCGCCGACAGCTCGCGGCGCGAGTAGCCGAGCGCGCGTACGCACGCGTCGTTCGCGTGCTCGAAGCCGCCGTCGGCCTTCGTGATGAGGATCAGGTCGCCAGTCTGCTCCGTCGCCGTGGCCAGCAGCCTGAGACGCGCGTCCGTGCGCTGCAGCTCGGTTCCCTGCATCGACAGATGCAGTGTGACCAGGCCGAGGCCCACAACCGTCGTCATCGTCGTCAGCAGGATACGGAAGGAATCGCCGGGCTCGCCGAGCGGTTCCAGGCGCAGCAGCCCGTATCCGATCAACGGGATGAGCAGCACGGGGATCGCCGACAACACTGCCGAGGGTGCGCCGCCCGACGCCTGCACCTGCACCTGCGCCGCGGCGTCGTGCGGCGAGGCTGGCGCCTCGAGCGCCGCCCAGGCATAGCACAGGTAAGGAATGATCCACGCGAGATCGAACAATGAGCCGCTGTGATACGACCCTCCGGCAATCGCGAGACTCGTGAGAAAGCGGAGGAAGAAGCCGGCAGTCGCGCCGATGAACAGCAGCCGATATGTCGACGCCCATTCCGTACGCCGCGCGATATAAAAGGCTGCCCCTGTGCCAAGCAGGAGCAACAGGCGCTGAATCTGCACGAGCGTCAGCATCATGCTCTCTGCGCCGGGCGCGCCGGTCGGCACGACGCTCGGCACGAGCACGAAGTACGCGTAGATGAAGCCTCCCAGTACTCCGTAGCTGACCAGCTTCACGGCGATGGCAGCGGTCGCGTTCTCACGCGGACCGAGATGTGGCCGTGCCAGCAACGCGACGAGCAGCCCGAGCCCGCCGCACAGGCTGAAGAGTGCGTGCCACTGCACCCATGACACCTGTTGCAGCACGAGATCGCTGAACGCCCAGCCCACATGGCCGACGGACCACAAGACCATGCCGAGCAGGCAACTGTCCCAGAAAAGACGCTGCGCGCCTCGCCAGTCCGAGCGGCGGCGCACAACGATGAAGCAGACCGTCAGGGCAGGAATCAGCAGGCCGACGTTGCCGAACACCGACTGCGCAAGCCGATGATTGCGAAACACCGCCGCCAGCAGCGCGTAAACGCCGACATAAACGATCCCACGCAACAGGTATCGCAAAGGGCCCTTAAAGTATGGAGCAGGACTAGCTTAGCATGGATGAGGTAGAAAATGCCAAACGCCAGTGGTCACGTCAACAACGACAAATGGCATTCAGATTCGCCGGTCAGCATCGACTAGATCTGCTCGACGTCTATCTGCGCGCGCTGGAGCTTGCCGCTGAAATCAATGTAGATGGACTTCCATTCCGAAAAGACATCCAGCGCCGCGATTCCCGCCTCGCGGTGGCCGTTGCCGGTGTTCTTCGTGCCGCCGAATGGCAGGTGGACCTCGGCGCCGATCGTGGGTGCATTTACGTAGAAGATGCCGGTGTAGAGATCGCGCATCCCCGTGAACGCGCGGTTGATGTCCTGCGTGTAGATCGAGGCGGACAGGCCGTACTCGACACCATTGCCGATCGCGATCGCCTCTTCGAGCGACGTGCACCGCATCACGGAGACCACAGGCCCGAAGATCTCTTCGCGCGCGACCCGCATCTTGGGATCGACATCGACGAAGACGGTCGGC
>Ga0066677_10000581_pt1 | contig 12215 bp, 14 predicted proteins | sample GraSoiAngelo_126_FD_62299 | JGI IMG/M metagenome (GOLD analysis project Ga0066677, IMG submission 62299) | Grasslands soil microbial communities from the Angelo Coastal Reserve, California, USA - 14_0927_09_20cm | ecosystem: Environmental > Terrestrial > Soil > Grasslands | place: USA... | reverse complement strand
GCGCGGCATCAAACGATACCGGGGGCCCGTCCGGTGCTCGCGCGCTCACGCGCGCTCCGGCCCAACTCTCGCGCCGCTGACGCCGCGCGCCCCGGACCCCCCTTCATGCGCTCAGTCCCTGGAGTGCGCCGCGGATGATTTCCTCGAGCGGAGCGCCCGCGCGGCCAGCCTGCTCGACGGCGCGCTCGGCCTCGGACCGCTTGTAGCCGAGGTTGACGAGCGCCGAGACCGCTTCGTCGAGGACGCCGTCCGTGGCGGGCCGGGCGCGCGCGGACGCGCCGGCCGCCAGCGCGGCTGCCGGCTCGCGGCACTCGACGACGATCCGCTCGGCGTACTTCTTGCCGACGCCGGCGATCGTCTGCAGCCGGGCGGCGTCGCCGGCGGCGATCGTCCGAGCGAGCTCGGGAAGCGGCATCCCCGAGAGGACGACGAGCGCCGTGCGCGGGCCGAGCCCCTTCACCTTGCGCAGCAGATGGAAGAGGGCCCGCTCGCGCTCGGAGAGGAAGCCGATCAGCTCGATTGCATCCTCGCGCACCTCGGTATGGATGAGGAGCCGCACGGGAACGCCCGCGGGCGGGAGGTCGGTGAAGGTCTGCAGCGAGACGTGGACGGCATAGCCGACGCCGCCGACATCGACCACGAGCCGCTCGGGGGACTTCTCGGCAAGCGTGCCGGCAAGCGCCGCGATCACCTCGTCGTCCCCTCGCGGGCGAGCGCGGTCGCGATGCGGCGCGCGAGCGGCACGCGGTCCAGGTGGCAGAGCGCCAGGGCCAGCGCGTCGGCCGCATCGAGCGAGAGACGCGGCCCGACACCCAGGCGCGTTGCCACGCCGCGCCGGATGGACGACTTGTCGGCGCCGCCGTGGCCGACGGTGGCGAGCTTCACCTCGGCCGGCGTGTACTCGTGGAGGGCGGCTCCCGCAGCGGCCACGGCCGCGAGCACGGCGCCGCGCGCCTCGCCGAGACGGAGCGCGCTCTGCACGTTGCGCGCCACGAAGGCGCGCTCGACGGCCACCGCGCCGGGCGCCCATCTCCCGACCAGGCGGAGGCACTCGGCGTGGAGGCGCGCGAGCCGGGCCGCGGGCGCGCCGCGAGCGCCGAGCGCGATCGTCCCGCTCGCCACGTGGCGGAGCCCCACACCGCGCTCCTCCACCACCCCCCAGCCCGTCAGCCGGCTACCGGGGTCGATACCGAGCACCCGCAACCCCTCCCCTCCTCCCGTCACGCCGCCGACAGCCGCTCCAGCTCCTCCGCTGCGATGTCCATGTTCGAGGACACCGACTGGACGTCGTCGTGATCCTCGAGCGTCTCGAGCAGCCGCACCATCTGCTCGGCCGTCTTGCCGGAGATCGGCACCGTCGACTGGGGCATCATCGTGACCTCGGCCGACGCGAGCGCCACGCCCGCCTTCTCGAGCGCCGTCTTGACCGCCTCGAACCGGTCGGGCGCCGTGACCACCTCGAGGATGTCGCCGGATTCGCGGACGTCGTCCGCGCCCGCGTCGAGCGCCACCTCCATGACACGGTCCTCGTCGACGTTGGCGCGCTCCACCGTGACGAGCCCGCACTTCTGGAACATCCAGGCCACCGAGCCCGACGCGCCGAGGTTGCCGCCGAACTTCTGGAAGGCGCTGCGGACATCGGCGACGGTGCGATTACGGTTTTCGGTCAGCGCCTGGACGAGGATCGCGACGCCGCCTGGACCGTAGCCCTCGTAGGTCACCTCGTCGTAGGTGACGCCCTCGAGCTCACCCGTACCCTTCTTGATCGCTCGCTCGATGTTGTCGGTCGGCATGCTGTTCTGCCGGGCCGTCTGCACCGCGGTCCTGAGGCGCGGGTTGGCGTTGACGTCGCTCCCGCCCATGCGGGCGGCGACCGTTATCTCCTTGATCAACTTGGTGAACAGCTTCCCGCGCCGGGCATCCTTGAGAGCCTTCTTGTGCTTGATCGAGCTCCACTTGGAATGGCCGGACATGGGACCTGCCCGTCGTTACCACAAGGCCCCGGGTGAGTAAACGTGAAAGTTCCCGTGAGCTTGAGCCGGTGGAGCGCGCCCGACATAATGCCGCGCTGGGATGCGGAGGTCGTGGTGGGGTGGAGTGGTCGTGTCCCTGGTGGCGGGCTGCGCGCCGCTCCGCGGCGGACCGCCCGCGCCGCCGCCGATCGTCGACGGCGTCCAGGTGGGCGTGGCTTCCTGGTACGGCCCGGGGTTCCACGGCAACCGCACCGCCAACGGCGAGGTCTACGACCAGTACGAGCTGACCGCGGCTCATCCCTCCCTGCCGCTCGGGACCCGCGTCATGGTGACCAACCTCGCGAACGGCCGCTCGGTCGACGTCCGCATCAACGACCGTGGCCCCTTCGTCGACGGGCGCGCAATCGACCTCTCCTACGCCGCGGCGCGTGTGCTGCGCATGGTCGGGCCGGGCACGGCGCGCGTGCGTATCGAGGTGCTCGCATCCTCGACGCGCGTGGCCGAGCGAAGTGCCACACTGGTGCCGCCGCCCCCGCGCGACCTGCCTGCCGTCCGCTACCTCGTGCAGGTCGCGTCGCTGTCGGACTCCGCGCGGGCCGAGCATCTCCGTCGCGTCCTCGGGACCCGCTTTCCGGACGCGCACGTCGCCCCGCTCGAGACAACCGAGAGCCGCTACTACCGGGTGGTGATCGGCCCCTATCCCCTCCGGGTCGTCGCCGTGGCGCGCGGCGAGATGGTCAACCGCCTCGGGTACCCGGCGGTGATCACCGAAGACTCGGGCCCATGAGCCGTGCCACCGCGCTGCTCGCCGTCGCGTTCGCCGCCGGCTGTGTCCGCGGCCGGCTCGTGCACGAGGGGCAGGTCAACGCGAGCGCGCTCGCCGCAGTGGTGCACGACCTTCCCGCCGTCCGGGGCCTCGACTTCCTCCGTCCCGTCCCGGCCGTGGCGCTCCGGCCCGACGACGTCGCCGCCTGGGTTCGCCGCGACATCGACCTCTCGTACCCGGGGGACGACCTCGACCGCGTCTCGATGGTCTACGAGCGTCTGGGGCTCCTGCCCGCGGGCGTCACGCTGCGAGCGGTGCTCGAGGAGCTCTACCGCGGACAGATCGCCGCCTTCTACGACCCGCGCTCGAAGCAGCTCGTCCTCGCGACCGAGGCGCTCGGCGTGGGCGGGCTCGGCGTGCGGCTCTTCTCGCTGCTCACCGGCCGCGACCTGGTCGGCGAGCTGCTCGTCGCACACGAGCTCACCCATGCCCTCCAGGATCAGCGCTGGGGGCTCCCCACCGAGCCGGAGCCGCTGGCCGACGCCCACGGCGACCGGCTGCTGGCCCGCCGCGCGCTCCTCGAGGGCGACGCGACACTCGCCGGCTTCGCCTACGTGCAGCGCGGCACACCGACGCGCGAGACGATCGACGACATCGAGCGACGCCTCCACGGCATCGCGCCGACGCTGGCGGCGGAGTATCCGCGGGTGCCCGAGATCATCCGTGCCTCGCTCGCCTTCCAGTACGACGCGGGGGCGGCGTTCACCGGCTGGGCGCTCGCCGAGGGCGGGTGGAGCGAGGTGGACAGGGTCGAGGCGGATCCCCCGGCGTCGACCGAGCAGGTCCTCCACCCCGCACGGTACTTCGGCGTGCGCGACCGGCCGATCGAGATCACGCTCCGGGGCACGGAGGAGATGGAGGCGGCGGGCTGGCACCGCATCCTCGAGGACACGCTCGGCGAGCTCACCATCCGCGTCCTGGCCCGCCGGGGCCTCACCGAGGACCGCGCGCGCGGCGTCGCCGACGGCTGGGGCGGCGACCGCCTGCGGGCGCTCGTACGTGGCGACGAGCTCCTCCTCGTGTGGGTGACCGCGTGGGACGGCCCGCCCGACGCCATCGAGTTCTTCGAGGCCATGCCCGACGTGATGCCCGCGGCGCGCGTCGAGCGGCGTGGCGAGCGGGTGCTGGTGCTGATCGGGCCGCCGGCCGTCCTCGACGGGCTTTCGGCGCGGGTCTGGAACCGGACCACGTCGGCGCGCGGCGGGTGAGCGGAGGTCTTGCCAACGCGGCCCCCGCTCCATATGAGGCGCCCATGGGGAGCGGGGAACGGGTTCCGCTCGTGGGCCCCGCGGGCGAGCTCAGGCCGCCCGGCCAGGTCGCCAGGGAGCTCGGGAAGGGACGTGCCACCGACGTGGTGCTGCTCGACGGGCATCTCTTCGGCACCATCCCGACGTACGCGCGCCTGCTCTGTCGCCAGCTCGCGAGCGTCAAACGTCCGTGGGTGGTGCAGGCCGACGCCGCAGCGCTCGACCGGGCGCTCCTCCGTCTGGCGCGGCAGAGCGGCTGCCGCGGGCTCGTCGTCGGCCCGGACCCGGACCCGATGCGGCGCACGCCGGACGGAACCGTCGAGCCCGATCGGCTGCGGGCCGCTGCCACGGACCTCCGGCGCATCCGGCGGGCCGGGCTCCTCTCCGTCGTGCACCTGAGCCTCGGGCGCCCCGGCGACGACGCGGGCGTGTTCGGGCGCGCCGTCTGGCTGTGCAAGGCGGGCCGGGTCGCGTTCCCGCGGCTCACCGGACCCGCAGACGACACCGCGGCCTCGGGACTCGGCCCCGACGAGGTCCAGCGAGGCCTCGAGTGGGCGCGCCGTGCCCTGCACACCCATCGCGCCATCTGGCGGCGTACAGGCAGGATCGACGCCGCGGGCCGGGTCGCGCTCGTCGCCAGCTACCAGGCGCGCCGCGCGATCCTCGCGAAGCCGCGCGTCGAGGCGACGGCGGCGATGCGGCTGGCGCGCGCGCTCGCGCGTCCGATCCGTATCCGCGAGCGGGTGGCGTTCGTCTCGACGCTCGTCGGTGCCGTGCATGCCGGCGGCGGCCAGGTGCGCAACGCCTGGCTCCGGGTGCGTACCAGGCGCGACGAGACGCTCGCGGCGCTCGTCATCCGGCTCGAGGGCACGCTCGACGCGCACGCCGCGCGCACGCTCGTCGCCCGGGTCCGCCGCGCGATCGGCCGCACGCAGGAGCGCATCGTCATCGACCTGGGAGGGCTCGAGCGCGTGTCGTCGACGGTGCTGACGCGCTTCCTCGAAGAGCACGCGGCGGACATCGAGGCGCTCCGCGGCCGCCTCGCCTTCCGCAACCTCCGGCCGGCCCTCGATGCCGTCCGGCGCAACCTGCATGGCATGCTGCCCAACGCGGCGCTCCTCGAGCACGCGCTCGAGGAGGCACGGTAACGATCGCTCGCCCCTGGATCGACTTCTTCGGTGGGTATGGCTCGGTCGAAGCCCGCCTGCTCGAGCAATGGCTTCGCGACGGGCGTCGGCCGCGACCGCCCTTGCGCACGGAGCGTCCGTGCTGACCTCCGACCGCGAGCACTTCACTACGCTGGCGAAGGTTTCCAGGCTTCGTCTGGCGGCGTGAGGCAGACCTACCCGACCGCCCCTGCCTCGACCAGGGCCGCGATCTGCGCCGCGTCGTAGCCGAGCTCACCGAGGACGCTGGCCCGATCCGCGCCCAGGAGCGGCGCGGGACGCCCGAGGGTCGCGGGCGTCGCCTCGAGGTGGATGAAGGGGCCGACGACCTGGAGCGGCCCGAGCGTCGGATGCGACAGCGCGCCGAGGCACCCGCTCGCACGAAGCCACGGGGCGCCGAAGATCTCGGCCGCCGCGAGCGCCGGTGCTGCGGGCACGCCGGCCGCGGCGAGCCGTGCGAGCGCGTCGGCGCGCGGCGACCCGGCGAGCACCTGCGCGAGCGCGCCGGCGGCGGGTCCGTCCGGCGGATCGTCGAGCGTGAGCGGGATGCCGGCCAGACGGCCGAGGGCCGCGGTCTCCGCCGCGGAGCCCGCCGCGACGCACAGCCAGCCGTCGAGGCAGGCGTACAGCCGGTGGCTGGCGGCGGGTCCGAGGTAGTCGCGCCCGCCTCGTGGGTCCGGCGGCCGCCCTGGAAAGAGGATCATCTGCGCCGCCTGCGCCGCGAAGGCCGTTCGGAAGAGGCTCACGTCGACATGCTGGCCGCGCCCGGTCCGCTCGCGGGCCACGAGCGCCGCGACGGTGGCGAGCGCGCCGAGCGCGCCGGCGGAGTAGTCGTTGTAGGCGATCATGTGCAGCACGGGCGCGTCGTCGCCGCCCTGGGCCGCCGTGAGGCCCGAGCGCGCCTGGAAGATCGGGTCGAAGCCGGGGAGCGCGGCGAGCGGTCCGGAGGAGCCGTAGCCCGTGATCGAGGTGTGCACCAGCCGCGGATTCAGGCGCGCGAGCCGATCCCGGCCGATGTCGAGCCGCTCCATGACGCCGGGGCGAAAGTTGTCGACCACGACGTCGGCCGCGCGGACGAGGTCGAGGAAGGCTTCGCGACCCGCGGCACGCTTCAGGTCGAGCACGAGGGAGCGCTTGCCGCGGTTCCAGCCGACGAAGCCGAAGAGCTGGAAGCGGAAGGGATCGCCGCCGGGCGCCTCGATCTTCACGACGTCGGCGCCGAGCTCGGCGAGCAGCAGCGGACAGAAGGGGCCGGCGATGAAGCTCGTGAGATCGAGCACCCGGATGCCCTCGAGGCAGGCGCGCGGTCCGTCGCCGGAGCTGGCGCGGAAGCGACGCCGCCAGCCGGGCGCCTCGGCCAGGACCGCGGCGGTGTCGCCGCCCGGCAGCGGCGCCGGACGCGGCGGCGGCGCGGGCGTGTCGGAGAACACGACGGGCGCCGCCGGCTGCCACGTCGGCCCGAGCACCGGATCCTCGACGGGCACGGCCAGGCCGAGGGCGCGCGCCTCGGGGTCGCGGAGGAAGTCCGCGCGGCTGCCGACCGCGCCGCAGGGCACGTCGGCCGCGCGCAGCGCCTCGACCCAGGCGACGGTCGAGCGTGCGGCGAACACCGGCTCGAGCTCGGCCCGCACCAGCGCCCGCACGTCGGCGTCGAAGAACGTCATCGGCTCGCCCTGCAGGTGCGGATGGGCGAGGAGGTCCAGGCGATTGAGCGCCGTGAGCAGCTTGGTCCAGAACGCCTGGGTGAGCGCGCCGACGAAGAGCCAGCCGTCGGCCGTCGGGTAGAGCCCGTAGGTGGGATAGACGCCGCGCGGGTCGCCGCCCAGCGAGAGCGAGCCCCGGTGGCCCGCGCCCGACACGAAGGTCCCGCTGTTGAGCGCGAGTGCCCCGCACACGCCGCTCACGTCGACCGCCTGCCCGGGGGCGCCACGGTGGCGCGCGAAGAACGCCGCGCTCACGCCGAGCGCGGCGAGGATTCCCGTCATGTAGCCGATCATCGGCGTGACCAGCCACACAGGACGCCGCGACCACGACCACTGGAGCGCCTGGACGCCGGTGGCGGCCGCCAGGAGCGATTCCTCGGGCGGCAGGCGGGAGTCCGTACGGCCCCAGGCGGACACGCGGCAGCGGACGAGATCGGGATCCGGGTCCGGTGGCGGGACGGAGTCGTCGGTCAGCACCGCATCGACATGCCCGAGCAGCGCCCGCCAGCCGGACGCGTCGAGCGCGATCGAACGCTTGCCGCGGGCGAGGACGTGCTCGCCCGGTGTCTGGCGGGCGACACCCGCCGTCTCGACCTTCACCACCTCGGCGCCGATCTCGCTCAGGAGAAATCCCGCGTAGGTCGCGGCGAGCGAGCCGGCGCGTTCCAGCACGCGAAGGCCGGCGAGCGGTGGGGCCTCGGGCATGGCGGCGAAGAAAACGTGCTGCCGGGGGGTTGTCAACGAGCGTCGATCTCGGGACGGTGAACCGTCGGCGCGGGACGGCTAAGCTGCCCTCATGCGGAACCCCTACCTGGTCGGGACGAAGATCTACCTCCGGCCGCTCGAGGAGGATGACGCGGCGGTTTGCCACCCCTGGCTCAACGACCCCGAGGTGTGGCGCACGCTCGCCGTCCGCGGCCGGCCGAACACCGAGGCGCGGTCGCGCGAGTACATCCGCGCGCTCGACCCGACGCGCGATCAGGTCTTCGCCATCGTGACGCGCGAGGACGAGCAGTACGTCGGCAACTGCGGGCTGCACGCGATCGACGCCGTCGACCGGCACGCCACGCTCGGCATCGTAATCGGCCGCAAGGAATGCTGGGGACGCGGCCTCGGCACCGAGGCGCTCCGCCTGCTCTGCCGTCACGCCTTCGAGACGCTCAACCTCCACAAGGTCTGCCTCGCCAGCTACGCGATCAATGAGCGAGGGCTCCGAATGTATGCGCGCGTCGGCTTTCAGGTGGAGGGCCGACGCCGCGAGCAGGTGTTCATCGAGGGACGCTGGGTGGACGAGGTCGTGCTCGGGCTGCTCGCGGGCGAGCTCCGGCCGCCGCCGGGGTGAGGGAGCCCCGGCGGCGTCGCCGCTATCAGTCAGTCGAAGTCGCGGACGTGCTTCCAGCCGTGGTGCCGCCCGTGGCACCAGCCGTGGTGCCGCCGTCCGAAGACGACGGGTGCCGGCGCGTAGTAGCCCGGGTAGTAGTAGGTCGGGCGATAGAAGACGGGCGGCGGAACGGGATCCGTGGCCACCACGGCGAAGCCCGGGAGCCCGATGGCGATCGACACGTGGGCGGCGGCGGGCGCGGGGGCCGCGAGCGCCATGCCGGCGAGCGCGGCCGCAGCAGCGATCAGCTTTCTCATCTCTTCCGACCTCCTTGCCGCGCACGAACACGCGATCCCGCGGTCGGTTGCGCGCACGGCAGAGGCCCGGGCGGACGCTCAGCGTCGAACCTACGCTCAGCCGCTGCGTTTCGTCGAGTCCGCGAGCCAGGCGAGGTAGGGCGCGGAGCCGGCGCCGATCGGCAGCGCGATCACCTCGGGGACCTCGTAGGAGTGGAGCGCCCGCACGCGCTGCTCGACGAGGGCGAAGTCGGCCAAGCGCGCCTTGGCCAGCAGCAGGTGCTCGGTCGCGTCGTCGATGTTGCCTGCCCACCGGAAGAGCGAGCGGATCGGCCCGAGCACGTTCACGCAAGCGGCGAGCCGCTCCTCGACGAGCGTCTGCGCGATGTGCGCCGCCTCGTCGGCGGTCGCGGTCGTGACGAGGACCACGACGAACTCTCCCCCGGTCATGCGGGCCTCCCTTCGATCGGCGACTCGCGGCCCGGCGGGCGGAGCCGATCGAGGATCGCCGCGTAGTCGACTGCGGCGCGGGTGGGCGGCCCCGCGGGCGTCCGGCGCGCCTTGCGGCGGCGACGGAGCCGCCGGAAGGCGTCGCGCATGCGGCGCCAGCGTGACCGTGCCGGCGCCTCCGCCGACAACACGCCCGCGGCGCGCAGCTCCGCTCCCATCCGCTCGGCGATGTTCAGCGACACGGCGGCCCGACGGACGAGATCGCCGAGCGAGTTCTCCAGGCCGCGGGCGGTGTATCCCGAGCGCTCGACGAGCGTGCGGCCGACCGCGGCGACGTCCTCGACATCGAGATGGCCGTCGGCGCCGAGGACGACCGCGGTCTGGAAGTAATTGAAGGTCGGGACGACGCGCGGGCCGAAGAGCCGGAACGTGGCGGGGGGCGTGCGCCGCTCGAGGTTGATGAAGATCCGGTCGACGGCATCCGGCCCCGCCACCCTGGCGGCAAGCGCGACGACCTGGTCGACGAGCCGCGCGTCGACCCCGATCCGGCGGAGGATCGGGACCAGCCGGTCCACGGCGAGACGTCCCGCCAGCACGTCCGCGTAGAGCGAGTAGATGAGAGAATCGGACTCCCAGTCGTCGCCGAAGAGCAGCTCCCGGGCGTCGGCAGGCGCGTCGAGCCGCCCGCGCAACAGCTCGACCAGCTTGAAGCCGACGTGCTCGCGCAAGTTGCGGAGCTTCCCGCGCTTCAGCTGGGCCAGCTGGTCCTTGAACACGATGCCGTCGTAGGGAATGCCGTCGAGGGCGAGCTTCTCGCGGATCGCCTTGCCGATCTGGGGCGGGCTCGCCGAGATGAAGTAGACCAGCGCCTCCCGGCCGTGGCGCTCGGCCGCCCGCTTGATCGCCTTGATCAGCGCGGCGACCCCCGGCACCTCCACCTTGTCCTCGGCGCGCTCGAAGGCCGTACGCAGCAGCTGGCGGAGCGAATCGAACTCGCTGCGGAGGTACGTCTTGTCGAGGTCCCAGCGGCAGATGACCGGCGCGAGCGCCGGCCGCTGCGCCCGGTGGATTCGGAGCGGGCTCATCGGAGTGCGGCAACCGCCTCGGCGATCTCGGCCGGCACCCGGTCGCGCACCGCCTTGGCAGCCACCTTGACCGCGTTGGCCACGGCGCGGGCGTTCGAGCGGCCGTGGCACTTGATGAAGAGGTTCTCGAAGCCGAGGATCGGCGCCCCTCCGTATTGCGTGTAGTCGGTGAGCTGGCGCAGGCGCTCGATGCCACGCGCGAGGAGGGCGAGGCCGATGCGCCAGCTGAGCCGGCGTCTCGCCGCGGCGCTCGCCACGTCGGTGAACACATCGGCGATGCCCTCGACGAGCTTCAGCACCACGTTGCCGAGCAGGCCTTCGCACACGACCACATCGGCTCGCCCGCGCGCCAGGTCGTTTCCCTCGACGTTGCCGACGAAGTTGAGCGCCGGCATCCTTCTCAGGCGGCGGTAGGCCGCCACGAGGGTCTCGCCGCCCTTCGTCCCCTCGACGCCCATGTTGAGGAGTGCGACGCGCGGGCTCGGCACCTTGGAGATGCGCCGCGCGTAGGCGCTGCCCATGAGCGCGAACTGCACGAGCTCCTCCGACTCGCAGCGGATGGTGGCCCCGACGTCGAGCATGAGCGCCAGCGGGTCCTGGCCGGTATACTCGGTGTGCCGCGGGTAGACGCTGGCGAGCGCCGCGCGGCGAATGCCCTTGAGCAGCCGGAAGTATCGGGCGCAGGTGAGCACGCAGGCGGCGGTGTTGCCCGCCGAGATCATCGCGTCGGCCCGGCCCTCGGCGACCGCCCGCGCGGCCACCAGGAGCGAGGCGTCGCGCCGGTTCTTCACGGCCTCGTGCGGATCCTCGTCCATGCCGATCGCGTCCCGGCAGTCGACGATCGAGATGTGCTCCGGATTGTAGGGCACGGTCTCGAGAATTTCCTGGATGCGGCGCTCGTCGCCCACCAGCAGGCACTCGATGTCCGTCTCGAGCGAGGCCCGCGCCACGCCCTTCACGATCTCTCCGGGCGCGTGGTCGCCTCCCATGGCGTCGATCGCGATGGTCGGCATCGGCTAGGCGATCTCCCGTCGCAGGCGCTCGCGCAGCGCGGCGGCGTCGACGCGGTATTTGAACGCCTTGCGGCCGTTCACCAGGAGGACCGGCACCTGGTCGCCGTACGCCGCCGCGAGCGCCGGGTCCCCGTCGACGTCGACCTCGTCCACCTGGAGCGGCAGCTCGCGGCCGACCGCGGCGACGACCGCCCGCATGTCGTCGCAGAGGTGGCAGCCGTGCCGGCTGTAGAGGGTGACCCGGACCATCGGCTCTGGCGGAGGCGGTTGACTCCCGAAGGACCCTCAAGTACAGACGATGGCTCGGCGCGGCAAGACCTTCGCGCCGCTCTTCCTCTATGACCTACGCCGTCATCCGCACCGGGGGGAAGCAATACCGCGTGGCCCCGGGCGACATGCTGCGCATCGAGCGGCTCCCGGGCGAGGTGGGCGCGAGCGTCGAGTTCGAGGAGGTGCTGCTCGCGGCCGCCGACGGAGCGATCCGCATCGGCACGCCGCTCGTCGAGGGCGTCCGGGTCCACGCCGAGATCGTCGGGCAGGGGCGCGCGCGGAAGATCCTCGTCTTCAAGAAGAAGCGGCGAAAGAACTACCGGCGTCGCCGTGGCCACCGGCAGGCGATCACGACGGTGCGGGTGACGGAGATCACCTGATGGCGCACAAGAAGGGGCAAGGCAGCACCCGGAACGGTCGCGACAGCGCGGGACAGCGCCGCGGCGTCAAGCTCTTCGCCGGCGAGACCGTGCGGGCCGGGAACATCCTCGTGCGGCAGTGCGGCACCCACGTGCACCCCGGGCCGAACGTCGGCATGGGGCGGGACTACACGCTCTTCGCGCTGGTCGACGGCGTCGTGCAGTACGAGCGGTTCGGCAAGGACCGCCGCCGCGCGCGCATCGTCCCGGCGGCGCCGCAGGCGTAGCGGTTCACCGTCCTCACTCGGCATCGTGAAAGATGATGCCGAGGCTCAGGCGCTCGCCCGAGTGGAGGCGGCTCACGCCGTGGCGCACGGTGACGCGGAACCAGCCGCGCGCCCCCTTCACCGGACGGTGCCGGTTCGGGAAGATCACCGCCTCGCCGCGCGCGAGGATGATGACCGCGCCCCGCGACTGCGCGCGCGGCCGCTGCTCGACGAGCAGGA
>Ga0066677_10000575_pt1 | contig 12243 bp, 8 predicted proteins | sample GraSoiAngelo_126_FD_62299 | JGI IMG/M metagenome (GOLD analysis project Ga0066677, IMG submission 62299) | Grasslands soil microbial communities from the Angelo Coastal Reserve, California, USA - 14_0927_09_20cm | ecosystem: Environmental > Terrestrial > Soil > Grasslands | place: USA... | reverse complement strand
ACGTGTTGAACCATTGACTGATGGTCGGATTGAACCCGCTGGGATTCGGATCCCCAACGAGATCCGCACGGTTGGTACCGAAGCTGTCGTTGAGGCCGCCCGCGTCAGCCGCGGTGATCGTGATCGGAAATCCGCGCTGGAACGTGGCGATGCCGTTGACCTGCCATCCGCCGACGACCGCGTTCTTCACGCCCGTCGCGCCGCTGACGAATTTCTCGCCGCGGCCGAATGGCAGATTGTAGACAAAGCTCGAGACGAGGCGGTGATCGACGTCGAAGTCGGACCGTCCACGATCGAGCTCGGGGTTATTGTTGTTCAAGAGGCCCTGCCAGCCGTTGTAGGCCGAGGCGCCGATGCCTGCGGCCGCCGACTTGCTGTCGACGCTCCGCGCCCAGGTGTAGACCACCGTCGCGACGAGCGAGCTGGTGTGTCGTTCCAGCTTCGTGTTCAACGAGTGATAGTGCGAGTCGCCGGAGAAGTCGCTGTCGATATACACCACGAAATTCGGGAACGGTTTCCTTGCATCGACCGGAAGAGGGTTGGCCGGGTCGTAGGGCAGCGCCTGCGCGATGTTCCTGCGCATAAGGAGGTTCGTTCCCCTGCTGCCGATGTAATTGACCTCGGCGATCGTGTTCGTCCACACCTGCCGCTGCATACCCACTGACCACTGCTGAACGTATGGATTCCTCGGGTCCGGCGACATGCTCACGGCGAGGAACGTATTGGCCGCCGGCGTGGCCGGGCCGAGGTTGGCAAAGCTCGGAAACAGATCGTTGGTCGTCTGCAGCGCCGCAGTCTGCCCGACGCTCTGGATGTAGTTACCGCGACTGACGTAGGGATAGATGTCCGCTGCGCCGTCGATCTCGCGCCCCTCGAAGGAGTCCCAGAAAAACCCGTAGCCGCCGCGTACGACCATCTTGTCATCACCGGCTGGACGGAACGCGAAGCCGACACGTGGTGCAAAGACGTTCTTCGACGCGTCCTTGGGATTCCGCCTCCCGGCGAACCGGTAGTAGCTCGAGTCGCCGACGATGCCCTTGTCGACGAGCGTCTTGTCGGCCACCAGCAGTCCACCGCGAGGATTGGACAGATCGCGCCATCCCATGCGATCGTTCGACTCATAGGGAATGGTTCGGTAGTCGTAGCGCAGCCCCAGGTTGACGGTTAACCGCGAGCTGACCTTCCAGTCGTCCTGAACGTACGGCGCAAAGTACTTGAAGTTGAACTGGCGCGGGTTCCCGGGCTTCCCCTCGACGCTGAAGCCTGCCGGCTGGAAGACGCTCGCGCCCGAGTAGTATCCGAGCAGCATGTCGGCAACCGCATTCCCGGTGAAGAACCCGCTGAACGTGAACTGACCGAGAAAATCGTTTGCGAGGTCTCGCTGCAGCGACCAACTGCGGTAGTTCGCGCCGAAATTCAACGTGTGCCGGCCGTTGATCCAGGTGGTGGTGTTGCTCAGGTCCCACATCGGCTGGTAGCTCGCCTGGAAGTCGTTCACCGCGCTTCCAGCGCCCGCCAGACCCGTACCGGTGCCGCCGAATCCGAGCGCGGGGTACGACCGCTGCTCGTCAGTGAGGTTGTCGAACACACCGGTGAGTCCTGCGGCCTGGACGTCGGCCAGCGGCGCGGTGAATCCATTCTGGTTCGCGGTCGCGCCGATGTACCCCACGCGGAACTGGTTCACGAGCGTCGCACTGATCGGCATCGAATGCGAGACCTGCCAGTTGTGCGTCTTCTGAACGAAAAAGATGTCACCGAGCTCGTTGACGGTGCCCAAGTTCGTGTTGGTCCAGTTGGTTTGTGTATAGCGGCCGAACACTGTTCCCGCGCGCGCACCGAGCTGCTGGTCGACGCGAATCGTGAGCTGGTCCGTGTTCGTCGGGAGATCCCGTGTCCGGATGTAATTGCCCTGCGACACGTTTGCGTTTGGCGCGGGCCAGTACCCCTTCGCGAGGGCCAGGTTCGCAAGGCGCGAATAGCGGCTCCGCGGAATGGTGTTGTTCGGGAAGGGCTGCCCAGTCACCGGATCGATGATTGTGGTGCTGAACTGACCCCCGAGCTCCGAGGGTAACGGCACGTTCAGGAAGTCCTGCTGTCCGACGGTCCGCCGCAGCCCTTCGTAGTTCACGAGGAAGAACGTCTTGTTGCGCCCGTTATACATTCCAGGGAGCAGCACCGGGCCACCGACGACGAACCCGAACTGCTTCTGATCCAGCTTTCCTTTCGTCACCTCGAAGAAGTTCTTCGCATCGAGCTTGTCGTTGCGCAGGAACCCGAAACCGGTTCCGTGCAACTGGTTCGTACCGGTCTTGCTGACGATGTTGATCTGATTGGCGCTGAATCCATATTCGGCGGAGTAGGTCGCCGTCTGCTCCTTGAACTCCTGAATAGCATCGACGGAGAGGATGGCCGCGGGCGTCCCCAGCGCAGTGTCAGTGTTCGAGGTTCCGTCGAGCAGGTAGTTGTTCGACGTTGGCCGCGATCCGTTGATGCTGATCGCATTCCCCGCGCCTTTCCGCATATCCCCCTGCTCGCCGTTGGTCTCGACGGCGCCGTTGCCGAGGAACAGCAACTGCAGGAAGTTGCGGCCGTTGAGCGGGAGCTCCGTCACCTGCCGTTCGGTGACGACCTGGCCGATGCTTGCGGTCTCGGTGTCGAGTGCGATGGCACGCCCAGTCACCTGGACGGTCTCCGACATCGCACCAACCTCCAGAATCAGGTCGACGCGCAGCACCTGATCCACCTTCAGTTCGTTGGTGGCCGACGCGGCGAGCTTGAACCCTTCCTTCTCCGCCGTGACGAGGTACACGCCGACGGGAAGTAGCGGAACGGAGTACGACCCCTTGTCGCTGGTGGTCGTCTCACGCGCGAGTCCAGTGAGCTCGCTCGTGACTTTGATTCTGGCGCCCGCGAGCGCCGCGCCCGTCGCGTCGCTGATGGTGCCGGTGATCTGGCCGGTGGCTGTCTGGGCCCAGGATGTACCCGCTGTACCGAGTGCCGCCGCCAGCACCAGTGCGGACATTGACCGTGTTCTCATCGTGACTCTCCAGTTCGAAGGTCGCTCCGAGACTTAGCTCGGCCGGATTCTGGACTCAGTCTGCGCGGTGGTCAATGTAGAAATGGAAGGGGTGTTACTTCTCGCAGTGCGAAACTCAACCGCACGGAAGCAGGCCGCTCGGATCGCGCGTATTCACGCGTGTTCAGGGGTGCTTGTCGGGAATCCTGACCGTGGGACCGTTTCAGGCATCAATCGAACAAACATCGACGCGATATCAAAGCGTGATATCGGCGGACTTGCCGAGTTTTTCGTGCGCGAAGCGCGCGACGAGGCCGCTCAAGCCGATCAGTCCGACCAGATTCGGAAAGACCTGCAGCGCGTTCATCAGGTCGCCCCAGGCCCAGACGACCTCCACCTTCGTGACCGCGCCGAACGGAATCAGCAGGCAGTAGATCCACCGGTACGGAAGCGTCACCGTCCGGCCCAGAATGTATTCGAAGAACTGTTCTCCGTAATACGCCCATCCGATCAGCGTCGTATAGCCGAAGAGGAATACACAGAACGCGACAATCCAGCCGCCCACGGTCGGCATCACGGTATTGAAGCCTGCCGCGACTGCGGCGCTGCTCGTGAGGCCCGACTGCCAGACGCCTGTGAGCAAGATTGTCATCGCGCTGATCGTGGAGGTCACGAACGACACGGTGAACACTTCGATCACCGCGTTCAACCCCTGTTGCACGGGCTGCGAGCTCTGCGCCGTGCCGTAGGCGACCGCGGCGGTGCCGTAGCCCGCCTCGTTCGCGTAGATGCCCCGCGCGATTCCATACCGCATCGCGATCAACATTCCGAGCGTTCCGCCCGCCGCGGCCTGCATCGAAAATGCCTGTGCGACGATGGAAGCGAACACGCCGGGAATGCGCGCGGCATTGAACAGAATGACGATGAGGCCGCCAACGAGATACAGCCCGACCTTGAGCGGCGACAACTTTTCAGCCGCGCGGCCGATGGACTCGATGCCGCCGATGATTACCAGCCACGTGAGCACGGCGACGAGGACGCCGACCGCGATCTTCGGAATGCCGAAGACAGAATTGATGACCAGAGCGATCGAATTCGGCTGCGTAAACGGCGTGGTCGTCAGAGCGGCCACCGCAGCGACGAGCGCAAAGAGCCAGGCGAGAAACGGCGACTTCATTCCGTCGCGCAGGTAATACATCGGCCCCGACAGCACCGACGTTCCACGCACCTCGCGGAAGCTGAGACCGAGCGTCGCTTCCGCGAATTTGATCGCCATCGCGACGAACCCGTAGATCCAGATCCAGAAGAGCGCGCCCGGCCCGCCGGACACGATTGCCGTCGCCACGCCGGCGATGTTGCCCGTGCCGATCGAGGCGGCCAGCGCCGTCATGAACGCCTGGAACGGCGTCAGCGCGCCGGTCGTCCCCGTTCCCCCCCGCACGAATGCGGTCCGCCACGCCTCGACGAATCGCCGGATCTGCACGACCCCGGTGCGCACGGTCAGCCACAAACCGGCGCCGAGCAGCACGCCAATGACCCAGGGCATGAAGAGTCGATCGGCGAGGGCCTGAATCATGGGGAAAATTGTATGTGGATTGGGTAATTGGGTGATTGGGTGATTGCGTGATTTGGTGATTCAGTCACCAATTCCCTGAATCGCCAATTCACCCGAATCACATGTTCGATCGTCCCTGGACGCCGTCGACGGCAATGGATGCGCCGCTGATCCAGCTGGCGCGCGAGGACGCGAGGAACGCGACGATGTTCGCGACCTCGTCGGCGCGGCCGAAACGTCCGAACGGGAGCTCGCGTTTGATGAAGTCGGCGATGCCTGCCGGGTCGGCCTGCTGGCGCTTGTGCCAGGAGCCGCCCGCAACGAAGATCGATCCCGGCGCGACGCTGTTCACGCGGATGTTCGCCGGTGCGAGCTGCTGCGCCATCGCCTTCGCGAGGCTGATCTCCGCCGCCTTGACGGCGTTGTAGGTCATGCGGCCGCCGGACTCGCGTCCCCAGATGGACGCGATCATGATGATCGAACCGCCGCCGCGGCTTTTCATGTGCGGCACGGCGAGACGCGACGCGCGGATCGCCGGAAACAGCGTCTCGTCGAACGCCGCCTGCCATTCCGCATCCGTCGTGCCCAGCAGGTCGGATCCGCCGGCGCGTCCCACGTTGTTGACGAGGACGTCGAGGCCGCCGAACGCGTCGACGGTGCGCGTGATCACCATGTCGATGCCAGCCTCGGTCGACACGTCTGCCTGCACCGCGATGATCATGTTCGGCCGCTTCGCGAGGGCCTCGACTTCGATCGCCGCTTCCGCAAGCGTCTCCGCGCCGCGCGCGCAGATGCAGACGCGGCATCCTTCCGCCACCAGCGCACGGGCGCTCGCGAGGCCAAGTCCACGGCTCGAGCCGGTGACGACCGCGACTTTGTCAGACAGTAGAAAGTCCATTTTTCGTTGGGACGCTGATCTCAACGAGGAGAGTACGCTTGTTTACGGACGGCTTCACGCCAAGTCCGCCGAGGTGGCGGAGACAACACTTTGTTTATTGTTCTCTGCAATCTCGGCGCGCTCCGCGTGAGATCGTCCGTGACACGTGAGCGTTGTCCGACGCTCGGCGGGTCGGCGGTGCGCCATTTCACTCGATCCGTCCGCCGGTCAAGTCGTTCAGGCGCCAGTCGAACTCGTGGAACACAACCTTGAATGCGTTCTGCTGCACGAACTCCTTCTCGAGCGGCAGCAGGCCAGGCTTTAGGAACGTGAGGATCGCGCGCTCGATCGGGGAGCGCTCGGCAAAGGCAGGATCCGCCTTGTCGTAAGCGGCAACGAATTCCCGCTCGCGCCAGCTCAGGATGGGCGTTATTGACATCTGGTTCGTCATTCGATCGATGCGCACCATCTGCCGGTCGGTCACGAATTCCTGTTGGAGATTCGCCAGCTGCTTCTCCAGGCGATCACCTGTATACGCCTCGCTGCGAAGCCGGCCGCTGCCGACGGCGCCGCGGCCGAGCGCAAGGTACAGGCGCGGCTCCTTGAACTCCGGCAGGATCGTCTTCTCGATCTGCTCGAGGGTGACGGCGCGGCCGGCGGCGCGGAAGGCGGCCTGCTCGTACCCGGGAATCTGACGGATGCTGTTCGCCGGATAGCTCGTGCTGCGGCTTCGAATGGGATAGTGATTGATCACCGTCTGGAGAATGACCGCGTTATACGTGTCGACCCAGAAAGCCATCTGCCGCACCTTCGACCAGCTCTGGTACGTCGCAGCAGGCACATTGAGCGACACGATGTACCGATCGAGCCGCCCGCGCTCGCTCTTCAGCGCGCGGTAGTACACCAGCCCATCGCGCACGTTGATGTCGAGAATCTGATCGAGCGGCCGGTGAAGCAGTTCCGTCCCGGGATCCGGCGTGTATTGCAGCGCGCGTGCGCCGAGCATGGGACCGGACACGCAGAGCGCCAGAATGAGAGCGAGAGTTCTCATGGCTTACAGATTACATAGGCGCGACGAGAAAGTCATGGAGCGCTTGCGCGAACTCGTTCGGGCGCTCGACGTTCGCGAGGTGCGCCGCCCCCGGGATGATCGTCAACCGCGATCGCGGCATCTTCGCCTGCATGCGTTCGGCTTCAGCGACAGGCGTCACCTGGTCGTGCTCGCCGACGATGACGATCGTGGGACACGACATGCGCGGGAGATCCGGGGTCGAGTCCGGACGCTCCATCATTGCTGCAAGGGCGCTATCCATCGCATCGGGTGGAACGTCTTCGATCATCCGCCGGACGCCGGCCACGAGATCCGTGTCGGCATCCGGTGAAAGCAGTTTCGGCAACATCTGATCGGCAATCGCGGCAGGACCGTGCGCCGCCAGCAGCTCGCGCATCTGCGCGCGCGCCGCACGGCCGTCAGGTGAATCGGCGCCCGGACGCGTATCGGCCAGGATGATGCCCGTAAAGCGTTCGGGTGCGAGCCGGTAGAGCGCGAACGTCACGTAGCCGCCCATCGACAATCCGCCGATGATGGCCTGATCAATCTCGAGTCGATCGAGCAGACGCACGATGCCGCGCGCGTAGTCGACCATCGTGACTCTTTGCCCTGAAGGCGGCGACGGGGAGTTGTGGGAGATCCTGTGGCCGCCATCTTCAGGTGGAAGTGACGGCGCGAGTCCGCTCAACTCGGGTGCAATGAAACGCCAGCCGTCAGGCACGCGCGCGAGCTGCGGCCGCCACATCTCCGCGCTGAGCGGAAATGCATGGATCAGCACCACGGGCCAGCCCGCGCCCGCCGCGAGATATCGCATTCCATCAATGACGTGTTCGCGCATCTGCCATCGTAACCGGGATGCGCCCGCCTTCGCCCGGCGCGCAACTCGAGCGGAGCGCTTCGGCGAGGTCTCGCCGGAGCCCGCGCACAGATCGCGCAAACGGCGCGGACAAGGCCCGCCTTTTGCGGCGAGGCGGTGAGGCGCGAATCCGCGATGCGGTACACTCCGCGTCAGTGACCGCCGTCGACATCTCCGGCACCATCGCGCTCGGCGCCGTCGGACTTCTCACCACGAACCTGCTGCTCGGTCTGCTCCTGTCGGTTGGATACAACCCGACGCGGCAGTGGCCGAAGCGTCGAGTGAAGCTGTTCACGTTTCACAACTGGACCGGCTACATCGCATTCGCGGCGGTCGTCCTTCACGGCGGCGCGCTGCTCTTCTCCAGCGACCCGCGTTTCACCCTCGTCGATCTCCTGGTACCGCTACGGTCGCCGAGACAGCCGCTCTCGAATACGCTCGGCGCGATCGGCTTCTACCTCCTCCTCTTCGTGGTGGCGACGTCGCTGAAGCACGTGCGCAGCGCTACGGGACGTCACTGGTGGAAACGGTTTCATTACACGACCTACGCGGCGGCCGCCGTGTTCTTCCTTCACGGTGTCATCGCGGATCCACTGCTGCAGGGCCGTCCCGCCGACCTCATCGACGCGGAAAAGGTGTACGTGGAAGGCTGCGCGGTTGCGGTCGTGGCGGTAATTGCGTGGCGGATCCGGCACCGCAGGGCCATCAGGCGCGCCGCACGCACGTGACGGCAATGTTCAATGTCGAACGTGCAATGTTCAGGGAACTTTCTCGACCATTCAGCGTTGAGCGTTACCTTCGGACGAGCCGTATCTCGAACAGGCGCGGCCACCATTTGCCGGTGACGAACAGCCGATTGCCAGCCTCGTCGTACGCGATGCCGTTCAGGACGTCGGCGCCGCCGCGCTCCATCGGTGACAGCAGCCCCGAGAGATCGATCCAGGCGGTGACGCGGCCGTCTTTCAGCGAGATGCGCGCAACGCGATCCGTCTGCCAGACGTTCGCGAGGATCTCGCCGCGAACGTACTCCAGCTCGTTCAAGCTCTCGACCGGGCCGTTTTGATCGTGGACGGGGAGGCGACCGGTCTCCTGCAGGGTCGTGGGATCGAGAAAACGCAGCGACGAGGATCCGTCGCTCATGATGAGGCGCGTACCGTCGTGCGTCAGCCCCCAGCCTTCGCCGCGGTACGCGAACGTCTTGGTCTGCTGGAACGTCATCATGTCATAGACGAACCCGATCTCGCTTTGCCACGTGAGCTCGACGATCGATCCTTTCCACTCGGTGATCCCTTCACCGAAGTACTGGCGGGGGATCGCGTGCACCTGCAGGACCTCGCCCGTCTTGAGATCAACCTTCCGGACGCCCGACTGGCCATTCATTCCGGTGCCTTCATACAGGAATCCGTTGCGATAGATGAGTCCCTGGGTGAACGCGCGGCGATCGTGCGGATACGACTGGATGACGCGGTAGCTGTAAGTGGGCGGGGTGCCGCCCGAACGTTGCGCCGGAATGAAGCCGATGGTGCTCATCAGGACGATCGTGCCGAGCCCGAATCGCATACAGCTAGCATACCGGACTATGATACCGCTCCCTCCGCGCCTACGTCGGCGACATGGATTCGCATTACCTGAGTGATGGGCGTTGAGAATCTCAACGATGTGTCGGAGGCAGACAATCCGAAGAGGACCGGGGAGATCGTCTTGCCGCGCCCCTCACTGCTGGACCACACGCCGGCGCTGCTGCAGAAGATAACGGCGCGGATCGAAAGTAGGCGTCGAGGTTCGACCTGCTGGAGGTCTTCAAGAGGAACCGGCCGACGCTCTTTCGCCGAGAGTCTGAAGCCGCAAGCCAGCCGTCCGAATCTCGAGGCGCGAAACCTATTTCTTCCGCGCGGCCGTGAAGGTGCCGTCGGCGAGGCCGCCGTAGCTCATCTCGCCCTTCATCGTGTCCTTGTCCACCACGGTCCCGCTGTACGACACGCTCAGGGCGTTGCCATCAATCGCCATCTCGAATCCAAAGTCGATCGTATTGCCCTTCATCGTCCCTTTGAGTGGAAACCCGCCGTACTGCTGGCTCTGATACTCGCCGGTCAGTGATTCGCCGTCCTGTTTGAAGACAACCGTCGGCGTCGCGCTGATGTTCGGCAGCTCAATCGAGAACGCCCACGTGCCGGTGACGTCCACCTTTTCGGGAGGCGCGTCGCGCTTCGGCTGTTCCTTCGCCTGCGCGTCGCCGCGGCTGGCGCTCCACGTGCCGCTGCCCCCGCCGTGATCGAACGTCCCTTTCATCGCGTCGCCGTCCACGTCCCCTTTCATTGCGATCGCAATCGGGCCGTTCTCTCCCTGCATCGTGAACGAGAACGTGACGGTCTGCCCGCTCACGGCCCCGCTGATTGGAAACTCGCCGCGATCAGACGAGATGGTCCCGCTCGTGTTCTCGCCATCCTTTTTCAAGATCATCTTCGCGGGATAGCTCTGCCCGTTGGTCACGAACGTCGCGGTCCACGTGCCCGTGACGTCGGCGCTCTGCGCCGACGCAGCCGAGGCAAATGTGAGAAGCGCCGCGATGTTGAGGATGATGGCTTTGTAAATCATGTCTGGTCTCGCTTGCCGCCGACAGTCGAGCTCGACGTCCGCGCGGCAATCACACACTGCCTCTCAATTAGGAACCGACGAGGGTCGGTGGCTAGAATCATAGACCGAGACCGGCTTCTTTTGACTGGAGGATCCCGTGTTGAGAAAAAGCTTGTTCTTCGGGCTGCTGATGATGCTGGCGGTCGCCGTCGCCGCAAGCGCCGCGACAAAGACTTACCAGGTAACCGGCCCGGTGCTGGAAGTTCGCCCTGACGCGATTGTCGTCCAGAAGGGCACCGAGAAGTGGGAAATCGCGCGCGACGTGAACACGAAAGCACCCGCGGACGTGAAAGTCGGATCGAAGGTGACGATCACATATCGAATGACCGCGGCAGATATCGAGGTCAAGCCCGGCGCCCCGGCGAAAGCGCCCGCCAAGAAAAAGTAGGCCGCGTCTTCACCAGTTGCTGAACGCAGCCTTGGTCATTGATCTCGTCTCTTTCAATAACTTCTCAGCCGGCATTCGTCTGGGGAGCGGTACTTACCGCTCTCCCAGCCACCGATCTTGCAGCACCTGCAGTGGCTTGGTCAGCTTCTTGCCCCCGACCTCCAGCGTGACGATGTAGGTGCCGGGCTCGACGGTGACGAAACCGCCGCGGCCTCCGCCGCCGAATCCGCCGCCGCCGAATCCGCCGCCGCCCTGGCCCTGCGGCGACGTCGGCGCGAGATTCCACATGACCCGGTTGATGCCGGCTGACTTGGTGCCATCGATCGTGCGGATCACACGGCCGGTGACGTCGGCAATCGAGACCTTCACGTCACCGCCCGCCGCGGACTTCAGGTAGTAGTTGATCGACGCGCCGCGCGGGGCGTTTTCGCCGATGAACACCTTCTGCCCGCCAACCTGCTGGTTGTGCTGCTGATCGTTGAGCCAGGCGATCGCCGGACGGATGTCGAAGAGCGTCGCGTCCGCGTCCCGCACCGCTTGCGTCATCTGCTGCAGCGGCGTGATGTCGTCGGCGATCCAGACGCTGCGTCCGTGCGTCGCCACGATCAGATCGTTGTCGCGCGGGTGGACGAGGATGTCGTCGGTGCGCACCGTCGGATAGTTGTTCATGAACTTCTGCCAGTTCCTGCCGCCATCGAGCGAGATGAACAGCCCGAACTCGGTGCCCACGTAGAGCAGATCCTTGTTCTTCGGATCCTCTCGGATGACCTGCACGTTTCCGTACTGCGGCAGGTTGTTCGTCAGCGTCTCGAATGTCTTGCCGTAATCGCGCGTGACGAACACGTAGGGCTTCAAGTCGTCGCTGCGATGGCCGTCCACCGACACGTAGGCCGTGGCCGGATCGAAGTGCGATGCGTCAATCCGCGAGATCCAATACTGATGATTCGATGGCAGATCTGGCAGGTTCTTTCCAATTTCCGTGAACGTCTGCCCGCCGTCGCGGCTCACCTGCAGGTTGCCGTCGTCGGTTCCAGCCCAGACGACCCCGGGCATCACGGGGGATTCGGAGATCGAGACGATCGTGCTGTACGACACGACTCCGTCGTTCTTTGAGAGCTGCGTCTGGTTGCCGGGCACGCCCATCAGCGTCACGGTGTTGCGATCGACGTTCTTCGTCAGGTCGTCGCTCGCGACCCACGTGTCGCCGCGGTTGTACGACTTGAACAGGCGGTTGCCGCCAAGCCACACGATGCTCGGATTGTGCGGCGACAGGACGACGGGGGTGTTCCAGTTGAAGCGATACTGATCGCCGAACGTTGCGTTGATCACGTTCGGTGGCCCGCCGCGCCCGAAGCCTCCGCCGCCGCCGACCTGCACAGGTGGCGGAGGCGTCTGCGCACCCTGCGCGCCCGCCGCACCGCCCGCGCCCGGCGCACCCGCCGCCGCCTGCTGCTGACCGCCGCGGCCGCGCCCGCCGCCCGCGTTGGGCCGGATAGTCTGTCCGCGCCCGAGGCGCAGGTCGTACCGGTTCGTCGCGCCGTCTTGCGATTCGGTGTAGACGATGTTGTAGTCGCTTGGGTCGACGGCTGTATAGAAGCCGTCGCCGCCTCCGATCCCGAACCAGTCGGAGTTCATGATCCCGCCGCGTCCGCGCACCGCGCTCGGACCGCCCCAGCTCCCGTTGTCCTGCAGCCCGACGTAGACGTAGTACGGACGCCGCATGTCGGCGCTGACGACGTACGCGAGTGCCGTGGCCATCGTGTTGATGAAGTCCCACGACTTCCCCTGGTCCCAACTGACGTTCAAGCCGCCGTCATTTCCTTCCATGATGTGCTTCGGATTTTTCGGATCGATCCAGATCGCGTG
>Ga0066677_10000566_pt1 | contig 12311 bp, 9 predicted proteins | sample GraSoiAngelo_126_FD_62299 | JGI IMG/M metagenome (GOLD analysis project Ga0066677, IMG submission 62299) | Grasslands soil microbial communities from the Angelo Coastal Reserve, California, USA - 14_0927_09_20cm | ecosystem: Environmental > Terrestrial > Soil > Grasslands | place: USA... | reverse complement strand
CTCGCGAAGAGCGGCGCCGTCATCCAGCACGTGGCGAGACCGACGGCGTGCGCCCCAAGCTGCAGGTTCTGGATGGCCGCCGACACGCTCTGCATGGCCGGGTTGGCGGCCTCCTCCTGGTTGTCGGCATACGCGAGATTCGACCGCTCGAGGAGGCTGGCGATCACCTGTCCGTACTCGCGGTACAGAACCGCAATGACCACCGGCGCGCTGCGAAACAGCGTCGCGTAGTTACGCAGGTAGTCCGCAACCCGGTCCGCGTATTCGTCGCCCGCGAGCAGCGCGAGAATGGTTTCGATTTCACGGCTCACTCTCGCGACCATTTCTGTCTTGACGCCCGCGTTGGCGATCACCACAAATCGCCACGGCTGCTTGTTCATGCCCGAAGGGGCGTGCGTAGCCGCCTCGATCGCGCGCAGGACCAGCTCTCTCGGCGGGATCTCCGGCGAGAACTGCCTGACGCTGCGGCGCCCGGCCAGAACCGCAAAGACCGGCGCCGCCGCATCGATCAGTTGCTGAGGGCTCTGGCGATCGCAGGACGCTCCGGGTCGGGCGGCTTCTTCCGTATTCATCGCGGCCACTGATCCGAACCAGCGCCGGAGACGCTATCCCTGCGGCACGGTCGCGGCAAGCCGCAGCTTGCTGTCGACGTAATCGATGATGAGATTGACCGTCAGCAGATCGGTCATCAGCTCATCGACGCTGGCCCCTTGCCGCAACTCAGGAAGGTCCGCAAACGCAAAGCGCTCGCGAAGCGTTGCGGCGCCTGCCTCGGTCAAACGCCCATTCGTCACGAGCGCCGCGTCCCGCAGCAGCTCCTGAGGGAACAGCTCGCCCCGCGACACCTCGATCCCGAACTCCTTCTCGAGCCGAAAGACGATGTCGAGAAAGTCGATCGATTCCGCTTCGAGGTCGCCCGCCAGGGATGTTTCAGTGGTGATCTCGCTGCGGCTGACGCCCAGCGCCTGAACCAGAATGCCTGCCACCCGTTCGCCGATCTCGTCTCGCGTCAGTACCACGTGGTCACCTCCTCGTCGACCGCGATGCCGCACGCTCCGCATCGAGCGATCGCAGCCGAAATCTCGCGCGCATGACGATCTGCCCAGTCACATCGCCCGTGGCTTTGAACATCTGGGTGTCGCGGTTTTCCGTTGGCTCTATGATTTCCGCGTTGACGACCACGGTTTCACCCGGCACGACGCGCCGCACGACTTGGAGGCGCTCCAGCCGATCGAGCATTGACACCGCGACCGGCGACTGTTCACGCGTGAGCCATATGGCGGCAGCCGCACGCACGGCAGCTTCGAGCATGACAAGTCCCGGCAGCATGGGCGCCCCCGGAAAGTGATCCTCGAGATAATCCGCGTCGGGGTCGACGAACAACGATGCCAGCGCGGAGCGGCCGGGCACGTCGACGTGGATTTCGTCGATGAACTTCACTGATTGCGAGAATCGTGTATGCCCGTGATGGGGTGCCGGTACTGTGACTGCGCTGGAGCAATCCAGGTGCCATCGAACAGACCGGTCGTCGACAGCAGCAGGACTTATGAAGTGCTGTTTCGCAGCGTCAAGGCCGGAGCGCCGTGTGGCATTTTGTCCGCGCGAGGCCGTTGCGGCGCGACAATGTGCCCCACAGATTACATCTGAAGGCCGAAGCGAACCGCCATTCGGTAAAGCGTTCTGCGGTTGATGCCGAGGATTTTTGCGGCCGCCTTCCGGTTACCCTTCGCGGCCTGAAGCACGTGGCGCACGTAGCGGCACTCGAGCGCGTCGATGGTCGGAAGACCTGAAAACATCGCCGCGTCGCAGGCATCGGGAACCACCAAGTCAGCTGGCGGCTGAGTCGTGGGCGTCTGCCGAATGTGCGCCGGCAAATCGTCGTCGGTGATGATGCGTCCCGGACTGAGCGTGATCGCCCGTTCGATCATGTTCTCGAGCTCCCGCACGTTCCCCGGCCAGGGGTACGCGGCGAGCAGGCGAGCGGCGCTCTCGCTCACGGCCGTCGGATGCGACGAGTCCTGAGCGTATTTACGCAGGAAGTGACGCACGAGCAGCGGAATGTCGTCGACGCGCGCGCGCAGCGGCGGTAACTGAATGTTGATGACGTTCAATCGATAGAGCAGATCGCGCCTGAATCCTCCACCGAGCGACAGGTGTTCGAGATCGGTGTTGCTCGCCGCAATGACCCGCGCCCGCACGGGAACCGGCACGCTGCCGCCGACTGGCACGACCTCGCGCTCCTGTAGCACACGCAGCAGCTTCACCTGAAGCGCGGGGCTCATCTCGCTGACTTCGTCAAGGAAGACAGTCCCTTCGGCCGCCTGCTCGAAGAGGCCCCGCCGGTTCGCGACGGCGCCGGTGAACGCCCCGCGGACATGCCCAAACAGCTCGGACTCGAGGAGCGTTTCTGGCAGCGCGCCGCAATTGACGGCGACAAACGGCTGCCTGTGGCGCGTGCCGTGCATGTGGATCGCGCGCGCGACGAGCTCTTTCCCCGATCCCGACTCGCCGGTAATGAGCACGGCGGCCGGCGAGTCAGCGACGCGCGCAACGAGCTTGTAGACGTCCAGCATGGCGGGACTTCGACCGATCAACTCTCCGCTGAGTTGCGCCGCAGGCTCGTCGTCTTGCGCGAGCTCCGGAGCCGGACACGATTGTATGGACAGTGCCCGCCGCACGGTCGATACGAGGATGCCGATGTCGAACGGCTTGCTGACATAGTCGAACGCGCCGTCTTTGACCGCTCGAATGGCAGTCTCGATCGATCCGAACGCCGTGATCAGCACGACGGGAGTGGACGGATAGTGGTGCCGCACGCGTTCGAGGAGCGCGAGCCCGTCCAGGCGCGTTTTCATACGGATGTCACTCACGAGCACGTCGGGACAGCTGGCGGCCATGGACACGAGCGCGGATTCCCCGCTCTGCGCGTACTCGGTGTCGAAGCCCTCCTGGGCGAACACCTCGCAGAGCAATTCGCAGGTCACCAAGTCATCGTCGACGACAGTAATGCGCGGGCGCTCGCGGGACATGCGTACACCTATGCCTTTTTATGCAATCGCCACGTCCTGAGCCAGCGGCAGCCGCAGGCGGAACGTCGCCCCTTCACCAGGTTCCTGTCCGACGTCGATCGTGCCGCCGTGCGCGTGCACGATTTCGCGTACGATGGCCAGGCCGAACCCGCTGCCGGTCGCTTTCGTCGTGCACAGCGGCTCGAAGAGCTGCTCAGCGGCTTCCGGCGGGATGCCCGGGCCTGTATCGCGCACATCGATTTCAGCGATGCGCGCGTGCTGGTTCAGACGCGTCGCAATCTCCAGTCGACCACCGCGCGACATGGCATCCATGCTGTTGTTGATCAGGTTGAGAAAAACCTGTTGGAGGCCATCGCGATCCGCAAGCACCGCCGGCAGAGCGGGCTGCAGCGCGGCAGACACTTCGATCGCGTGCGCGTCGAGCGTCGGCCCGACCAGGCGAAGCACCTCGTCCACCAGTGCATTCAGATCCGTAGGCCGCAGCACGGTCAACCGTTTGTGCGTTCGCTGAAGCAGCGCGCGTACGATTCGGACGATGAAGTCAATCTGCTGATTCACGATGTCGAGCCGCCGCTGCGCATCAGCGTCCCGCCGCAGACGGCGCGCGAGCAACTGGATATGACCGGAAATCGAATTCAGGGGCGTCCCGATTTCGTGCGCCAGCGATGCGGCGACCTGTCCCATGGCGGCCAGCCGCTCGGACCGGCCGAGCCGCTGCTGCGATTGAAACAGCGCCTCATTAGCGGAGCGCAACTCGCCAGTGGCTGCATCTACCTCCCGCTGCAGGTCGCGGTTGAAGCCGTTGATCGTTGTCATCAGCGCCTCGCGCTCGCGGTCGCGCGCGCTGATGTCGTCCATCATCGTGTTGAATCCGCGCGCAATCGCGCCGAGCTCGTCTCGCCGCCGGACCTCCACCCGCGATGCCAGATTGCCGCCGCGTGCCAACGCCATCGCTTGCACGATGTCGCGGGCCGGCCGTCGAAAGAAGAAGAGGAACAGAAGACACAACAGCCCTACGCAGACCGCCATCGCGCCGCCCACGACGAGGTTATGCTGAAGCTGCAGGCGGCTGAGAAACTGACGGTCCGAATTCTTGGCCACCAGCGCCGCGACGTAGCCGGTTCCGCGGCGCTCTTTGAGCGCGACCGAAATCAGCCAGTGCCGGACGCCTCCGCGCATCACCTCCATCGTCACGACCGCCGGGAGGGGGTGCTCCATCTCTCCGAGCTCGTTGTCGTGACTGTTCTCGTCGAGAGCCGGCAGACGCTCAGCGTCCGGCGCCGTGCTTGCCGCGAGGCGTAACCCGTGAGGCGACGACTCAAAGACATCGATCTGCCGGAAATCGCGGCGCGCCGCCACCAGACCAATGTCGCGCCTCAACGCGTCGTCGTTGATGAACAGCTGCAAGGTGACGATGCGCTCGGCGATGCCGACAGTCTGACCGACCGCTCGGTTGTACCGCGCGTCCTCGATGATGGAACGCGTCATGACCCCGTGGAAGTAGTCGGAGAGCACCAGAATCAAGGTCATTCCGCTCGCCACGAGCAGGAGGACCGTCCACTGCAGGTTCAATCGGAGTCGCATCGGGTCCTACCTCCGGTCTGGCGCGTCAGCCTGCTGATGCGCGGAGGCGCACTGCGCGCGAGCAGCGTGCTGGCGCGGCGCGGTGGTGAGATCGCCATCTTCGACACCGGGCTGGCCCATCATGCCGCATCCCTGGTCGCCGCGCTCGCGTTGGAAGGCATCACGCCACAGGACGTCACGCTCGTGTTCAATACGCACGCTCACGTGGATCATTCGCACAACAATGCGCTTTTTCCGCGCGCCGGAATTTACTGCTCCAAGCGGGATCGCGACTGGACGCGAGCGCTGCACGAGGTGCTCGCGCGCGTGACCCGGCCGGGGCCCGAGCATGCCCTGCCGTTTTATCCGGCCATGGCTGCGAGTACCTATAACCCAAAAATCGTGCGCAAACTTCTCGCCATCGAGAAGCTGCTGTGGGATGAGTCGCGATGGGGCGGGACCGATCGGGCGATCTGGCTCGAGGAGGTCGAGCCGCCGTCGGGTATCAGCGTCATCGAGACACCCGGCCATGCCCCGCATCACGTGTCCTTCGCGATCGAAACGGGCGGACGCGCCGTGCTCGTGTGCGGCGACGCGCTCCTTCTCCGTGAGGATCTGAACGCGCGGGTCGCGCTGATGCCCCCCTGGGATGTGTCCGCGTATCGTGCATCCCACGACAGGATCCGAAACTTTGACGGAGTGATCGTACCTGGCCACGACGAACCGTTCGACAATACGCCCGTCAGAGAGTGATGTCGAATCTGCCCGTGAAGCTCCGTACGACGCCGGCGCCGGTCCGAACTTTCCTGAAATGACGAACATGCGGTGCCTTTAATTGGTGATTTAGTAAATTGGGTAATTTGGTGATTTTGCTTCGCACGCGCTACCGCGCGTGCTTTGAAGCGCAGCCGGTAGGGCCGCGCATGCCCGATTGCCAAATCACCCGATTCATGCTCGATCCGGTGATTGAGTGACCCGGTAATTTGGTGATTTTGCTTCGCACGCGCCACCGCGCGTGCTTTGAAGCGCAGCCGGTAGGGCCGCGCATGCCCGATTCCCAAATCACCCGATTACCAAATCACCCGATCACCAAATCACCCGATTGTCAATGCTTCTGCTAATCTGACGTGCCATGCACGATCGATCCGTCAGCCGGCGCGAGGCCCTTACGCTCCTGGCTGCCGCCGGAACGTTGGTGCGCCGCACGCACGCCGCTGAGCTCGTCTTTGCAACGAGACAGTCCGGCGCCAGGATTGGCGCAAGAGAGTTGCGGCTGGTGATCCGTAACGCTCGGCCGCTCGACGCGGAGTCGCCGATCGAAGCGCTGAGGACGCTCGTGACGGCAAACGATCTGTTCTTCGTCCGAAGCCATCTTGCGCTGCCCACGGACGTCTCTGCGCCGTGGACGCTGACGATCGACGGCGAGGTGGCGCGCCAGGTCACGCTCCGTCTCGACGACATCCGCCGCATGCGCGTCGACCATCGCAGCGTGACGATCGAGTGCGCCGGCAACGGCCGCGGCCGTCTCGAGCTGCCAGCGACTTCCGGCGTGCAGTGGGGCCTCGGCGCGGTAAGCACGGCGACATGGACCGGCGTGCCCCTCGCCGCTCTGCTCGAACGGGCCGGCGTCCAGGCCTCGGCACTGCACTTCTGGATGGAAGCCGCCGATCGCAGCCCAAACCCCGCGACACCCAGGTTCCTCCGCAGCATTCCGCGCGAGACCGCGCTCGGCGAGGCGTTGATCGCGTACGAGATGAACGGCCGGCCGCTGCCGCTCCTGCACGGAGGCCCGCTGCGCCTCGTTGTGCCGCGATGGTACGGCATGGCGTCCACGAAGTGGCTCACGCACATCCACGCCCGCGCCACCGAGTCGGACAATCACTTCATGGCGCGCGGCTACCGGTACGCGGACGGAAGCCCCGTGGATCTGATGCATGTCAAGTCGCTCATCACCGCGCCGCTCGACGGCGAGCGGGTGGACGTCGGTACCACGCGCGTGACCGGCGTCGCCTGGACGGGCGCGGGGACGCTCCAGCAGGTCGAGATCTCGAGCGACGGCGGTCGCACCTGGCAGCAGACACGCTTCACGAGCGAGTCGCAGACGGGCACGTGGCGCCTGTGGGAAGCCGACGTGGCCATCAGATCGGCCGGCGAGCAGCGCGTGCGCGCTCGCGCAACCGACACGGCCGGGCACACGCAGCCCGAGCATGCCGCTCCAAACCCGGGCGGCTATGGAAACAACTCGATCCACGAGGTGCCCTTCCATGCGCGCTGACGCTCCAACGCGGATGCGCCGCGTCGTCCGACCGGTCGTGATCGCATCCGCGCTTCTCGCGGCGGCGCTCTCCGCAGGCTGCCGAACCGCCAGCGCCGGCGCGAAGGGCGATTCCGATCCGGCATTGAAGGCGGTCGTCGGTTCCGCGGAAGCCGCCGAGATCGCCCGGCTGCCCGAGGGACCCGGGAAGGCGCTCGTTACCGAGCGATGCCTGCTATGCCACGGTGCCGCGCTGATCGCGCAACAGCGGAAGGACACTGCAGCCTGGGGACGAACCGTGACGCAGATGCGGACGTGGGGCACCCCGATCCAGGACGAGGATCAGACCGCGCTCGTCGCGTATCTCGCCGAGCACTTCGGTCCGGACGGCGTGCGACGATGACGGCGCGCCGCCGCATCCGTCGGTGTATGTCCGCCACGCTGTTGGCGGCGCTTAACCTGGCGGGTCTACTCGCACAGCACGGCCACGGCTCCGAGGGTGTTGGGACGGCACACATGGAGACCTCGTGCGCTCCCGCTGTGCAAGCCGCGTTCGATCGCGCCCTGGCTCTTCTCCATAACTTCTGGTACGCCCGCGCCCTGACGCGGTTTCAAGAGATCCAGAAGGCGGATCCCGAATGTGCCATGGCCTACTGGGGCGCAGCCATGACGTACAACCACCCGCTCTGGGATGCCCCCTCGCGGGAGGACGAAGCCGCGGGGTGGGCGTACGTGCAGAAGGGACTCAAAGCGAAGTCGCAGAACGATCGCGAACACAACTACCTCATGGCCACCGCCGCGCTCTACAAAGATGGGGGCGCGGGAACGAAGCGCTCACGTGACGAGGCTTACCGCGAGCAGATGGCCGCCACGCATGCGAAATATCCCGACGATGAGACCAAGCTGTTTTATGGTCTGTCGATCATGGGCACCATCAGCGAAGGGACGAAGGGATTCGAGATGCAAGGCCGTGCGGCCGCCCTCTTCGAATCAGTCTACGCTCACGACCCACGGCATCCGGGAGTGCTGCATTACCTCATTCACGCCTACGACGATCCCGTTCATGCCGAAACTGGTCTGGCTGCTGCACGTGCATACGCCAGGACGGCCGCCGCCGTGCCGCACGCCTATCACATGCCGTCGCACATCTTCACGCGCCTGGGATACTGGGAGGAAGCGGCGACGGCCAACGAGAACGCGTGGCAGATTTCAAACGACGATGTGAAGGAGGCGGGAGAGCCGGGAGAGTTGCGCGACTTCCATTCACTCAATTACCTCTCCTACGACTACCTTCAGCTCGGCCGCTACAAAGACGCGAAGAAGGCGGTCGATCTGTTCGCGGCACAGTATGCGGCGATCGCGAACAGGAAGACCGCTCCCGATTCGCAGGACCTTGAGGCGCGTCACGTCCGTGGTCGGACGATTTTTGCGCTGCCCGATCGCGTGCTCTACGGTTACTTCGACACGCTCGCCCGCTTCATCGCCGAATCCGAATCGTGGAGCGACGTGCCCACCTTGCCGCTCATCGCGCCATCGAGCGATGTCGTGGTGATGAAGCTGCATCTCGAGGCAATGGCCGCAGCGAGGCGGAACGACGCCGCGACGGCCAAGAGCAAGGCGGCGGAGATGATGGAACGGGCGCGCGTCCCCGGCCAGCATCCTTTGGTGCAGCAGATTCTGACCATGCAGGCAAGAGAAGCGGCGGCGTGGGCCGCGCACGCGGGTGGCGACGCGGCGGGTGCGGTGACGGAGATGGAAGCCGCCGTGGCGATCGAGGATTCAATCGACAGCCTGTCGCAGCCGCCGTATCCGATCATTCCGGCGCATGAGCTCTATGGGTCGATGCTGATGGACATGGGGAAGCTCGCGGAGGCGCGCGGGCAGTTCGAGGAGACGCTGCGCCGCACGCCTGGCCGGCCCAAGGCAATCGTCGGTATCGCGAAGGCCGCCGAGGCGATGGGGGACACAGCCACAGCCAGGGCACAATACATGCGCCTGATTGAAATGTGGAAGAGCGCCGATCCCGATCGCCCCGAGCTACAGGCAGCGCGGCGGTTCTTGCAGTCCGCGGGCCGATAGCAGCAATCCCTGACGCCGCAAGGACGCGGTGTGTTCACCGAGGAAATGGTTCTGAGATCAGTCCCGCATGGGTCGAGACGGCCACCTGGATTGGGGAGCGCCACTCTCGAAGCGACGACGCGCTCTCGTGGGAGATACCGGTCTCGAGCGAGGGCACACCATTCGGACGTCTGATCGTCTTCCTGTTTCAGAAGGACCTCGAGCCGTCGCGCATCGTCGGCTTGAAGCGGATGCTGTTGAAGGGCCGGAATTTTCTGGAGACCCTGACGCCGATCGATCGCGTCGCGATCCCCTCATTCGATTAGATCGTCCTCCACATGCCTAACGAGATCGTACGGCTGAACGCCGTCGGACGCTGACGTGGGTCGCCGCCCCTCGCCGCCACGTCAACCGGTGCACATCGTCCGCGGCCAGCCGCCGCAGCCTCGTCCCGTGCCGAAACCACCCCGCCCATCGCGATGACCACGCGAGATCGAGATGCGCGCATCGTTTCGTTTCTACGGCGCCCTGAACGATTTTCTGCCCGCGGCGCACAGACAGGCGATGCTCGTCTATGGCTTTGAGAGAAGCGCCTCCGTCAAGGATTTCATCGAGACACTCCGCGTGCCTCACCCGGAGATCGATCGCATTCTGGTGAACGGCACCTTCGTGGACTTCGCGTACATCGTTCGCGACGGTGACCGCGTGGCCGTCTATCCGCCGTTCCGCTTACTGGATTGCGGCGAAATCGGACGTCTCGGGCCGGCGCCGCAAGCCGATCCCCGTTTCGTCGCCGACGTGCACCTGGGACGCTTGACCGCGTACTTGCGGCTTGCGGGATTCGATACGTCGTATCGGAACAACTACAGCGACCGTGAGCTCGTAGAGATCACGGTTGCCGAGGACCGGACCGTTCTCACCCGTGACGTCGGCGTGCTCAAGCACGGTAAGGTGATCCGGGGCTATTTCGTCCGTGAGACGGAGTCCGGCCGCCAACTCATAGAGGTCTTGCGCCGCTTCGATCTGGTGCCGCACGCAGCGCCGTTCACGCGGTGTCTGCGGTGTGGCTGTGTGTTGCAGGTGGTTCCGAAGGACCGGGTCGAGCATCTGCTCCTGCGGCGCACGCGCGAGTACTACGACGACTTCTCGCAATGTTCGGAATGTGGCCGGGTCTACTGGCGCGGCTCACACCATGCGCGCATGCAGCGCTTTCTCGATATTGCGTTCGCCGCCGCAACGCGAGCTGCGCGCGTTATGTCCGCAGGTTCGAGACAGTGATCGGGCTGAAGTGTTGGGAAACCCTTCAACGACTACTGTCACCGACGATTTGAGCAATGAGCCTGGTCAGCTCTGCAGGATCGATTGGTTTGGCGATGTAGAGCTGAAATCCGGCTGAGAGCGCCCGCACGCGAGTCTCGGCTCGCGCGTCCGCCGTGACTGCGATCGCCGGGATCGTTGCTCCCTTCTTCGGACCGAGGTCGCGCACCTTACGGATAAATGCGCATCCGTCCTCTTCGGGCAATCCGATGTCGCTGACGAGAACGTCCACCGGGCCCCCATGGAGGACCTCCAGCGCCTCTGCGGCCGAAGATACGGCGGCTGCCTTCGCTCCCGCGTGGTGCAGAATCGTCGTCAGCAGCTCGCGCGCGTCGGCCTCATCGTCGACGACCAGGACATTGATGCCAGCGAGGCTGATGAATCCTGTGGATGCACCATCCGCGGTGCCGGGCGCTTTCTCCACGGCCTTGTAGAGTTCTTGCAACGCCGGCAGCTCGACGACGAATGTCGCTCCGCGGCCCTCACCTGCACTCTCGGCGCCCACGCTGCCTCCGTGCAGTTCGACGATGTGACGGACGATCGCGAGCCCGAGTCCCAAACCGCCGACACGGCGCGCGTTCTCTCCTTGATGAAAGGGGTCGAAGATATGGGGCAGGAGATCGGGACTGATGCCCGGCCCGGTGTCGCGCACGCTGATGCGCGCCGACGCGCCCATGCGCTCGAGGCGCAGCTCAACCCGCCCCTGCTGCGGCGTGAACTTGATTGCGTTCGAGAGAAGGTTCCAGACGACCTGCTGAAGACGCTGGGGATCACCCAGCACCGATCCGACCGAGGCATCGAGAATCACTTTGAGCGAAATTCCCTTCGCATCGGCCAACGCCTGGACGGCGTCGATGGAGGCCTCGACGACGCCTACCGGATCGACGGGCTGCAGCTCCAGCTGGAGCTTGCCAGTGACGATCCGAGAGAGGTCGAGGAGATCATCGATGAGATGCGCCTGGAGCTTGGAGTTGCGCTCAATCACCTCGAGCGCGCGGGCAGCGCTGGCGTCGTCGAGCATGCCACAGCGAAGCATTCTCGCCCAACCGAGCATCGCCGTCAGCGGAGTGCGCAGCTCATGGGAAACCATCGCCAGAAACCGGTCCTTCGCCCGGTTTGCGGCTTCGAGCTCCCGCCGTGACTCTTCGAGAGCGCGTACCACCTGCTCGTACGCGCGCATATCGCGCAGGATGCCGATCGCCCCGGCGACCCGGCCCCCGGTATTGCGGAGTGCTGATGCATTGAGGGTCGTCGGAATCACATCACCTGACGCGTTGCGCGGGTTGAGGCGGATGTTGCGCGTGATCCCTCGCTCGACGACCTCCCGCAACGCCGCTACGAACTCGCGGGTCTCCTCAGGGCCGATGAATCGCGACAGCGATTGCTCGACGACCTGCTCCTCACGCAAGCCGAGAAGCTCAGAGACCGCGTCATTCGCCTGGAGGATCTTGCCCTGCAGGTCGCTCACAAACACCGGATCGGGCGCATCCTTGATGAGACTCTCCGCGTACCGCCAAGCCTTATCCAGCTCGCGCATGTCGCGAAGGATCCCGATGACCCCGCTGACATCGCCCCCCATCGCGCGGAGGGCCGATGCGTTCAACGTCGTCGGGATGATCTCCCCTGAAGCGCTGCGAGGGTGGAGGCGGGCGTTTCGAGTTGCCCCGCGCTCGACCACCTCGCGGAGGGCGGTCATGAAGTCACGCGTTTCCTCGACCGAGATGATGCGCGACAGCGACTGCTCAATCAATTCGTCGGGCCGGAAACCCAATAGGTTGAACACCGCGTCATTCGCTTGAAGAATCTTCCCCTCGAGATCGGAGACAAACACAGGATCGGGCGCATTCTTTATGAGGCTCTCAGCGTATGCCCGCGCCTTGTCCAGCTCGCGCATGTCGCGGAGGATACCGATGACGCCGATTGCCTTGCCGCCAGGGTTGCGCAAGACGGCGGCATTTAGAGCCGTGGGAATGATCTCGCCAGAGGCGCTGCGCGGCCCAAGCCGGACATTGCGCGTCACACCGCGCTCGACGACCTCCCGAACAGCGGCCACGAACTCCGTTGTCTCCTTGGGGCTGAGGAAGCGAGAA
>Ga0066677_10000565_pt1 | contig 12325 bp, 12 predicted proteins | sample GraSoiAngelo_126_FD_62299 | JGI IMG/M metagenome (GOLD analysis project Ga0066677, IMG submission 62299) | Grasslands soil microbial communities from the Angelo Coastal Reserve, California, USA - 14_0927_09_20cm | ecosystem: Environmental > Terrestrial > Soil > Grasslands | place: USA... | reverse complement strand
CACTTCAAGCAGATCAACGATCGCTTCGGCCATCTCTGCGGCGACGCGGTCCTCGCACAGGTCGGGCACCGCATGAAAGCGGCGCTGCGCGTCAGTGACATGAAGTCCCGCTGGGGCGGCGAGGAATTCCTGGCGCTGCTTCCCGAGACGCCGGTCACCGGCGCGCGTCGCGTCGTTGAAACGCTGCGCCAGGATCTGGAGCAGCACCCCGTCCTGTGGAACGGCCACACGGTCGTCATCACCGCCAGCTTCGGGATCGCGGAAGTCATGCCCGGCGAGACGGACGCACGTGCCGTCATCGGCCGGGCGGATGCTGCGCTGTATCAAGCCAAACAGGACGGACGGAACCGCGTCGAGGTGGCTGAGTTGTCCGTCTCACAAGGCGTGTGAGGTTGTCGGGTACTCTGTACGGGTGACGGCCGGTACGGCTCCCCGCACAATTCGCAACGCCTACATCGCGTGGATTGCGGTGTGCGTGCTGTGGGGCACCACGTACCTCGGCATCCGCATCGCGCTCGAAACGATTCCACCCGGACTTGTCGGCGGTCTCCGCTACACCGCGGCGGGCACTCTGCTGCTGGCGATCCTCGCGTCACGCGGCGAAGGGGTCGTCCCGCGCTCGCAGTGGCTCGGCCTCGCGTTCATCGGCTTCCTCACGATCTGCATCGGCAACGGCGGCGTCATCTGGGCGGAGCAGTGGGTGCCGAGCGGCATTGCGGCGGTCACCGTCGCGACCGTTCCATTCTGGATGATCGGCGTCGACGCGTTCAGGCGCGACGGCGATCCGTTAACGGGTCGTCTCGTCGCGGGTCTGCTGATCGGCTTTGCCGGCATCCTGCTGCTCGTCTGGCGGGATATCACCGCCGGAGGCGGAGCCGCTCATCAACACCTGCTCGGGATGATCGCGCTGCAGATCGCCTGCGTTGGCTGGGCGCTCGGGTCGTCGCTCTCCCGCCGCCACGCACGCAAGGAAAACGTGCTGTCCGCGGCCGCGTTGCAGATGCTGTTCGGCGGCATCTTCATGCTCGCCGCCGCGACCGCGGGCGGTGAATGGGGCCGCGTGACGTTCAACACACGCACCCTGCTGGCGGAGATCTATCTGACGATCGTCGGCTCGATCATCGGATACACGGCCTACACGTACGCGCTCCGCTATCTGCCGACCGCGACCGTGTCGCTCTACGCGTACGCCAACCCGGTGATTGCAATCGTGCTGGGCGCACTGCTCGTGGGCGAGCCGTTTGGCCCGCGCGTGATCATCGCGTCACTGATGGTGTTGACCGGGTCCGCGCTGGTACAGTGGAGAGAGAAAAAGAAAGCGGCGGAGGCCGCCGACGGGCAGCACGCCGCCGCTTGAGATCCCGCCTTCGGGCGGGGAAGCTCAGACGACTCGACGCCCGCTCACCAGCCGCACCAGGAACAGCACGACGGCGATGACGAGCAGAACCCAAATGAAGTTACCCAGCGTGTAACCACTGACCATTCCCAACAGCCAGAGAACGATCAGAATAATCGCAATGGTCTCGAGCACGTTCAAACCCTCCTCACAGCAGTGCTGTGCCTCAAAGCCTCGATGGTAAAGGCTGCAACATGGGTACCGCGACACGCGTGATCGCAGCCGCATTGCTCGTGCTCGGCAGTACTGCCGCGCCGGCGCGCGCGCAAACCGGCGATGTCGTGCAGTTTTTCGCCGGCGCTGCGCTTGGGCTCGGGCTCCACGAGAGCGGCCATCTGCTTTTTGATGAGGCGTTCGGCGCGGAACCGGCAGTGCGGAAAGTCTCCGCCGGTTTCATCCCGTTCTTCGCAATCACACATGAGCCTGTGACCCCGGTGGAGGAATTTACGATTTCGTCAGCCGGGTTCTGGGTGCAGCACGCAGGAGATGAATTCCTGCTCTCACACCGGCCGAATCTTCGCCACGAGCACGCGCCGTTCGCGAAGGGCCTGCTCGCGTTCAACGTGCTGACCTCCGTGATGTACGCAGGCACCGCGTTCGTTCAACATGGACCCGTCGAGCGCGATACGCTCGGCATGGCGGTGTCGGCGGATATCGCAGAGCCGTGGATCGGCGCGACCATTCTTGCGCCGGCGCTGCTCGATGGCGCGAGATACTATCGACCGCAATCGCGCACGCTGCGCTGGGCCAGCCGCGGCGCAAAAGTCGCCGGCGCACTCCTGCTGCTGAAAGCGGCTAGGACGGAAGAGGCCCGAGCGCAAACGTCATCGTCCCCTCGATGACGATGCGGCCGTCGACGCGCGCGACGCCTTCGAGCTGACCCATACGGCTGCGCAGCCGCTTCACGCGCGCTTCGATCTCGACGACGTCGCCGGGGTGCACCGAACGGCGATAGCGGACGCGATCGATGCCCATGAAGAAGATCAGCTTTTCGCGATTCTCGGGCTTGGAGAGAATCAGGATGGCGCCGACCTGCGCCACCGCCTCGGTGAGGATGGTCGGCGGCAGCGCGGGCGTCCCCGCGGGCGGGCGCGACAGGTAGCGTTCGTTCAGCGAGACGTTTTTGATGCCCACGATGCGTTTGTCCGGTTCGAGCTCGGTAATGCGATCAACGAGTAGGAACGGATAGCGGTGAGGGATGATGCGCTCGATTGCGCTGTAGTCGAGCGGCAACGACAGGGACTCCATCGGGGACCGTTCAGTATAATCCGCGTCCAACGAACAGATGAGTGATCAGCCACTGCCGCCACCGGTCGCGCCCGCTCGTCCCGCCACCGACACCGAGCTGCTCTCCACGCTCTTCGAGCTCGGACGAGAGGTCACGTCGGTGCTCGACCTGGCGGAGCTGCTCGAGAAGATCCCGCAGCTGATCGCGCGCCTCACCCGGTTCAGCGCGTTCGCGGTGTATCTCCTCGACGAGACGCGCCAGGAGCTGCACATCGCGTACGCGGTCGGCTATCCGCAGGAAGTGGTGCGTGCACTTCGCCTGAAAGTCGGGCAGGGCGTCGTCGGCGCGTCGGTCGAACAGGGCCGCCCGATTCTCGTCAACGACATCTCGAAAGAGCCGCGGTTCGTCGGTCCGCTGCGCAGCATGGTGTCGCAGCTCGCCGTGCCGATGCGCCGCAAAGGGCGCGTCATCGGCGCGCTGAACCTGCTCAGCGAGCACAGCGGCGCATTCACCGATCAGGACGAAGTACTGCTGCGGCAGTTCGCGGCGCACGTCGCGGTGGCGATCGAGAACGCGCGCCTGTTCCGGACGGAACGCCACTATGCCGAGACGCTGGAGACGCTCGCGGAGATCGGCCGCGAGGTGTCGTCGATCCTCGACCTCGACGTCCTGCTCACGCGTATCGCCAGCCTGACCAAGCGCGTGGTGGACTACCGCACGTTTGGCATCCTGCTCCTCAACGACGACACCAACACGCTCGAGATGAAGCTGGCCGTCCGCTACGGCGAGGAGAATGCGGCGAAGAACATCAAGGTCGGCGAAGGTCTCGTCGGGTGGGCGGCGCTGCACAAGGAGGCGCTGCTCGTGTCCGACGTGTCGAAGGATCCGCGCTACATCAACCTCGTCGAGGACGTCAGGTCCGAGCTCGTCATCCCGATGCTCATCAAGGAGCGCTGCATCGGCGTGTTCGATCTGGAGAGCCCGGAGCTGAACGCGTTCACCAAGGACAACAAGGAGCTGTTGACGCTGCTGGCGAGCCAGGCGGCGGTCGCCATCGAGAACGCGCGCCTCTACGAGGAGGTGCGGCGCAACGAGGAGCGCATCGAGAAGGAGCTGCGCTTCGCGCAGCGGGTGCAGGCGGCGCTGCTGCCGAGCGAACCGCCGACGAGGCTTCGCAACGCCGACGTCGCCGGGCGCTTTGCGCCGGCATACGAGCTCGGAGGCGACCTCCACGATTTCATCGCGCCCGAGCCGAACAGCCTCGTCGTCGCCGTCGGCGACGTCTCGGGGAAAGGCGCGCCGGCCGCGCTCTACAGCGCGTTTGCCGCGGAGCTCGTGCGGTCGCGCACCGTGCGGCGACGCTACACGCCGGACAAGTTCAGCGTCGCGGGCGTGCTGCAGTCGATAAACACCATCCTGCACGACCGTCAGCTCGAGGAGTACTACTGCACGCTCTGCTATTCGTTCTTCGATTTCAAGCGCCGCGCGGTGACCATCTCCAACTCCGGCCTGCCGTATCCGGTGCGTTGTTCGGGCGAGGAATGCGGGCAGATCGAGCTGCCCGGAGTGCCGCTCGGCTCGTTCTCAGGCGTGACCTATGACGAGGTGACGATTCCGCTCGCTGCGGGCGACGTGTACGTCTTCTGCACGGACGGCATCTTCGAGGCGATGAGCGTGGACGGGAAGGAATTCGGCGCGGCGCGGCTCTGTGATGTGGTGAACGCGAACCGGAAGGGGACCGCGCGCGAGATCGTCGACGCCATCTTCGACGCGGTCATCACGTTCAGAGGAACGGTGCCGCAGGCAGACGATATGACTGCTGTCGCAGTCAAAATTACTGCCTAAACGCTCGAAACGGTTCGAACGACCTCAGTACTTGATCTTGCGGTTCTCTTCGTCGAGGTGCAGGCCAATCGACTGACCACCGAACGCGGCCACCTCCTGCACGCGTCCCCTCACGTTGACGCGCGTGCCGGTTGACGGCACCCGACCCGAGTGGCCGATCACAGTGATCTGCCCGGTCCCGTCATCCACGCTGTAGAACTGGAATGGCACGAGCGGCACGCCCCAGCTGCGCGTGACGACGCCGTTGACGGTCACGGATTTGTTGTAGAACCTCGCGGGTTGATCCTTCAACTGCGCGACGTGGACGCTGCGCACGGCGCAGCCTGAAATGAGAAGCGCGCCGAGAAGCGCGAGCACGAGACGCGGAGTCTTCACCATTGCTGCAACCCCCAAAGCAAACGGTCGCGACCGGGTCGTGAACAAAACAGCCGGAATGCGGCGATGCCAGCGCCTGCCTGAAGTTACGCATCCCGGTGACCCGGCGCGACCGTCTCGAGGTGGTTCAAAACATGTGCCCGGCTGAAAGCCGGAAATCGGCTAAGAAACTCGGCACCGAAGGATTGAGTGTCCGCGGCAGGTGTCAGGGATCAGGTTTCAGGTTTCAGACGTGGTCCAGGTAAGAGGGCATAGGTATCAGCTGAGTTGCGCCTGAGACCTAGACCCCGCCTGAAACCTTTAGAAAGCCTGCACCAGCGAGACGTACACGCGGCCCATGTGGACGCCGTTTTTGCGCCACTGGTAGTCGTAGCTGCCGACGATCGACGTCAGCGACGGAAACAGGATCTGCACGGAGCCGGTGGCGGTCTTCGCGCGGAACTCGCCGATGTGATCGATCGAGAACTGGTCGAAGTTCTCGATGCCGCTGATGTAACCGCCGCGCGCCCAGATGCGCGGCTTGATCTCATGCGCGGCGCGGATCTCGAAGGTGTGCGACTCGATGCCCGTCGTCGCCGCCGTATCCGTCGTCGTGAACGCGTAGCGCAGCGCGCCCGTCCAACGCGGCGTGACCGCAACGGTCACCGCGGGCGAGAACATCATCGTGTTGGCGCCAAAGAAGTCGAAGTAGCGCAGCGTTCCCGAGTAGGTCGCGCGGTGATAGCCGTAATCAACGCGGCCCATGTAATCGCGCTGCGGGAGCACACGGTTGTTGTCGTTGACCAGCACCTGGCCGCTCACCGTCCCCCACGGCGTCCATCGCCACTCGGCGCCGCCGCCGAAGCGATTCTCGGTGCGGTCGAACTTCCGCTGCAGCTGGCCGCGGCCGATCACGCGGAACGTCTCCGACACGCGGTAGCTCAACGCCAGGTCCGACCCGCGCGTCGTCGGCGTCCGTCCGTTGTAGTCCTCGCCGAAGGTCTGGCTCTCGAAGCGATGGCCATGCTCGCGGCGCGCGTTCTCGAGATCCATCCGGTTCACCACGGTGGGCGAGACGGTCGCAAGCCGCTGGCGGTACGAGATCGACTGGAGTGTGTCGCCCGACAGCTGGTACGCGCTGGCCAGCGCGGCCCACACGTTCGGATTCTGCGGCGCCAGCTCCTCGGCACGCCTGAGCGCGTCGAGCCCCTCGGAGATGCGATCCTGCCGCAGCAGCACGGTCCCGAGGCCGACCCACGCATCCACGTTGCGCGGATCCTCAATGACGATGCTGTGATAGATCGCCTCGGCGAGATCCGCGTGCCCCATACGCGCGTAGACGTTCGCTATCCACAGCCGCGTCAGGTGATCGTTGGGATCGACGGCGGCAATCTTCTGAAGCGCGGAGAGCGCCTCGGCGTCGTGTCCCTCCTGCGCCAGCTGAATGGCCGCGGGAAGGTCGACGGCAACGGTAGTCGGGCCAGGCTGCGCGACGCCCTGCGCGAGCAGCAGAAGGAAAAAGGAAAGCAGCATACGCTTGGTTTTCGGCTGCTGAGCCGAGCCACAACAGGTATCTGGTGTCAGGTATCAGATATCAGGTATCAGGTATCAGGCAGTCTTGGGGACTTCGGTGGCACTGCCGGCCGGCCAGGCGGAGACAATGCCGGCAAGCTGCGCGGCGAGGATGGCGGCCACGGCACGCGTGGCGGGGTCTTCCTCGCGTCCGTTGCGCACTTCGGCAGCAAAAACACCGACGCAGCCTGACACCCCGGTGATCGGGACGGCCACGGCGCCGTGCGACATCACGTCGGCTGAAACCGTGCGCAATTGTGCAGTGCGCCACGCTTCGGCGGTGGCGTTGGCGGCGTTCCGGGCGATGGGGCCCAGCCGCTGCACGATTCGTTCGTCGTAGCCGAACCACAGCGCTGGAAACAGCTCTTCGCCCGCGCCCATCCAGACGATGATGCCGCGCGCGTCGAGGACGGAAGCCGAGCGGGCGAGGGCATCGCGGAGGGAGGCGGTGTTAGTGGTTCGAGCCAGGGCGCCGCACACGTCCGCCGTGGCGGCGAGGTCGACTGTCGCGGGAACCTTCGGGGGTTCGAGATTCGACGGTTCGAGGTTCAGTGGTTCGGGGTTCAGTGGTTCGGGGTGCGCGGGCGCGACGGTTGACGCCATCGGCACCAGCACCATCAAACCGACCACCCAGACAAGGGCCACCAATACCAGCCCGCCCCACTGTTGCCGTTCGAGCGAGGCGCGCTCAACGGCAGCCGTCTGCTCCTCGGAGGACTCGAGGCCGCGCAGCGTCATGACGAGCGCCGCGATCGTGTCGTGCCCTTCGCCGAAGATCAGATCCGCGGCGAGCAGGTTCTGCGCCTGCTGAAGATCCTGCCGCGCCTTCCCGTCGATGACGACAATCGCCTTGAAGTCCTTCTCGACCTCGTCGAGCGTCGCGGCCGCGTCGTTCGACTGGAGAAGCGGTCGAATGGCTGCCGCGTCCTGGCCGAACCGCTGCAGCAGCATGGCCGAGCGCTCGAGCCACGGCTGATCGGGCTGGCCCGGCGCGACATACGCCTGCTGCGCCGCCGCGATGTCGCCGGCGGTCGCAATCATCCGCTCGACGCGCCGCGTCACATCGTCCGCGGCGGCATCGATTCCGGCGGCACGCCGATGCGCGGCAAAAACAAAAAAGCCGCCGATGACGCCGGCGGCTATGAGGACAGCAGCAACGATCAGACGGTTCGTGTGCTTCTGCATCGCAAGAAGGATAGCAGAAGACGATCAGAACTCTATGTGGGTTTGAACGAGGATCCGGTTCTCCTTCGGACGCGCTGCGGCCGCGTCGTAGTGCACCTGCTCGTTGGTGACGACCAGGCCCACGCGATCGCGCGGCCACACCCACCAGTACGCGCCGCCCGCAATCACCCGCCGGTGCGAATCGTCGGCGAGCGCGCCGTCGGGGTCGAGCGCCTCGACGCGCGCGAGCGCCGCCCATCCTGCCATGCCTTGCCGCACTTCGATGAACCCGGACGAGCCGCTGCGGTCGATGTTGCGAGGAGCCAGCGGGTTGGGATTCTCCGTCGCCTTCAGCCACTGCAGCGTCGCCACGAGATTGGTGTGCTCGAAGCTCCCCATCACGATGCCGAGATCGCGTGGACGGTTCGCGGCGTACCATCCTTTGTTGTAGAAGCCGGACAGACGGAACCCGTTGGCGATCCCGCGGCCGGCAAACGGCCGCAGCGTCAGCCGGGCCTGCGCGCTCTTGAACTTGTTGGCGTCGGTCTGCGCGTAGCCTTCGCCGTTGTAGACACCGGCCTGGATGTCGATAAACTTGCCGACCGGCGTGAACAGGCCGACGCCGAAGTCCGACGACCCGGGGATGAGCCCCTCGCGTTCGGAGAACATCTGCCCTTGCACGCGGTAACGGTTGATGCTTTCCTCGAAGTCGAGCCACGGCGTCTGGTGCGCGCCGAAGCGGACCCACGACCGCGCGCCCGTCAGGTTGTCGTATTCGAGAAACGCGTACTTGATGCGCAGCACCAGCGTGCCCGCGAGCGTGCTGTCGGTCACGCGCCGCACGTCCGGCGTCACCCGGAAGCGGACGTTGCTCGAGAGCTGCCCGTTGATGTTGATGTAGCCGCGCGTCAGATCGAAGGCGTTGAACCCCTGACGATTCTCCAGCTCCGCGTCGTACTGCACATACGACAGCACGCCAACGCGAATGATCGGATAGTCAGGCGGCGCCGGCGTCGCGGGCGTGGTTTGGGCGTTCGCGCACACGGAGTAGCCGATCGTGAGGATGCAGATGAGAAAGAAACGAGTCGTCATACGGTGTAGGGCGGGACGTTACGCCCCGCCTTGGTTGTATGACGACGATGTTTCCGGGAGGTATCCGCCGCGTTAAACCTTCGTTAATAGACCGGCAAGCCGAGGTCCTGCAAAGACCGGGCGATGACCGTAAATCGGTTCGTGAAGATGAGGATGCCGATCACCACGAGCAGCGCTCCCGAGGCGAGCTCGATGAAATGGTAGTGCTTGCGAATGCGCGCGAAGGCGGCGAAGAACCCGTTGATCGCCAGGGCCGCGGCGAAGAAGGGAATGGCGAGGCCCAGCGAGTACGCCGCGAGCAGCTGCACGCCCTGGCCAATCGTCTTCTGCGCGCCGGCAATGGCGAGGATGCCGGCGAGGATCGGACCGATGCACGGCGTCCATCCGAACGCGAACGCAATGCCCACCAGCGTGGCGCCGAGGAATCCGGCGGGCCGCCGGTTGGTCTGCACGCGCTTCTCCTGATACAGCCAGTCGATGCGCAGCAGCCCCATCGTGTGCAGGCCGAACAGGACGATGATCGCGCCCGCGATGCGTCCGAGCATCGTCAGGCGCAACATCAGGAACTGGCCGATGGCACTGGCCGAGGCGCCGAGCGCGACGAAGACGAGCGAGAAGCCGAGGATGAAGGCGAGCGACGAGGTGAGGACGCGGTTGCGAACCGGTGAGGCCACCGCCACGCCGCCGGTCCCTCGCATCTCGTCGAGCGAGAGGCCCGAGATGTACGAGAGGTAACCGGGTATCAACGGCAGCACGCAGGGCGAGATGAACGACAGCAGCCCTGCGCCGAACGCCGCGAGCAGCGTGACGTTTTCGATCATTTGCCGATCGGCATCAGGGGAATAACGCCTTCCATCTGCACGTTGTGGCCTTTGACGGGCGGCAGGTCCTGATACATGAAATCCCACTTCCACCGCTCGGAGGGATTGGAGGCCTGCAGCCAGCTGCGCGCCGACATCGCGCGTGCGAAGGAAACGTCGATCGACAGCGCGCGGCGCACATCTTCGCTGCTCGTGTACGGCAGCGCCAGGCCGAGCGACGCGGCAAGGTTCACCAGAATCTGCCAGTCTTCGCGCGCCTCGCCGGGGGGCACGACCGCCTGCGCCGCGCCCTGGACGCGTCCCTGATCGTTGGTGTAGATCGCGTCCTTCTCGACGTAGGCGGCGCCGGGCAGCACGAAATCGGCGGCTGACGCCAGTTCCGTCAGCACCACGCCCTGCACGATGAGCAGCGGCAGCTTGCCGCTCCGCCGCGCCGCCGCAATCCAGGACACATCGCCGATCGAGCCATCCGGGCCGGAATCAATCACGTACAGCGCTTTGACGCGTCCACCCTCGACCGCGGTTCGCAGGTCGGTGAGGTCGGGAAGGCCGTCGTTGCCGGCGCCGACACGGTAGCCCAAGTCCTTCGCCCCGTTGACGTTCGGCGCATTCGTCGCGGGCACCTTGAATTTCGTGTCAGGTGGCTGCACCTTCTCGGTCCTCGTCCACGAGACCGAGACCGATTTCAGGCCGTCGCCGCCAAGCAACCCCTGCACGAGCTCCTTCAGCACGAAGAGCTCCTCGGTGGACGCATGCGCCGACACGAGGAACCGAACCGATCCGGCGTCCGCCGACCCGGCCGCCTGCAGCGCATCGCGCATCCGCGGCTCGACGTCATGCCACGCGGCGTTCTCGAGCGCGTCGCCGCGCCGCCGCATCGGCCTGCGCAGACGCGCGTCGCCTTCGACCCAGTGATAGTCGAAGCGGCCGATGTCGCACATCCAGTAGCTGTTGACCTCGGCATTGAAGCGCGGCGTCATCCGGATCAACCGCGAGCCCTTCGCCCATTCCGGCTTCGCCTTCAGCCACGCGCTCGTGTTGCACCCCTTCGAGCAGAGCGTGCACATCGTGTCGACGACGTTCGGGTTGTCCCACGGACGGCTCTTGAAGCGGTAGTCGCGCGTCGTGATCGCGCCGACGGGACAGACATCCATCAGGTTGCCCGACAGCAATGAGTGGACGCCTTCTTCCTGGAAGGTCGCGATCTCGCTGCCGTAGCCGCGATCGACGATGTTGATCTGCGCATCGCCGTCGACGTCGCGCATGAAGCGGACGCAGCGCGTGCAGAGGATGCAGCGGTTGCGGTTGAGCATCAGCGTCGGGCCGAAGTCCACGTCGGCCTTCACGCCTTCGCCGTCGAACACGCGGCGCGGAAAGTCCATGCGGCTCTCCGCGGGTCCGAACGTGTACGAGAAATCCTGGAGCGGGCACTCGCCGCCCTTGTCGCAGACCGGACAGTCGAGCGGATGGTTGACGAGCAGGAACTCGAAGACGCTCGCGCGCGCCGTGACCACTTCGGCATCGCGCGTGCTCACCACCATGCCCTCGGTCGCAACCGTCGAGCACGAGGTCTGGAGCTTCGGCATCTTCTCGATCTTCACGACGCAGACGCGGCAGGAGCCGTCGATGGAAATGCCAGGGTGGTAGCAGTAGTAGGGAACGGAGATGCCGGCCTCGATGCTGGCCTGCAGAACGGTTTTTCCTTTCTCCACGGTGACTTGCCGTCCATCTATCGTCAGCGTGACCGTTTCCATATCGTGGCGATCATATCCCAGCAAGAGTTCAGCTTGACTCGACTGCGGCGAGGTCCTACTCTCCGGATCCAGAGGCCCGGATGGTCGCCAGCCGTGCACGCGTATCGTCGCTGCTCGAATGGATTGCCGCGTCCGCGGCCATCATCGCCGTGATTGCCGTCGGGTCGGTGCTCGTGCGCGACCTTCGCACGGTCAGCGCGGTCACGCCGGTCATCGCGCACGAAGACGCGGTTGCCGATCCTCCTGCCGCGGTCCCCACGCGTTCCGTTTCCGTTCCGGTCCTGCTGCTTTCGGACGGCTCTCAACTGCACGTTGGCGATACGGTGGCGGAGGTGACGAACCGGCTTGGTCGCGATGCGGAGGCTGCGCCGCGCGCGATCGATCGCACGTCATCGGGCGATCGCGAGACGCGTTTCTATGCGCAGGGTGGCCAGCGGTTCGCGGTCGTCCTGCAGGCGCTGGCCGGCGACGGCCAGGTCAGGGTGTCCGCTATTTATCTGCCTAGCTCTCGTTGAACCTGGCGATCGCCGCTGAATCCCGGTTGATCTGCACGTCGCGGACGACTCCGTTGGTGGGAATCCGCTGCTCGACATGCGCGTCCGATACGGGGACGACGATATCCTGCAGGCGCCCGTCGGCATACTGCAGCGTCACGGTGACGGGCACGTCGTAGATCATCTTGCTGTCCTGATCGAACTGAACGGTCACTTCTCCCGAGCGGATCGTCGACGAATAGCGAAGCGTCGGGATGTCACCGCCATGAATCCAGCGTTCGAAGAAGCGATCGAGCGGGCGGCCCGACGCGGCTTCCATCGCGCGCTGGAAGTCGTCGGTTCCCGCCTTCTGGAATTTCCTCTCCGCGTAAAACCCCCGCAGTCCCCTGAAGAACGCCTCGTCGCCGACGAAGCGGCGGAGCATGTGCAGGACCGACGCGCCCTTGTCGTAGATGATCGCGCGGAAGATGCGCCCCTGCCCCTGGATGAGACCCAGGCGATAGCCGAGATCGATCGGCCCCTGATCCGATTCAGAGATGCTCCAGCGGCGGAACTGCCGCAGCATCGCGAAGAACGACGCGTTGCCATGCGCGCGCTGCGCGTAG